>Ga0182748_1001476_pt1 | contig 22943 bp, 23 predicted proteins | sample eDN3rd37CKraftOP_FD_128877 | JGI IMG/M metagenome (GOLD analysis project Ga0182748, IMG submission 128877) | Enriched Organic Plus compost microbial communities from Emeryville, California, USA - eDNA 3rd pass 37_C Kraft OP (version 2) (version 2) ...
CAGCGTGCGGCTTCTCCGGCATCGAGTGCCACGTCGACCATCGACATCGGCGGCACATACACCGTGTCCCGCCGCGCGCCCGTGACCGCACGTCCATTCAGCCCGACGACCTGGAACACATGGCCGTGGAGATGCATCGGGTGACCCATCATCGACATATTGTGGAAGGACAGCACGATCCGCTCGCCGCGCCTCGCGGTAACCGGGCGATGCTGGCCCCAGACGGCGCCATTCACCGTCCACACATAGGGCTGCATCGAGCCGCCCAGCATTACTATGTGGCTGCGGTCCACCGGCCGCTCCGGCAAGGATTCGGAAGCGATCAAGCGCGTCTCCTGTCCAAGGTCGGTGTCAAAAGCCGGTGCTTCGGACTCTGCCAAAGCATCAATGTGCCGTATCTCGGCGCCCGGAGTGGCAAGGATCAGACCAGTGCGCTCCCGCGCTCCTTCTCGCAGCGCAAGGATCGGCCAGGCACCACCCTCCGAAGGCAGGTCGATCTCAAGGTCGAGCCGTTGGCCCATGGCCAGACCGAACCGCGTGCCAGACAGCGGCTGAACGGCATGGCCATCAACCGCGACGAGCCGGGCCTGCGCTTCGCCGGTGTCCAGCCAGAACACAGTCGCCGCAGCGGCGTTGATGACGCGTAGGCGGATACGCCCGCCGCGCTCGACCTGCACCACTTCCGGGTCCGAGAGCGTGCGATCGTTGGCAAGATAGGCGTCCCAATCGTAGTCGTTGAGGTCCATCGCCATACTGTCCATGGACCCCATTCCACCCATGGCGCCGTGATCCATGCCAGTCATCGGCATGTTTCCCATCGCGCCGTGGTCCATACCCGACATTCCGCCCGTGCCTGCGCCTGCGCCGCTTCCGTGATTGCCCGTGGCGCCATGGCCGGATGTGATCTCGGCCATCACCTCCTCGGGCGCCTTGAACGAGAAATCATGCAGAAACAGCACCACCTCCTGCCGGTCAGCGGCGACATCCTCGGCACTGCGCACGATCAGTGGCGCGGCCAGAAGGCGCATCTCGTGCAGCGGCACATGCGCGTGCATCCAATAGGTGCCGGGCAGCGGTGCGAAGTCATAGGCGCGTGTTTCGCCGGGGGCGAGCATCGGCAAGGGCATGTCGGGCACGCCATCCTGCGCATTGGGCGGAATCTGGCCGTGCCAGTGAATCAGTGTGGCGGTATCGAGTTCGTTTGTTAGATCCACCCGGAAGGGCATGCCGGGATCGAGTGTCAGGCCCTGTCCTGATGGCCCGGCAAGACCCCAGACAGTGGCGGCGCGTCCGTCGATGTCCAGAGTCCGGCTGGCGGCGCGAAGCGACAGCGGCGTGGCGTCCTGCGCTGCCGCCGTCCGGGGCACATGAGCGTAGGCCAGCATAGCTGCGCCAGCGGCGAGAAAGCCGCGTCGTGAAAGGGTATTCATGGTCGTCTCCTCGGGACAGCAGTCCCGTTCCTCAAGCTGTCGGAAGTCCGCGGGCCGAAGCCCGGGCGCGATCAGAGGAGGCGGACCTTCGGAGGACGCTCGTTCAGTCCAAGCGCCCCACCGGCAATGCTTGCATCAGGCGGCAGGACATAGATGGTTGGCGTGTATTGGTTTCCAGAACCACCGCTCGGTGATATGAGAAAGAGCGAAAAACCTGCACAAACCAGTTCACAGGTTCCCGCATCCATGTCTGCCGATCCGCAGTGTTCGCTGCTGCATGCAGGCTCGATGCCGGCTGAGACGACTATCATCTCGTTCGCATGCACAGCCGGGTCCGGCGTTATGCTCATGCGTGCCGCGTGCGCGGAAAACACCATCGTCATGATGGCGACCGCGGCTATGGCAAGCATGGAGACAACGCGCGCAAACATACTGGAAAGATAGGTACTACTCACCGGAATGTCTATTGCAAATGGTGTCGCACCACTGGCAAATCTTCCTTGCCATCTCGTGCGTTGCAATTCCTCGTTACTGAACATGCGTGCCATGCGAAAGAAGCCCCAAAATACTTTCTGGTCAAGGTCGTTCCTCGGAGGAGCGATCGTGGTAACATGGGCTGGGTGGCATTACGCCCGTTCCGAATCCACCGCTGCGGCATCAGCGGAGGTCGTCGAGCAGGGCCGACAAGTCTATGCGGATCAATGCGCGTCTTGCCACGGTGCGAATCTCGAAGGGCAGCCGGACTGGCGCTCGCCGCTTCCCTCCGGTCGGCTGCCCGCACCGCCGCACGACGAGAGCGGCCACACCTGGCACCATGCCGATGAGATGCTGTTCCGCATCGTCAAGGAGGGTACAGCGGCCATCGTCGGAGGGAGCTATGAGAGCGACATGCCTGGTTTTGCCGATGCCCTGAGCGAGGGCGAGATCCGGGCTGTCCTCGCTTTTATTAAGAGTACCTGGCCGGAACGAGAGCGCGGATATCAGGAGGAGGTCTCCCGCCGCCGCTGAGTTTCGGAGTCCCGCCTACGCGGGCAGTTGTTGACCTGCGAAGTCGGCATTGACCCGTCCCGTTTCCGGCTCATCCATCCTTGGGCCTCATTGAACGGATGATGTCCTAGTGATGCCGCTGACATTTTTTCGGAGGCCCAGGAAGTTCTCCGATAGCCAGATAAGCTTGAGACAACGGCTTGTGCGAAGCTGCGACGCCGAGCCCTCGCGCATCAATCAGTTCAAGAGCCTGCAATAGCTTCTCGGCAACTTCCATGTCGCCGTCCGAACATGCCCGTTTGAACAGGTGCAGGATTTCGCCGGCAAGTGTCATGGCTATTGCTCCCTGGCACCGTGACCGCTTCTTTCCGCCTTCGCCGACACGACGGGCCTCGTGTGCTCGAACCTGTTCCCTGTCGCGCCGGAACGATCGCGGGTGTGTGTGGGGCTGGTCTCAGGGTCATCAGTCGTCGCCAACTCATCGATGATCGGGCAGTCCGGCCGGGCATTGCCCCGGCAGTTCTCGGCAAGGTGCTTGAGCGTCATGCTCATCTCCCTGAGTTCACGCGCCTTCCGTTCAAGTTCCTCGACATGCTCAAGGGCAACACGCTTGACGTCCGCGCTCGCCCGGTCTCGGTCTCGCCAGAGCGCAAGCAGTTCCGTCATTTTCTCGACCGAGAAACCGAGATCGCGCGCACGCCTGATAAAACGCAACGTATGCACGTCCTTGTCGGAGTAATCTCGGTATCCGCTATCCGTCCGCGACGCTTCCGCGATCAATCCGATCGATTCGTAGTAACGGATCATCTTCGCCGAAACGCCTGATGCCGCCGCTGCCTTTCCGATGTTCATCGCTGGTTCCTTTCTTCGACTTATGTAGGCGCTTCTTCGGGCGTAAAAAATACGTCCGCATGTATGTCCTCGCCGCGCAAGCCCAGTTCGCGAAGCATGATGCCAGAAGCATCGATCATGGCGGGCGGTCCGGCCATATATGCCTTCCAGCCATCGAGATCCTGCACGTCACTCACGATCGCATCCGTTACCAGGCCGGTTCGGAAGCGATCGGATCGGCTCACTTCCGAAAGCACGGGTGTGAAGGTGAGGTTGTCGTAGGCGCTCGCCAGAAGACTGAAATGTTCGACCAGATAGAGATCGCGCTCCGTCCGTGCCCCGAAATAGAGATGGATCGGCTGCCGCAGGCCGCTTGTCAGCGCCGTTTCGACAATCGACTTGATCGGCGCCAGTCCCGACCCGCCGGCGACCGCCAGAATTGGACCAGTATGCTGTTCGCGCAGAAAAGAGCTGCCGAGCGGCCCGCGGACCGAAACCTCGTCACCGACCTTGAGTGACCTGGCGACGTGTTCGCTCGTCGCTCCACCGGGCACATGCCTGATGTGGAATTCGAGATGGTCTCGCCCGGGCTGGTTCGCCATCGAATAGTCGCGCGCCGGAACGCCATCGAACGTCACCTGCGCATACTGGCCCGCCTTGAACGCGACGGCCTCTCCCGTTTCGACCTCCAGCCTGATTTGCCGGATGTCGTGGGTTGCGTCATCGATCGCGACAACCCGCGTGCGATAGGTGCGGACGGGAAGATCAAGCTGTTCTTCCTCCTCATCGAGCCATGCGACCGTGCAGTCCGTGAGCGGCTGCGCGCGGCATGCAAGGATCAGTCCCTGAGACCGCTCATCGTCCGTCAGGGCAAAGCGCGTGTGCGGCAGAAGATCGACCTCGCCGCTGACCAGTCGGGACTTGCACGAGCCGCAGCGGCCCGAACGGCATCCATGCGGGTATGCGATCCCTTCTTCTAGCGCTCTCTCCAGAATGGTTCGGCCATCCGGCACGTCGATGATGCGCCCCGCCTGCCGAATTTCGATTTGTCTTCCCATGACAATCTCCCCTCAGGCGGCGCCTGATGACAGGGCTTCCGCCAGACGAGGTTTCTGGTCAGCAAAGGTGCCATAGAAGACCTGTTCGTTGACGATCGTGATCGGGGCAACGCGCACGCCGGTCCGCGCTTTCGCCTCTTCGGCGATCTGCGGATCTGACAGGTCACGCTCTTCGAATGGGACACCCTGGTCAGCAAGCCATCGCTTGACGGCATGGCAATCGGGGCAGGTTGGCGTGGTATACAGCACCACTGACGGAGTTCCTGTATTGGTCACTGCTTCATTCCTTTACATGTGGCGAGCCTGCCGAAGCAGGCTCGCCTGTTTCTCATTCCGCAGGCGCAAGTTCAGGCCGACGGGGCCGGACTGCGCCGCTTTCCGCCTGCGCGGGCGCGCGGAAGGTCTTGAGCCTCAGCGCGTTGCCGAGGACGAAGACGCTCGACAGGGCCATCGCGCCGGCGGCAAAGACCGGCGACAGCAGGATGCCGTAGGCCGGATAGAGCAGACCGGCGGCAACGGGGATCAGAGCCGTATTGTAGGCAAAGGCCCAGAACAGGTTCTGCCGGATGTTGCCGATCGTCGCCTTGGACAGTGCGATCGCGTTCGGCACGCCTTGCAGGCTGCCCGACATCAGCACCACGTCGGCTGCCTCGATGGCAATGTCCGTACCCGTGCCGATGGCAAGGCCCACATCCGCTTCGGCCAGCGCCGGAGCGTCGTTGATGCCATCGCCGACGAAAGCGACCTTGCCATGCTGGGCTTTGAGGCGGCGTACCGCGTCGACCTTGCCGTCCGGCAGCACTTCCGCCACCACCTCGTCGATCCCCAGCCGAGCCGCAATGGCTTTTGCCGTGCGGGCATTGTCGCCGGTGATCATCGCGACCTTGAGGCCGAGATCGTGCAGCGCCTTGATCGCCGCGGGCGTCGTCTCCTTGATCGGATCGGCCACGGCGATGATCGCCGCCAGCTTGCCGTCGATCGCGGCGTAGAGCGGTGACTTGCCCTCGTTGCCGAGACGTTCGGCGACCTGAGCGAACCCGGCCACGTCATGGCCGAGTTCTGCCATGTAGCGGTCGGCGCCGATCTCGACACGCTTGTCGCCGGCCACGGCCTTGACGCCGAACCCAGTCACCGATTCGAAATCCGACACAGCCGGCAGCGGGATGTTTTCCCCGGCGGCCGCATCCACGATCGCACGGGCGATCGGATGCTCCGACTTCGCCTCGACGGCCGCCATCAGACCGAGGACATCTGCCCGGTCGAAACCAAGGGCCAGTTCCAGATCGGTGAGCGCGGGCTTGCCTTCCGTCAGCGTGCCCGTCTTGTCGACGGCGACGACCTTCGCGTCCTTCAGCAGTTGCAGCGCCTCGCCCTTGCGGAAGAGCACGCCAAGTTCCGCACCGCGGCCTGTGCCTACCATGATCGAGGTCGGCGTCGCCAGACCCATGGCGCATGGGCAGGCGATGATCAGGACGGCGACGGCATTGACCAGAGCGAATGTGAGTGCGGGCGACGGGCCGAACCACATCCATGCGGCGAAGGTGAGGATCGCTACCGCAAACACCGCCGGCACAAAATACATCGTGACTTTGTCGACCAGCGCCTGGATCGGCAGCTTCGACCCTTGAGCTTCCTCCACCATACGGATGATCTGCGACAGCACTGTGTTGCCGCCGACCGCAGTGGCGCGGATCGCGAAAGCGCCCTTCTGGTTTACCGTTCCGGCCACGACTTCGCTGCCGTTTGCCTTGGAGACGGGGATCGGCTCGCCGGTGATCATGGATTCATCGACATAGCTCTCGCCTTCGATGACCTCGCCATCCACCGGGATGCGATCGCCGGGCCGAACCTCAACGACGTCTCCGGTCAGAACGGAATCGATCGGCAATTCGATCGTCTTGCCGTCCCTGCGCACGCGCGCCATCTTGGCCTGAAGGCCGACGAGACGCTTGATCGCCTCGGAGGTGCGTCCCTTGGCACGCGCCTCCAGCAGGCGACCGAGCAAGATCAGCGTCACGATGACGGCGGCTGCCTCGAAATAGACGTTCACCGTTCCGGCAGGCAGGAAACCGGGCGCGAAGGTCGCGACCAGCGAATAGCCATAGGCGGCGAGCGTGCCGACCGCGACCAGGGAATTCATGTCGGGGGCGAGCCGCCACAGGGCGGGCAGCCCCTTATCATAAAAGCGGATACCCGGAACGAACAGCACGATGGTCGTCAACACGAACTGGATGTACCAGTTCATCTGCATGCCGATGGTCGAAGCGATCAGGTCATGCATGCCCGGGACGACATGCGAGCCCATCTCCAGGATAAAGACAGGCACCGTCAGCCCCGCCGCGATGGTGAAATCGCGCGTCAGTTCACGGCGCTCCGCTTCCTTCTTTTCGGTACGATCATCCGTCTCGCCCTGGCTGGTTCCTGCCGCCGTGGCGATCACCCTGGCGTCGTATCCCGCGCCCTCAATGGCAGCCACCAAAGCCGCCGCAACGGCGCTGCCCTGGATCGTGGCCTTCTCGGTCGCGAGGTTGACGACGGCATTGGTGACGCCGGGTACGGCCTTGAGCGCCTTTTCGACGCGTCCCACGCAGGATGCGCAGGTCATGCCCTCGATCGCCACTTCAAGCGAGGCTGCCGTCGGCGCGGAGAAGCTTGCCGCAACCTCATAGCCTACATCCTCCACGGCCTTGACGAGAGTGGCAGGATCGACCGCAGCGTTCGTGGTGATGCTCGCCTTTTCGGTCGCCAGATTGACGACCGCATCGGCGACGCCAGGCACGGCCTTGAGGGCTCTTTCGACACGACCTACGCAGGATGCACAGGTCATCCCCTCAATGGGGAGTGATATCGTTCCAGACGGGTCTGTTGCTCGAACGGGGGCATTCATAGCCGCCTCCTTTTTGTCCCGAAATTTCAGTTCGGACAGAAGATGGGGCTTCCAACCATGGGAAGGTCAAGAGGGCAGAAAGAGAAAAATCGCTCTTGACCTTCCCATGGTTGGAAGCCCTACATCCGGCAGCGTGAGACCGAAACAAGGAGAATTCTCATGGAACTCAGAATCGAGAACATGACCTGCGGTGGCTGCGCAAAATCCGTCACCAAGGCGATCCAGTCAGTCGACCCCACCGCCAGGGTGGAGACGAATCCGGAGGCGCGGGCGGTCAAGGTTGAGACGACTGCTAGTGCGGGGGCTATTCAGCAGGTTCTCGAAGAAGCCGGCTATCCTGCAACTGTAAACTGACCAGGAGCTGCGTCATGAACAAGCTCACCCCGATCTTCATTGCCGGCGCGTTCGTCATTGCTGGCGGACTCGCCTACGCACAGTCTCAGATGGACGAGCAAGGCCAAGGAGCGACCATGAATCACGGCGAACATGCCGGACACGGCGCCACCCCGCCTTCGGATAACCCTGTCATTCGCGCCTACCAGCAAGTCAACGACAAGATGCATGCCGATATGGCGATCGAGTTTACGGGCGATGCGGATGAGGATTTCATGCGCGGCATGATCTCCCATCACCAGGGCGCCATCGACATGGCTCGTGTCGTTCTCGAACACGGATCAGACCCCGAGGTGCGAGCACTTGCTGAGGAGGTCATCTCCGCCCAGGAGGCGGAAATCGCGCAGATGCAGGAATGGCTGGCCAAGCGCAGCCAATGAGACGGTGAAGGGCGGATCAATTCCGCCCTTTTCCTTTGCCGGTCATCAGCACGAGGACGGTTGCCACCGCGAAGGCGACAAGCGCCCCATCGGTGCGCCTTCGGTCAAGGCAAACGGCTCGCGTGGACGCTGAACCACGTCTGGAACCCTGTTTCGATAATGGTGATGCGTCCGCGGCCTCGACCAGGGATAACAGCGTATCGGCCAGATCCCTGACCGGAAGCAACCCGACCCGAAGCTCTCCAACTGCGGCGATCAGATTCTCGGCTCTGATCTTCATGTCCATCTCCTTCGTTTGGCCCTCCAAGATGAGGGTTCCAACCATTGGAAGGTCAACCCCACTGATGATCGCGACAATGGTGCAAAGCAGACAGAAAGCGCCGGCGAGATTTTTGATCGGAGGGAACCAAGATGGCTCTCGAACCTTAAATATACCCATACGGGGTATTTTACGGCCATGTGCCAGAAGGACAACAAAGCCCTCCGCGCGAGGCTCAAGCGAATCGAAGGACAGGTGCGAGGGGTCAGCCAGATGGTGGCCGATGACCGTTACTGCATCGATATCCTGCATCAGATCCACGCCATCAAGGCGGCGCTGGCCAAGGTCGAGACCGAAATCCTCAAGACCCACGCCGCTTGCTGTGTCGAGGAAGCGATAGCGGCAGGTGATGCGGACGCGCAACGCCGCAAATTCAGCGAGTTGGTCGAGGTGTTCGCAAAAGCAAAACTCTGAAATCGAAGGACTGACGACATGGCCACTTCCACCGCAAAACGCGCCGACCTGCACAGGATGGTGACCCACGAACATACCTGTCCCTACGGTCTCAAATCGCTCGACCTCCTGAAACGGCAGGGCTACGAGGTCAACGATCATGAGCTGACGTCGCGCGCCGAGATCGATGCTTTCAAGAAAACGCACGGCGTCGACACCACACCGCAGACCTTTATCGGCGGCAATCGCATCGGCGGCTACGACGATCTTCTCGCCTTCTTCGGCAAGGAGGTAAAGGACAAGGACGCCACCACCTATACGCCGGTGATCGCGTTGTTCGCGATGGCTGCGTTGATGGCGCTAGCGACGAGTTGGGCCGCGTTCGGTACCCTTGCGACCGTTGCGGCGGCAGAATGGTTCATTGCCATCGCCATGTGTCTGCTCGCCCTGCAGAAGCTCAAGGACGTGGAAAGCTTCGCTACCATGTTCCTCAACTACGATCTGCTCGCCCAGCGCTGGGTGCGCTACTCCTACGTCTATCCGTTCGCCGAAGCGCTGGCGGGCATCCTGATGATGGCCGGCGCGCTGATGTGGCTGTCGATCCCCGTTGCCCTCTTCATCGGCACTGTCGGAGCCGTATCGGTCTTCAAGGCGGTCTATATCGACAAGCGCGAACTCAAATGCGCCTGCGTTGGCGGTGACAGCAACGTTCCGCTCGGCTTCGTCTCGCTGACGGAGAACCTGATGATGGTCGGCATGGCGATCTGGATGCTACTCAAGCCCATGGGCATCGGTCTCGGACATTAAGCGAAAACCAAGGAGCCACGAGATGACCCAATCGTCCCATAATGGCAAGCACGAACACGCCGATCACGGCGAAGGACGTCCCTACCTAATGTTCTGGATCAACATGGCGCTCGGCCTGATCGTCATGTACGTCGTCATGTTCTCGATGATCGACGGATTTCAAGATTTCCGAAACAATCTCAACATGTTCTACATGGCCGTGACCATGTGGGCGCCGATGGGCATCTTCATGCTGGCAACGATGCCCGGCATGTTTCCGCGAAAAGGGCTCAATATCACCCTCTACGCCGTCTTCCTCGTCTTGACGATCGCCTCATTCGCAGCCACACGAAGCCAAACCCTGATCGGTGACGGGCAGTTCATCGATTCGATGATCCCGCACCACTCGGGCGCGATCCTCATGTGCCGGGAAGCAGACCTGCGCGATGCTGAATTGCTGACGCTTTGCGAAGAAATCATCGCAGCCCAGCGCAGCGAGATCGAGCAGATGGAGACAATTAAGGCTCGTCTCGATCAAAGGCCCTAAGACCTGTTGCCTTGCCCAATAGCGTCCGAGAATGGCAGGTTCAATGAGGATTGCATGACAAAACATCATGAGGATGGTCGCAGCTTCGTCACGGTCGTCAGCAAAAGCCAGCCGTGCCGGACCTGCGGCGGCTATTCGAGACCTTGAATGCCGCTCACGAGGGCTTCTCTTGAGATCTCGCCCATGTGTACCGATTGCAGCGTCCCGTCGCTCTTGAGGAACAACGTAGCCGGCAGGCCCGGTACCTCGTAATGACGACCGAACTCACCGAGTCCGTCGAGCACCACATGCTCAAGCTCAAGATTCTCGGCTGTGAGGTAGCGCTGAATGATCTCCTGGCCTTCACCTTGGTTGACGAAGACAAGTTCGGCAGCGTCCGTATTTGCGGCAACGTCCGCCATCATCGGCATTTCACGGCGGCAGGGCGGGCACCACGTCGCCCACAGGTTGATGACCACAGGTTGACCTTCGAGTTCACTTGGATTGAACCGTTCTCCGGCCAGCGTGCGGTAGATGTCTCCGGTCGGCAGCGGTGTCGCCGGCACGCCGGCGCTGAGCTGCAGTACGAAGAACGCGACATAGGCCGCAGCGGCGCTCGGCAGGGCCGTCCACAATGTGAGCCGCAATTCGCGCCGGAAGCGAAAGAACGTGTAGGCGAACGCCAGCGCAATGCCGGCTTCGATCATGAAGCCGCCCTGCCACATGTAGAATACGCGCAGCGGCTCGGCGAGGAAACTGCTCGCGTGCTGGATGACGTGCCCGACGCGTGCGCCGACCACGAAAGCGACGGTCGCGCCCCAGGCCCAGGACGAAAAGCGCTGATCGACCCTGCGGGCGAGGATCTCGCTCAGCAGGAGAAAGGCGGCGATGGCGAGGATCGCGGCGAAGCGGTCGGGTGCGAAGACGAAAGGCCCGATGGCGACTGCGTTCATCTCACTGCCTCGCCTGAGAGACCGATGTCAGCAACGTATCGGTTGTCACATCGCCGATGAGGCGGGAGCCGTTTGCCTCCGAGGCATTTCGGTTGAAGAAGATCATGGTCGGTGGGCCGACCACAGCAAGATCGCGCATCAGGCCCTGACTGACCTCATCCAGTGCGGTCAGATCCACCTTGACACGCTGGAAGTCGTTCAGTGCGGCAACGATTTCCGTGCTCGAAAAGACGTCGCGTTCGATCGTCTTGCAGATGACGCACCAGTCGGCCGTGAAATAGACCAATGTCGGACGTCCGTTGGCAGAGGCAATCGCTTGCTCGACCTGCGGCGTCGAGTTTGCCTCGATGAATGTCATCTCGGACTGGGCGATCTGCTGGCCTGAACCGGTCGTGACGAAGTGGGCGAGCGGGCGCAGCGGGTCGGTTCCGCCCGACGCAGCCCCGATTGCCAGAAACACGCTGCCGAGGGAAACCCCAAGTCCGGCGGCTTTGCGGAAACGTGGCCAGGCACCCGCATCGGCCAGGACCCGATCAGCGACGCCGATGAAGACCGCAACAATCAAGAGGAGGCCCGCCCAAAGCGCCAGCGTCACTTGCGGCGGCAGGATTCGGGAGACCATCCAGATCGCCGCGCCGAGAAAGACGAAGCCGAACGCGTATTTGACCTGCACCATCCACGCCCCCGCACGCGGCAGAGCGCGGCTCCCCATCGTGCCAAATGCGATCAGCGGAATGCCTTGGCCGAGCCCGAGGGCGAACAGCGCACTCGCGCCGATCCAGGCATCGCCCGTATGTGCGATATAGAGAAGTGCCGCCGCGAGCGGCGCGGTGACGCAGGGACCGACGATCAGCGCGGAAAGGAAGCCCATTCCGGCGGCTCCGCCCACCGAGCCGCGCGTGCCGGCCTGTACCCCTGCCATCCGGCTGGCCCAGGTGGTCGGCAGTTGCAGTTCGAACAGGCCGAACATCGCCGTCGCCAGCACCACGAACAGCGCTGCGACGGCGCCAATGGCGTATGGCGATTGCAGCACCATCTGGAGGTTTTGGCCAGACCACGCGGCGACGACGCCAAGCATGCCAAACGCTGCGGCCATCGCCAGCACGTAGGCCAAAGACAGGATGAAGCCGCGCCGGGCCGTCAATGCCTCGCCCTCGCGCGCCAGGGTCGCGCTGAGGATCGGATACATGGGCAGCACGCAAGGCGTAAAGGCGAGCAGAAGCCCGAAGGCGAGGAAGCTCACGATCACCCAGATCGCACCGCCGCTGGCGAGAAGCGAGCCGACCATGCCACCGCCCTGCGTGTCCTCGGCCAGGTTGAAGCTGCCGCTTCCCGTCCCTCCGCCAGGGGCGGCCGGAGTTGTAGCTATGCCAAAGCCCACAACGGGTTCGGAAACCTGAAGGTTTGCCGTGTTGATCGTCAGGGTCAGCGGCGGATAGCAGATCGAATCCTTTTTGCAGCCCTGATAGGTGACTGCGACCTGCCCGGGCGCTTCGACGCCAAGACGTGCCACCGCTTCAAGATAATAGACCTCCGAAGGGCCGAAGTTGGCATCCCCTGTCTCCACGACGCCTGGTCGAGTCGAAAGCGGGACCGGCTCGCCGGTCGCGGCATCCTTCGCTTCCAGATGGTCGCGATAGAGATAATAGCCTCCCTCGATCTCCCAACGGAGCTGGATCTGCTGATCCGCATTCCGCTCAACCGAGAAACGGAAGGCTTCCTCGGCTTGCAGGAGATCCTCCTGTTGCGCCGCGGCGGGCAGCGACAGGAAGACGAAGAACAGGCCAGCAAGGAGGCGGAGTATGGGCATTGAGGACATGAAATTACTCGGATGATCGCGATCGGGATGCATCAAGACGCTTCGCGAGCGTCTGCGACAACCTGGCGGAAGCCGTCCTCGTCGAGGGCGGAGGCGACGAGAAACCGACCGATCAGAAACACAGGCGTGCCGCGCAGGCCCAGCCCCTCGGCCTGCGCGTTGTTGCGCTGAAGCAAGGCGGTGATTTCGGCGTCACGGCGGTTGGCTTCGGTCTCAAGACCCGCCATGTCAAAGCGAGCGCCTTCCAATGCCTGTCGCATCCGCTCTTCCGGAACCCGCGAGCCTTCGACACCCATCAGCGCCAGATAGGCATCCTCGTAGCGGTTCTGATACCTGGCCGCCAACGCCAGCTTTGCGCCATAGACGGACGACTGCGCGAGGATCGGCCAGTCCTTATAGACGTGGCGCACATTGCCGTCCGATTCCAGCACAGCGTTCAGCGGCTCGACGGTGCGCTTGCAGAACGGGCAGTTGTAGTCAAAGAACGAGACGATCGTCAGGTCGCCATTCGGGTTGCCGCCGACCGGCGCCTCCGGGTCGTTCAGGATCATCTCGGCTGACATGTCGTCGGCACGCACGGGCATGGCAAGGCCGGCGGCAGCGAGCGCCGCCAACCCCGAAAGCAAGGTCCGCCGGCTCATCGCACTGCGAAATGGCGGCCCACCGATAGAAAAGGGAAGAAGTGTGGATGTGCGGTGGCGCCGATCGTGCATGGTCAAAGCTCCAGATCATGGATATTGGAGCGAGCACACTCTCCCGAGCTTAAGGCAGCCTTAAGGATCCATCGATCCGAAGATGCGATGGCAGGTTATCCAGACTACGGACTATCGGATGAACGGCCGCAATCGGCGCATGAGATCACGCCTGCTGAACGATCCGACCGAACGGGTGCCGTCGTACTCCCGTCCGGTGGCTGCATCCACGATGAAGAATGTTGGCGGGCCGCTCGCTCCAAGGTGGGATAGGAGCTGGCGATTTCCCTCGTCCATTGTCGTGACGTCCACCCTGACGAGAGGCAAAGCCTCAAGGTGTTGTAGCACAGCGGGATGGGCGAGGATTTCCCGCTCAATACGGTGACACACTGCACACCAGTCCGCACGGATGTCGATGAGCGCGAAGCTATGTGTTCGTGCAACCTGCTCCAGCCTCTCCCCGTGGGAAGCGACGTCCGTGACCATATCAGCTGGATTGGCGGCGGCCATCCCTATGGGAGCCGTCAACAATCCTACCGGTACCACCAGGCCCCCGAGCAGAAGCTCGCGGCGGATCCATTGGCCATTCTTGCGTTGAGCATCAGCATCGATGCCGCATCCAACACCTTCCGCGGACGCTACGGCGTTGTTTCTTAAAAGTCGCGTCCGCATCCTCGTCTCCTTCACAGGACCGGCGGCAAAGCGGGCGTTCCTTAAGGCCCGCTTAAGGGCGGAAAAGTGCTCCTCGCCTGCGACGCAAGCCCGCGTTTCCAACAAGGTGCCCCCACCCAATCGAAAACCTGTTCGGCCGGATCACTTGAGCCGCAGGCCGGCGCCTGAAGTCCCCGCCGCATCGTTATCATCGGCCGCGCTTGCCTTAAGCTGCCCTTAAGACAGGCATCGTGCTGTGCGGCTTGATCGATCGCAAAGCAGAGAGCGTATGAAACGTGACTAAGCTACCGACACCCGCAATCGCGCGACGCGCGTTCCTCATTGGTGCCAGTGCAATGACCCTCGCCGGATGCGTTTCCACGAGGCAAACACCGCACGTCGCGCAGCCGGTCGCGACGCCGCCCACGCCGCCGACGCCCCCAATATACTACGCAATGACGAACGAGCGCTTCCCGATCCCGGAAGTCGACGTTTCCAAGGTCGATTCGAAATGGTGGCGGACGGAAGTCGACTATCCGACCGATGAGCGAGCCGGCACCGTCATCGTCGATACGCCAAACCGTTACCTCTACCACGTTCAGCCTCACGGCCGCGCAACCCGATACGGTGTGGGTGTCGGCAGGGACGGTTTTTCGTGGGCTGGCCGAGGGCGTCATATCGCATACAAGCGGGAATGGCCGCGCTGGACACCTCCCGATGAAATGGTTGCGCGCCAACCCGAGTTAGAGCCCTATTCAATCGCCAATGGCGGCATGGACCCAGGGCTGAAAAATCCACTTGGAGCACGCGCCCTCTACATTCATGAAGGAAACCGGGACACGATTTATCGCATCCACGGAAACCCGGAATTCTGGACCATCGGCCAGGCCGTTTCATCAGGATGCATCCGGATGATCAATCAGGATGTCATCCACCTCGCCGACAACGTTCGTGACGGGAGCCCGCTGGTTGTGATAGCAGATCCGGCTATGGGCCATCTTTTGGTGGGATAGCTTCGTCGCGCGGCGAGAAGATCACTCCCTGCGTTGGCGCATCCTGCTGGCACTCCATCTTCTTGAAGATGAGTTGGCTGCGCCCCGCACCATGTATGTGCAACGGGTCACGCGGCGTTCGCCATCACAGCTTGCAGCCCTCCGCAATCGCGATTCTGAAGTCGTAGGTGCCAACCACTCCGCCCGAGCGCCAGTTCGACGATTGCGAGGCCGAGACCGCTGCCGACCGGTACTTTGTTGCGGCCGCGAAAGAAACGTTCGGTGACGCGGGCCAACTCCTCCTCGGGGATACCGGGACCATCATCCTCGATGATAATCTGGCCCTCTTCGGCGCGACCGGCCATACGACACCTGACGACGCCTCCGGGCGGCGAATGGTTCACTGCGTTCTCCATCAGATTCCGGGCAGCAAGAGCAAACAGATCCGGCTCGATGTCCAGCTCGATGCGGTCAAGATCAGGGGAAACCTCGACCGCAACGCCCCTGGTCGGATCTGCTAATTCGTCCGCGAGCGCTCTCAGTATACTCCCGGGCCATACCTTCCCACTACGCTCGCCCTGGTCGAGCGCCTCAACCGCCGACATATCCAGCAATTGCCGAACGAGCCGGCCGGTGCGGTCTACGCCAACCATGATCTGACGCAATGCCTGCTCGCGGATCGTGCCATCGCCGCTTGCAAGCGCGACCTGCGCCTGCGTCTTGAGGCCGGCCAACGGCGTGCGCAGTTCGTGGGCGGCAAAGGCGGTGAAGTTGCGCTCGCGTTCCCGAAGCCCGGCCACGCGTGCAAACAATCCGTTGAGCGACTGCAAGACCGGCGCAATCTCCTTCGCGGTCTGCACGTCCTCGATCGGGCTGAGGTCGGAGGCGGGTCGTGCTTCCAGGTCGCCTGCGATCTTCCTTAGCGGCTCAAGGCCGCGCCTGACGCTGAGCCAGATCAGGACAGCAAGAACCGGCAACATCAGCAGGGCCGGCAGGAGAAGACCGCGGATGACGTCGTTCACCAACCCGTTACGGATACTCAGATTGTCGCCGACCAGAACGCGAACACCGCGCTCGGTATTGGTGATTGCATAAACCCGCCACCGCTCACCATTTATCACGGTTTCGGAGATCCCGTCGGTGTGCTCCGACATTGCTTGATCGGGCGCCGCATCCGATCGCCCGATCAATGTCCCCTGCAGCGACCATATCTGGCACGAAAGCTGGCGGTCATAGGCGCTGTGGCCGCGCACCGGCAGATCGGACGTGATCGTTTGCGTCGGATCGATGGCGATCTCCTGGCTGACGATCAATGAGGAAACCATCCGGCCGGCTTCCATCAGCCGCGCGTCGAGAACCCGTTCCACCTCCGCGCGCGTGGAAAGGAAAATCCAGACGACCGCCGACAGCCAGACGAGACCGGTGGTCAGGGCGAGGATCAGGAACAGCCGTTTGGAGATCGACGGCATCACGGTTCGTCTCCGAGGCGATAGCCGATCCCACGGACGGTCTGGATCATGCCCGGTCCCAGCTTGCCGCGAAGATGATGGATGTGGACCTCGACAGCATTGCTCTCGACCTCCTCCTGCCAGCCGTAAAGCTTCTCCTCGATCTGGCTCCGCGACAGGATCCGGCCGGGATGGATCATGAGGGCATGCAAAATCGAGTATTCGCGCCGCGACAGGCGGATGGGTTCGCCTTGGTGTTCGACATTCTGGTTTGCAGGATCGAGCCGCAGGCCGCGCCATTCGATAAGCGCCTGCGGCCGGCCAGCGGCACGGCGGACGAGCGCGCGCAGCCGCGCCGCGACCTCGTCGAGGTCGAACGGCTTGCCGAGATAGTCGTCGGCCCCCGCATCCAGTCCGTGAATCCGGTCGGCGACCTGATCACGCGCAGTCAGGAGGAGGACGGGCGTGGCGTCCTGCCGTTCCCGCAGGGATTTCAGCACGTCGAGGCCGGAACCGTCGGGAAGCATCAGGTCAAGCACCAGCGCATCGAACTCATGGTTCGTGAGAGCTGCGCCGGCTTCTTCGCAGGTTTTGACCGCATCGGCGGTGAAGCCGCCAATCGAAAGGCCCACCGTCAATCCGTCTCTGAGGACGGCATCATCTTCGACTATCAGCACGCGCATGGTCATCACCCGAGGTTCCAGGTCGCATTTCTATACGAGGCTTAAGGCAGCCTTAAGGATCAAACTTGAGCGCGCTCGATATCGTTCGGGGATTGGGCGCCTGTGATGTACCTCATCTTACCTGAGCCAAGAGTCGGACGTCTTCGAGACTTGGAATCGCGCCGGCAAAAACGCCGTTCTCGCCCTGATCCTTATGGGCATCTCCAGCCCAGCGCCGAAACAAAACGCTGGCATGGCGGCAGTGTACCCGTCATTCCGGCCCTCCTGTCCATCGGGCTGTTGCTGGTCGCGGTGAAGGAACTCGCCCGGCCTGAAACGATACGCGGGTCCACTTGTCTGCCCGAGCCAGTTGGGCAATGCGCATTGGAGACGGACTCGAATCAGTTCGGCTCGCCGAGGCATCGTCCGGCTGGTGTTCAGGCGATCATCCCGTCCTGCCTGCTCAGGCGTCATTCGTGTTGACCAGGTGTTGACCAAGCCCAAAAAGGGAAGGGCCACCCGAAGATGGCCCTTACTTAATCCTTTGATTTCCTTTAGAAATCTGAAGAGAGCGAAGGGATTCGAACCCTCGACTCCAACCTTGGCAAGGTTGCTATGCGGCGGCCCGAAACAGCAAGTTATGATGGGTGCGCCCTCCCGCAACCATCTTTGCCGGCGTCCATTGCAAGTTTTGACCGACGGCTTCACACCCCATTTTCGACGTTCGAGTGACAGTTGCGACTTCCCGAAAGCCGACATTGCTTATCGTGGGCCTGAGCGCCAGCCGACTACTTCGATGTATATGAATCCCACGTGGTTCGCCACTTCGCCGCCGATTGTGCGATATTGCCGCTTATGGCCACCGATTTGGGCTTTCCCGCCGTCCGTGAGCAAGTGCTAAAGTCTCGTCTCGATCTCCGCTGCCCGGCAGATCAGTCTATGATGAAGGACGGCTGGTAACTCTTGTTTCCAGCCCTATCAAAATCAAACTCGTAGACGATGCAGGGTGCGATGCCACGGTGCTGCTGACCTAGATAGAACAGCAGGCTATTCGGGCACGCAGCGAAAATGTGGATCGTGCGATCAGGATCGTCCGCCTTCAGAGCCCGCACCTCATTGGCGATATGCTCTGCCAGAGCAGCGGCATGTCCGCCGCCGGCAATAGCCTGCTGTCCGGGGCCAGTCGGAGGGGCAAACGAGATCAATGTCCCGACAGCCAGGAGCTCCTTGCTAATATAGGCGCGGGTCTGAACATCGACGCTTTGTGAGATGCCGATTGCTACGGCGATATCAGTTCCAGAACCGATACTCGTCGTCGCGCTGTTCAGTCGAGCCACGCGCTGTTCTGTACCGTCGTCCGCGCGCCAGGTCCTGGAACCCACCCGGCCTTTCTGGATCAACGAGCTGTCGACGCCCGACTTCAGGTCTAGGACGGCACCCGCGAGAAATGCGATGGAGGCGTGTGCATCAAGAATGATCCTCAGCACGCCCGAGCGTTTGGCGGCATCTCGTAAGAACGACTCGACCCGGGGGCGAATGTCCCCTTGCCAGGACCGGTCACCGAGGAGGTAGCGCTGATTGAAGCTATCGGTCAGCGAGAGCGTGTTCTCCGGCGACGTGCCGCCAAGATCGGCCGCCACGCCTTGGAACGTCCGGATCGCGATCGTCAGCCCAGGAGGACGGGCGGGGGCGTTGTCGGTCAGAATACCTTCCTCACGGAGGATCTGCCGCAGGGCCTCCCGCGTGAAACTGTTCAGCTTCCGCGATTTCAGCGCTTGAGCGAGCCCGTCATATCGAAAGTCGGACTCTGTGGAACAGGTGAGTGCGCCCACGATCTGGGCCCGCACGTTGATGTCCTCGCGCAGCTGCTCCAGCGAGCGCTCGCTGTCCATGATTCGGAGGCCCGTCACGACCTCCTTGAGTTCGTCATCAGACGCGAGACCTAAATGCTCGCGCCATAGCTTGCGGACCGTGCCCATCCGGCTGCGGTCCGTCGTGCCATCGAACAGGCGGCCGAGGAGAATGGACTTGTCGGTCCCCGACTGGACATAGCTCAGCGGATCATTGTCCTTGATGCGATACGTCGTGACGAAATCGAACCGCGCGCCGACCGGTGCGGTCTTCTTGGCGTCGCGCAAACGCTGAAGGAGCGACACGCTCGTCGCTCCGATAAAATCGGGATCGACCAAATCCTCGTAGCCGAACCGCCCCCCGGTATCGACGTGCCATTTCACCTGCTGATAGGCCGCAGGCACGCGTTCCGGCCCACTTCCCGGAATTGGCGGATCATACCGAACGACAACGTCGTCGAACGACTTTGGCGCGTCAGCTTCGAAGGTAACTTCCACCACGGCTGAGTCATGCGCGAGCATGCTCAGCGCGTTCTGCCAGAAAACCCGCGCCTGATATTTGTCGCCATTCCAGCGTGCGGTGACGGCGTCAGCCATTGCATACCCCGATGGACGTGGAGGAAGTCTCGCATTTCATGAGAGCGGGAATTTCGGGCCGAACAGCGCCCGCCATGCCTTCAGAGCCTCGCCATTCTTGCCCTGCCTGGCGAGATTGATCGCAAGGCTCGCTTCACGACTCGCCGCCATCAGAAGAGTGCGCGCACGCTCCTTACGCGCATTGTCCATCCCGTCGCTCACCGGTGGCCCTAGACCCGCCGGGTCGGGCCACGTATCGAAGATGCGATCCGCGAGCGTGGCGAATAAGGATTGGAACTCGTAGGCGAAATTGCCTTGCCAGCCACCGTAAAGGCACTCCAGCGCCAACACCTCGATGAGGAAGGACGGCTTCACCGGCTTCTCCCCGTGGCGGGGCTGGTTATTCCAATACTTCACCATACGGACCAAACCCTTCCACTCATTTGAATATGCCTGGTGTGCGGTCGTCGCCTTGGCCGCGTGGGTTTCGGGATTGGTCTTGATCCACTCGCCCTTGTCGGTGTCGGGTATTTCGTAGTCCGAGGCCGATGCGAAAGCGGGCACCACGTCCACACTGAGAACGCGATAGTCGGTGTTGTCATCTGAATCGACGACCACGCCGAAGTCGACGTTGACCGATCGGCCCTGTTTCCGGACCGCGCTGGAGCCGTACTTCTCGACCAGGGCATCGTAAAATTCGCCGATCACTACCGACGGCGCTTTGTCACGATATTTGCCCTTCTCCGAGTTCTTGAGGACGAAGAAGATGTCGATGTCCTTGAGCGGCTTCGTCTTGGTGTGTCGCTTATAGGACCCCGTCAGGAAGCTCCTGTCGATCGCGAACTTCGTGACGAGATAGTCCCGCACCTCGTTCTGACGGTCGGAAGCGTTCTGCTGCTCCTTCTCGTTCAGTTCGAGCCGGCTCTTAAACTTCCGAAAAGCTTCGTCGATGGTGATCATCCGGTCTGCCTGTTGATTTCCGCTGAGAAGTGACCCGGTTCAGGGAGATTTTTCCACTGAGAAGTGACCCATGTTTGAACGCTATCCTGCTCGTTTTGGGCGGGAGATTTAGGAGTGTTGGACATGGCGTTTTTGAGCGTTATCCGGCGCTGGCATTTCCGGGACGGTTTATCGATCCGGGAGATTGCGCGGCGCACGGGCCTGTCCCGGAATACCATTCGCAAATACCTTCGGACCGATACGGTTGAGCCGAAGTTCCAGGTTCCAGATCGGCCAAGCAAGATCGATGCTTTTGCCGAGAAGCTGTCAGGCTGGCTGAAGGCCGAGAGCCGCAAGCCGCGCAAGCAGCGGCGCACCATCAAGCAGATCCATGCTGATCTGGTGAGCCTCGGTTTCGAAGGCTCTTATGGTCGTGTGGCGGCCTTTGCCCGTCGATGGAAAGAGGAACGCCAGCGCGAGCAGAATGTGAGCGGCAGGGGCGTTTTCGTTCCTCTTGTCTTTGAGCCTGGCGAAGCTTTCCAGTTTGACTGGAGCGAGGATTGGGCACTGATCGGGGGCGAGCGGATCAAGCTCCAGGTCGCCCATACCAAGCTCTGCTACAGCCGGGCCTTTATTGTGCGGGCCTATCTGCTCCAGACCCACGAGATGCTGTTTGATGCCCACAACCATGCCTTCCGAGTTCTGGGCGGCGTCCCGCGCCGGGGCATTTATGACAACATGAGGACGGCCGTGGACAAGGTTGGCCGTGGCAAGGCACGTCAGGTCAATGCCCGGTTCTCGGCCATGGCCAGCCACTTCCTGTTCGAGCCCGAGTTCTGCAATCCCGCTGCCGGTTGGGAAAAGGGTATGGTGGAAAAGAACGTGCTCGATATGCGGCACCGGCTTTTCCAGCCCTTGCCACGTGCAAACTCGCTCGATGAGTTGAACGTCTGGCTCGAGCAGCGCTGTGTGGCTCTATGGGAAGAGATTGCTCATGGCGCGGAACCGGGTTCGGTTGCCAATTCCTGGTGCATCGAGACGCCGTATCTGATGACCGTGCCGCGGGCCTTTGACGGGTTCATCGAACATACCAAACGGGTCTCGCCCACCTGCCTGGTTCACCTCGAGCGCGTTCGCTATAGCGTTCCGGCCTCGTTCGCCAACAGACCGGTCAGCGTCAGGGTCTATCCGGACCGCATTGTCGTTGTCGCTGAAGGCCAGGCGATCTGCGAGCACAAGAGGATTATCGAGCGGCATCATGGGCAGGGTCACACCGTTTATGACTGGCGCCATTATCTGGCGGTGATCCAGCGCAAGCCCGGAGCCCTGCGCAATGGTGCACCCTTTGCCGACATGCCCGATGGATTCCGGCAACTTCAGCGCCACCTTCTGGGCAAACCCGGTGGCGATCGTGAGATGGTCGAGATCCTGGCTCTGGTTCTCCATCACGACGAACAGGCGGTGCTGGCCGCGGTCGAGATGGCGCTGGAGGCCGGGGTGCCCACCAAGACCCATATCCTCAACCTGTTGCACAGGCTGATCGATGGCAAGCCGGGAACGGTGCCGCCAGTCAGGGCACCGCAGGCCCTTGTGCTGGGCAAGGAACCGCAGGCCAATGTCGAGCGCTACGATACCCTGCGCGCGGACAAGGAGGTGCGCCATGCGTCATGATCCGGCAAGCGCGGCCCTGATCATCATGCTCAAGAGCCTCAAGATGGCAGGCATGGCCCAGGCAATCAGCGAACTCACCGAACAGGGATCTCCGGCCTTTGAATCGGCCGTTCCGATCCTCTCACAATTGCTCAAGGCCGAGATGGCTGAAAGAGAGACGCGATCCATTGCCTATCAGCTCAAGGTCGCGCGCTTTCCCACCTATAAGGATCTGACCGGATTCGATTTCTCCAACAGCGAGGTCAACGAAGCCCTGGTGCGCCAGCTCCATGCCGGCGCCTTTATCGACAAGGCCCGACAATGTCGTGTTGGTGGGCGGGCCGGGAACCGGCAAGACCCACATCGCCACGGCACTGGGCATTCAGGCCATCGAGCATCACCGCAAGCGGGTTCGCTTCTTTTCGACCGTCGAACTGGTCAATGCGCTGGAGCAGGAAAAGGCCCAGGGCAAGGCCGGGCAGATCGCCAACCGGCTCATCCATTCCGATCTGGTGATCCTTGATGAGCTCGGATATTTGCCCTTCAGCGCTTCAGGAGGAGCATTGCTCTTCCATCTGCTGAGCAAGCTCTATGAGCGCACCAGCGTCATCATCACCACCAATCTCCGCTTTGCCGAATGGGCCAGCGTATTCGGCGACGCCAAGATGACGCCCGCGCTGCTCGACCGGCTGACCCATCACTGCCATATCCTCGAGACCGG
>Ga0182748_1001478_pt1 | contig 22939 bp, 18 predicted proteins | sample eDN3rd37CKraftOP_FD_128877 | JGI IMG/M metagenome (GOLD analysis project Ga0182748, IMG submission 128877) | Enriched Organic Plus compost microbial communities from Emeryville, California, USA - eDNA 3rd pass 37_C Kraft OP (version 2) (version 2) ...
TCGTGCTCCACCGCAAGCGGCCGCGATTTCACCCATCGGTGGCACGCACGGCTTTGCCACTCGCCCACCTCTCCCCACCGGGGAGAGGTCGCGAGCGGAGCGAGCGGGTGAGGGGGCTCACGAACTGGTGGTGAAACGCCGTGTGCGCGCGGCAGCGCTGGCGATCAAGCCGCAACGCCGGTGACGACCGGATGCCCGCGTTCGCGGCATGACAGCGGAGAGTTTGCGTCGGCGCCTACGCCTCGCCGATCTCCTTGAGCACCTGCTGCGTGTGCTCGCCGAGCTTGGGCGCGGGCCGCGGCGCGGCCATCGGCGCGCCGTCGATCATGATCGGCGTGCGCACGCCCGGGATGACGCCGCCGACCGCCTCCTCGCAGGGCAGCTCCAGCTTCATGCCGCGGTGCACGACCTGAGGGTCGGTGAACACCTGCGCGAGGTTGTTGATCGGGCCGGCCGGCACCTGCACGGCCTCGAGCTGCTTGAGCAGGTCGTCGCGCGTCATGCGCCGGGTGAGGGCCGTGAGCTTCTCCACCAGCTCGGCGCGGCGCGCGAGCCGGTCCTTGTTGGCGAGATAGGCGGGATCGGTGCCGAGCTCGGGCGCGCCCAGCACCTTGCAGAAATCCCTGTACTGGCGGTCGTTGCCGGTGGCGACGATGACGTGGCCGTCGGCGACGGGAAACACCTGGTAGGGCACGATATTGGGGTGCGTGTTGCCGATGCGCTTGGGCACCTCGCCGGAGACGAGATAGTTGAGCGCCTGGTTAGCGAGCACGCCGACGGTGGAATCGACTAGCGCCGCGTCGACGAGGCAGCCCTTGCCGGTGCGCTCGCGCTGCGTGAGCGCGGCGAGCACGCCGACGGCGGCGTAGACGCCCGTGAAGATGTCGGAGACGGGGACGCCCGCGCGCGTCGGCTCGCCGTCCGGCATGCCGGTGAGGTCCATGAAGCCGCCGATGCCCTGCGCCATCAGGTCGTAGCCGGCGCGCGGCGCGTCCGGCCCGGTCTGGCCGAAGCCGGTGACCGAGCAATAGATCAGGCGCGGGTTCACTTTGGCGAGCGACTCGTAGTCGAGCCCGAACTTCTTGAGCCCGCCGACCTTGAAGTTCTCGATCAGGATGTCGGAGCGCTCGGCGAGCTTGCGCACGATGCGGCGTCCGTCCTCGCTCTCGAAGTCGAGCTCGATCGAGCGCTTGCCGCGGTTGGCGGCGTGGAAGTAGGCGGCGCCCAGGTGCTGCCCGTCCTTGCGCGCGACGAAGGGTGGGCCCCATCCCCGCGTGTCGTCGCCCGCGCCCTTGCGCTCCACCTTGGTGACTTCGGCGCCAAGGTCCGCGAGGATCTGCCCGGCCCACGGGCCGGCCAGGATGCGCGCGAGTTCAAGGACACGGACACCGGCCAACGGACCAGCCATAGGCAACTCCTTGCAGCGTGACGGACGGGAGCATGATGGTCCGGTTTCCCACGTCCCGGCCATGCTCGATGGTTGTGATGCGCCGTTGTGTGGCCGGTCGCGCTCCTTTTGTCTATAGCTGCGCCGGCTGGCGACCATGCGCCGGGCGACGGAGGAAACGATGGACGAGACGACGCTGCAGGCGGAGCCGCCCCTGTCGGACGAGGCGCTCGACCGGCTGTTCCGCACGGCACGCACCTATGAGGCGTTCGAGCCAGGCACCATCTCCGACGCGCAGCTGCGCGCGCTCTACGATCTCATGAAGTGGGGGCCGACGACGGCGAACTCGCAGCCGCAGCGCATCCTGTTCCTGCGCAGCCCGGAGGCGAAAGAACGCCTGCGCCCGGCGCTCTCGAAGAACAACGCTGCCAAGACGCTGGCCGCGCCCGTCGTGGCGGTCCTCGCCTTCGACCTCAAGTTCTACGAGCACCTCGGCCGCATGTTCCACAATCCGGCCGCGCGGAGCTGGTACGAGACGACGCCCGAGCACATCCACGCGACCGCGTTCCGCAACGCGACCTTGCAGGGCGCCTACCTCATCATGGCGGCGCGCGCGCTCGGGCTCGACGCCGGACCGATGTCGGGCTTTAGCAACGCCAAGGTCGACGCCGAGTTCTTCCCCGACGGCCAGTGGAAGTCGAACTTCCTGTGCATCCTGGGCAAGGGCGCGCAGGGCAGCCTGTCCCCGCGCGATCCGCGCTTCGCGTTCGAGGAAGTGTGCAAGATCCTCTAGCGCTGCCTTGAGCCCCTCGCTCTGCCGGGCCATGCTGGCGGCGAGGCAGCGAGGGCGACGCATGGCCGAGTTCGATATCGCCGTCATCGGCGGCGGCATCAATGGTGCCGGCATCGCGCGCGATGCGGCCGGCCGCGGCCTCAGGGTCCTGCTGGTCGAGCAGAACGACCTCGGCTCGGGCACCTCGTCCGCCTCCAGCAAGCTCGTGCACGGCGGCCTGCGCTACCTCGAGCACTGGGCCTTCGGCCTCGTGCGCGAATCGCTGGCCGAGCGCGAGGTGCTCATGCACGTCGCGCCGCATCTCGTCCATCCCGCACGCTTCGTCCTTCCGGTCGATCCGCACGGCCGGTCCGCATGGATGCTGCGCCTCGGGCTCTACCTCTACGACTGGCTGGGCAGGGGCGGCTCGCTGCCGCCGGCGGCCGAGATCGATCTCAACGTCAATCCCGCCGGCACGCCGTTGCGGCGCGCGTTCTTTTCCGGCTTCGAGTATTCCGATTGCCTCGTCGACGACGCGCGCCTCGTGGTGCTCACCGCGCTCGACGCGGCCGAGCGCGGCGCCGTCGTCAGCACGCGCACGCGCTGCACGCGGGCCGAGCGGTCGGACGAATGGTCGCTGGTGCTCAACCGCCGCGGCGAGCGCTGGGTGACGACCGCGCGCGTGCTCGTCAACGCGACCGGCCCGTGGCTCCCGCAATTCTGCGAGCTGGTCCTGCGCCAGAAGAAGCGCGCGCCCGTGCGCCTGGTGAAGGGCAGCCACATCGTCGTGCCGCGGCTCGCCGGGCACGACCGCCCATACATCTTCCAGAATCCCGACCGTCGCGTGGTGTTCGCGATTCCCTTCCAGAACGACTTCACGCTCATCGGCACCACCGACGTGGATTTCGTCGGCGACCTTGCCGCGCTGGCCCCGAGCCGGGAGGAGATCGCCTACCTGTGCGATGCGGCCAACCTCTACTTCCGCGAGATCGTCTCGACTGCCGATGTGGTGTGGGCGTTCGCCGGCGTGCGCGCGCTCTACGACAGCGGGCGGCGGCGCGCGCAGGAGGCCTCGCGCGACTACAAGGCCGTGCTCGATCAGCGCTTCGGACGCGCGCCGCTGCTCAACCTCTACGGCGGCAAGCTGACGACCTACCGGCGCGTCGCCGAGGAAGTCATGGACAAGCTGGCGATCTTCTTCGCGCCGCGTCCGGCCTGGACGGCGGACGCGGTCCTGCCGGGCGGCGACCTCGGCGGCGGCACGCTCGCGCAGTTCGTCGAACGATTGCGGCATGAGCGTGCGTTCCTGCCGCAGGACTTGGCGGCGCGCCTTGCGGGCGCCTACGGCAGCCGCGCCGAGCGCATCCTGCAGGACGCGCGCAGCCTCGACGATCTCGGACAGGACTTCGGTCACGGGCTCTCGGCCGCCGAGGTCCGCTACCTCATGAAGCACGAGTGGGCCGAGACCGTCGACGACGTGCTGTGGCGCCGCACCAAGCTCGGCCTCAAGCTGTCGTCGCGGCAGAAGGACGCGCTCGCCCGCTTCATGGCCGACGAGGCGCATGATCCGGCGCGGCTGGGGTGACGCGTCGCACGCGAAAGGATAGCGCTGCTTTCGCAGCAGCCGCGCACCACGTCAGCGCGCCTTGCGGCGCAATGCCCCTTGCGTGGCGCACGGGCTTGGCCGATGTTCCGCGCCGCGCTGTTCCAGAGCACGAGGCTTGTTGAAATGGGTGGCACGTTCGCGCCTTGGATCGATCCCGGCGCAAAGCCGATGGTCCGGTTCGAGGCGGTGAGCAAGCGCTTTGCCGAAACCGCGGCGCTCGACCAGCTCACGCTCGACATCTACGAGCGTGAATTCTTCGCGCTGCTCGGGCCCTCCGGCAGCGGCAAGACGACGCTTCTGCGCATGCTCGCGGGCTTCGAGCAGCCCGACGAGGGCCGCGTCCTGCTCGACGGCATCGACATCGCGCGCGTGCCGCCCTATGCGCGGCCGGTCAACATGATGTTCCAGAGCTACGCGCTGTTCCCGCACCTGAGCGTCGCGGGCAACATCGGCTTCGGCCTGCGCCAAGAAGGCCTGCCGCGGCAGGAGATCCGCCGGCGTGTGGAGGAGCTGCTCGCGATGGTCAAGCTGGAGGGCCTGGGCAATCGCCGTCCGCACCAGCTCTCCGGGGGCCAGCGCCAGCGCGTGGCGCTCGCGCGTTCGCTCGCCAAGCGCCCGAAGGTGCTGCTGCTCGACGAGCCGCTCGCCGCGCTCGACAAGAAGCTGCGCGCGGAGACGCAGTTCGAACTGGCCAAGCTGCAGGAAGAGCTCGGCACCACCTTCATCATCGTCACGCACGACCAGGAGGAGGCGATGACCATGGCGCACCGCATGGCCGTGATGGACCGCGGCCGCATCGTGCAGGTGGCGACGCCATCCGAGGTCTACGAGCAGCCGGCCTCGCGCTGGGTCGCCGACTTCATCGGCGACGTCAATCTGCTCGAAGGCGTGGTCGGAGAGGTCGCGGCCGGCGGGGCCGTCGTCGTCGGTCCCAAGGGCGACCGCGTGCGAACGGCGCCCGGGCCCGACGTGCAGCCCGGCCAGCGCGTCTGGATCGCGCTGCGCCCCGAGAAGATCCGCATCGGCACCGAACAGCCGGCGAATGCGGGCGAGAACTGCCTGCGCGGCGTCGTCAAGGACATCGCCTATCGCGGCAACGTCATCCTCTACAAGGTGCGCCTGCCGTCCGGCACCGAGGTGACGGCCTCGGTCGCCAACCAGACCCGCCTCATCGAGCTGCCGATCGGGTGGGACGAGGACGTGTGGCTCACCTGGGCGCCGGTCGCAGGCGTCCTCCTCACGCACTGATCCGCCATGGCCGCAAGCCCACCGCCCCAGCGCGCGCGCAGCACCCGTCTCGTGGTGCTGCTGCCTTACGTCTGGCTCACCGCCTTCTTCCTGGTGCCCTGCCTGATCATCCTCAAGATCAGCCTGTCGCAGACCGCGATCGCGCAGCCGCCCTACACGCCGGTGCTCGATCTCGCCGCCGGCTGGGCCGGCGTGAGGGATTTCCTCGCCGGCCTCTCGTTCGACAACTACGCCGCGCTCGCGGCGGACTGGCTCTACCTGTCGTCCTATCTCAAGAGCGTCGAGGTGGCGGCGGTCTCCACCGCGATCCTGCTCGTGCTCGGCTATCCGCTGGCCTACGCCATCTCGCGCGCGCAAGGCCGCATGCAGGCGCTGCTGGTGCTGGCGATCATCCTGCCGTTCTGGACGTCGTTCCTCATCCGCGTCTACGCCTGGATCACCATCCTGCAGCAGGACGGCCTCTTCAACACGGCGCTGCAGGTGCTCGGCATCATCGACGCGCCGGTCGCGTGGCTCGCCAGCGACACCGCGGTCTATATCGGCCTCGTCTATTCCTATCTGCCGTTCATGGTGCTGCCGCTCTACGCCAGCCTGCAGCAGCAGGACGACACCCTGCTCGAGGCGGCGGCCGATCTCGGCTGCCGGCGCTGGCAGGCGTTCTGGAAGATCACCGTTCCGCTCTCGACGCGCGGCGCGCTCGCGGGCGCGCTGCTGTGCTTTATTCCGATCGTCGGCGAGTTCGTCGTTCCCGATCTGCTCGGCAGCTCCCGCACCCTGATGATCGGCCAGACGCTGTGGACCGAGTTCTTCTCCAACAAGGACTGGCCGATCGCGGGCGCCATCGCCATGGTGCTGCTGTTCGTGCTCGTCGGTCCCATCGCCGCGTTCGAGCACATGCGCGCGCGCGAGCTCGAGACCCGCTAAGATGCGCCGCCTGTCCGCATTCAACCTCGTCTCGCTCGCGCTCGGGCTCGCCTTCCTCTACCTGCCGATCGCGATCCTCGTCGTCTATTCGTTCAACGCCTCGCGCCTCGTGACCGTATGGGGCGGCTGGTCGACGCACTGGTACCATCAGCTTCTCGAGGACGAGGCGCTGCTCGAGGCCGCGCGCACCTCGATCAGCATCGCCTTCGTGTCGGCCACGGCCGCGACCGTGCTCGGCACCTGCGCCGCGCTGGCGCTGGCGCGCATCGGGCGTTTCCGCGGGCGCACGCTGTTCTCCGCGATGATCTATGCGCCGCTGGTGATGCCGGAAGTGATCACCGGCCTGTCGCTGCTGCTGCTGTTCGTCGCGATCAGCCTCGAGCGCGGGTTCTGGACGGTGACGGCGGCGCACACGACGCTGACCATGTGCTTCGTCACCGTCATCGTGCAGTCGCGGCTTTCGGCCATTGACCGCAGCCTGGAGGAAGCGGCCATGGATCTCGGCTGCCCGCCGCTGCGCACGTTCCTCACCGTGACCGTCCCGATCGCGGCGCCGGCGATCGTCGCCGGCTTCCTGCTCGCCTTCTCGCTCTCGCTCGACGACCTCGTGCTCGCCACCTTCACCACCGGGCCCGGCGCGACCACGCTGCCGATCCGCATCTATTCGGACGTGCGGCTGGGCGTGAAACCGGAGATCAACGCGATCTGCACCTTGATGATCGCGGCGGTGGCGCTCGCGGTGATCGCGGCCTCACTGGCCGCGCGCCTCACCGACACGCGCGCGGGCGCGAAGGCGGCGCTGGCGCCCTGAGCGACTGGCGTAGGACCGCGCGGGCTATTCGCTGCTGCGCCCGGGCGGCCGCAGGATGAAGGCGATGAACCACATCGGCACGATCACGAGCGCGCCGAGCAGCATGTTGGGCAGGGCCCAGGCCAGTCCGGCGCGCGCAAGCTCCTCGATCCGCGTGGCCGACAGGCCGGCGTCGTGCATCAGGACATCCACGGTGATGCCGAAATGCGCGAGGATCGCCCCCACGATCAGCGAGGCGACCGAGACTTTCACCATCGTGCGCAGCAGGCTTTCGACCATTGCAGGCCCCGTCGTCCGGGGCGGAACTATAATTTACAGGAAGTAAACAAAAGCTAGCGCCGCCGAAAACCCGCTCATGGACTTCGGAGACGCGGCCTCGCCGAGTCGGGGGTCCATTCGGCGGGCGCGATTTGCCCGCTCAAGGCTCCGTGGCGCTCGGTCGGGCGGGCTGGCCGCCGCCGGTCAGGCGCTCGATCGCCGATCGCACCGCGTCGCGCGCCTTGCGGTCCCGCACGGCGTCGAGCAGGGGAGCCGCCGCGCCGGAACGGCGGATCAGGGCCTGCGGGTCGGGCAGGATCAGCGGTTCCTCCCACGGGCCCTGCACCACGAACGGCAGTTCGAACCCGCCGTCGCTGGCGGTGGCGATCAGCGCCGCCGTGCCGCGCAGGTCGAGGTCGCGGGCGGGGATGGAGAACGAGCCGCCCACGGCCAGCCGCACGGCCGTGCCGTCGAGCCGCGTGTCCTCGGCGACGGCGGTCCCGTCGGCGATCTTGAACGCCAGCTTGAACGTGCTGAAGGGCGTGCGGCCGGTGCGGAAATCGCCCGCGCCGGAGAGCGGCCGCCGCTCGAGCCGGCGCAGCAGCTGCTCGACGTTGAGGCCGGTGATCGCCCCGTCGGCGGCGGTGAGCGCAATCGTGCCGTCGAGCGAGCGCGTGAGCGCGTCGATGCTGTTGCCGCGCGCCTCGACGTCGAAGGCGATGTTGCCCTTGCCTTCGAGGCGGCGCATTCCCAGCAGTTGGCCGAGGCAGGTCTCCAGGTTCACGTCGGAGAATTGCATCTGCGACTTCATCTCGGCGCCGTTGCCGGCCTTGGCGAGGGCGAACGAGCCCGTGACGATGCCGTCATAGGCCTGCGACTCGCCGACCGTGACGGCCAGCCGGCCGTTGTTGAGATTGACGGCCACCGCGCTGCGCCCGAACTTGGCGCCTCCGACGTTCACGCGGGCCGCCGACATGCGCAGGTCGATGTCGAGCGAGGTGAGGCCGTCGAGCGCCATCGGCGTGCGGTTCCATTCGCGCGCATTGAGCGCGAGCAGGTGGAGAGCCGATCCGTAGGGCGTGAGGTCGAGCGATCCCGCAGCCAACGTGCCCTTGAGGCGCGGACGATCCGTGGAATAGCTGAGCACGCCCTCGGCGCTGTTGCCGTCGAGCTCGAGGTTCACTCCGGACAGGCCGAACGTGCCGTCCGAAGCGTTCATCTGCGCCTTGAGCGAGAACCGGTTGAAGCCGCCGCCCGGCGGCGCGCTCGTGCCGATCCAGCGCAGGGTGTCGCGCAGCCGCGCCCCGTCGGCCGCGATGGTGCCGTCGACCTTCAATGTCGGCTTGTTGCTCATCGCCCCGTCGAAGGCGAGCTTGAGCGGCGCGCTCGAGACGCGGAACTTCAGGCCCGACTGCTCGCCCGTGAGCGCCGCATAGAAGTCGTGCACCGTCAGGCTCGCTTCCACGACCTCGTTGCGCCAGCCGAATTGCCCCGTTGCCGCGAAGCTGCGCGAGATCGCCGGCCAGGCCAGCGACATCTCGACGTGGTTCAGGGTCTCGCGGATGCCGCGCTCGGCGTCCTCCACCACGATCAGGCCGTCGTTGATGCGGATTTCCGAGAACGAGGGTGCGTTGCGGTCGGGGTTGGGCTTGAGCGCGCGCGAAAGCCCCGCGACGAGCGGCGACCAGTTGGAACGGCTCGATCCGCGCGCGACGTAGACCGAGATGCGCGGGCGCACCAGCACCACGTCGGCGATCTCGATGCGGCCCATGATCAGCGGCAGCAGCCGCAGGCGCGCCGTGAGAACCTGCGCGGCAAGGGCAGGGCGGTTGCGGTCGTCGCCCAGCAGCACGTCGCTCAGCGTGACGGTGTCGGGCGGAAAGATCGACACGGCGACCGGGCCGCGCACGACGGGGTCGAGGCCCGTCGCGGCCTTGATCTGGGCCTGCACCGCCTCGCGCGCTGCGTCCGCCGAGACGAGATAGCTCGACAGCGCGATCGCGCCGAAGCCGAGCGCGACGACGGCGCCGATCGCAAGTCCGAACCGCTTGAATCCGATCGTCTTTGACAAGAGCCCAAGCCTGAAGGGTTTGGCGCCACCGGCCCCCCGTGGCGCGACTATAGCCTGCGTCGGACGCCCGGAAAAAGACGCCGCGGCACCAATTCGCTTCGCGGTCAGTTCGGCTGAACTTGCACGCGGTAGCTTGCTTCGGTCTTGGCGCGGACTTCGTCGAGGCTCACGCCCGGCGCGAGCTCGACGAGGCTCATGCCTCCCCCGCCTTTCTTGTCGATGGCGAATACCGCCAGATCGGTGATCACCATGTCGACCACCCCGGCCCCGGTCAGCGGCAAGGTGCACCGATGCAGCAGCTTCGGCTCATCCTTGGCGGTATGCTCCATAACGACCACGACTTTCTTCACGCCGGCGACGAGATCCATGGCGCCGCCCATGCCCTTCACCATCTTGCCCGGAATCATCCAGTTGGCGAGGTCGCCGTTCTCGGCGACCTGCATGGCCCCCAGGATCGACAGGTCGATATGCCCGCCCCGGATCATTGCGAAGGAGTCGGCCGATGAGAAATAACTTGTTGTCGGCAATTCTGTGACCGTCTGCTTGCCGGCGTTGATGAGGTCGGCGTCCTCTTCGCCTTCGAGCGGGAAGGGGCCGGTGCCGAGCATGCCGTTCTCGCTCTGGAGCTGCACGCTCATGCCGGCGGGGATGTAATTGGACACCAGCGTCGGGATGCCGATGCCGAGGTTGACGTAGAAGCCGTCGCTCAGCTCCTTGGCCGCGCGCGCGGCCATCTGGTCTCGGGTCCAGGCCATCACACTTCCTCCCCAGTGCCGGCCGGCGTCGCCGGATCGGTGCGTTTGCGCACGGTGCGCTGCTCGATGTGCTTGACCGCGTTCGGCACGTGCACAATGCGCTGGACGTAGACGCCGGGGGTGATGATGTGGTCGGGATCGATCTGGCCCGGCTCCACAAGCTGCTCGACCTCGGCCACGGTGATCTTTCCTGCGGTCGCCATCATCGGATTGAAGTTGCGCGCCGTCTTCCGGTAGACGAGGTTGCCTTCGGTGTCGCCTTTCCAGGCGTGCACGATGGCGAGGTCGGCCACGAGGCCGCGTTCCATCACGTAGCGTTCGCCGTCGAACTCGCGCTCTTCCTTGCCCTTGGCGATCTCGGTGCCCGCGCCGGTCTTGGTGAAGAACGCGGGAATGCCGGCGCCGCCGGCGCGGATGCGCTCGGCCAGCGTGCCCTGCGGATTGAATTCGATCTCGAGCTCGCCGGCGAGGTACTGCTGGGCGAACATCTTGTTCTCGCCCACGTAGGACGAGATCATCTTCTTGATCTGCCGCGTCTCGAGCAAAAGGCCGAGGCCGACGCCGTCGATCCCGGCGTTGTTCGAGACGACCGTGAGGTTCTTCACGCCGGATTCGCGGATCGCATGGATCAGCGTCTCGGGAATGCCGCAGAGCCCGAACCCACCGGCCATGATGGTCATGCCATCCTTGAGAACGCCGGCCAGCGCCGCCCGCGCGTCGGAATAGACCTTCTTCATGCAACCCACCCCTGTCGCACCAGCCGCAGCCCGGCTCCCATGTTCTGTACCTGAGCCTTCGAAGGGGGATCAAGGGACCCCGCCGCCATCTTATCGGGTTTCCCGCCGTGCGGACGCGCGGCCGTGAGGCGAAGGCGCGAGCCTAGGCGAGATTGGAGGCTGCGTCGGCGTGGCGCGCCATCCGCATCACGGGGACGATGCCCACGGCGACGATCAGCAGCGCGGCAAGCGCGCCCTCCTCGAAGCTCCCGCGGCTGGCGAACTGATATACGTAGGTGGCGAGAGTCTCGACGTTGAGCGGCCGCAGCAGCAGCGTCGCCGGAAGCTCCTTGAGGCAGTCCACGAATACGAGCAGCGCCGCGCCCCACAGCGCCGGGCGCGACAGCGGTATGTGGATGAGCCGCACCACCGCGCCGGGCGAGGCGCCGGCCGTGCGGGCGGCGTCGTCGAGATCGGTGGAGACGCGCGCGAGCCCGGCCTGCGTGAAGCCGATGGTGATCGACAGGAAGCGGATGACATAGGCGATCACGACCGCGCCGCCGGAGGCGAGGATCACGAGCCCGATGTTGCGGCCGGTCAGGAGTCCTGCCGCCCAGTTGATGACCTCGTCGAGTGCGACGATCGGCGCCAGCAGGCCGAGCGCCAGCACCGTGCCGGGGAGGGCGTAGCCGAGACGCGCGATGCCCACGCCGAGCCCGACGGAGGGCGAGCGCGCGAGCCGAAGCGCGATCGCCGCGCCGAAGCCCAGCACCAGCGTCGCCGCAGTGGCTGCCGTCGCGAGGCCGATGGTGGTGAGCGCATGGCGCGCGAAGGCTGGATCGACGTGGGCGATGAGGCCGCGGGCGATGACCTCGCGCGCGAGGAACGCCGCCGGAACGAGAAAGCCGAACAGCACGGGCAGCAGGCAGGCGGCGCCCGCAAGAACGGCGCGAGGTCCGCGCAGGCGCACGCGGGCGACGTCGCGCCAGCGCGGATCGATGCCCACGAACGACCGGTGGTGGCGCGCGGCGCGCTCGATCGCGAGCAGCAGCGCGACGGTGGCCACCACCGCCACCGCGATCTGCGCGGCGCCGGCGAGGCTCCCGCGGTTGAGCCATGTCGTGAAGATCGCGAGCGTCAGGGTCGGCACGCCGAGATATTCGTTGGCGCCGATGTCGTTGAGCGCTTCCAGCATCGCCAGCACCAGCCCCGCGACGATGGCCGGGCGCGCCAGCGGCAAGGTGATGTCGCGCGCGGTCTGCAGCGCCGATGCGCCGGAGCTGCGTGCGATCTCGGTCGCGCTTGCGCCCTGCGTCTGGAACATCGCGCGCGCCGCGAGATACACATAAGGGTAGAGGACGAAGCCCATCAGCACGATCGCGCCCGCCAGCGAGCGGACGTTGAACGCCCGCGACCAGCCCAGTGCCGCCAGCACGGGCTGCAGCGGGCCGAGCGTGTCGGCGATGTCCACGTAGACATAGGCGACGATGTAGGTCGGGATCGCGAGCGGCAGCGGCAGCAGCCATAGCAGCGCGCCGCGGCCCGGAAAGTCGAATGTGGTCACCGTCCAGGCGGTTCCGACGCCGACGAGGAGGGTGATGGCGGCGACCCCCGCTAGCAGCAGGATCGTGTTCGTCAGCGCCGGCGGAATCACGTAGGCGACGAGATGATCCCAGTTCTCCGCGCCTCCGGCGCCCGCGATGTGCAGCAGGCTCGCGATCGGGGCAAGGACACAGGCCGCGAGCGCGAGCGCGAAGGCGGTCGCCAGCGGATGCCGCATTGAAAGGTCCCCCGTCACGCGACCACAGGCCCGCGTGCGGGAAGGCTTATCCCATCGGCCAATGACGTGAAAACCTGTTCCCGCCGCAACCATGCGCCCGCGCGGGCGCATGGTTGGTCGGCCTGTCAGTTGTCGAAGCCGACCTTGTCAACGAGGTTGGCCGCCGCCTTGCGCTGCGCGGCGATCGTCGACATCGGCGTCGTGTCGGGCTTGAGCGTGCCGTAGCTCGCGATCGTCGGGTTGATCGCGACGCCGGCCCGGATCGGGTACTCGTAGTTGATGTCGGCATAGACCTTCTGGGCGGGCTCGCCGACCAGCCACTCGATGAGCCTGAGCGCATTGGCCTTGTTGGGCGCGTGCTGCGCCAGCACCGCGCCCGACAGGTTGACGTGCGTGCCGCCGGTCTTGAACGTCGGGAGGATGACGCGGGTCGCGTCGGCCCACGGCTTCTTCTCGGGGTCGCGGTCGTGCATGAGTGCCCAATAATAGGTGTTGCCGATGCCGAGGTCGCACTTGCCGGCCGCGATGTCGCGCGCGGTCTCGCGGTCGCCGCCCGACGGCTTCTGCGCCAGGTTGGCCTTGAGGCCGCGCAGCCAGGTCTCGGCCTGCGCCTCGCCGTGCTTGGCGATCATCGCCGCAAACAGGGCGTTGTTGTACATGTGCTGGCCGGAGCGGATGCAGATCTTGCCCTTCCATTTGGGATCGGCCAGCTCCTCGTAGGTGATCGCATCCTGCGTCACGCGCTGCTTGGAGGCATAGACGACGCGCGCGCGCATCGAGAGGCCGACCCAGTGCCCCTCGGGGTCGCGGTACTGCGCCGGGATCACCTTCTCGAGCATCTCGGACTTGATCGGCTGTGTGATGCCCGCCTGCACCGCAGCCTCGAGGCGCCCGATGTCCACGGTCAGCAGCACGTCGGCGGGACTGTTGGCGCCTTCGCTCTTGATGCGCTGCTCGAGGCCCGAGCTCGCGGAGATGACGTTCACCTTGATCCCGGTGTCCTTGCTGAACGCGTCGAACAGCGGCTGGATCAGCTTCGCCTCGCGATAGCTGTAGACGTTGACGTCGCCCGGCTGCGCGCAGGCCGGCCCGGCCGTCGCGCTCATCAGCGCGCCGGCGAGCGTCAGAATGGCACGGGAAGAATGCATGGAAGCTCCGCTCGATTGTCCACGGGGCCCGTCGCGCGGGCCGTCGGGCGCAAGGGAAGCCACCCCCATGCGGGCGTCAATCGGGAATTACCCTGATGGATCAATAGATTGGAACGCTTCTAGAGAGGGCCAGGCTGGAATCGTTCGAAATCCCGCGGCTAGCCATTTGGCCCGGCAACGGAATTGCGCGGCGCGCATCGCCGCGCAACGCCGCCGCGGCCTTCGCGACAAAGCGTCTCAGGCCGTCAGCGTTTGGCGAGCGCGCGTGTGCGCAGCGCGGGCGTCGCGGCGATCTCGGCCACCAGCTTGTTGATGATGGCCTGCCCGAACGATTCGAAATTCTCCGCCACCATGACGAACGAGCCCGGCCCGCCGGCGACGTTGTTGCGATAGTAGTTCGCGAGCCCGCCGGGTGGATGCGTATGGTCGGCGTTCCACGACAGCGGCGTCTCGCTCAGGATCACCAGGCCGTTGACGGTCACGCCCTTGCCGACCGCGTCGTCGCGTGCGCTCGTGACCTCGCGGCCCGAGTTGTTGGTGCCGTCGCCCGACACGTCGATCGTCCGCCGCGTCGCGCTGAACGGGGCGTGCTCGAGCTGGGCCATTGCGAAATCGATCCCGCTGCTGATGGATGTCCGATCCGCGAACGGCCGCTGCGACTCGACGATGTGCGCGGAAAAATCCTGCGCCGAGGCCATGTCGCCGATGGCGGTCCAGTCGACGATGACCTTCTGGTTGCCCACGCCGGACCACTCCACGAAGGTGATGCCGATCCGCCCGTGCGGTCCCGACTTGATCGCCTCGAGGACGCGCGGACTGGTGATGGCGGCGGCATAGCCGTTGCGCTGAAGCTGGAACTTGTTGGCATCGACGCTGCGCGAGACGTCGGCGGCCAGCACCAGCAACAGGTCGACCGGCTCCTGCGCGCGCACGAGCGCGGGGAAGATGACCAGCAGCGCTGCGACCGTCGCCGCGATCAGACGCAACATGCCAACCTCCGCCGAGGCCCCGCGGTGGAGATTAGCGCAAGCGATGCGTTGCGCGAGTCATTTTGGATTGCGCGTGGCGCGGAGCTCAGGTCGCTGACGCGAACGCCGCCTCTACCAAGGTGCCTTCGCCTGATTTCGTCGTGACCGACAGGCTCGCGTGGTTGGCTTCGAGCAGCGCGCGCGCCACCGCGAGGGTCAGTTGCTGGTCGGCGGCGTCGGCCGAGGCGGACGAGGTGGTGCCGGGCTGGAGCTGGGCGAGGTCGCCGGCGGAGAGTCCCGGTCCGGTATCGCGCAACCGCAGGAGGACCTTGCCGCCGCTGCCGACCGCGGTTGACACGATCACCTGTCCGCCCGCGCCTGCGAAACGGATCGAGTTGGACAGGAGGTTCAGCACGACCTGCTTCACGGAGTCCGGCTCGGCGGCGATGCCCGGCAGGGTGCTTGCGAGCGAGGTGCGGATCAGCACGCGCACGCGGCTGGCCTCGCCCTGCATCTGCGTGACGCAGGCCTGCACGATCTCGTTGAGCTTGATGCTCGGTCCGGCGCCCGGCTTGCTGCGATCGATCTTGGCGAGGCTGGCGAGATCGTCGAACAGCGCCAGGATGCGCGAGCCCGAATAATGGATGTCGGTGAGGAACGTGCGGTAGCGCTCGTTGCCGATCGGGCCGTAGCGTTCGCTCAGCATCGTCTCGACGAAACCCATGATCGCGGTGAGGGGCGTGCGCACCTCGCGCCCCACCTTGCCGAGCAGCTCGGCCTTCTCGTCGCCCGCGGTTTGCGCCGCGCGCCTCGCCTGCGCGAGCTCGTCCTCGAGCGCCGCGATCCGCTTGCGCAGCTCCGCCTCGTTGTTCGCCGCCGCGGGGACCGGCGTCTCGGCGCGCTGCTCGGCCCTCGGTCCGGCGAGCACGAGCGCGAGCGCGTTCTCGCCCGTCCACGGGATCGAGAACAATCGGCCGTCCACCGGCACCTTGTCGCCCTTGCCGGTGGTGATGGCGAGCATCTGCGTGCCGGACGGGCCCGGGGCATCGCCCAGCGTCTCGATGAACAGGCTGTCGATGCCGCCGGCCTCGGCGAAGGCGTCGAGCGATTTGTAGCCGACGCAGTCGAGGAAGGTGCGGTTGGCGTAGAGCATCGCGTCGAAACGATAGACCAGCACGCCGAACGGCAGGCGGTCGAGCAGGGTGCGCGCGTCCGTTTCCTCCTGGCTCGGCAAGGCGAGCCCCTCGTTCGCGCGCGCCGCCGGGCGCGTCTCCTCGCGCGCGAGTGCGGCGGCTTGGCCATCCTCGGCGCGGCGCTCGGCGGTCCGCTGCGTCGGCGGCTCGGGCTGCTCCTGCGCGCGCGTCTCGGCTTCCGGCTCCTCCGGTGCCGACGGCGCGGGACGCTCGTTGCCCTTCAGGCGCGCGGAGAGCTGCCGCGCGATCTCGGTGAAGGCGTTGCGCTCGCCGGCGTTGAGGCCGGGCGCGCCCTTCGTCTCGGCCGGCGTCGCGATGCGGAACGGCACGACGTTCTGCGCCGGGCCGATGAAGGTGATGGTCTGGCGCGGCGTCTCGCCTTGCGCCGGCGCCGCGCGCTCGGGCGCGTGTCCGTCCGCGCCGGGCCCGAGCGGCGTCGCCGCAGCCGCCGCGTCCTCTGCAACGTCTGCGTCTTGGGCCGGCGCGTCGGCGCGCTCGCGGCGCCTGGCGGCGATCGCCGCCAGCGTCTCGAGATCGCGGCACACGCCGAAGCCGCGGTACCCGACGAAATTGCGCTGCCGGTCGTAGATCGGCAGGCCCGACAGTTCGACCTTGAGGCGCTGCTCGGCGCGGTCCACCGGCCACGACACGACGATGCCGCTCCAGGTGTCGCGCGTCGCCACCGCGCGCGCGACGCGACCCTCGGGATCGAGGCCGAGCGCGGCGTTCATCTCGTGCCACGGCTGGCCCACGCGCCGCGCCGTGGTCGGCCCGGTGAGCGCGATGAAATCCTCGGACGTGAGCGTGAAGCGACCGTCGGGCTCCATCTGCCAGACGAACCGCAGCGGATGCTGCCGTGGCGGCTCCTCCGCGGGCGGCGCGGGTGTTTCGGCGGCGGGCGGCGCCGGCTCGGAAGCCGCCGGCTCGGACATCGTTGTCGCGGATGGTGCGGGCGCAGGCTCGGACATCGCTGGGCCGGGCTCGGGCGCTGCGGCTGCCGCCGCGGTGTCGTGCGCGCGCGGCTGATCAACCTCGGTGGTGGTCTCGACGGGCGTCGCCGCTGGCTCGGCCGCGGGCGCGACCGGCGGCGAGGGCACGACGGCGGCCGGCGTCTCGGTGATGGCGTCGATGCCCGAGCCGAAGCTCGCGATCAGTGCGGTGTCGCCGCCCTGGCCGACGCGGAACAGGCTGGTGGGCCCGACGAGCGTGCGGCCGGCGGACGAGCCGCTGGCGAGCGCTTCGGCGGCGAGCGCGTTCGCCTCGAAGGCGATCAGCGCCGTCGCCCCCGCCATGCGGTGTGCGGCCTTGGGCGTGGCGTAGAGCAGAGTTCCATCGGTGCCGAATGCGGCGATGGCCTCTTCCGATCCTTCGAGCAGCTTGCGCAGGCGGTCCGCCATCGGGAGCTGCACGCCCGCGCGCTCGGTCGCAGCGATCAGGATGGCGGACGCGCCGCCCTCGAGCGCAAAGCACGAGCACGCGCAGGTGAGCAGGCGCAAGAACCCGGTCCCGAAGCCGCGCAGGCGCTCGAGCCGCGGCGTGCCGTTGGCCGGCAGCGACTGCGCGAGGCGCACCACGTGCGCGCTCGTGCGCTCGCCCGCGCCGAAGCGCCGCTCGCGCAGCAGCGCGAGGTTCGCGGCTCCGAACAAAGTGACGGCGGCGGCGTTGGCCCACAGAACCTGCGTGCCCTCGCTCGTCCACACCCACGCAGGCTCCTGGCTCGTGACATAAGCCGCGAGCCGCGGATCGCGCAGACAGGTCAGGGCCGAGGCATGGTTCATCTGCTGGGGTACCGGAGCCGCGCGGGCACCGTGCCCGCGTGGACTATCAACAAATTATTCATAATGCCGGCCACCCACAGCGTCCACGACCGCGCGCGGCTCGGCCGCGTGCACGCGCGAAATAACCTTAATCCTGTGGCACCGGCGTGCGGGAAAGATAGCGGCGACAGGCTCCGTTGCCGCGGCTCAATGGTGGTGAAATGATGGCGGCCCATCGGGACCGCAGGGAGGATATGCATGAGCGATGAGCGCAAGACGCCCTTCGATGTGCCGGCCGACATGGTGGCGCTCGCGGAACAGAGCTTCGAGCAGGCGCGCCGCGCGTTCGATCAGTTCCTGAACGCGGCCCAGTCGACGCTGACGAGCTTCGAGGACCGCAACAAGGCGGCCCAGGCCGGCGCCAGGGACGTGACCGGCAAGATCATCACTTTCGCCGAGCAGAACGTGGCGAACGCCTTCGCCTATGCCGAGCGCCTGGTGCAGGCGCGTGACCCGCAGGCCCTGCTTCAACTGCACAGCGAGTACGTGCAGAGCCAGATGAAGGCGCTCGCGGAGCAGGCCCAGGCTGTGGCCGAGGCCGCCGGCAAGGCGACCACCGACGCCATCAAGCCGAAATCCTGAAGGCTGCTCAGCGACTTGCGGTTCATTAAGGTTGCGCACGCAATATTATTGCGGCGCACCATTTTTGTTGCATCGCACCATAGGGCGTGCTATGTAACTAGGCGAGGACAGGTCGGCGCCGCCGCCCTCCCATAAACCCATCATTCCGACGAACGGCCACCCGGCGAACACCTGCGCCCCTGGCCCATGAGGATCGAGCGATGTCAGAGGCCACTGGAAATTCCGCTCGCGCCAGGAATGGCGCCGGCTTCATTCCCTCGGCGTTCCCCGCGTTCACGCTGCCGAAGGTCGAGTTCCCGAAGTTCGAGGTCCCCGGCGTCGAGATGCCGGCCGCGTTCCGCGATATGGCCGAGAAGAGCATTGCCAGCGCCAAGACCAGCTACGAGAAGATGAAGACCGCCGCCGAGGAGGCGACGGATCTGATGGAAGACACCTATTCGACCGCCAGCAAGGGCATGTCCGAGTACGGCCTCAAGGCCATCGAGGCGGCGCGCGCCAACACCAACGCCGCCTTCGATTTCATGGCCAGTCTGATGTCCGTGAAGTCGCTCTCGGAGGCCGTCGAGCTCTCGACCGCCCATGCCCGCAAGCAGTTCGACGCGCTCTCGGAGCAGACCAAGGAACTCGGCTCGATCGCGCAGAAGGTGGCGACCAATACCGCCGAGCCGATCAAGGAGAGCGTGACCAAGGCCTTCAACAAGGCCGCCTGAACGTTCCTTTCCAGGGCTCGGACGCGCCAGCGCCGGGCTCTGTCCAGTGATCTGGCGCAAGCCCGGGACCCGCGCCCGGGCTTCGTTTTTTCTGCCGCGATCCGCGCAGCGAACCGCTTCCACTTCGCGAAGTCATGCGCTAGCTTCCCGCCGCGCGCAGCTGTAGCTCAGTTGGTTAGAGCGCCTGACTGTGGATCAGGAGGTCGGTGGTTCGAGTCCACCCAGCTGTACCATCAAAATCGTGCGTTTCGCGCCCGCCGGGTGTCGCCTTGGCTTGACGTGGGCGCTTCCGGCATCTGCCTCGCTCAGTTCCGCGCCTCCACGCGCGCGCCCTCCGTCACCTGATCGCTCGGATAGACGATCACCCGCTCGCCCGCACTGACCCCGGCGGTCACGGCGGCGCTGCGGCCCGAGCGCCGCAGCAGCGTGACGGGCCGGATTTGCGCCCGGCCGTCATCCACGACGAACACGAGCCAGTCGTCGCCTCTGCGGAACAACGCGCCTGCCGGAATGATCGTCGCATCGTCCTGCCTGAACACGGCGATGCGCGTGTCCACCTGATAGGCGTCACCCAGTCCGGTCCACTGCTCGCGCGGGCTGGTGATGTCGATCAGCACGTTCACGCGCTGCTCCTCGACGCCGAGCGTGGAAATCTTGGTGAATGCGGCGGGTTCGACGCGCCGGACGCGGCCGGAAAGGGCCTGCGGACCACCCCAGTTCTCGATCGTGACGGCCGCCCCGGGATGGATCTCGACGGCGTCCTTGCTCAGCACGTCCACCACGATCTCGATGTCGGCGGGGTCGCCGATCTCGATCAGCGGGGCACCCGGGCTGACGATCGTTTCGCTCTCCTGCATCACTTTCAACACCAGCCCCGACACGGGCGCGGTGACGGTCCAGGCCTCCAGCGAGGCGTCCGAGCCGTGGCCGAAGCGCTCGAGCAGCGCGCGCGCCTGCTCGAGCTCGTGTTCTGCGGCATGCAGCTGGAATTCCGCGGCGCGCAGGTCGCGGTCGGCGACACGCACCGCGAGGTCCGCGCGCTCGAGCGCCTGCGTGGTGGCCGCGCCGCGCTCGACCAGCGTCTGCGTGCGTGTCAGTTCCACAGTCGCCTGGTCCGCCTGCGCCTTCGTGCGCTCGACGGTGGCTTTCGCGCGGTCGAGCGTCGCCTCGGCCGCGCCGACCCTGTCTTCGGCCTGACGCGCGCTGCGCGGATCGAGAAGAGGAGCGGGGGAGGGCAGGATCGAGGCGATCACCTCGTCGCTCTCGACACGGTCGCCCGCCTTCAGCCGCACGCGCGTGAGCCTGCCGGCGAGAGGCGCCGCCACGACATAGCGCTCGCGCACCCGCGTCTTGCCGTCGTCGTCGACGGTGGCGACGAACGCTCCCGTGGTGACGGTGGCGGTGTCGACGAGGACAGGCCCGGGCAGCAGCGACCAGACAATAGCCGCTCCCGCTGCCAGGAGCGCCAGGGCTGCGACGATGCGTCCGGCGGCGGTGCGCATGATCAGTCTCGTGTCTTGAGCACGGCCACGAGATCGAGGCTGTCGATCCGGCGGCGCACCAGGAAGGCGCTGACGAGGGCAGCCGCAGCCACCACCAGCGCGGATATGGCATAGGTGCGCGCGCCGATGATGGCCGGAATCTCGAAGCTCTCGTTGGAATGGAAGCGGGCGATCAGCGAGATGATGCCTTGCGACAGGGCGAGACCGAGCGGGATCGCAACAAGGATTTCGACCAGGAACTCTCCGAGCAGGATGCGCGAAACCTCCGCGCGGGTAAAGCCCAGCACGCGCAGGCTGGCGAGTTCCCAGGCGCGCTCCTGCAGCCCGATCCGCGCGCTGTTGTAGACGACGCCCACGGCGATGATGATCGAGAACAGGGTGAGGATGCCCGCGGTGACGAAGACGAGATCGGCGATCTTGTCCATGAACGAAAGCAGAGTGTAGCGCTTCATGGCGACGGATTCGATCACCGGCAGTTCCTTGAAGCGACGGGCCAGCGCCGTCAGGCGGGACGGATCGACGTACATCGCCGCCGCGGAGACGACCGCGCCTTCTCCGGTGAGGTGATTGAGCTCGTCGAGCCGCATGTAGGCCGCCATTCCGACGAGCTCGTCGACGATGGCGCTGACCGGAAGGTCGCGCCTGCGGCGCTGTCCCTCCATGACCTCGATTGTCACCGGGTCTCCGGCGGCGAGCCCGAGACGTTCCGCCAGCCGCCGGGTCAGGGTGATGCCGTCGGGGGCGATGTCGATCGGGCGCGAGTCCCGATCGTGCGGGCGGCGCAGCTCGCTGCCGGCGGCGAGGCCGACAACCGACGTCAAGTACGAGCGATGGCCCGCGCGCAACCGCACCGGCACGATGCGCTGGCCCTCCACTGCGAGAACGCCCGCCTCGCGCGCGAGATCGCCGACGATGCGGGTATCGCGCGGACTGGGGAATGTGACCGTGACGTTCCCGCGTTCCACGAGATTGAACTGGACGTCGATCATGTGATCGATGGCGTCGCGCCAGAACAGGCCGAGGACGACCATCGGCACGGCGAAGGCGATGCCCGCGACCGTCAGGGACGTGCGGAGCGGACGTCCGGCCACGTTGCGGAACATCATGATCAGGCTCGGACGCAGCGTTCCGCCGGTGACGATGCGTTCGATCCAGGAGCGGCGGAAGCGCAGCGGCGCCGCCGGGCGCATGGCGACGGCCGGCGCCATGTGCACGACGTTGCGCAGCGCGGTCAGCACGCCGAAAGACGCCGCCGTGAAACTGATCGATGCCCCCACCACCGCCGACCACGGCGTGAGCCGAAATTCGAGATCCGGAAGACGAAAAAAATCATGATAGCTCTCGATCATCGCCGCGCCGAAGGCGTAGCCCGCGACGATCCCGAGGGCGGAACCTGTAAGGACGATCGCGGTGACGAGCTTCATGTAGTGCGACACCAGCGGATAGGTCGGAAAGCCCAGCGCCTTGAGCGCCGCGATCTGCTCGCGCTGTGCCGACACCAGGCGGCCGAGCGCGACATTGAGCAGGAACGCGGCGACGCCGAAGAAGATGAACGGTATGGTGATCGACATCACCTTCTGCTGGGTGAGCTCGTCCTCGAGAAAGCGGTTGGACGGCTGGTCGCGCCGGGCCACGGCGCCGACCGATCCATAAGGCTCCAGCAACCGGTCGATGTCGGCGATCACCGCGGCCGTGTCCGTTCCCGGCGCGAGCCGGAACACGGCGTCGTTGAAGGCGCCTTTCATGTTGAATGCCGCCTCGGCCGCGTCGCGGTCGATCCACAGGATCGCGTAAAGCCGGTCGTCGGGAATGGGGAGCCCGGGCTTGACGGCGTAGACGTACTCGGCGGAGAGCGCGATCCCGGTAATGCGGAAGCGCTGCAGGCGCTGGTTCAGGATCACCCGGATGTCCGTGCCCGGCTGCACGCCGTTGGCTTCGGCGAAGGCTTCGTTGACCGCCGCGGCGCCGACGTCTCCGGCCTGCGGCAGGCTGCCGCGACGAAGGTGCAGGCGGGCGAGCGGCTCCTCGCCCCGGCGCGCGAGTGATACGATACGCGCGGACACCGGAAGGTCCGAGCCGGGCAGGTCGACGATCACGTCGCGCACGATGCGCGGCTCGACCGCGACGACGCCCGGAATCTCCCCGAGCAGGGACACCATCCGCAACGGCGCGCGTTTGACCGTGACGAACACGTCCGGGAACCGCGCCTGCGCATAGAACCGGTCGCGCGCCGCCTGCAGCGAATTGTAGGTCGACACCGACGCGACGAAGACCGCCACGCCCGCGGCGACCACCAGGGCGATCGTCGTCACCTGGCCCCACATCGCGGCCATGTCCCGCAGCAGCTTGCGGTCGAGGAGGCTCACCAACGAAGCTCCTCGGGCGACAACCGGCGCGCGTTGCGCTCCTCGCCGACGATGTGCCCGTCTCCCATGCGCAGCACCCGGCTCGCCATGCCGGCGATGGCGGCATTGTGCGTGATCACCACGGTCGTGGTGCCCAGTTCCTCGTTTGCGCGCTTGATGGCGGTGAGCACGATCTTGCCTGTCTCGTAATCGAGCGCGCCGGTCGGCTCGTCGCACAGCAGCACGTCCGGCGACTTGACGATGGCGCGCGCCACCGCCACCCGCTGCTGCTCGCCGCCCGAAAGCTGCGAGGGAAAATGATCCAGCCTCCGGTCGAGGCCGACCA
>Ga0182748_1001480_pt1 | contig 22912 bp, 23 predicted proteins | sample eDN3rd37CKraftOP_FD_128877 | JGI IMG/M metagenome (GOLD analysis project Ga0182748, IMG submission 128877) | Enriched Organic Plus compost microbial communities from Emeryville, California, USA - eDNA 3rd pass 37_C Kraft OP (version 2) (version 2) ...
GCGCCATTCCGGCCGGATAGATGCATTGCGAATGAATAATTTAACCTTCGGTAAACCTATTCGACCCGGACTACGCGAGCAAACACGTTGAAACTTGTCCAAATACTCGGAACGATCTCTTTCACCGCATCTTAACCGGGCAGCCCGATACCAAATCGGCGTTTTTTGTCGCCGCGTCGGGAACACGAGGCCATGCTCGTCGAGTTCATAGCCGTCCTCAAGGTCGCGGGAGAAACCCTCCTCAAGCTGGTGCCGATCACGATCGCGCTCGGTGTCGTCTTCGCGGTGTTGACGCACTGGTCGGCCTGCAATCCCGGGACGCCGTGGTGGCGCAAGCGCGAGCTGCTCACCGACGTCTGCTACTGGTTCCTGATTCCGCTCGGCGCGCGTTTCGTGCGGATCGGCCTGATGATCGTCGGCGCGGCACTTCTGTTCGACATCCACGGCGCCGACGCCCTGATCAAGTTCTATGACGACGGCTTCGGCCCGCTCGCGACGTTGCCGCTATGGGCGCAGGCGCTCACCTTTCTGGTGGCGTCGGATTTCCTGACTTACTGGATCCACCGCATCTATCATGGTTCGACGATGTGGAAGTACCACGCCGTCCATCATTCCTCGGTGGAACTCGACTGGATCTCGGCGGCGCGCTTTCATCCGATCAATCTCTTCCTCGGCAGCGTGGCGGTCGATGTCGCCCTCTTGCTCGCCGGCATCTCGCCCAATGTCATGCTCTGGGTCGGCCCGTTCACGACCGCGACCTCGGCCCTGGTGCACGCGAATTTGAACTGGACGTTCGGCCCGTTCCGCTACGTGCTCGCCAGCCCCGTGTTTCACCGCTGGCACCACACCACGCCCGACCGCGGCGGCAACAAGAACTTCGCGGGGACATTCCCGATCTGGGACGTCCTGTTCGGCACCTGGTACATGCCGGCGAACGAATTGCCGGACGCCTATGGCGTCGATGAAGCCGATTTTCCGCAGGATTTCGGCGCCCAGATGGCCTATCCGTTCCGGCATTGATATCGCGATCGCGAGCGGCGGAACGCGAACGAGCATAGCGGGCCGCGCCTCGCTACTTCCCGTTCACTTTCTTCTTTTGCGGTTCGTTCACCAATTTGCAGTCAACTGACCGCGCCCACGGTTTTTACCTCCGCGGGCCCGATTGTACGTGTGTCGAGTAGCGTGGTGGAGAGTGCGATGCCGAACGAATTCGTGCGTCACGGACAATGGCTCGTTCGATTGACCCTCGCGCTCACAACGGGCCTCGCGGCCGTGCCCGCGCTGGCCGAAACCGTCACGGTCAATGTCGACCAGGCGCGCATCCTGCAACTGCCCGATCGGGTCGCGACGATCGTCATCGGCAATCCGCTGATCGCCGACGCCACTCTGCAGAGCGGCGGGATTCTGGTGCTGACCGGCAAGGGCTTTGGCGCCACCAACCTGGTGGCGCTCGATCGCGCCGGGAAGACCATCATGGACAAAACCGTTCGGGTGGTCGGGCCCAAGGGCGCCGGCCTGGTCGTGGTCTACAAAGGCGCCGACCGCGAGACCTATAGTTGCGCTCCGGAATGTCAGCCGCGCATCTCGCTGGGCGACGCGCCGAACTATTTCAACGCGACACTCACGCAGTCGGGTGCCCGCAACGGCCAGGCACAAGGCGCCAAGTAGGCGCGGGGGCCGGGCGAGCGGCCGGCGGGCGCACGGTTAGCGCAGGCTTAACGCGGCCGCTGCGTATCCGGGTAATGTTGGCAAGAAATAACAAACCCGGCCCTGCTATGGAGTAGGTGCTGCAGCGGCACTGTCTGCTTGCGGCTTCGTGAGACAAACAAGACATCGGTCATGGCCAGGCCCAAAAGGAAATTTTCCGCTCGCTTGCGCCGGCTGGTTCCGATCAGGGTGGTGCGGCGCTTCGCGCGCCAGCAGGGCGGCGCGGCGGCGGTCGAATTCGCGCTGGTCGCGGTTCCGTTCCTGGCGCTCACATTCGCGATCCTGGAAACCGCGCTGGTGTTCTTCGCAGGCCAGACGCTGGAAACCGCGGTGACGGATGCGTCGCGGCTGATCCTGACCGGTCAGGCGCAGACTGCCAATTACACGCAGGCCGATTTCAAGAATGCCGTTTGCGCGCGCGTCTACGGTCTGTTCGACTGCGCCGGCGGCATCTATGTCGACGTGAAAAACTATTCCAGCTTCTCGTCGATCAACAACACCCCGCCGGTCAACAACGGAACCTTCGACTCGAGCAAAGTCGCCTACCAGCTTGCGGGTCCGAACTGCATCCAGGTCGTCACGGTTTATTACCAATGGCCGATCTACGTCACGATGCTCGGTAACAATCTGGCCAACTTGAGCGGCAACAAGCGCCTGCTGGCGGCGACCGCGGTGTTCCGCAACGAACCTTACGGGCCGGCAGCATGTTCATGATGGTCATGACCAGGCGCCGATGGCTGGCGCGGCTGGCGCGCGACGAGCGCGGCGTTTCCGCGGTCGAATTCGCCTTGCTGGCGCCGCTGATGATCGGCCTTTATCTCGGCTGCGCCGAGATTTCCGACGGCGTGGCCGCGGACCGCAAGGTCAGCCTGACCGCGGCCGCCGTTGCCAACCTGACGTCGCAGGTCACGACCATCAGCACGGCCGACATGAACAATATCCTCGATGCATCGGCCGCGATCATCGTGCCCTATTCGGCCAATAATCTGAAAATCACCGTGTCGTGCCTGAATATCGACGCCAACAAGAACGTCACGGTGAAATGGACGGCAACGCGCAACGGCGGCGTGGCAGGGTCGACGTCGGTTCCATCGGCGCTGAAGGTTCCCAATTCCCAGCTCGTCTTGAGCGAGGTTTCGTACGCCTACAAGCCCACGGTCGGCTATACCATCACCGGCACGCTCACGCTGTCCGACCACATGTTCATGAGCCCGCGCATCTCGGCGCCGTCCTACAACAACGCCTCCTGCACGTAACGACGCGCGCGCCGGCCGGTGCAACGGCATGGCGCGAACGGGGCGCGCGTGACACGCGCCCGCCTTTTCAGTGCGAATGCGCGGCGCCCTCGGCCTTCGTGCCGATCGGCAGCACGGTGGTCGATTTGATGCGCTCCATCGCGAAGCGCGACGTCACGTTCTTCAGCGGCACGGTGGCGATCAGCCGCTTGTAGAAGCGGTCATAGTCCTGCATGTCGCGCACGACGACGCGCAGCATGTAATCGACGTCGCCGGCCATGCGGTAGAATTCCATCACCTCCGGCATGGCGCCGACCACCTCGGCGAAGCGCTTGAGCCATTCCTGCGAGTGGTCGCCGGTCTCGACCGACACGAAGACCGTGATGCCGAGGCCGACTTTTTCCGGGTCGACCAGCGCGACGCGGCCGGTAATGACGCCGTCGGCCTCCAGCCGTTGCAGGCGCTTCCAGCACGGGGTCGAGGACAGGCCGACGCGCTGGCCGATCTCGGCGACTGACAGGGCGGCGTTCTCCTGCACGACGGCGAGGATCTTGCGATCGGTGGCGTCCATGCTTTCGTTCCTTCGGATTTCAGAATTGTTGTCCTACAGAAGTGAGATATAAGAGAATAATTTTTCTAATATATCCACCGACAACTTACTACAGAGAACAATATTCTATTTCAAGCCCGATGGTGCCTGTTGCCGGCCCGCGCCGGTGCCCCGCACCCGGGTCCGTGGCGTGCCAGCCTCCGCCGTCCTGCCGACCGTGAACGGTCGGGAAGGTCAGCGCATCCGCTCTTTGAGAAACGCGTCGACCTCCGCCCGCGTCGCCGCGCCCATCAGCCCGCCGAAGCGCGTGCATTTGATGGCGGCGGCCGCGGCGGCGAAGCGCATGGCTCCGATCGTGTCGCCCAGTTCGGCCAGGCCGACGGTAAAGGCGCCGTGGAACGCGTCGCCGGCGCCGAGCGTATCGATGGCTTCGATCTTGAACGCATCCATATGGCGAACCTCGCCGCCATCGAGCCAATAGATGCCTTGCGGTCCGTCCGTGACGGCGAGGAAGCCTTTGTAGAACGTGCCGAGTTTCCGTAGACCCGCGGCGAGATCGCCGATGCCCGTGCTGGCGCGCAGCGCGTCCGCCGATGCGATCACATGCGTGCAGAGCTGGAGCAGCGGATCGTCCGGCGGCGCGCCATAGTCGAAATCGAGCACGCGCGGGATACCGCGCGCAATCGCCTGCCGCGCGATGGGCGTGACGAAATCGGGATAGCGGTTGTCGAGCAGCACGGCATCCACACCCGCCACGAGCGCTCCGGCGTCGGCGGGCGCGACACCGTTCAGGTTCGTTCCGCGCCGCGTGGCGATCATCTTCTCGCCGGCAGCGTCGATCATGATCAGCGACACCGAGGAGAGGCCGCCCGGCACGCGCACGGCGTGGCCGCAATCGATGCCTTCGCCTTCCAGCGTGGCCACGACGCGATTGGCGACCTCGTCGTCGCGGCCGCCGATCGGGCCGGCATAGCGCACGCGAGCGCCGAGCCGCGCCGCCGCGACCGCGGCATTGCCGGCCTGTCCGCCGGTCGTGATGAGGAATTGCGAGGCCTGAGCCTTCGTGCCCGGCGCGGGGAAAGCCTCCACGCGCATGACGATGTCCTGCACGGCGCCGCCGGCACAAAGAATGCTCGCGGTTTTCGACCGTTCAGTCTTGGCGTGTTCAGTCAAAGCCGACTTCGCCCTCCACCCAGGCGCGGATGATGTGGTGCGCGATGGCCACCGGCGGCGGTGTCGTGAGGCCGTCCTTGTGCCGGCGCAACAGCATACTCGCGACTTCGTCTCTGCTGAACCAGCGTGCGCCTTCGAGTTCGGTATGGTCGACCGTGATGTCCCGTGTCACCGCCTCGGCATGGGCGCCGATCATCAGCGATGACGGGAAGGGCCAGGGCTGGGAGGCGAAATATTTCACGCGGCCGCAGCGGATGCCGGCCTCTTCCAAGGTTTCGCGATGCACCGCGTCCTCGATCGATTCGCCCGCTTCGATGAAACCGGCCAGGCAGGACCACATGGTCGGCATGAAGCGGGGCGAGCGGCCGAGCAGGCAGTTGTCGCCGTCGACCGCCAGCATGATCACCACCGGGTCGGTGCGCGGGAAATGCTGCGCCTTGCATTGCGGGCAGTCGCGCCGCCAACCGGCGTCGACGACGCGGGTGGGGCCCCCGCAATTGGCGCAGTAGCGGTGGCGCATATGCCAGTGCAGCACGGCCTTGGCTTCGGCAATCGGCGGGAGATGCTCGGCATCGGTCAGGCCCTGCACCGCGATCGAGCGCAGGTCGGTGACGAAGAGGTCGTCGCGCGCCTTCAGCGCCTCCGCCGTTTGCGGCGACAGGCCGACGCCGAAGCGGGCGGCGGTGTCGTTCAATCCGAGGAAGATGGTTTCCGTGGCCGGCCCGAGCGCGCGCGCTTCGTCCAAGGTGAACAGCGCCTCGTGCATGGGCGCCGATCTTTTCAGCACGATCAGGTCGCCGCCCATGACATAGGCGGCGGCCCGCGGATCGGCGGCAAGCTCGCGCAACGCGGCTTCGTCGGCGCGCCGCTCGGCCGCTCGCGAAATGCGGCTGGCGGTGTAACCGAGTTGCGGTTTGGGGCCGAAATCGTGGCGGGGCGACATTGGCCCGGAAACTGGCATGGACGGTGAGTCTGTGCAATGCGTCTGCGATTGTCGCCGCGGGTCTAGCCGGCGATTGCCGCAACATTAAGGGCCCGCCGCAACGCGCCGACGAGACCGTTGCGCACCACCGGCCGGTAGGCGGCCGGCGGCACCGCGCCCCAGACCGGCTTCGGCCAGGCCGCGTCGCCGTGGCGGCGCGCGATCACGTGCACGTGGAGTTGCGGCACCACATTGCCGATGGCGGCGATATTGAGCTTCTCGCATTCGGTGGTGCGCTTGAGCGCCCGCGCCGTCTGGGCGATCTCGCCCATGAGGCGGACCTGTTCGCTGTCATCGAGGTCGATGAGCTCGACGAGCCCCGGCCGCCGCGGCACCAGGATCAGCCACGGGTAATTGGCATCGTTCGACAGCAGCACCCGCGACAGCGGCAGATCGCCGACGGGAACGGTGTCGGCGGCGAGCTGGGGATGGAGGGGGAAGGGGGTTTCGGTCATCGTCCAAGCCTCCTGTCGTCCCGGCTCGCGCCTCGCCAATGGCGCGCGGACGACGCGCTATTCGCATCGCTCGGCCGGGACGACAAGATGGGTCGCTTGCTTTCTCCCCCCGATGGCCCGATATAGGGGCCGGGAGGTTGGCGGTGGACGAGCCACTCGCCAACCGGGTCAGGTCCGGAAGGAAGCAGCCCTAACGAGCACGGATCGGGTCGCTCGTCAGCCTCCCACCCCTTTTTCCACGGATAGCTTGGGCGTGAAGGCTCCCGCGCCGCGTCGGCGGGTGGCCTCCGCGGCCCGGGCTTGCAAGAATGGATCGATGAGCGAGCCCGCGAACCCGGCCGGTCCTGGTTCCGTCCCGGCCGAGGCCCCGGCCGGCGGCTACCGTGTGCTCGCGCGCAAATATCGGCCCGCCAGCTTCGAGGATCTCATCGGCCAGGAGCCGATGGTGCGCACGATCTCGAACGCCTTCGAGACCGGCCGCATCCCGCAAGCCTGGATTCTCACCGGCGTGCGCGGTGTCGGCAAGACCACCACCGCCCGCATCCTCGCCCGCGCGCTCAATTATGAGCTGCCGGACGGTTCCGTCGCCGGGCCGACCGTCAAGATGCCGGCGATGGGCGTGCACTGCCAGGCCATCATCGAGAGCCGCCACATCGACGTCCTGGAGATGGACGCCGCCTCGCACAATTCGGTCGACGACGTGCGCCAGATCAACGACGCCATCCGCTATGCGCCGGTGTCGGCACGCTACAAGGTCTATATCCTCGACGAAGTGCACATGCTCTCGGGCGCGGCCTTCAACGCGCTGCTGAAGACCCTGGAAGAGCCGCCGCCGCACGCCAAGTTCATCTTCGCCACCACCGAAATCCGCAAGGTCCCGGTGACCGTCTTGTCGCGCTGCCAGCGCTTCGATCTGCGGCGCGTCGATGCCGCCGTGCTGGTCAAGCATCTCGCCGGCATCGCCGCCAAGGAGGCGGTCGAGATCGAGGAAGCGGCGCTCGCGCTGGTCGCGCGCGCGGCGGAAGGCTCGGTGCGCGATAGTCTCTCGCTGCTCGACCAGGCGATCGCGCATGCCGCAGGCCCCGTGCGCGCCGAGGATGTGCGGCAGATGCTCGGCCTCGCCGACCGCGTGCGCGTGGTCGACCTGTTCGAGGCGCTGATGAAGGGCGATATAGCCGCCGCGCTCGCCGAGTTGCGCGCGCAGTACGACATCGGCGCCGATCCCGCGGTGGTGCTGTCCGATCTCGCCGAATTCACCCATTTCGTCACCCGCGTGAAGGTGGTGCCGGCGGTCGCCGACGACGTCTCGCTGTCGGAAGCCGAGCGCGTGCGCGGGCGCGAATTCGCCGCTCAATTGTCGATGCGGGTGCTGTCGCGCTGCTGGCAGATGCTGCTCAAGGGCGTCGGCGAGGTGCAGGCCTCCGGCAAGCCGGTGGCCGCCGCCGAGATGGTCTTGGTGCGCATCGCCTATGCCGCCGATCTGCCGACGCCCGACGAAGTCGTGCGTTCGCTCTCCGGCGAGGGCGCTGCGCCAGCGCCGCGTCCCCCGAGCAATGGCGGCGCGACGGCCGGCGCGACCGCATCGCAGAGTTTCGCGCCGCGCTTCGAGGCGCCGCGTTCTTCGCCGCGTTCCTCGGCGCTCGCCTCGCCGCGTCCGGCGGAGGATCCGGTCGATGCCGGCAACGAGGCCGCGCCGACCCTGTCGATCGGCAGTTTCGAGGCGGTGATTGCGCTCGTCGCCGAGAAGCGCGACATCGCCATGCGCCTCGCGCTGGAACGCGACGTGCGGCTGGTGCGTTGCGAGGACGGCCAGCTCGAGATCGCGCTCGAACCGTCGGCGCCGAAGACGCTGGTGCACGATCTGCAACGCAAGCTCACCGCCTGGACCGGCAAACGCTGGATCGTGGTGGTATCGAAGGAGCAGGGCGCGCCCACGCTGCGCGCGCAAGCCGAGGCGCGGCAGGCCGAGGTCGAACGCGGCGTCCAGAGCGATCCGCTGGTGCAGGCGGTGCTCAATCGCTTCCCCGGCGCCAAGATCGTCGGCGTGACGCAATCGGCGCCCGAGGCGGTCGAGCCCGACGAGGCGGATTTCAACGACGACGGCAACGACGAAAACGAGGATTGAGGCCATGGCCGATTTTCTCGGCCTGATGAAACAGGCCGCGCAACTGCAAGCCAAGATGCAAGCCATGCAAGCCGAGCTCGACACGATCGAAGTCGAGGGTACGGCCGGCGGCGGCATGGTGAGCGTCAGGCTCACCGCCAAGGGCGATCTCAAGGGCGTTGCGATCGACGACTCGCTGATGAAGCCCGACGATAAGGAAGTCCTCGAGGACTTGCTGATTGCCGCCCACGCGGATGCCCGCCGCAAGGCGGAGGCGGTCATGCAGGAGAAAATGAAAGCGGTCGCCGGCGGCCTGCCGCTGCCGCCGGGGCTCAATCCGTTCGGCTGACGACATTGCCGCGCGCTTTGCCGCGCTAGAGCCCCAACCGCTTTCGGACATTCACGAAGCCTATGCCCACCGCCGTCGCCGGTCCCGAAATCGAACGCCTGATTCAGCTGCTCGCGCGCCTGCCGGGCCTGGGGCCGCGCTCGGCGCGGCGCGCGGCGCTCCATCTGATCAAGAAGCGTGAATTGCTGATGGCCCCGCTCACCGCGGCATTGCAGACCGCGATCGAGAAGATCGAGGTCTGCAAGACCTGCGGCAATATCGACACGCAGAATCCTTGCACGGTCTGCACCGACGTGCGGCGCGATCCCTCGATCATCGTGGTGGTGGCGGACGTGGCCGATCTGTGGGCGCTGGAGCGCGCGCATGCGGTCAATGCGCGCTATCACGTGCTCGGCGGCACGCTGTCGCCGCTCGACGGCGTCGGTCCGCAGGATCTGACCATCGACGCGCTGGTGTCGCGCGCGCATGAGCCGCAGGTGAAGGAAGTCATTCTGGCCCTGAACGCCACGGTGGAAGGGCAGACCACGGCGCATTACATCACCGAGCTGCTGCAGGATGCCGGCGTGAAGGTGACGCGGCTCGCGCATGGCGTACCGGTCGGCGGCGAGCTCGACTATCTCGACGAAGGCACGCTGGCCGCCGCCATCAAGCAGCGCACGCTGTTTTAGACCGTCATTCAACGACGGTAATACGAACACCGTTCATTCCCGTTCCCGCTTCCCTCCTTCGCTGTGCTTCGGACGGCTCGGGTTTTAACCCGTCGAAGCCTTGGCGAAGACGGGCCGCAGGGACGAACGAAGTTCTGCTTAGGTATCCGCCCACCCGCGGCTTCGCGGCAAGCGATACCGGCGTCGCAGTGCCGATAAATTTTGAGGCAAAGAAGAGCGCCCGCGTTCTTCGCCCGTTTGCACCTCCGCATTATGCCGCCGCGCATCGGCCTGCGGGTCCGAGCGAATGGAGAAGGTCATGCGTCGGCGGCGGTATTCGTTGATTCTTGCTTGTGGCTTGATCGTCGCGGCGGCCTTGCCGGCCGCCGCGCAGGAACGGCCGATCATGACCGGCACCTGGAAAGGCACGGGATACGGCGTCCAGATCGGGCCCACGCCATACCGGCCGGTCGAGGGACCCGGCGTGCAGTTTCCGCAGAACGGCCTCGAGTTCACCTACGTCATCAAGGAGCAGCACGACAATCGGTTTGCGGGCGAAATGAGCAGTGGCAAGTTCAAGGAGGCCATCATCGGCGCCATCCAGGCGGACAATCGCAGCGGCATCATGCTGGACGACGACGGCCAGTATTTCTTCACGCTCATCGATCCCTTTACGATGGATGTCTGCTACAACCACCACAATCCGACCAGCAAGTTCGTCGGATGTTTCCGGCTGTTCAAGTCGCGATGACGCGCCGGCGCCTTCAGCCGGCGGGATGCTTGTTCGGCACGAGCCGCTTGAAATGCCCGCGCGCCTGCAGCCACCAGAGCAGCGCGAGGCTCGGCAGGCCGGCAAGCGCGCAGATCACGAAAAACCAGGCCCAGCCGGTCTGCTCCGCGATGAAGCCCGCGCCCGACGACAGATAGGTGCGGCCGACCGCGGCCAGTGCCGTGAGCAGCGCGTATTGCGTGGCGGTGTGCAGCGGGTTCCGGCACAGCGCCGAGAGGTAGGCGACGAACATCACGGTGCCCACCGCGCTGGTGAAATTCTCGGCGATGATCGCGAAGGCCAGCATGGTGGTGCTTGGGCCGCTGACCGCCAGCCAGGTAAAGGCGAGATTGGCCACCGCCTGCACGATGCCGCCGATCCACAGGCTGGCGGCGAGCGGGAAGGCGCGCGCCACGAAGCCGCCGGCAAATCCGCCGATGAGCAGGGCGGCAAGCCCGACGCCCTTCACGATCGCCGCGTATTCGTTGCGGCTGAAGCCGAGATCGATGACGAAAGGCGCCGTCATGGCCCCCGACAAGGCATCGGTGAACTTGAACAGCACCACGAAGGCCAGCATGGCGAAGGCCAGTTCGTAACCCATGAAGTCCTTGAAGGCGCCGACCGCGGCTTCCGCGACCCGCGCGAAGCGGTTCTGATGCGCGTGGGCGGCCTCCGCATGTGCCGAAATCTCCGGCTCGGTAGCGGCCAGCGCGGTGACCGTGCCGATCAGCACCAGCGCGGCCATGGCCCAATAGCCCCAATGCCAAGCCGCCGGCTTGTCGAAGCCGGAGGCCTGGAAGGCGCTCACCAGGAACAGCGCGCCCGCGGTCGAGACCAGCATGCCGATGCGGTAGGCGGCGACATAGCCCGCCATGCCGGCGGCCTGTTCGTTCTCCGGCAGGCTCTCGACGCGAAAGGCGTCGACCACGATGTCCTGCGTTGCGGAGGCGGCCGCCACCAGGAGCGCGCCGAAGGCCACCAGCGCGGGCGCCGTCGCCGGATCGCAGGCGCCGAGAAACATGATGGCGGCGATCAAGAGCAGTTGCGTGAATACCAGCCAGGCGCGGCGCCGCCCGAGCAGGCGCGACAGGATCGGCACGTCGAGCGCGTCGGTGAGCGGGGCCCACAGGAACTTGACCGTGTAGGGCGTGCCGACCAGTGCGAACAGGCCGATGGTGCCGAGATCGACGCCGGATTCCCGCATCCATACCAGGAGCGTCGTGCCCGACAGCGCCAGCGGCAGCCCGGACGAGAAGCCGAGGAACATCACGATCAGCACGCGCGGCTTGAAATAAACCGCGAGCGCGTCGATGAGGGAAGGGCGGGGAGGCGGGTCGGCAGGAACCGTCATCGGTGGCGCGTCACCACGCGTACCGACCGCATCGGGCGTTCGCGGGCTTTTCAATTGATAATTGTAATCCGGCATGGCTCGATGCTTATAATCGAATCGGAATGTCGAGTCGCCAAATTCGTAGCCTTGAACGGCCGGCGAACGTTCAACCCGTCAGGATTGTGGAATGCAGGACTGGATTTTCATCGTTGTGGTGCTGTTTGCGGCGTTAGCCGCCATATTCGCTTTCTTGGCATTTTTGGGAACGCGTCGAATCGGCAATTCGGACAAGGGTGTGGGCGTCGAACTCCTTCAGGCGTTGCGCGCCGAATCCGACCGCAGCAATCAATTGAACGATGATCTCGCCCGCAAGCTTCGTCAGGAACTGACTGGAAATCTGCTGAGTTTCCAGGAAACGAACTTGCGCGCATTCCGTGAACTCAGCGTTACCCTCAGTGGCCAAATCAAGGAATTCGGCGATCGACTCGACGGTGGCGTCAAGGCAATCGATACGCGCGCGGCGGCGATCGCCACCAAAATGGACAATGACATGGCCCTGATGGGAAAGGAGGCCAACGAGCATCGCGACGCTTTACGGCATTCAATCGAAACGAAACTTGATGATGCGGCGACGAAACAGGCGGCCGCCGCCAAGGATGCGCGCGAGGAGATTACCGGCAGCTTCCGAAATCTGGGTGCCAATGTCGATCTGGCGTTGCAGCGGGTCGCCGAGCAGCAAAAGGAGCGATTGGAAGGCATCATCAAAGCCTTGGATGCGCTGACCGAAAAACACGAAAAAGCTCAGGAAGCGCTCAGGGAGGCTGTCGAGCGGCGCCTTGAAGCCATTCGCAATGCGAATGAGCTGAAACTCGAAGAAATGCGCCGGACGGTCGATGAGAAGCTGCAGACCACGCTGGAGGCTCGGCTCGGCCAGAGCTTCCAATTAGTGACCGACCAATTGCTCAAAGTATCGGCCGGCCTCGGCGAGATGCAGCAACTTGCTTCGGGTGTTGGCGATCTAAAACGCGTTCTAACGCAAGTAAAGCCGAGGGGTGTTTGGGGCGAGGCGCAACTCGGAAGCTTGCTCGAGGATTTCCTGGCACCCGACCAATTTGCGCGCAATGTCGCGGTGAGGCCCGGTTCCTCGGAGCATGTCGAGTTCGCTATCCGCTTGCCGCGTTTATCGGACGGCCACGGCGAGGTGTATCTGCCGATAGATGCGAAATTTCCGCACGAACCATTCGAGCGGCTTGTTGCCGCCGCGGAAGCCGCCGACCCGGTGGGCCTCGAGGAGGCTGCCCGCTCCCTCGAACGCGCGGTGAAATTGCAGGCAAAGGATATTTCCAGCAAATATATCGCGCCGCCCAATACGACTGACTACGCGGTTTTGTTTTTGCCGTCCGAAGCCCTTTATGCCGAGGTCGCGCGTCGTCCAGGGCTCGTGGAGGCCGTCACCCGCGAATGCTCCGTCATGATCGCCGGTCCTTCGACGCTGATCGCGCTCTTGAACGCGATCCGCGTCGGCTTCCGCTCGGCGCTGATCCATCGACAGGCGGGCGAGGTTGCAAAGCTTCTCCAGAAGGTGAGAACCGAATTCGAGAAATACGGAAGCGCGGTGCAAACGGCGGCCAAACGTGCCGCCAGTACGGTCGACGCCATTGCAAAGCTTCAAACGCGCCAGAACGTGATGGGCCGGGCCCTCAAAGGGGTCGATCTGCTATCGGCCGATACCCCGATCGACGCGGCCAGCATGCTGTTGGAATTGGAGACGCACGAATTGGCCGACGAGGAAGCCGCGTCCGGCAATTAATCCTAGCCTCACCGGCGTGTCGAGGCAGACCATTGACGCGTAGACAGCGCCCGCTTACATCCCCGCCATGGCCATTCGCGACATTCTCATCATCCCCGATAACCGGCTGCGGCTGAAGTCCGAGCCGGTGAAGACCGTCGACAAGGCGCTGCGCGCGCTGGTCGACGACATGTTCGAGACCATGTATGCCGCCCCCGGCATCGGGCTCGCCGCCATCCAGATCGGCGTGGCGCAGCGCGTGGTCACCATGGACCTCGCCAAGCAGGACGAGCCGAAGGCGCCGCACGTGTTCCTCAACCCGGAGATCACCTGGGCCTCGGCCGAGAAGTCGGCTTACGACGAGGGCTGCCTGTCGATCCCGGAATACTACGAGGAGGTCCAGCGCCCGAAGGCGGTCAAGGTCAAGTATCTCGACCTCGACGGCAAGGAGCACGAGATCGAGGCCGACGGCCTGCTCGCGACCTGCCTGCAGCACGAGATCGACCATACCAACGGCGTGCTGTTCATCGACCATATCTCCAAGCTCAAGCGCGATATGGTGATGAAGAAGTTCAAGAAGGCGGCCAAGCGCGGCGAGCCGGTGCGGCACCTGCGCGAGGACGATGTGCCGGAACATCATATCGGGTGAGCCGGCTCCGGTGCCGCCGGCCGATCCATTGACGGGGCCGCCATGCCTCTTCGCCTTATCTTCATGGGCACGCCCGATTTCGCGGTGCCGACCCTGATCGAGCTGGCCGCGCGCGGGCACGAGATCGTGGCGGTCTATACACGCGCGCCGAAGCCGGCCGGCCGTGGCATGGACATGCAGATCACCCCGGTCGAACGCGAGGCGCGCCGGCTCGCGCTGCCGGTGGCGACGCCGGCGACGCTTCGGACCGAGCAGGCGCAGGCGGCGTTCCGCGCGCTTGAAGCCGATGCCGCGGTGGTGGTCGCCTATGGGCTCATCCTGCCGAAGCCGATCCTGGAGGCGCCCCGGTTCGGCTGCTTCAATGTTCACGCCTCGCTGCTGCCGCGCTGGCGGGGCGCCGCGCCGATCAACCGCGCCGTCATGGCGGGCGATGCCGAATCGGGCGTCACCATCATGCGCATGGATGAGGGCCTCGATACCGGCGACATGGCCATGGTCGAGCGTATTCCGATCGGGCCGGACATGACCGCGGGCGAATTGCACGACGCGCTGGCCCCGCTCGGTGCCGACCTGATGACGCGCGCGCTGACGGCGCTGGAGCGCGGCTCGCTGGCATTCACGCCGCAGCCGGCCGCGGGCGTCACCTACGCGACCAAGATTTCCAAGTCGGAGACGCGCATCGACTGGCGCAAGTCGTGGCGCGAGGTGCACAATCACATCCGCGGCCTGTCGCCGTTTCCCGGCGCCTGGTTCGAGCTGCAGGGCGTGCGGGTGAAGGCGCTGCGCTCGACCGAAGGCAAGGGGACGGGCGCGCCCGGCACCGTGCTCGACGAGCATCTCACCGTCGCCTGCGGCGAGGGCGCGGTGCGGCTGACGCAGGTGCAGCGCGCCGGCAAGCACCCGATGCCGGCGGACGAGTTCCTGCGCGGCACGCCGGTTGAGGCCGGCGCGCGGGTCGACTAGCAATGCCCCGCTACAAGCTCACCATCGAATATGACGGCGTGCCATTCTGCGGCTGGCAGATCCAGGCCGATCAGCTCACCGTGCAAGGCGCGCTGACGGCGGCGGTCGAGGCGCTGTCGGGCGAGAAGACCCTGGTGCAGGGCGCCGGCCGCACCGATGCCGGCGTGCATGCGCGCGGCCAGGTCGCGCATGTCGATCTCGTGCGCGAATGGGACACCGACACTATCCGCGACGGGCTCAACGCGCATCTGCGCCCGCATCCGGTGGCGGTGCTCAAGGCCGAGCGCGTGACGGACGCGTTCAATGCGCGCACCTCCGCGGTGAAGCGCCACTACCTCTACCGCATCGTCAACCGGCGCGCCGATCTCACCCTCGATCGCAACCGCGCCTGGCGCGTGCCGCGCCGGCTCGACGACCGGGCCATGCACGAGGCCGCGCAGCGCCTCACCGGCAAGCACGATTTCACCACCTTCCGCTCGACCGAATGCCAGGCGAAATCGCCGGTGAAGACGCTCGACCGGCTCGATGTCGAACGCGACGGCGACAGCGTGCTGATATGGGCTTCGGCGCGCTCGTTCCTGCACAATCAGGTGCGCTCGATGGTCGGCTCGCTGGTGCCGGTCGGCGACGGAAAATGGAGCGCGGACGATCTCGCGCGTGTGCTCGCCGCGCGTGACCGCGCCGCCTGCGGTCCCGTGGCCCCGCCCGACGGCCTGTATTTGATGCAGGTCGATTATTGAGGCGACAGGGCGAGCAATTCCACGCCGCCGGTTTCCGCCACGCCCCCCGCTCCCAGCCGCACCACGCGGTTGGCGATGCGTTTCACCTCGGCCGCATCGTGGCTGACATAGATCATCGGCACGCGCGCATCGTCGCGCAGCCGTTCGAGATAGGGCAGGATTTCCTGTTTGCGCGCGGCGTCGAGCGAGGCGAGCGGCTCGTCGAGCAACAGCAGGCGCGGGCGCATCAGCAGCGCGCGGCCGAAGGCGACGCGCTGGCGCTCGCCGCCCGACAGCTTGCCCGGACGGCGGTCGAGCAGATGGCCGATGTCGAGCAGTTCGACCACATGCGCGAAGGCTTTGGCGTCCGCGGCATAGCCGCTCATCCAGCGCCCGTAATCGAGATTGTGCCTGACCGACAGATGCGGGAACAGCCGGCCTTCCTGGAACACGGTGCCGATGTGCCGCTTGCAGGCCGGCACGTCGATGCGCTCGCGCTCGTCGAACAGCGTTTCGCCGTCGAGCACGATGCGGCCGCGATCGGGCTTCATCAGCCCGGCGATCATCGAGATGATGCTGGTCTTGCCGGTCCCGGACGCGCCGAACAGCGCGGTGACGCCGCCCGCGCTGGAAAACGATACGTCCAGCAAGAAATCGCCCAGTTTCTTTTTCACCGCGACCGCCAGCACGTCAGTCTCCATGCAGCCGCCTGGCGGCGCGCCGGGCGAACCATTCGGACGCGACCAGGGCCGCGAGCGAGATGACGACGGCGACGACGACCAGGCTGAGCGCGGCGGCATCGCCGCCGGGCACCTGCGTCAAAGTATAGATCGCCGCCGAGATGGTCTGGGTCTCGCCGGGAATGTTGGAGACGAAGGTGATGGTGGCGCCGAACTCGCCGAGCGCGCGCGCGAAGGCGAGCATCATGCCGGCGATGACGCCGGGCACGGTCAGCGGCAGGGTGATGGTGAGGAACCGCCAGAATCCGTTGGCGCCGAGCGTCGCGGCGGCGTCCTCCAGCCGCCGGTCGATCGCCTCGATCGAGAGCCTGATCGCCCGCACCATCAGCGGAAACGCCATGATGCCGCAGGCGAGCGCCGCCCCGGTCCAGCGGAACGAAAACACGATCCCGAAATGATCGGCCAGAAAAGCCCCGACCGGCGCCCGCCGCCCGAAGGTGATCAGCAGGAGATAGCCGGTCACCACCGGCGGCAGCACCAGCGGAAGATGCACGATCGCGTCGACCAGCGACTTGCCCCAGAAATTCGTGTGCGCGAGCAAATAGGCGACGGCGACGCCGAACGGCAGCGCGACAACCGTCGCCACGACGGCGATGCGCAGCGACAGCAGGACGGCGGTCCAGTCCTCGGGGGTCAGTTCCAGCACGCTTACGATGCCCTCGGCGGAGGCAGAAAGCTGAATCCGTATTTTTCGAAGATCGCCTCGGCGGCCCGGGTCTGCAAGAAGTGCAGGTAGCGTTCGACTTGTGTGCTCTTGCTCGCCGACAGACCCGCCACCGGGTAGGTGATCGCCGGGTGCGAGCCGGCCGGAAAGACGCCGACGACCTTCACCTTCGGCTCGATCTTGGCGTCGGTCGCATAGACGATTCCGATCGGGGTTTCACCGCGCGCCACATAGGCGAGCGTGGCCCGCACGTTTTCGGCCTGCGCCAGCTTGGGCTCGGCCGTTTTCCAGGTGCCGAGCCAGGTCAGCGCCGCCTTGGCGTAAAGCCCGGCCGGCACCGCTTTCACGTCGGCGACGGCGATGCGCCCGCTGCCGGCGAGCTGGGCAATATCGAATCCCTTGTCGATTTTCACATCGTTGAGCTTCGAATCCCGCGGCGCGATCAGAACCAGCCGGTTGCCGAGCAGATCGACGCGGGTGCCCGGCTTGACCAGCTTCTTGCCGTCCAGGAAGTCCATCCATTTGTTATTGGCCGAAGCGAAGACGTCGGCCGGTGCGCCTTGCTCGATCTGCTTGGCGAGCGCGGAGCTTGCGGCATAGCTCGCGATCACCTTGACGCCGGTCGCCTTGGTGAAGGCGGCATTGGCGTCGTCGAGCGCGTTGCGCATCGAGGCGGCGGCGAACACCGTGAGGGTGTCCGACGCGCGCGCGGCCGGCGCGGCGCCGGTCAGGGCGAACAACAGGCTCAAAATGACGAACAGGCGGACAAGCATGGCGGTTCTTCTCGCGCGCTGAAGCAGCGCCGGGCTGGCGTCGGATCGAGTTAGGAGGCGACCTACCGCCGGAACCGCCGTTCCGGGTGGAGTGTGGCGCACGCGCAGTGGACCACAAGGTACCGGCGAAGCCTAGCAAGCCGTTCGCGCTTTGTCATTCGCGAAAGTGCCCGGGAAATGCGGTGCCGCTCGCATGCACGCGCCGGAAGGCGGCGCGCTCGGTTGCCGGGGCATTGCAGCGCTTGCGCGCGGGGCGGGAGACGCTGGATATTTGCCAGCGGGCGGGGCGGAGGCGGTGGCACATATCCGCCTGCGGCCGATCGTGCGGGGGGTGGCAATGAGCTCCGGATTTCGTCGGGCGATAATTTGCGTTGCGGCTGCCGCTCTGCCGGGCGGCGTGATGCCCGCGGTGGCCGAAGCGGGCATCGTATCCGGCAAGTGCACGCCGAGTGTCGTCAAATATGTCGTATCGAACTCGCCTGCGACCGTCATTGCATCGAACCGATTTCAAAACCTTCCGGAAGCGGAGCCCGGTTTCGTACAGGGCACGACCATGCCGGGCTGTGCCCTCGTTACCTTTCCCGCCGCAGGCTTTTCCCCGGACGGCGTCGTGGTCAAAATCCGCGCCGTCATCGACCATAGCCAGATCGCTCTTCCGCGAGATTTCAAGTCCATGTCGGACGATCCCAACAACGACAGGGCCCATACGGCGACCTTCATTTTCCCGCGCGTGACGTCGGGCGCCCACGTCCTGCGAATCCAGTTCGCCAGCGACGCAACCCGTCATCCGGAAATAGGGAGGCATTCCATCATCGCACAATTCGTTCCTTGACGGCCGTCAGGGATCGTCTGCGCTTAGGGCTGTTGACCTGCGCCGGCGTTCGTGGACGATTGCGCACGGAAGGGGAACGTCATGTCCGAGGAAGCGCCGCTCGACGGCGAGTTTGACTACATTGTCGTGGGTGCCGGCTCGGCCGGCTGCGTGCTGGCCAACCGCCTGTCGGCCGACCCGTCGAAGCGCGTCCTGGTGCTGGAAGCCGGCGGCCGCGACAACTGGATCTGGTTTCATATTCCGGTCGGCTACCTGTTCGCCATCGGCAATCCGCGCGCCGACTGGATGTTCAAGACCGAGCCGGAGGACGGCCTCAACGGCCGCAGCCTCAACTATCCGCGCGGCAAGGTGATCGGGGGCTCCTCGGCCATCAACGGCATGATCTACATGTTGGGCCAGGCCAGCGACTACGACCATTGGCGCCAGCTCGGGCTGCCGGGCTGGTCCTGGGACGACGTGCGGCCGTTCTTCCGCAAGCATGTCGACCACTTCCTCAAGGACAGCGAACACCACGGCGTGGGCGGCGAATGGCGCGTGGAGGCGCCGCGCCTGTCCTGGGAAATCCTCGATGCCTTCCGCGCGGCCGCGATCCAATACGGCATTCCGGCGGTGGACGATTTCAACACCGGCGACAACGAGGGCATCTGCTATTTCCATGTCAACCAGAAGTTCGGCCGGCGCTGGTCGGCGGCGCGCGGCTTTCTGAAGCCGGTGCTCAACCGGCAAAACCTGCGCCTCGAATCCGGCTGCGCGGTGGAAGGGCTCGACTTCACGGGCCGGCGCGCGAGCGGCGTGCGCTGGCGGCAGAACGGCGCATTGCGCAGCGCCAAATGCCGGGGCGAGATCGTGCTGGCGGCCGGCGCCATCGGCTCGCCCCAGCTGTTGATGCTGTCGGGCGTGGGGCCGGCGGCGCACCTGGCCGAGTTCGGCATTCCGCTCGTGCTCGACAAGCCCGGGGTCGGCCAGAACCTGCAGGATCATCTGCAATTGCGCACGATCTACAAGGTTTCCGGCGTCAAGACGCTGAACACGCAATACGCCTCACTCTTCGGCCGTCTCGGCATGGGCCTCGATTACCTGCTGCGCCGGCGCGGCCCGATGACCATGGCGCCGTCGCAGCTCGGCGCCTTCACCAAATCCGATCCCGCGCAGGCGACCGCCAATATCCAGTACCATGTGCAGCCGCTCTCGTTGCCCAAGTTCGGCGAGCCGCTGCATCCGTTTCCGGCCTTCACCGCCAGCGTCGCCAATCTGCGGCCGACCAGCCGCGGCACATTGACTCTCAAATCCGCCGATCCGGCCGCGGCCCCGGCGATCAGGCCGAATTATCTGTCGACGCCGGAGGACCGCCGCGTGGCCGCCGATTCGATCCGGGTCACGCGCCGGATCGTGGCGCAGCCGGCGCTGCAGAAATATTCGCCGGTCGAATATCTGCCGGGCCCCGCGGTGCGCGACGACGACGAGGCGGCGCTCGCGAAGGCCGCCGGCGACATCGGCACCACCATTTTTCATCCCGTCGGCACCGCGCGCATGGGGCGCGACGACGACGCGCGCGCGGTGGTCGATGCGCGCCTGCGCGTCATCGGCTTGCAGGGACTGCGTGTTGTCGATGCCTCGGTGATGCCGACGATTACCTCGGGCAATACCAATTCGCCGACCATGATGATCGCGGAAAAAGGGGCGGCGATGATTCTGGAGGATGCGAAGCGTTAATTTTCAAACACGGATCAACGGAGAGGGGTGTCATGAATCTCGTCGAACGAGTGAAGGCGATCCTGTTGCAGCCGAAGTCCGAGTGGTCGAAAATCGAACAAGAGCCGGGCGACGCCGGCTTTCTCTATTCCAACTACGTCGCCATTGTCGCGGCGATTCCGCCGGTTTGCCATTTCATCGGAACGTCCATCATCGGATTCGGGCCGTTCCGCATCGGTCTGTTCGGCGGGCTGATCTGGGCGGTGGTTTCCTATGTTCTCGGCCTGGCCGGCGTCTATGTGATGGCGCTGATCATCGACACGCTTGCCGGGACGTTCGGGGCGAAGCGCGATTTCGGCAATGCCATGCGGGTTGCCGCCTATTCGCCGACCGCGGCCTGGGTGGTCGGCGTCTTCAACATCATCCCGGCGCTCGGCATTTTCGGCATTCTCGGCCTCTACAGCTTCTATCTGCTGCATACCGGGCTCGCCGCGCTGATGCGGCCGCCGGCCGACAAGAGCGTGATCTACACGGTCGCGGTAGTCGTCGCCGCCATCGTCATCTGGATCGTGATCGCGAGCGTGCCGGCGCTGCTGTTCGGCCGCGCCATGCTGGCGGCGATGTAGCGGCGGCGGCGGACAATAGGCAGGCCACGGGCGCGCTTCCCTCGCTGCGCGAAGCGGGGAGAAGGAAGAATCACAGCGCCTTCAAATGGCGGATCGGCCGCCCGGGCGCGATCGCCTGCGCGGCCGCCACGATCGCATTGGCGTCGATGCCGTAGTGCCGGTAAAGCTCGGCCAGCGATCCGGTCTGGCCGAAATGCTCGACGCCGAGCGAGCGCGTGCGGTGGCCCTTCACGGCGCCGAGCCAAGCCAGCGTCGCCGGGTGGCCGTCGAGCACGGTGACGAGGCCGCAATGCCCCGGCACCTCGTCGATGAGCCGCTCGATATGCGAGCGGGCATGCACCAGGCCGCGTTCGCGCGCGCGCTGCGCCGCGGTCCAGCCGGCATTCAGCCGGTCGGCGGAGGTGACGGCGAGCAGGCCGACGTCGCGGCGATCCTCGGCCATCAGCCCGACCGCTTCGATCGCTTCCGGCGCGATCGCGCCGGTATAGGCGACCACGACCTGCGCATTCGGTCCCGGCTTGCGCAGCCAATAGGCGCCGTCGACGATCTGTTGCTCGAGGTCCGGGGTCAATGTGCGCCGCAACTGCTCGATCGGCCGGGTCGAGAGCCGCAGATAGACCGAGCCGCCGGTTTCGTCGCGCAGCCAGTTGCGCTCGTTCGGCTGCGCCTCGCCATCCTTCTGGATATAGGCAAACGCCCAGCGCAGGATGACCGCAAGCTCATCGACATAGGCCGGCTCGAACGCGGCCAGACCGTCCTGCGCCATGCCGATCAAGGGCTCGGCGATCGATTGATGGGCGCCGCCTTCGCCGGCGAGCGTGATGCCCGAAGGCGTGCCCACCACGATGAATCGGGAATCCTGATAGCAGGCGTAATTGAGCGCATCGAGCCCGCGCGCGATGAAGGGATCGTACAGCGTGCCGATCGGCAGCAGGCGCTCGCCGTTGATCGCGTGCGAGAGCCCAAGCGCCGATAGCGCGATGAACAGGTTCATCTCGGCGATGCCGAGCTCGATATGCTGGCCCTGCGGCGAGAATTCCCAATGGAAGGTCGAGGGGATGCGCTCGCTTCGGAAGGTATCGGCCATCTTCTCGTGCGCGAACAGGCCGCGGCGGTTCACCCAAGGCCCGAGATTGGTGGACACCGTCACGTCGGGCGAGGTAGTGACGATGCGGCGCGCGAATTCGCTGTCGCCGCGGCCGATCTCGTTGAGGATGGCGCCGAATCCGGTCTGCGTCGCCATCGTCGGCTGCAGGCTCACCGGCAGCGTATCGGGCACCTCGATGCGCGGGGCCTGCAGGCGGCGCCCGGTGCCGGCCGCGAAGGGCACGCGGTCGAGAAAAGCCTGGATCCGTTCGGCCGCCAGCGGCAGGCCCTCGAACTTGTCCCACTCGTGCCCCGGACGGATGCCCTGAGCCGCGCGGAAATCCTCGATCTGCGCCGGCGTCATCATGCCGGCATGATTGTCCTTGTGTCCGGCCATCGGCAGGCCGAAGCCCTTGACCGTGTAGCAGATGAAGCAGGTGGGCCGGTCGTCCCCGTTCGTGTGAAAGGCCTCGAGCAGCGCCGGCAGATCGTGGCCGCCGAGATTGTTCATCAGCGCGGCCAGTTCCGCGTCAGACCGTCGCTCGATCAGGCGCGTCACGTCGCCCTGATCGCCGATTTCTTCCAGCAGACGCTTGCGCCAGGCGGCGCCGCCGCCGAACACCAATGCCGAATAGAGCTGGTTCGGACAGTTGTCGATCCAGGCCTTGAGCCTGTCGCCGCCCGGCTCCCGGAATGCGGCCTGCTGCAGCGAGCCGTATTTCAGAATGACGACGTTCCAGCCGAAGTTCTTGAACAGATGTTCGTAGCGCTGCCACAGGCCTTCGCGCACGACCGCATCCAGGCTCTGCCGGTTGTAGTCGATGATCCACCAGCAATTGCGCAGACCCTGCTTCCAGCCTTCGAGCAAGGCCTCGAAGATGTTGCCCTCGTCCAGCTCGGCGTCGCCGATCAGCGCGACCATGCGGCCTTCCGGCCGGTCGAGCCCCCAGCCATGCGCGCGCACATAATCCTGCGTCAGCGACGAGAACAGTGTCTGTGCCACGCCGAGGCCGACCGAGCCGGTGGAGAAATCGACGTCGTCGCTGTCCTTGGTGCGCGACGGATAGCTCTGCGCGCC
>Ga0182748_1001485_pt1 | contig 22890 bp, 26 predicted proteins | sample eDN3rd37CKraftOP_FD_128877 | JGI IMG/M metagenome (GOLD analysis project Ga0182748, IMG submission 128877) | Enriched Organic Plus compost microbial communities from Emeryville, California, USA - eDNA 3rd pass 37_C Kraft OP (version 2) (version 2) ...
CCGATCCAGTACGAGCCGTTGATATAGATGTCGATGCGGCCGCGCAGGCGCGCCGGGATCATCTCGTCGATGGCGGAATTGATCGCGGCGTATTCCCCGCCGATGCCGGCGCCGGTGATGAAGCGGAAGACGATGAAGCTCGTCAGATCCCAGGAAAAGGCGGTGAGCAGCGCGCCGACGAGATAGGTGGCGAGCGTCACGAAGAAGAACAGCCGGCGGCCATAGCGGTCGGTGAGGTAGCCGAACACGAGCGAGCCGATGACGGCGCCGGTCAGATAGAAGGAGGCGATCAGCCCGATCTCGGCGCTGGTGAAATGCAACGTGCCTTGCTCCTGCAGCACGCCGCTGACCGCGCCCTTGAGCGTGACCTCGAGCCCGTCGAGCACCCAGGTGATCCCGAGCGCCAGCACGATCATGGTGTGGAAGCGCGTCCAGGGCAGGCGGTCGAGCCGCGCCGGGATCAGCGTGTGGACGGCGTCGGTCGCCTGGCGTTGTTCTGCGGTCGGTTGCTCCAAGGCCGGCCTCCCCCCTGCCGCGCCAGTGTGACGGATTGCGAAACGGCACGCAAAAGACGGGAGTTCCCGGCGGCCCGATCGTTCCGCCCGGAAGCGGCGGTATCCGCGTGACGCGACCGCGGTTTGACCCGGATCAAGGCGTGCGCGCGTGGCATGACGCGCAATCGCACGTCAGTCGCGATCGCGCGCGCGACGATGAAAGGCGGGTTGCCATGACCAAGAACATGAAGGAAACCAAGCAGCGCTCGCATGGCCTGTTCTACATGGAGAATGCCGGCGGCTATCACGCGAAGCCGGCGCCGGAAAAAGCGCGGCCGGATGCGGGCGACGCCCATCAGCCGAGCTGCTTCGCGCTCGAAGAGGAAAAGGGCGAAGGCTGGAAGGGCAGCGGCGCCAGCGAGCCGCCGATCAAGGACAAGCGGCCGACCTTGTGAGCGGGGCCGCGGCGCATGGCCGCGCGATGATCGCCCGATTTGGCCGCTGTCGTCCCGGCCGGGCTTGTTTGTGAAATGGCCCCACTTCGCGGTGGCGCGGCCACGGCGGGGCGTGGTTTCATGAACCGGCGCATCGCGATGCCGGTTGCGCGGACCAGGCGAGGGGACGGGGCTATTTCGATGAATAACATCACCACGGTCATGACCAGCGTGCCGAAGCCGGCGCCGACCTTGCTCGCGGCGTTCCGCGCGGCGCCGACCTCGATCATCAGCGACAACCTGGCGCGGCTGCCGGGCGCGGTCGGCTTGCGGCCCTTTCACAAGGGCGGCACGCTGGTGGGCGTGGCCTTCACGGTCAAAACGCGGCCGGGCGACAATCTCGCCATCCATCGCGCGCTCGAACTGGTGGGGCCGGGCGACGTGATCGTGGTCGACGGCGGCGGCGACGAGAGCCGCGCGCTGGTCGGCGAGATCATGAAGACCATCGCGCAATGGCGCGGCGCCGAGGGCTATGTGATCGACGGCGCCATCCGCGACGCCGCGGCGATCGCCGCCGACAGCTATCCGTTCTTCGCGCGCGCGGCCATTCACCGCGGGCCCTACAAGAGCGGACCGGGCGAGATCAACGTGCCGGTGTCGATCGGCGGCTCGGTGATTTCGCCCGGCGATATCGTGGTCGGCGACGAGGACGGCGTGGTGTCGTTTCCGCAAGGCATCGCGGCGGACTTGCTCGCCAGGGTGCAGGCGCAGATCGCGCGCGAGGCCGACACGCTCACCGCCATCCGCGAAGGCCGCTACCAGGGCAGCTACGGCAAGGCGTGAACGACAGGACGCCGGGGAGGGAGGACCGATGAGCCAGAAGGAAGAATTCCACAATCTGCAGAAACCGGACGACGGCCTGTTCCGCGAGCTCGCGCCAGGCGTCACCACGCGCATCTTCGCCGGCGAGCAGGCCATGCTCTCGGTGGTGACCATCGCGCCCAATGCCGAGGGCACCATGCATCATCATCCCGAGGAGCAATGGGGCGTGCTGCTGGAAGGTTCCGCGATACGTTTCCAGGGCGGCGAGGAAATCCCGGTGAAGAAGGGCGACTTCTGGCGCACGCCCGGCAACGTGCCGCACACCATGCGCGCCGGCCCCGAGGGCGCGCGCGTGCTCGACATTTTCTCGCCGCCGCGGCCGGAATACCGCAAGCCGGGCAAGGGCTTCGGCAGCGCGTGAGGCGCCCGCGGACGCCCGTTGCGCGCGCATTTGAACCTTTGCCTTCGGCAAGGCGACCAAGGCACACTGACCTTGTTCAATTCGGGGGCTTCCATGACCGATCTCTGCAAATGCCTGTCCGGCGCCGTGCTGTCGGCCGCGCTGTTCGCGGCCGTCGCGCCGGCGTCCGCCGAGACGCTGTTCAAGATCGTGACCGTGAAGGACGACATCGTCGTCGGCCTGAACGACGCCGAGCTGAAGGAGCTGGGCGGCGACGCCGGCGGCATCGCCAAGGCGATCGCGGCCAAGGGCTCGCTGACGCTCTGGCAATACGCCGTCACCCGCAAGGACGGCGCGATGGTGGTGGGCCCGCGCGCCAAAATCGGCGTGCTCGCCAATGCCTCGCTGCGGGTCGAGCCGTACAAGCAGCCCTACCCGGTGCTGCCGCACGACTAGGTGTCCGCGGACAAGGTTTCGCCGGACATGGCCGCGGCACCGGAGCGCGCGGGCCTCGTCAGAAAATACGCCCCTGTACGCCGTGCGCGCTCGATCGACGGCGGAGAGCGGGGCCGCGCCGGCGCGGGGGCGACAACCATGGACGCGCTGCGTGCCTTGTCGATTCGATTGTCAAACAGCCAACGCTCCGCCGCCCGTATTCTTTGAGTCGGCGCCGGGTACGCCCTCTTCCCTTTCGTCCCTCTCGACAGGAGAGGGAATGGCGCGCCAAGCGGCGCAGCCAATTCTCATGGGCGCACCTTGTCGCCAAGGTGCGGCGCCTCTCGGCGCGCCATCGGCGGCGTCTTGTCGGCGTCCGGGCCGCGCTTCCGAAGGAGCCTCACCGGGCTCGCATCGTCAGCCAGCTCCTGGCGGCGGGTCTTAGTGCCCGCGAGCGGAGCCCCGGCGCCGCCCGAGCGTGTGCTTGCGAGGCACACCCGCGGGCGCCGCGTCACCATTGAAGAGTCGCCCCTTCAACAGCCCCTTTCGGGCGGTCCCGCTATCATGACGCCTCATGAGAGCGCCCTCGGCGGACCGGACGGGAGGAATATAAGCCCGCCGGGAGCACCCGGGGATAAGTTTTTTGGCGGGGGGATTTTCAAGGGTCGGACAAGGGCTTGGGGGCGTGGCCCGCAGGAGCGAAGCGAAAGGCGGGGAGGGCATCGGCTGAGGCCCCGGATTTCGCTTAGCTCATCCGGGCTGCGCCGGCTTCTCATCCGGGCCGCGCCCCTGCTATTCTGCCGGTCATGGCGATGGAAATGAAACGTACTTTCGCGGTCGTGCTGGAGCCTGAGGACGAAGGCGGATTCACCGTGCGCGTCCCAGCATTCCCGGAGATCGTCACTTACGGCAAGGACGAGGCCGAGGCGCTCGCGATGGCGGAAGATGCGATCCGGCTGGTGATTGAGGATAGCCGTGATCGTGGCGAGCCGCTGCCGCGCGACGAGTCCTCCCGCATTCGCGAAGTTACTGTAACACTAGCCGCATGAATCTGCGGCTGCCGGCACTGACGGCGCGCGACGTTATCCGCGCGCTCGAACGCGCCGGTTTCAGCGAAGCGCGAATGTCGGGCAGCCACGTTCGCCTCATTCATGCGAGCGATCGCGCGCGAAAGGTGACCGTGCCGGTCCACAGCGGTGACCTCAAACGTGGCACGTTGCGTGCGATCATCGTGCAGGCCGGAATGACGGTGGAAGAGTTCCTGGCACTGATTTAACGCGCGGGGGCGTCGGATGCGTTACGCGGTGGTGATCGAAAAAGCCGACGGCAATTACTCGGCCTATGTGCCGGACTTGCCGGGCTGCGTGGCGACGGGCGCGACCGTGGCGGAGGTGGAAGACGAAATCCGCGCCGCGATCCGATTTCATATCGAGGGATTGAAAGAGGATGGCCTGCCGGTGCCGGCGCCGACCAGCATTGCGGATTATGTGGAGGCGTAGATCGTAGCCCGCATGAGCGTCAGCGAAATGCGGGGAGGGCATTGCCTCGACGCACGTCGGCCCCGGATTTCGCTAACGCTCATCCGGGCTACGCTTGCTCAGCATGAGGTTGGGAGGGGCGCGTTCGTAGGGCGCGTTAGCGTAAGCGTAACGCGCCGCCTTGCCGGGAATGGCGAAATACGCTGCGCATATCCGCCCTACGCATATCCGCCCTACGGGCTCGGGGCTGGATTTGCGTCCCCGAAGCCGCCAAAATGCAAAGACTTTATGGTGCGGTGGGTGGCTTATGAGGGTCAGTGCGATTGCCGCGTTTGCGTTGTTTGTTTCCGGGGCTGCTCAGGCTGCGGAAATCAATGTGGTGCCGCTGAAAGATGACGGCGAGGCTGCGATATTCGTCGCGGGAGATTTCAAGCTAGACGATCGGGAAAATTTTCTGGCCAAGATTTCGCCTTTCAAGGGCGGCGTGGTGATCTTTGATAGCAAGGGTGGCAATGCCTACGCCGGAATTGAAATCGGCAAGGCCATTCGAATGCGCAATTTTACAACATGGGTGCCGAGCGGTTCGGCCTGCGCGTCGGCCTGCGCGATGGCGTGGCTTGGCGGCACTAAGCGTCTTATGGGCAAGCACGCTTTGATCGGCTTCCACTCCGTGTACAGGGTCGAAGGTGGCGCGCCGGTCGAAACTGGTTCCGGCAATGCGATGTACGGCGCATATTTGGCGCAGTTGGGCCTCTCGGATCGCGCCATCTATTATTTGTCCAGTGCGGCCCCGGAGTCGATGAATTGGCTGACGCCGCCCGAAGCGGAAAGTCTCGGAATCTCGGTGGCCGTTTACGATCCTGCGCCCACCCAACCGGGCCTGCGCTCAAACGGCGGCGCTGTCTCGAATCTTGAGACGCGCTCTAAAGACTTTGTCGTTGCAATCAATGTCATTATCTCCGGGCCGACGGAAAAATTTTTGAATATCGTCAATGATATTTATTCTGAGCGGGTGCTGTATTATGGAAAGCTGTTGCCCCGTTCTGAGGTCATAAAACAGCTTACAAAATTCATTGCGCGCTGGCCGACGCGGAATTATGCGGTGCGGCCAGAATCCATGAAGGTTCAATGCAACGAGCAGACGCGCGAGTGTCATATCGACGGCATGATAGATTTCGACGCACGGAGTCTGGAGCGCAGGCAGCGTTCACATGGCGTGGCGACGTTCGATTATCTGCTTTCTTACCGCCCGGGGGCGCGCTGGCCGGTGATTGTGAGTGAGAACGGCAGTGTAGTTAATCGAACGGTGGAGGCATTAGCCCCGGCGTCGCCGCCCTATCCTCTGAATTTTGGGGCGGCCCGATAGGCCGTAGCCCGCATGAGCGTCAGCGCAATGCGGGGAGGGATGTCGGCCGAAGTCCCGGATGGCGCTGCGCTCATCCGGGCTAGGCTTGCTTGCCGGGAATGGCGGAATACGCTGCGCTATTCCGCCCTACGGGCTTAGATTAGCGGATCGATTGCCCGCTGCGCAATTCAAGGGTAAGCAATGAGTAATCCCCTTGATTTGGACTATATTCCATGAACGCCCCCACCAAGAACCCGCTTCCCGCCTACACCCATTCCCCCCTGTTCCCGCTCGGGCCGGATAAGACCCAGTACCGCAAGATCACGTCCGAGGGCGTGCGGGTCGAGAAGTGCCTCGGGCAGGACATGCTGGTGGTGGAGCCTTCCGCGCTGAAGGCGCTTTCGGAGGCGGCGTTCACCGACATCAACCACCTGTTGCGGCCGGCGCATCTCGCCCAGCTGCGCGCGGTGCTCGACGATCCGGAGGCGACCGCCAACGACAAGTTCGTGGCCTACGACCTGTTGAAGAACGCCAATATCGCGGCCGGCGGCGTGCTGCCGATGTGCCAGGACACCGGCACCGCCATCATCATGGGCAAGAAGGGCCGCCGCGTGTTCACCGACGGGTCCGACGAGGCCGCGCTCGCCGAGGGCGCGCGCGACGCCTACATGAAGAAGAACCTGCGTTATTCGCAGCTCGCTCCGATCTCCATGTTCGAGGAAAAGAACACCCGCAACAACATGCCGGCGCAGGTCGAGATCTATGCCGAGGGCGAGGACGCCTACAAGTTCCTGTTCATCGCCAAGGGCGGCGGCTCGGCCAACAAGACCTTCCTGTTCCAGGCCACGCCCTCGATTCTCACGCACGACCGCATGATCGCGTTCCTGAAGGAGAAAATCCTCACGCTCGGCACCGCCGCCTGTCCGCCCTATCACCTCGCCATCGTGATCGGCGGCACCTCGGCCGAGCTGAACCTGAAGACGGTCAAGCTCGCCTCCACGCATTATCTCGACGAGCTGCCGACCGAGGGCGGCGAGGACGGCCACGCCTTCCGCGATCTCAACATGGAGGCGGAGGTGCACAAGCTCACGCAGTCGCTCGGGGTCGGCGCGCAGTTCGGCGGCAAGTATTTCTGCCACGACGTGCGCGTGATCCGGCTGCCGCGCCACGGCGCCTCGCTGCCGATCGGGCTCGGGGTGTCGTGCTCGGCCGACCGCCAGGCGCTCGGCAAGATCACCAAGGACGGTGTCTATCTCGAGCAGCTCGAGCACAATCCGGCGCAGTATCTGCCCGAGGTCGATCAGGAAAAGCTCGGCGGCGAGGTGGTGAAGGTCGATCTCAACCGGCCGATGAAGGAAATCCTGGCGCAGTTGTCGAAATACCCGGTCAAGACGCGGCTCTCGCTGTCGGGGCCGATGATCGTCGCGCGCGACCTCGCGCATGCCAAGTTGCGCGAGCGGCTGGAGGAGGGGCTCGGCCTGCCCGACTATTTCAAGAACCATCCGGTCTATTACGCCGGTCCGGCCAAGACGCCGGAAGGCTATGCCTCGGGCGCGTTCGGGCCGACCACGGCGGGGCGCATGGATAGCTATATCGACCAGTTCCAGGCCGCCGGCGGCTCGATGATCTCGGTGGCCAAGGGCAACCGTTCGGCGGCCGTGCGCGACGCCTGCAAGAAGCACGGCGGCTTCTATCTCGCCTCGATCGGCGGTTCGGCCGCGAACCTGGCCGAGCACTGCATCAAGAAGGTCGAGTGCCAGGAATATCCCGAGCTCGGCATGGAGGCGATCTGGAAGATCGAGGTCGAGGATTTCCCCGCCTTCATCGTCATCGACGACAAGGGCAACGACTTCTTCAAGGAGTTGAACCTCGGCTGACGCGCGCTGCGGGCGCGGACGCTGTCATGGCCGGGCTCGTCCCGGCCATTTCGTTTCGGCGCGCGCGCTTTCCGCAGCGCGGGCCGGTAAAAAGCGGCAGCCGGCAATGCCGGTCCGCGTCGTCCGCCGTTTGAAGCGACGGCTGCGGTGCGTGGCGCGGCGCGATGTTCGGTCGGCGCTGCCCGCGCGGCGCGATAGCCAATCACGATCGGCCGACGGCGAGACGTATCGCGGCATGGCGATGCAAAAAAATGCGGCAGGTCTGCGCATTCGGCCTGCTTAAGTTGCAATGCGCACAAAGTAATTCGATCAACTATCCAGCCTACTTCGTGCTTGCCAATGCGCGCCGAGGCGTGCAGCCTTCAACGACGAACACTTCTCCAAAAGACACAAGAAACGCGCGTGAAAAACTGCATGATGGGGACGGAAATGGCGGCCTCGATAGTTGATTTCGATGTGCCCGACCTGGCCGCCCGAGTCGAGCAACTCTCGCAATACGATCTCGACCGGTTGCCGTTCGGCGTCATTCTGCTCGGTCGCGACGGAACGGTTCTGTTCTACAGCGAAACCGAAGCGCGGCAATCGGGCTATGCCGGATCGCCGATGGGCAAAGATTTTTTCGCCTTGTCGCGCTGCATGGGCGGCGACGATTTCCGCGGCCGCATCATGCGCGCCGCCGAAATCGGGCCGGTCGATCTCGAATTCGGCTGGCCCGGCGACTATAGCGACGGCGCGCGCGAGCTGCGTATCCGCGTACAGTCCTCGCGCGCGCAGGGCTTCTGGATATTCATCCAGCGCGATGCCGCCACCGTCGACTCGGCAATGCCGCGCGGCCGTCGCACACCGTAGTCCGTCTTATCGACAATCCGGCGCCGCGCGCGCTCGATCATGCCGGACCGGCATATTCTACCGGCGCGTCGATGCGCGACAAATGCGCACGGTCGGCGGCGAGCTTGATAATGCAGCGCAATGTGCGGCGCGGTGCGCTTGCCGAAATCGATTTCACGATTGGCCGCGCACCTTCGATGCGACGGGACGCTTTGTATTCGGTGCGCGCACTGTTGCGTTGCGAAAGGCAGCGCGCGCGGTCACGCGATACCTAGACTTTAGTCTAGTTTTAGATCGGCAACTAACTGGTCAAACTTATCTTCCGTTGTTTGAAAACTTGCGCATGAAAAACCAAGAGCCCGGGTGCGCTGCAGCAACCATCAAATGCAGCAACGGCGTGGAGCGATGGCGCGCGACGAAAGAAGCATTGACGAAATCGCCACCGCCAAACGCAATGGCCCCGTGAGGCTTACAGCGTTCAGCGCGTCAGCGGCGCGATGACGAACGCTTCACATTGGCGATTACCGGCTCGCTGAGGTCGCCATGAAGGACGAGGGCCGGCGCTGAACACTGCCGTGAACCGGATCAATTCGGGGCCAACTCGGATCATTTACAAACGGAGGAACGACCATGGAAAAAGATAAACGCACGAACCTCGACGGCGTGTCGCGCCGTAGCTTGCTGCAGGCCGGCGCCGGTCTTGCCGGCGGCATGATGCTGCCCGGTTTCTCGATGCCGGTCTTCGCCGCCGGCGAACCTCCGATGGGCACCTGGCCGGCCGGCTCCGCGGGTTCGTCGGTCACGATCGGCGCGGCGGTGCCGCGCACCGGCGCCTATGCGGTGCAGGGCGAGGACGAGCTCAAGGGCATGCAGCTCGCGGTCGAGCACATCAACAGCGGCCATCCGCTGATCAAGAAGATCGCGCCGAAGGTCAGCAAGGGCGTGCTCGGCAAGGAAGTGAAGCTGGTGGTCGCCGACTCGGGCGCCAAGCCGAACAATGCGGTGCAGGCGCAGCAGCGCTTCATCAACGAGAACAAGATCATCGCGATGACCGGCTCGACCTCGTCGGCGGTCGCCGTGGCGCTCAACAAGTTCGCGCAGCGCGAGAAGATCCTCTATCTGGTGGCGATCTCGGGTTCGAACGACACCACCGGCAAGGACTGCGCGCGCTATTCGTTCCGCCAGTGCTTCTACGGCGAGACCGCGGCCAACGCGATCGGCCCGGTGCTGGTCAAGGCCTTCGGCAAGAACCGCAAGGCCGCGTTCATGACGCCGGACTACACCTACGGTCACACCGTGACCAAGTCGGTGAACGACTATCTGAACAAGAATGCCGGCTGGACCATGGTGACCAACCAGGTCTCCCCGCTCGGCACGCAGGACTTCAGCCAGTACCTCACCAACATCGCCAATTCGGGCGCCGAGTTCATCGTCAACGTGAACTGGGGCCGCGACGCGGTGCTGTCGATCCAGCAGGCCAAGCAGTTCGGCCTCACCCCGAAGATGAAGATGGTGATCCCCTACCAAATCCCGTTCCTCGCCAAGGAAACCGGACCGGAGCTCACCGAGGGCGTCTATGCCGCCACCGACTTCTGGTGGACGCTGGAAGACAAGTATCCGCTGGCCAAGATGTTCGTCGAGGCCTTCGACAAGAAGTTCGGCTACAAGCCGGAATGGGGCGCCAACAACGCCTATATGCAGTTCGCCATCTGGGCGCGCATGGTGTCGGAGGCGGGCACCTTCTATCCGCCGGCCGTCATCAAGCAGTACGAGAAGGGCGAGACCTTCCCGTCCACCGTGGGCGACGTGCACTTCCGTCCCGAGGATCACCAGCTCGTCCGTCCGGTCGTCATCGTCCGCGGCAAGGCGCCGAAGGACATGCGCAACAAGGAGGACTACTGGGAGGTCACCGAGGTCGTCCCCGGCGCGCCGCTGATGCAGAAGCCGGATGCGTTCGGCTGCCAGCTCGGCGACTACACCTGACGGCTTCTGCCGACAGCCGCCTTCTCCGCACCGACGGTGCGGGGAAGGCGAGCGGTTCCCGGACGGCGGAGTTCGCGGCGCATCGCGCGCCGACTTCGCCGCCGGCGGACCGACGGTTTGACTGTTGCTACCAGGCGGGGATGCCCGGCATATGGGCCACGCGGCCTTTCGCCGGCGTCCTTGAAGGTTCTCTTGAAGGTGCCCTTCGAGGTTCTCTTCGAGGTTCTCTTGGCGGCACCGGGGCAGGGATTCATCTCGACAAAGTGCGGGCGACAGCGTGATCAACTGGGCTAACTTCATATCGCAATGCTTCAACGGGCTGGTGCTCGGCGCGCTTCTGGCGCTGATCTCGTCCGGCTTGACGATCATCTATGGCACGCTCGGCGTCCTCAATCTGGCGCATGGCGCCATGTTCATGCTCGGCGGCTATGCCGGCTGGGTCGCCTATACTTATACCGGGTCGTATCTCGCGGCCGTCGCCGCCGGCTCGTTGTTCGTCATGATCGTCGGCGTGCTGATGGAGCGGGTGATCATCCGGCAATTCTATTCGCGGCCGCACGAGGACCAGCTTCTGGTCACCTTCGGCCTCGGCATCGTGTTCGTCGAAGCGGTGCGCTTCTTCTTCGGCAGCCTGTCGAAGGTGGTGCCGCCGCCGGCCGGGCTCGCCGGCATCACGCCGATCGGCTTCATGTTCTATCCGACCTACCGCCTGGCGCTGCTCGGCATCGTCGCGGTGGCGCTGATCGTGCTCTATGTCGTGCTCTACCGCACGCGCATCGGCATGATCGTGCGCGCCGGCATCGAGGACTCCAGCATGGTCGATGCGCTCGGCATCGACGTCTACAAGATCTTCATGCTGGTGTTCGGCATCGGCGCCATGGCGGCCGGCTTCGCCGGCATCGTCAACGCACCGGTGGTGTCGATCGCGCCCGACGTGGGCGAGGCGATCCTGGTGCAGACCTTCGTCGTGGTGGTCATCGGCGGCGTCGGCTCGTTCCCCGGAGCGGTGCTGGGCGGCCTGATCGCGGGCGAGATCATCAGCATCACCTCGATGTTCAACCCGGGTTATTCCTATGTGATGCTGTTCGTGGCAATGACGCTGGTGCTGGTGCTGCGGCCTTACGGGCTGCTCGGCACCGCGGGCCGCGAGTGAGCGCGGGTTTCCTATGTTCAAGCAACGTCCTTTCATCGTCGAGGCGCTGACGGCAATCGCACTGATCGCCGTGCCCTTCGTGCTGCCCCATCTCGGCTTCTCGCCGACCACCATCAACCGCATTCTGGTCTGGGGCCTGTTCGGCCTCGGCTTCGACATCCTGTTCGGCTTCACCGGGCTGCTGTCGTTCGGCCAGTCGGCCTTTTTCGGCACCGGCGGCATGGTCGCCGCCTATCTGCTGACGGTCGTGGAATTTCCCTATGTCCTGACCTCGCTGTTCATCGGCACGGTGGTCGCGGCGGTGATCGGCTATCTGGTCGGCCTCATCGCGCTCAGGCGTACCGGCATCTATTTCGCCATGATCACGGTGGCGATCGCGGAGGTCTTCTACTTCATCGAATTCAATCCGCTGTCGGACTTCACCGGCGGCGAGAACGGGCTGCCCGGCGTTCCGACGCCGACGCTCTATCTCGGCTTCACGACGGTCAAGTTCAACACCGACTGGTCGATGTATACCTTCCTGGCGTTCTGGTATTTCGTCGGCATCGTCCTCGCGCTGCGCATCATGCGCTCGCCGGTGGGCGCGATCTTCAGCGCGATCCGCGAAAACCCGCTGCGTGCGGCCGCCGTCGGCCACAACATCCACGGCTACAAGCTCACCGCCTTCGTCATCGCCGCCGCCTATGCCGGTTTTGCCGGCGGCCTGCTCGGCGTGATGCAGGGCTTCATGCCGCCGGACGCCTTCACCTTCGACACCTCGGGCCAGCTCGTGATGCAGACCGCGATCGGCGGCGCCGGCACGCTGTTCGGGCCGCTGGTGGGCGCCACGGTCTGGCTCTATCTCAGCGACTTCTTCCAGACCACGCTGCATCTCGGCGCCACCTGGAAGCTGGTGCTGGGCGTGGTGTTCGTGCTGCTGGTGGTGTTCCTGCGCCGCGGCCTGGTCGGCGGCCTGGTCGATCTCGCGGACTTCCTGGCCCGCGGCGGCCGCAGCAAGGAGCCGGCCGAGCCCGATATGGGCCCGACGCCTGGCGGGCCGGGTTCGGAAGTCGGCTCCTCGGCCGCGCCGGCCGCGCTCAATTCCGCCACCGCCGCCGGGAGCGACGTGATCCTGGAGGCGCGCGGCCTGAGCAAGCGCTACGGCGGCGTCGTCGCCAATGACAACGTCAATTTCACGGTCCGGCGCGGCGAGCTGCGCGGCGTGATCGGCCCCAACGGCGCCGGCAAGTCGACCTTCTTCAAGATGCTGACGTGCGAGATCCACCCGACCGCCGGCACCATCATGTTCGAGGGCCAGGACATCACCGGCCTCGAAGTGACCGAGGTGTGCCAGCTCGGCCTGACCAAGAGCTACCAGGTCAACCAGCTGTTCAACCGGCTGACGGTGCGCCAGAACATCACCATCGCGGCGCTGGCGCAGAAGCGCGGCGCGTTCCGGCTCGACCTGCTGCGCAGCCTGTCGAAGATCGAGGGCCTCGAAAAGCGCGTGTCGGAGACGCTGGCGCTGGTGCATCTGACCTCGCGCGCCGATACGCCGGTGTCCGATCTCGCCTATGGCGAGAAGCGGCGGCTGGAGATCGGGCTCGCGCTCGCCACCGCGCCGTCGCTGCTCTTGCTCGACGAGCCGCTCGCCGGCATGAGCCCGCGCGAACGGGTGGAGACGGTGGCGCTGCTCAAGCAAATCGCTAACGGCCGCACCATGATCGTGATCGATCACGACATGGATGCGATCTTCGAACTTGCGGAAACGATCACGGTGCTGCGCGAAGGCTCGGTGCTGGTGGAGGGGACGCCGGAAGAGATCAGGGCGAATGCCGCCGTGCAGGAAGCCTATCTCGGCGGGATGCATACGCCATGAGCCTGCTCGAAGTCGAAAAACTGAACAGCTATTACGGCGACTCGCACATCCTGTTCGACGTGTCGCTGCGCGTCGACGCCCACGAGGTGGTGGCGCTGATCGGGCGCAACGGCGCCGGCAAGAGCACGACGCTCAAGAGCCTGATGGGCCTGGTGCGCCCGCGCTCGGGCAAGATCGTGTTCGACGGCCAGGAACTGGCGGGCCGGCCGGCCCATGTCATCGCGCGCGCCGGCATGCAGCTGGTGCCGGAGGAGCGGCGCATCTTCGGCAGCCTCAATGTCGAGGAGAACATCGTCCTCGCCGGGCTCACCGCCAAGAGCAAATGGCCGCTCGAGCGCATCTACAAGATGTTCCCGCGCCTGAAGGAGCGGCGCACCAGCCGCGGCACCGATCTCTCCGGCGGCGAACAGCAGATGCTGGCGATCGCGCGCGCGCTGGTGCGCGATCCCAAGATCGTGCTGCTCGACGAGCCGTTCGAGGGGCTGGCGCCGGTGATCGTGCACGATCTGATGGAGGCCTGCCGTAATCTCGCGGCCGAAGGCCAGACCATCGTGCTGGTCGAGCAGAACATCGCGGCCACGCTCACGCTCGCCAGCCGCGCCTATATCATCAACAACGGCCATGTCGTGCACGAAGGCCCCACCGACGAGATCAAGGCCGATCCGCAGGTGCTGCAACGCTGGCTGGGCGTTTAGGGCGGGCCCTATCGCCTTGTCATCCCGGGCGCGCGTCAGCGCGGCCCGGGATCGCGGACGCCGTGTGCTCCGTGTGCTCTCGATAGGCCGCGGCGGACTGGGGTCCGCGCTTGCGCGCGGACGACGGCCGGCGTTGCGCCGAGGCTTCAAATAGTCACGGCGGAACGCGCTTCGGCATCCCCTTGGCGAACGCGCCCAAGGTGATGGCGCGCGCGACATATTGCGCGAGGCAATTGTAGCCGGCCTCGTTGCGCTCGAATTCGTCGGCGACCGGCCCGGGTCCCTCGCTGTCCGCCCGGTCCATCATCTGCATGGCCTCGAAGAAGCGCACGACCAGGACGTTTTCCTGCGCCGCCACGTTGCGCAAGCTGTCGCGGATTTCCTTGTAATGCGCGTCGCGCTGCATCTGGTTGGCGAATTGCAGCCCGACCAGGACGACATCCACCTTGTGCGCCTTCAGCCAGCCGATCTGGTCCTTGACGGTGGCGGAGAAGTCCTCGACCGGCACATAAGCGAGCGCGTCATTGGTGCCGACCTGCCAGAGCACCAGGTCGGGTTCCTCGAGCGCGACCTCGTTTTTCATGCGCACGGCGGCATCGGCGGCGAGTTCGCCGGAAACGCCGCGGTTGATCATCACCACGTCGATGCCTTTGAGCGCGCGCTCGAGCATGGCTTCGATCAGCGCGGTATAGCCGCCGTTCCGGCTGACGCGGCCGGGCGCCGCTCCGAATGCCAGGATGCGCAAGCTCTTGCGTTGCGCCAACACGGTCGCGACGTTGGACAGGGGCGGTCCGCCGGCGAGCGCGCTCGAGCCGGGCTGGCAGGCCTTCGACAGCGGTGCCTCGGCCGCCGCCGGCGGCGGTGCCGGCTGCGCGAATGCCGCCGTGCAATGAAAGAGCGCGCCTACGAGCGCGACGACGCAGCCGGCGCGGGGGCCGGAGACGCCGCCGGCCGGGCGCGTTGTCGCGATTCGGCGAGCCATGCGGTGAAAGCCATGATGACGATGCCCAGAATTACCACGGCGGTGTCGGTCCCGACAGTGCCGCGATAGACGAAGCGGACCACCTGCGCCGTCAGGCTCAGCAGCGATCCGATGCAGAACACGTAAAGCGAGTTGCGCCCGAGCATGGCGAACAGATGGATCAGCCCGTTGACCGGCGCGTTCATGAACGGCAGCTTGGCGGCCAGGCGGATATAGGGAAACGCGACCGAGAAGACCGTCACCAGCGCCAGGAACTGGACGAGCCGCATCGGCGTCTCGAAGGTCTTGTCGGCGATGAAGAACAGTTTCGGGTTCGGCACCTTGGTGGGGTCCGGCCACCAGCCGAACACATGAACCAGCACGCCCAGGATCACGATCGGCAGCGCCGCGACGCGCAGGAGCACGATGTGGCGGCGCGCCCAGGCGCCGATGCCGCTTTCGGCCTTGGCGAAGGTGAAGCCGAGCACGAGCAGGACCTGCCAGGCGAGCGGATTGAAGAACCAGGTCCCGGAGACCGGCCAGGTCGGCAATGTCAGGCGGAAGGCGAGCACGGCAAAATAGAGCGCGAGCGACAGCGGCAGGAGCCAATGGGGAGCTCTGCGGTCGATCAGCGCGAAGAAGGGGGCCATCAGTATCAGCACGACATAGAGCGGCAGGATGTCGAAATAGCCGAGCTGATGGGTGAGCACGGCGAGCCCGATATGGGTCGGCACCGGATCGTTGAACACCGCGGCCGCATTATGCCATTGCAGCAGCAAGGGATTTTGCAGCTCTATGGCCGACAGGGCGAGCAGGGCGATGGCCAGCATGGTGATCAGCACCTGCGCCGCATAGAGTTCGAGCGCGCGGCCGAACAGGCGCAGCATCACGTCGCGCGTCGGCATCTGGCGGCTGCCGCCATCCGCCATCAGCCGCAGCGACCAGCCTGCGAGGAACACGAACAGGTCGGCGGCGTCGGAAATCGAGACGTTGGCGAGCGTGAAACGGGAATAAACGATCCCGGGAATGTGATCGATAAAGATCGTGATCAGCGCGAACCCGCGCCAGAAGTCGACGGCATTGGGTTCGCGCGTCATCGCTTTTTCCCGGCGCGGGTCGGCTGAACGTCCCGGACGATTGTCGGGACCGCGCGCTGTCCGGTCAAGGGCGGCGTCAGAATCCGGTCACGAAGCGCGCCATGACCACGATGATGGCGACCTGCAGCGCACCCTGCAGCGCCACCACGCGCACGAAGGTCTTCATCCAGCGCCCGATCTTGTCCATGTCGGGCGAGGGTTTCTGGGTCTCGAAATAGAGCTTGAGATTGGTCGGCAGCAGATAGCCGAGCCCCTGCACCGTGAGCACGGTGACGATGGCGAGGGCGGCGACGACCCACCAGAATTCCGGATAGCCGAGATCGAGAAAACCGAGCCGCACCGCCAGGAACCAGCCGGCGGTGGAGGTGATCGCCGACAGGGTGGGCATGAGGATGAGCGTGCGCGGCACGATGCCGGCGATCATCGCCCGGCGGACCTCGAACGGCACGCGGCGCAGCACCGGTCCGACCACGAAGCCCATGAACAGGTCGATGCCCGTCCAGAGCGTGCCGGCCATGACATGCACGAAATTGAGGAACCAGAGGCTGCTGCCCAGGATAGCGGCGACCATGAGGCCCAGGGCGCTGGCCGCGGCGACAAGATACCAAGGGCGCAAGGGGTTGGCGCGCGCTATCGCCGGTGCGCTGACGACAGTGTCGGCCACGGTGTCAGCCATTGCGTCCTCTCGTCTTGCAAGGAACGCAACGCTAGCCAGCAATACAGGCCCTGCCAAGAGGCCGGCCGAAACCGCTTGTCGCCGTGCCCGCAAGCACGGGGCAAACCGGGCGGCGGCGCCGCATCAGATCGGCCGTCTACATTCCGAATCCCAGAGACGCCGCTTGCCCTGCGGCTGCCGGCTCGGGCCGGGCCGGCTCGGACCTGGCCGCGTTCGAGGCATTGGCCAGCTCGCGGGCCTGCTCGCGCACGTGCTGGAGCACGTAGACGCGAATGGCGGACGACAGATTGGCGTTTTTCCGCTCGTCGTCGATCTTTTGCAGCAGGTTCGAGACGCTGATCCGATTGGCCTCGGCGATATTGCGCACTTCGTTCCAGAACGGCTCCTCGAGGCTGACGCTGGTCTTGTGCCCGCCGATGACCACCGACCGCTTGGCAACCGCGGATTTGACAGCAAACTTCATGGGCTCCCCCGAAGTTCATGGTCGAAAGCGCGGAAGATCCACCTCCCGCGCGGACTGGTAACGCGCGGTTGGCGGTTTTGTTCCAGCGTGCGTCCCGTTTGTGGACGGGACGGCGGGCTTTGCGTCAGGCGGCCGGACGCTGCAGTTCGGCCTCCGCGGCGATGCCGGTTTCGGGCCCGGGCCCGCGGAAATGGTTGAATACGAACACCCGGATCGCCGACGACAGGTTGCCGCTGCCGCGGTCCCGATCGATCTGGCGCACCAGGCTGGACATATTGGCGTTCTGGCGGCCGGCGATCTCGCGCAGGCCGTCCCAGAATTCGTCTTCGAGTGAAACGCTGGTCTTGTGCCCATCCAGCACAACCGACCGTTTGACGATGGCGGATTTCATGACGTTCTCCGTAAGTCGCTCTGTATCCCGGACCAACGGGCATGCCGCGCCGCGTCGCCGAGCTCGAACGAAACTGAATAACGATGTTTCCTTGTTGAAATTTGAGAAAAATCAAAAGTTGCGCGCCGCCGTCGCCGCGCCCGTTCGGTGCAAAGATTTGTGACAGCGTGATTTAGGTCAAAGCGCACGCGGTCGATGCCGCCAAATTTATGATATGTGGCAACTTATCTCGACCGCTCCCTACGATCGCGATCTCGAACTCGCCGTCATTGACGAGGAGGGGCCGCACGCTCTGGTTTTTCCGTGCCGAAGAATCCTCAATGGCTGGATGAAAGCCGAGACGCGGGAACGGCTCGATGTTCACCCCACCCATTGGCGCCACTGGAAAGACGGCGGGGCGGAGCGCGATTGAGCGGGCGCCGGCGGCGTTCGGCAAGCACGCCGTGACGGCGTCGGAAGCGTCAGAAGCAGGCCGAGACGGCGTCAGATGACGCGCCGGAGCCGGTCGTGTTCTTTCAGGATCGCGTTGTCGAGCTTCGATTCTTCCTCCGCCAATTGCCGAAGCAGGTGCTGGCGCAGGCTCTCGTCGTTTTCCCTGGCGATCCGATCACGGTAGTGCTCGATGTTGAGGCGAGCCACCGTCTTGTCCATGAAGCGATCTCCCGATCTTTTTTTCATCAAATCACGGCGGACAGGCGAGCGACAAGACGGGCGGCGAACGGTCGCGGCCCGGCAACCGGACCCGCCTGCCGGTGGAAGTCAATACCGGTTAACGAATGAGAAGAAGCTCGGTTCCATCGGGCGCGGGCAATCGTTTGCCGCACCGGGCATGAGAAAACGATCGCGGGGGCGACCGGCGTCATGCCGATGCCGGTCCGCCGTTTCGGCTGAATTTGACGCGACGGAGGCTGTCCTCGCCGATTTCGGGCCGAAAACGCCGTAAATCGGCACCCCTGAAACCTGAAACCGGCCCGGCCGCCGGCTACGCAAATTTCCGTAGTTGATGCGATGGCCCCATCGCGGGTTACTCCCCCGCTTATGGGTACCTTCCTCTATCGCTGCCCGAAAACCGGGTTCAACATCCAGGGCTGGGTCGCGGACGCGCCGGCCGAGGGCGGCGCTTATGTGTCGGTTGCCTGTCCGCTTTGCAATCTCGTGCACCTCGTCAATCCGCAAACCGGAAAAGGCCCGAACGAGGACGACCCATCCGATAACTAGCGGCCATCGTAGGCGACGCAGCACGTCTCGAAAACAAGACCGGGGCCATTTCGCGCCGCGAAATGGCCCCGGGATCGTCGATTGCGCGTTGGGCGCAGCGGTCGTTCAGGCCTTAGCGGCAGACCCGCACGCGCCGGATGACGACGACGCCGTCCGGACGGACGCGACGCTCGCGTACCCAGCGGCAGCGCGGGGCGGGCACCACCGGAACCACCGACCAGCCGCCCCAAACCCAGTTATTCCAGCCGCGCGGACCGCCCCAGCCGAGGCCCCGGCGCCAGCGATAGCCGCACCAGTACCAGCCCGGACCATGCCAGCCGGAATTGTACCAGCAGTGCGCGCGTCCGCGGAAAATGAAGTCGGTCTTTTCGACCGCGCTCAGCATGCCGGCGGCCGTGCTCAGTTGGCCGGACGGACCGGCGACCGCCGCCTGAGCCGTGCCGGCATTGGCCAACCCCAATGCCAGGCCGACGGCCAGGATGAGTGCCATTGCAAATCTTCGCATTATGATCCCCCTTTGCTCTCGATCCGATGGTGAAACCGCAGACACGTCAGTCCTGGCATGTTTTCAGATAGTCGCGCCGCGCAGGACCGGTGATTTTCTTCGCGACCGCTTCCTTGAGGCAGTTGAGGCGCGCTTCCAAACGGCAAACCTGAACGTAATCGCGCAACGCCTCGCCGCGCAACTTCTGCTGCCGGGCTTCGTCGCGGCAGCGGTCGGGCTTGCGCGCGGCCGGGCCTGCCGGATCGGCGGCTGCCGGCGGTTCGGCGGCCGGAGCCTCGGCCGCGGGAGGCTCGGCCGCCGGAGTCGGCACCGGGCCTGCTTGCTGGGCGATGGCCGGCGCCGCGACGCAAAACATTGCAAAGGCCATGATGACACTGATTCGCATGTGCTGGTCCTTGAGTCGATCGCCTACGAATCGCTGAATAGCACGTCCACAGGCGCGTTCCATGTAAATTGGCAATTATGCCAGCGTCGGTAGATCGGCCGACGAAGCGCCGCGTGAGAGTCTGTCCGCACGGAAAGGGCCCCACGCTTGCGATCCTGATGCTCGTGTATGGCTAATGGATGGCGCTTGTGCGTCGCCATAACGAACGAATTGCCGATCCTGCGCTGTACGATGTACGCGGCCGTCGCCGATGGCTTAGGTCGAGCCGGCGTGACGATCCGCTTGCTGCGTCGCAGCGAATGCGTTGCCGCGGCGTTCGCCTGGTCGAGCGTCTCATGCCGGCGCAAGTTGCGTCGCATGCGAAACGGCCGCGCACACCGGCGCGGCGGTCGCGCGCTTGCGCGGGGCGCGTTTGCCGGATCGTCGTCGATCCTGCGGCCGGCGATTAACGCGGCCGTAACCATCAGCCTGTGCTTGCGGCGGTTCGCCGCAATCCGTTCAAAATCGCGCCAAATTGATGCGTTTCCTTTTCGCGCGGTGGGACAAGGCAATTCGTGGTCCCAAGCAGAAACCGAGGGGACATCCCGTGAAAAAGCTCGTTCTTGCGCTCGCGGCGAGCGCGACCATCGCCGCCGGAACGTTGAGCGCGCCGGCGCCGGCGCAGGCCGGTTGCGTGGGCTGCTGGATCGGTGCCGGCGTGGCCGGCGGTCTGGTGGCCGGTGCGATCATCGGCTCGGCGGCCGCGCGCCCGTATTACTATGGCGGTCCGGCCTATTATTACGCGCCCGGTCCGGCGCCGGTTTATTACGAGCCGGTCTGCCGCTGGCGGCGCGAGCGTTACTGGGACGGCTGGGCCTGGAACGTGCGGCGCGTGCGGGTCTGCCGCTAGTCTTCTTCGCGCGGGACTTTCCGGCTTTACCGGCTGGTCGGCGGGCCGCCGCAGCGGCTCGCCCAAGCTTTTCTCGCCACCGCTATGCGCACGAAAGCGCGCACGGCCCGAGCCTGTCCAGCCCTGGCAGCAATGGGCCGGCGCGGCCGCGGCTGGCGGCGAAGAATGAGCGGCGGCGCGTTCAGGGGCTCGCCGGATTCTGGCCCTGGTTTTCCGTGTTCGCGATCATGACGCCGATCATGGCCGTCCAGCCGACCATCGCGCCGCCGATCAGCAGCGGCGCGGGACCGGCTCCCTGCGGTCCGTCTTGCTGCGCCATTGCCGACGTTCCGTCGCCGGCCGTTTGCTGTGTCGGTCCTTGACCGGCGCCGGCGGCGGGCGGCGGCGCCGATTGTGCGAAAGCAGGCGCGGCGGCGAGCATCGCCGCCAGCGCGAGGGCAACGGAGCGCGGCATGGAGCGGTCTCCCATAAAAGACGTGCAGCGCGTGTAAATTAGACTCCGTTTGCGACTACAATCAATAGTGGTGACGCCGGATGGCTCGTCATCGCGCGGTTGGAGGTAATGCGAGGCCATCGACGCGCCGCGCGCGCCCGGCGCGCCGTCGCGCGATGGGCGCGGGCGCACGGCAATGCGCAGCGCAGGATGCGAAGCAAAGAACGGAAACGTGCGCGCCCTGTTGCGATCGCCCGCCCGTGCGGACGGCCGAACGCAACAGTCCTGCGGTTCGCGCGTCTTGAGTTACGGCGCGGTCGAATTTCACCGCGCGCTTTGACCGAATTGAAAGGGGGCCGGCCGGTGGGAAAGGGGCCAGACGCGAGAGGCCGCCAACCGAGGCGGCCTCTTGATCTCCACATCTTTTGTTCCCTCTACGGGATGTCTTGCTAGGACAGGCCGCCATTGCTGCCGGGAGGGTGTGGTTATCCTGCGCCCTAGTGGCATTCTAGGGGGCCTTTAAAGTTTATCCGGCGCAGCCAAAAGTTTGGTCATTGTGGACCTCCTTTCCTCTGCACTGTTCGAAATGGTGTTCCGGCTGGGAATTGAAAAGGAGCCACTTCCAATTTCAAAAGGGGCCAGTGAGGATGGAAAGGGGCCACTACCCCACCCCCAAAAAAGAACATATTGCGAACACGGAACAAACAGTGTACAGTGCTCCCCATCATCGATTCCGGTCCTGGGCCCCGCGTTGTCGGGGCGCCGAATCCCGGCCATAAGGAGCGCGACACATGAGTCAGCCTGCCCTGCGTCTCGTCGAAGGATCGTCCATGGATAAGTCGAAGGCCCTGTCCGCCGCGCTCTCCCAGATCGAGCGCCAGTTCGGCAAGGGCTCGGTCATGAAGCTGGGCAAGAACGACAAGGCGATGGACGTCGAGGCCATCTCCTCGGGCTCGCTCGGGCTGGACATCGCGCTCGGCATCGGCGGCCTGCCGCGCGGCCGCATCGTGGAAATCTACGGGCCGGAGTCCTCCGGCAAGACCACGCTCGCGCTGCACACCATCGCCGAGGCGCAGAAGAAGGGCGGCATCTGCGCCTTCGTCGACGCCGAGCACGCGCTCGACGTGGTCTATGCCCGCAAGCTCGGGGTCATTGTCGACGATCTCCTGATCTCGCAGCCGGACGCCGGCGAGCAGGCGCTCGAAATCGCCGACACGCTGGTGCGCTCGGGCGCCATCGACGTGCTGGTGGTGGACTCGGTCGCCGCCCTGGTGCCGCGTTCGGAGCTGGAAGGCGAGATGGGCGACGTGCAGCCGGGCTCGCAGGCGCGCCTGATGAGCCAGGCCTTGCGCAAGCTCACCGCCTCGATCTCGCGCTCGCGCACCATGGTGATCTTCATCAACCAGATCCGCATGAAGATCGGCGTGATGTACGGCTCGCCGGAAACCACCTCGGGCGGCAACGCGCTGAAATTCTACGCCTCGGTGCGTCTCGACATCCGTCGCACCGGTTCGATCAAGGACCGCGAGGAGACCATCGGCAATCAGACCCGGGTGAAGGTGGTCAAGAACAAGCTGGCGCCGCCATTCAAGCAGGTCGAATTCGACATCATGTATGGCGAGGGCATCTCCAAGATCGGCGAGCTGATCGACCTCGGCGTCAAGGCCGGCGTGGTGGAGAAGTCGGGCTCCTGGTTCTCGTACGACAGCCAGCGCATCGGTCAGGGCCGCGAAAACGCCAAGACCTTCCTCAAGGAAAACCCGGATATCGCCGCCAAGATCGAGGCGGCGGTGCGCCAGAATTCCGGCCTCATCGCCGAGGCCATCATGGCCGGGGACGACGGCAAGGACGACGAGGCGGCCGACGAAACTTGAAAGGATGTGGGCGGGCCGGACGGCGGCGAATTAGCGCCATCGTCCGGTGCCGGTTGCGGCGCGGAGCGGCAAACTCCTGGGCGCCACGAACCGGCCGAGGCGCGGCGCGAGCCGCTGCCCGAACAGCCCAAGCCGGCCAATCCTGAATTTGCCACTAGCGAAGTTGCCGCTACCGAAATCGACAACGCCGAAATCG
>Ga0182748_1001490_pt1 | contig 22862 bp, 30 predicted proteins | sample eDN3rd37CKraftOP_FD_128877 | JGI IMG/M metagenome (GOLD analysis project Ga0182748, IMG submission 128877) | Enriched Organic Plus compost microbial communities from Emeryville, California, USA - eDNA 3rd pass 37_C Kraft OP (version 2) (version 2) ...
ACATCACGGTCGACATCCTGCGCCGCCAGGCCCTGGTGCAGGCCGCCGCCGGCGTGGACATCGTCGCCCCCAGCGACATGATGGACGGGCGCATCGGCGCGATCCGCCAGGCGCTGGAGCGCGAAGGCCTGATCCACACGCGCATCATGGCCTATTCCGCCAAGTACGCCAGCGCCTTCTACGGTCCTTTCCGCGACGCCGTCGGCTCGGCCGCCAACCTGGGCAAATCCAACAAGATGGCCTACCAGATGGACCCCGCCAACCTCGACGAGGCCCTGCGCGAAGTCGCGCTGGACCTGCGCGAGGGCGCGGACATGGTCATGGTCAAGCCCGGCATGCCCTACCTGGACGTGTTGCGCCGCGTGAAGGACGCCTTCCGGGTCCCTACCTTCGCCTACCAGGTGAGCGGCGAGTACGCCATGATCCAGGCCGCCGCGGCCAATGGCTGGCTGGACCGCGACAAGGTCGTGATGGAATCGCTGCTGGGCTTCAAGCGCGCCGGCGCCGACGGCATCCTGACCTATTTCGCGCTGGACGCGGCGCGGCGGCTGCGCGGCGGCTGAGGGCGGCGCCCGCCGCGCGCGGCCACCGCAGCAGGGGATCCGGCGCGCCGTCGCGGAAAGCACGCTAGAACGAACCGCGCAGGCTCACCATCCAGTTGTACGGCTCGCCGTAATAGTTTCCCGAAGCCGCCGACCCCAGGCGCGAGTAGTACTTCCTGTCGAACACATTGTTGATGTTCAGGGCGACCTGCCAGTGCTCGCCGAAGTCGTATCCGGCACGCAGGCTCCAGACGGCATAGCCGCCCTGTTCGACGCGCACGCCGTTGCTCTCGGTATAGATGCGGCTCTGCGCCTGCACGCCGCCTCCTACGGTCCAGCGCCACGCCGCGCCGGGCAGGCGGTAGCTGGTCCACAGCTTGAAGAGGTGGCGCGGCGTGGTGCTGCGAAACGGCTTGCCCTCGTTGGCGCTGGGCCCTCCCGTGGCATCGCGGTCGCGCAGGTACCGGGTATTCACGAAGGTATAGCCGGCCACGATGTCCCAGCCCGGTGCCAGTTCCCCGGACACCTCGGCTTCGAACCCCTGCCCGCGCACCTTGCCGGACGCCAGATAGCAATCCCCTCCGGAAGGCGATCCGGCGCAAGGCCGCTGGTTGTCGGGATCGACCTGGGCGCGGTTGTTCTCGTCGATGCGGAACACCGCCAGCCCGACGTTGAGCCGCCCGTCCCGGAACTCGCCCTTGACGCCGGCCTCGTAGCTGGCGCCGACCACCGGCGGCAGCGGCGAGCCCGAGGCCGTGTACTGGGTGTTCTGCACACGGAAGATCTCCGCGTAGCTGGCGTAGGCCGACCAGGTATCGGACAGGTCGTACACCAGGCCGGCGAAAGGGGTGAATACATTACGCTCGCGCGATACGCCGGTAACGTGCCCGTCCATGCGCTGGACCGCCTTGGTCGAGGAAACCCGCCCGCCCAGGATCAGCCGCAGCGGCTCGGCCACCCGCAGGCGCGCCACGCCGTAGTAATCCAGGGAGGAGTTGACCGTGGTGCCCTCGGCGAGCCGGCCCAGTTCCGCGGGTTCGGGAATGGAAGAAGGATCGAAATCGAAGATGTTGCCCGGCACCGAGGGACCTTCCAGCGCCATGGCCCAGCGGTCGTCCATGCCCCAGTTGTTTTCCCACCAGGAAGCGCCCAGCACGAGCTCGTGCTCGTAGCCCCAGGCGTCGAACGCCCCGGTCAGCATCGCGTCCAGCGCCCGGTTACGCTGGGGCAGGCGATCGATGGCCCACAGCGTGGTGTCGAACGCGGGGCCCTGCAGCGTGTCCCGGTCGACCGCCCCGGAGGCGTTGAACAGCCGCTGGTCCTCGATCAGGCGGCGCTGGTAGGTGCCCGACAGCTGCAGCTTCCAGCGGTCGTCGAACCGGTGCTCCAGCCCGGCGAACAGGGTGGTGGCCGAACTGCGGAACTCGGTCCAGCCCGGGGCCATGCCGCGCGAGGACCGGGGCAAGTCCAGGTCGCCGCCATCGGCGTAGCGCGGCAGGCCACCCACGGCCATGTTGCGCCGCCAGCGTTCGCGGCTGCCGCCCGCGTAGACCCGGGTCGCGCCGATGTCGGCCTCCACGATGCCGTACAGGGCCGGCACGCGGGTGAACTCGTCCTCCACGAAGTTCTCCCTGTCCAGATAGGCGACCACTGCCCGGCCGCGCACGCTGCCGCTCGCATTGAACGGCGTGCTGCCATCCAGCTCGAGATAATTGTTGTCCCACGACCCGTGGCGAGCCGTCATCTTGAACTGCGGATGAGGAGTCGGGCGCTTGCGCACCAGGTTCACCGCGCCCCCGGGCGAGCCGGCTCCGTAGACCAGGCCGGCCGCGCCCCGCACGATCTCGACGCGGTCGTAGAAAGCGAGATTCGGCTCGTAGCCCGTGTCCACCGACCCCACGGACGGCATGCCGTCGATCATGTTGCCGGTCATCTCGAAGCCGCGGGCCGTATAGTGCACCCCGCCCTGGGCGCGCGTGAGGTTGGTGACGCCTGGCGCCGCTTCCATGGCCTGCGCGAGGGTCGCCAGGTTGCGGTCTTCCATCTGCTGGCGGGTAATGGTGCTGACGGTCTGGGGAGTTTCCCGCGGGCTGAGCGCCAGCCTGGCCGACGTCGCCTGCGATCGCGCGGTGTACGAGCGGGTGTCCTCCGTGGTGGCCGCGGCCTGCAATCCGGTGACCTGCACGGCCTCGAGCTGGGCCACCTCCGCCGGGGCATCGGGCGCCACTGTCAGCGCTCCGCTGGCGGTCCGGTCCAGCCGCAGGCCGCTGCCCCGCAGCGCCGCGCGCAGGGCCTGCTCCGCAGTCAGGACGCCGCGCACCGGCTGGGACGCCTTGCCGGCCACCACAGACGCGTCGATGGATAGGGCCAGGCCGCCCTGCCGGGCGATGCGGGCCAGGGCGCTGCCCAGTTCCTGGGCAGGCACGTCGTAGGCTTGCGCCGGGGACGGCGTTTCGGTCTGTGCGCGCGCCGGAACCGGCAGCCCCGGAACGGCGGCGCACAATAGCCCCGCGCACAGCGCGCCGCGCCAAGATAGACGGGTGGAAATCATCCCTTCTCCCTGATGATCGATAGACACATACGGCTTCTCTACCGGCTATGTGTATCGGGCAGGGAAAAGTGACAGTGCGGCCGCCGGTTCAGGCGGCGTCGATGGCGACCCAGCGTCCGCCGAAGCGGGAAACGATGCGCACGGGCAGCGTCTGGCCGATCGACGCCACGGCCTGGCGCGGCTCGTCCAGGTTGTAGACGCCAAAAACCCGCAGGACCGCGGCGCGGTCGCTGACGCTCAGCACGCCCGGCCAGTACGCCTGCAGCGCCTGCACGACCTGTCCCAGCGGCTGGTCGTGCGCCTCCAGCCGGCCGTTCTGCCAGGCCGCGCAAGCCTGCGCGGCAAGATCCGGCCCCGGAAGCCGGCCGCGCGCGTCGAACCGCACGGCCCGCCCGGCGGCCGCCTCCCAGGCCGGCGCCTTGGCCGGCTGCACGCCGGCACGCCGCGACAATGCCGCCACCAGCGTGCAGCCGGCTTCCTGGCGCACCAGCAGGCGGCCGTCCCGGGACCGGACCACGCCTTCCTGGCTGACCACCTCCAGCGGCGGCAGGCGCGCATCCGGCTGTACACGCACGATCAGCTCGCCCTGCCTGAGCACCAGGCGGCGCTGTGCCGGATCCAGGTGTACGTCGACGGCCGACCGGGCATTGAGCAGCAGTTCGCTGCCATCCGGCAGGCGGAAGGCGCGCCGCTGCGCCGTTCCGGTGCTGCAATCCGCGGTCAGGCGGCTCAAGGGATTCTTGTCCCGGGCGAGCCAGCCCGCTCCGCCCGCCAGCCCTGCGACGGCCAGCACCTGGAGCATGGCGCGGCGGCGCCTGGGATCCGGCGCCAGGGCCTCGCAGAGCCGGTCGGCGGCCCGGCCGGGAGCGGCCGCGCGGCGCAGGGGCGACAGGGAACGGTCCAGCCCCCCGTGCATCCGGTCCCAGGCTTGCCGATGGGCAGGATCGGCATGCAGCCAGGCGGAGAAATCGCGCCGCTCCTGCTCGCTCGCCTCGCCGGAAGCCATCACCACCATCCAGTGCAGAGCCATGCCGGCGACGGCATCGGGCCCCGTGGAATCGGGCAGCGGCATCGCAGGGCCCTGCGCGTCGCTACGCATCCTGCAGCGCCTGCGTGCAGCGCAGGAAGCCCTGCGCCATGTACTGCCGGACCATGCTGGGCGACACCGACAGCCGCTCGGCGATCTGGCGATAGGTCAGACCGTCGAGCTGGCTGTACAGGAAGGCGCGGCGGGCCTTGTCCGGCATGCCGTCCAGCGCCTGGGCCAGCCGTTCCAGCATCTCCAGCGCTTGCGCCCGCTCTTCGGGCGAGGGTGCCGTGGCGTCGGGCTGACCGCTCAGCATATCGAGGTAGGCGCGCTCCAAGTCGCGGCGCCGCCACAGGTGATACAGCACGCGCCGGGCCACCGTGGTCAGGAAGGCCCGCGGCTCGCGGATGGTAGCGGGATCGGGGTGGGCCACGACCTGGACGAAGGTCTCGGATGCCACGTCCTGCGCATCGGCCTCGTTGCCCAGGCGCTGCCTCAACCGCCCCAGCAGCCATTGGTGATGGCCTCCGTACAGCGTCTGGACGACTCCGGCCGAGGTCGAGGAAGGTTTCATGAAAGAGGTCGGGAGGGAAACCTGCCAGATTCTAGAGGAAGGCCCTCTTCGATACAAATAATTCTCATTACTTGTTTCCGGCGCTATGCAGGCATGCAGGAGACCGGAGGATCATCGCCGAAGGTGCGGATGCGCGCCATGGACCGCAGCATTCCCATGGAGAAATGCCTGGACGACGGCATGGCAGGGTACGACCCGCTCCCTGAGCGGCCGGCGGCGCCTGCGGCGTCAGGCTGCGCGGGCGGCGGCCGCACGGCGGGCCATCGCCCGCACGAAGGCGAAGCCCAGCAGGGGCAGGGCCACGGCCGCGCCCGCGAAGACACCTTCCAGCCCCGAGGCGTCGACCGCCAGCGCGGCCAGCGCGACCCCGGCGGCCTGCCCCAGGAACAGGCAGGACGCGAACAGCGACACCGCGGTCCCGCGCGCCTGCGGCGCCATCTGGGTGGCGTGGGTCTGCAGGGTGTTGTGCAGCAGGTAGTAGCCGAAGCCCAGCGCCAGGCTGGCCGCCACCGACCAGCCCCAGCCGGGCCCCAGCCAGTAGGCCAGGAACGACGCCCCCAGCACCGCGCCGCCGGTGCCGGCCAGGCCGCGTTCGCCCAGGCGGGCCACCAGCCTGCGGGCGATCGCTACATAGGCCAGCCCGCCCAGCGCGAAGACGGCCACCACGGCGCCCGCCGCCGTCGGGGCCAGCCCGTAGCGCTGCTGCAGATAGGCCGGCACGAAGGACAGCGCGCCGAAGACCAGCGCGCCTTCCAGCGTCACGATGGCCAGCACTACCCGGGCCCAGGGCACGCGCGCGACGTCGCGCATGGGCCCGAGCAGGCGCAGTCCGCCCGCCGGCGCGCCGGCGCCGGTTTCCGGCGGGCGGTACCGGTGCATGAGCGCGGCGGCGGCGAAGAACACCGCGGCGAGGAAGCCGAAAGCCCAGCGCCAGCCCAGCGTGTCGGTGAAGAACCCGCCATAGAGCTGGCCCGCGGCCACGCCCAGGATCACGCCGGTCAGGAAACGCGCCAGCGTGGCCTGGCGCTGCCGGTATTCGACGCGGTCGCCGATCCAGGCCATGGACAGCGGGACGATGCCCGCGCTGACGGCGCCGGTCAGGATGCGCCAGGCGATCAGCCCGTCCAGCGACGCGGCGCAGGCCGCGCCCAGGCAGCCGACACCGCACAGCAGGGTGGCCACGGTAATCATGCGGATCTTGCCGTAGCGGTCGCCCAGCGGACCGTAGAAGAACTGGAACAGGCCGTAGGCCATGACGTACCAGGTCACCACATGGGCGGCCTCGCCCATGGTGACGCCGAACTGGCGCGCCAGTTCGGGCAGCATGGGGTCGCACACGCGTACCGAGCTCGAGCCGGCGAAGGCCGACAGGGCGCACAACGCGATCACGCGCGAAGAAGCGGCGCCGGCCTCCGGGCAGGATGGCTCGCCGGCCATGCGGTCAATCGGCCAGCACGCGGTCCAGGGCGGCCGTGAAGCGGGCGGCATTCTGGAAACCGATCACCCGCGCACCCTCGATCTCGTGCCCGCCGCGCGCGAAGAAAATGATGCCGGGCGGGCCGAACAGCCGGAAGCGCGACAGCAGCGCCCGGTCGTCCGCATTGTTGGCGGTGACGTCGGCCTGCACCAGCAGCATGCGCGACATGCGCTGCGCGACGCCGGGATCGCTGAAGGTGAATTTTTCCATTTCCTTGCAGGACACGCACCAGTCGGCGTAGAAATCCAGCATGACCGGCCGGTCGCTGCGCGCGAGCAGGGCGTCCAGCTCGGCCACGCTGCGCACGCGGGAGAAGGCGGGCTCGCCAGCCGGCGCGGAAGCCGCCGGCGCACCGCCGGAGGCCGCCAGATGGCCCAGGGGCTGGAGCAGGTCGCGGCCGCCGCTGGCCACGCCGAAGGTCAGCAACACGGCCGCCAGCGCCAGCATCAACCCCAGCCCCTTGCCGAAGACGCGGCCGAAGCCGGCCGCCTCGGGCAGCGCGTCGAAGGCGCGCAGCAGCACGGCCGAAACCGCTGCCAGCAAGGCCCAGCCCAGCATCTGCACCCAGTCGGGCAGCACCGGCGTCAGCATCCACCACGCGGTAGCCAGCAGCAGCATGCCGAAGAAGCGCTTGACACTTTCCATCCAGGCGCCGGCCCGCGGCAGCAGCGCGCCCGAGGAGGCGCCCACCACCAGCAGCGGCACGCCCATGCCCCAGGCCAGGGCGAACAGCGCCGCGCCGCCCGTAAGCACGTCGCGCGACTGCGAAATATAGAGCAGAGCGCCCGCCAACGGCGCGGCCACGCAGGGCCCGACGATAAGCGCCGACAAGGCACCCATCACCGCCGCGCCGGTAGCGCGCCCGCCCGGGATGCCCGAAGCGCGCTCGGACAGCCGGGCCTGGATGCCGGCCGGCATCTGGAAGGTGAACACGTCGAACATGGCCAACGCCAGCAGGGCCAGAAGCGTGGCGAACACGCCCAGCACCAGCGGGGTCTGCAGCCACGCCGCGAGCCCGGCGCCGCTCAGCCCGGCCGCCACGCCCATGGCGGTGTAGACCACCGACATGCCCAGCACGTAGGCTGCCGCCAGGCCCAGGCCGCGCAGCCGCGTGGTCTCGGCCTTGGAGCGGTCGCCGATCACGATGGCCGACAGGATGGGCACCATGGGGAGCACGCAGGGCGTGAAGGCCAGCAGCACGCCCAGGAGGAAGAATACCCCCGCCGTGCGCAGCCATCCGGCGCCCGAGATCATGTCGGCCAGCCCCGTATCGGCTGCCGACAGCAGATGGCCCACGCCGCCCTGGTCCTGAGCCGAAGCGCCGGCTCCGGCCCCGGCGAAAGCCGGCGCGGAAACGCCGCCGGCGTCCCCCTCGTCGCCGGCCAGCGTCTCCAGCGAAAAACCGCCGGCCGCAGCCGGTACCAGGCGTACCCGGCTTTCCATGGGCGCGTAGCACAGGCCGGCCTCGGCGCAGCCCTGGCTGGTCACGGTGAGCACCATGGGCGCGGACGCCGCCGCGACCGGCAGGCGGATGGCGACGGCATCGTGGTAGACCTCCATCTCCTTGTCGAAGGTGGGGTCGTGCTTGATTTCGCCTGCGGGGAACTGCGGCGGGCCGACGGCGGCGTCCGGCGGCGTGAGCGCGAAATCGAAACGCTCGCGGTACATGTAGTAACCCGGCGCGATGCGGAAGGCGACCTCCAGCACGCCGGGTTGCGGCATGGCGGCCGTAAACGCGAAGGCCTGTTCCGGCTCCAGGAATTCCTCTTCGGCCTGGGCAGGCGCCAGGAACGCCAGCAGCAACGGCAGGCAGCCCAGCGCGGCCAGCAGGCGGCGCAGGAAGGAAAGCCCGACGTAACGGCTGGCGCACGAGCGTGCAGGCAAGGAAGGCGGCATGGCGGTCATTCAGGTCTTGGCAGCGGTTTCGGCGCGCACCCAGTCCAGGTAGGCCGGCAGGCCGCCGCAGACGGGAATCGCGAGTATCTCCGGGACTTCGTAGGGATGCAACCGGGCCAGGGCCTGCACCAGCGCCTCCTGGCGGGCGGCGGTGGTCTTGATCCACATGGGAATCTCGTCGGCACCTTCGATCCCGCCCTGCCAGGCGTAGATGGACAGCACGGGCGCGCCCAGGTTCACGCAGGCCGCCAGGCCGTCCTCGACCAGCACGTGGGCGATGCGCTTGGCCAGCAGGAGGTCGGGCGCGTGGCTGACGACCAGCACGACGTCGTCGCTCGGCATGCGGGACTCCGGAAACGTGAACGGCGCCGCGGGCGCGACGCCGCCGCTATTGTATCGGCTCGCACCGGGTGCGCCAGCGGGCCGCGCATCGGGCAACGCCCGGCCTTGCCGGACAAGCAGGGCGCTGCCACCTGCCGGCTGGCACGCCCAGCCGGGCGCGACAACGAAAAGAAAAGGCGGACCCGGGGTCCGCCTTCGTGCAATGCCGGCAACCGGCGGCCTTATTCGGCCGACTCTTCCTCACCCTCCTGGGGCTCGGGGCGGTCCACCAGCTCCATGAAGGCCATGGGAGCATTGTCGCCCTGGCGGAAACCCATCTTGAGCACGCGGGTGTAACCGCCGTTGCGGGCCTGGTAGCGCGGGCCGAGCTCGCCGAACAGCTTGACGACCGCGTCGCGGTCGCGCAGGCGGGCGAAGGCCAGGCGCTTGTTGGCCAGGGTGGGTTCCTTGCCCAGGGTGATCAGCGGTTCGATCACGCGGCGCAGTTCCTTGGCCTTGGGCAGGGTGGTCTTGATCGCCTCGTGGGTGATGAGCGAGACGGCCATGTTGCGGAACATGGCGAGGCGGTGGCTGCTGGTGCGGTTCAGCTTGCGCAGGCCGTGACGATGGCGCATGGTGTTTCCTTTACGAATCTAGGTGGCGGCTCGGCCGCCGGGTTGTCCGGTTCTTCTATCGGCGCATGGCGCCGCGGTCCGGTGGATGGCTTGCACTGCTTATTGCCCCGGCCGCGGGAGCACCGCGGCGCGGGGCGGCGGCGGCACGGTCCGGAAGCGACTGCGCCCCGGGCCGCGCCGCCAAGCCGCCTCAGGGCCGTTCCAGGCCCAGGGGCGGCCAGTTCTCCAGCTTCATGCCCAGGGTCAGGCCGCGGGCGGCCAGGACTTCCTTGATCTCGTTGAGCGACTTGCGGCCCAGGTTCGGAGTCTTGAGCAACTCGTTCTCGGTACGCTGGATCAGGTCGCCGATGTAGTAGATGTTCTCGGCCTTCAGGCAGTTGGCCGAGCGCACGGTGAGCTCCAGGTCGTCGACCGGGCGCAGCAGCACCGGGTCGATCTGCGGCGTGCCGCGCACCGGAGTCTCGTACGAATCGCCGGCGCCTTCCAGGGCGGCGAACACCGAGATCTGGTCCATCAGGATGCGGGCCGACTGGCGTACCGCTTCCTCGGGCGAGATCACGCCGTTGGTCTCGATGTCCAGCACCAGCTTGTCCAGGTCGGTACGCTGCTCGACGCGGGCGCTTTCCACGGCGTAGCTCACGCGGCGCACGGGGCTGAACGAGGCGTCCAGCACGATGCGGCCGATGGTGTGGCTGCGGTCTTCGGCCAGCGCGCGCACGTTGCCCGGCACATAGCCGCGGCCCTTCTCGACCTTGACCTGCATTTCCAGCTTGCCGGACTCGGTCAGGTTGGCGATGAGGTGGTTGGGGTTCACGATCTCGACGTCGTGCGGCAACTCGATGTCGCCGGCCACGACCGGGCCCGCGCCCTGCTTGCGCAGCACGAGGGTGACCTCGTCGCGGTTGTGCAGCTTGAACACCACGCCCTTCAGGTTGAGCAGGATGTCGACCACGTCCTCGCGCACGCCGGGGATGGTGGAATATTCGTGCACCACGCCGGTCATCTGGACCTCGGTGGGCGCATAGCCGGTCATCGACGACAGCAGGATGCGGCGCAGCGCGTTGCCGAGCGTGTGGCCGTAGCCCCGCTCGAACGGCTCCATGACGATCTTGGCATGGTGCGTGCCGACCGGCTCGACTTCGATGGAACGCGGCTTCAGAAAACCTTGTGCGGACATGTAGGGTTCCTTTTCAATACCCTCGGCTCGTTACACCGATAAGGCTGATGGAATCGGGCGCCGGCGCGGACGCCGGCATTCTTGCCGCAAGGCCCGCCGCCATCCCGGAGACGGCGGCGGGCCCGCGCAATGCGATGCGTCGAGGGATCAACGCGAATACAGTTCGACGACCATCGACTCGTTGATGTCGCGGGCGACATCGGCGCGGTCGGGCGCCTGCTTGAAGGTGCCGGCCATCTTGTTGGTGTCGACCTCGACCCACTGGGGCATGCCCTGGCTGGAAGCCAGGTCCAGCGCCTCGCGGATGCGGGCCTGGCCCTTGGACTTCTCGCGCACGGCGATGGTGTCCCCGGCCTTGACCAGCAGCGAGGGGATGTCGGCGGGACGGCCGTTGACCTCGATGGCGCGATGGCTCACCAGCTGACGGGCCTCGGCGCGCGTGGAACCGAAGCCCATGCGGTACACCACGTTGTCCAGGCGCGACTCGAGCAGCTGGATCAGCGTTTCGCCCGTGTTGCCGCGGCGGCGGTCGGCCTCCGCGAAGTACTTGCGGAACTGCTTTTCCAGCACGCCGTACATGCGCTTGAGCTTCTGCTTCTCGCGCAGCTGCAGGCCATAGTCGGAAGTGCGCGAGCCCGAGGTGCGGCCGTGCTGGCCCGGCTTGGAGTCCAGCTTGCACTTGGAATCCAGCGAGCGGCGGGCACTCTTGAGGAACAGGTCGGTGCCCTCGCGGCGCGAGAGCTTGCATTTGGGTCCGATATAACGAGCCATGTGGATTCCCTCAGATACGACGACGCTTGGGCGGACGGCAGCCGTTGTGCGGAACGGGCGTGATGTCGGCGATGCTGGAGATCTTGATGCCCAGCGCATTCAGCGCGCGCACCGACGACTCGCGACCCGGGCCGGGGCCCTTGATGCGCACTTCGAGCGTCTTGATGCCGTATTCCAGCGCCACCCGGCCGGCCGTCTCGGCGGCCACCTGCGCGGCGAACGGAGTGGACTTGCGCGAGCCCTTGAAGCCCGCGCCGCCCGACGTCGCCCACGACAGGGCGTTGCCCTGGCGGTCGGTAATGGTGATGATGGTGTTGTTGAACGAAGCGTGAACGTGCGCGATGCCGTCCGAGACGTTCTTCTTGACCTTCTTGCGGACGCGCGAGGCGCCGCTGGCGGATGCTTTGGCCATGTTGGGTATCCTCGGTTATTTCTTCAGGCTGGCGGCAGCGCGGCGCGGGCCCTTGCGGGTGCGCGCGTTGGTGCGGGTGCGCTGGCCGCGCACGGGCAGGCCGCGCTTGTGGCGCATGCCGCGGTAGGTGCCCAGGTCGATCAGGCGCTTGATCGACAGCTGCACTTCGCGCCGCAGGTCGCCCTCGACGGTGAATACGCCGACGTGCTCGCGGATGCGCTCGAGCTCGGCGTCGGTCAGGTCCTTGACCTTCTTGGCGAGATCCACACCAGCGGCTTCGCAGATCTTGCGCGCGCGAGTACGACCGATGCCAAAGATGGCGGTCAGGCCGATCTCGGCGTGCTGATGCGGCGGAATGTTGATGCCAGCAATACGGGCCATGACTGTTCCTCGAATAATCCGTTGCGCCCGGGCTTAGCCCTGGCGCTGCTTGTGCCGCGGGTCGGTGCAGATGACGCGCACCACGCCGTGACGTTTGATGATCTTGCAATTGCGGCAGATCCGCTTGACCGATGCCATTACCTTCATGGTTGACTCCTGTTGTTCCTGTCCGCCGCCCTACTTGGAGCGGAATACGATCCTGGCGCGCGACAGGTCGTAGGGCGTGAGCTCCACCGTGACCTTGTCACCCGGCAGTATCCGGATGTAATGCATGCGCATCTTGCCCGAAATGTGCCCCAATACTATGTGGCCGTTTTCCAGCTTGACGCGGAAAGTCGCGTTCGGGAGGTTTTCCAGGACCTCCCCCTGCATCTGTATGACGTCATCCTTAGCCATCTCGCTTACCGCATGGGCAGGCTCGAGCCCTTGAAGTTCGCCTTCTTGAGCAGCGAGTCGTACTGGTGGGACATCATGTAAGCCTGGACCTGCGCCATGAAATCCATGGTGACCACCACGATGATCAGCAGGGACGTTCCGCCGAAATAGAACGGCACGTTCCAGCGCAGCACCAGGAATTCCGGCAGCAGGCAGACCAGCGTGATGTACAGCGCACCGGCCAGCGTCAGGCGCATCAGAATCTTGTCGATGTAGCGGGCCGTCTGCTCGCCCGGGCGGATGCCCGGCACGAACGCCCCGCTCTTCTTCAGGTTGTCCGCCGTCTCGCGGCTGTTGAACACCAGCGCGGTATAGAAGAAGCAGAAGAAGATGATGGCGGCCGAATACAGCGTGATGTAGAGCGGCTGGCGCGGCGACAGCGCCGCGGCCAGGTCGCTCAGCCAGCGCATGCCCTGCCCGCTGGAAAACCAGCTGGTGATCGTGGCCGGGAACAGGATGATCGAAGACGCGAAGATCGGCGGAATCACCCCGGCCATGTTCACCTTCAGGGGCAGGTGCGAGCTCTGGCCGCCGTAGATCTTGTTGCCCACCTGCCGCTTGGCGTAGTTGACCGTGATCTTGCGCTGCCCGCGCTCGACGAACACCACGAAGGCGGTGACCAGCACGACCAGGGCCACGATGAACAGCGCCGACAGCACCGACATGGCATTGGTGCGCACCAGATCCAGCAGGCCGGCCAGCGCCGTGGGCAGCCCCGCCACGATGCCGGCGAAGATCAGGATCGAGATCCCGTTGCCCAGCCCGCGCTCGGTGATCTGCTCGCCCAGCCACATGACGAACATGGTGCCGGTGACCAGGGTGATGATGGTCGTCGCCCGGAACATCAGGCCCGGGTCGATGACCAGGCCGGGCTGCGATTCCAGCGCCACCGAAATGCCCACCGCCTGCACCAGCGCCAGCAGCACCGTACCGTAGCGCGTGTACTGCGTGATCTTGCGCCGCCCGGCCTCGCCCTCTTTCTTGAGGGCCTCGAGCGACGGCACCACGACGGCCATCAGCTGCATGATGATGGACGCGGAGATGTACGGCATGATCCCGAGCGCGAAGATCGAGAAGCGCGACAGCGCCCCGCCCGAGAACATGTTGAACAGGCCCAGGATGCCGCCCTGGTTCTGGCGGAACAGGTCGGCCAGCGCGTCCGGGTCGATCCCCGGGACGGGGATGTGCGTACCCAGGCGATAGACCACCAGGGCGAGCACCAGGAACACCAGACGGCGCTTGAGATCGCCGTAGCGGGGTCCGGTCTTGCCCAGAGCCTGTGCTTTAGCCACTGCGCATTACCTCGTTCAGGCCAGCGACCCGCCGGCCGCTTCGATGGCGGCGCGCGCGCCGGCCGTCGCGGTCAGGCCCTTGAGCTCGACCTTGCGCGAGAGCTCGCCCGACTTGATGACCTTGGCGTAGCGCACGGCCTGGCCGACCACGCCGGCCTGCTTGAGCACCTGGACGTCGATCTCGTCGACGGGCAGGGCCTGCAGGTCGGACAGGCGGACCTCGGCGTACAGGTGCCCGCCCAGCGGCTTGAAGCCGCGCTTGGGCAGCCGGCGCTGCAGCGGCATCTGGCCGCCTTCGAAGCCGACCTTGTGGAAGCCCCCGGCGCGCGATTTCTGGCCCTTGTGGCCGCGGCCCGCGGTCTTGCCCAGGCCGGAGCCGATGCCACGGCCGACCCGGCGCTTGGCATGCTTGCTGCCTTCGGCGGGCTTGAGCGTGTTGAGTTGAACGTTATCCGACATCGCGATTCCTTCAGGCTTCCGAGACGGAGACGAGATAATCCACCTTGCGGATCATCCCGCGCACCTCGGGCGTATCGACCAGCACGCGGCTGCTGTTGACCCCGCGCAGGCCCAGGCCGCGCACGGTGTCGCGGTGGGACTGCTTGGTGCCGATCACCGACCGCACCAGGGTGACTTTGATCTGTTTCTGTGCCATGACTTACCCCAGAATCTCTTCGACCGTCTTGCCGCGCTTGGCCGCGACTTCCGACGGGGTCATGGCCGCGCTCAGCCCGTTGAGCGTGGCGCGCACCATGTTGTAGGGATTGCTCGAGCCCAGGCTCTTGGCCACGACGTTGCGCACGCCCATGACCTCGAAGATGGCGCGCATGGGGCCGCCGGCGATCACGCCGGTACCTTCGGCGGCCGGCGAGATCAGCACGGTGGAAGCGCCGTGCTTGCCGACCACGCTGTGGTGCAGGGTGCCGTTCTTGAGAGCGACCTTGATCAGGCCGCGGCGGGCCTGTTCCATGGCCTTCTGCACGGCGACCGGCACTTCCCGCGCCTTGCCCTTGCCCATGCCGATGCGGCCGTCGCCGTCGCCGACCACGGTCAGCGCCGCGAAGCTCATCGTGCGGCCGCCCTTGACCACCTTGCTCACACGGTTGACCGCGATCATCTTCTCGCGCAGGCCGTCGTCGCTTTCCTTGTCCGCGGCGCCCTTGCCTTGTACTTTAGCCATTTGACTATTCCTCGCTTAGAACTTCAGGCCCGCTTCGCGCGCGGCTTCGGCCAGCGCCTTGACGCGGCCATGGTAACGAAAGCCCGAGCGATCGAAGGCCACCAGCTCGATACCGGCCGCCTTGGCCTTTTCCGCCACGCGCTTGCCGACCAGGCCGGCCGCGGCGACGTTGCCGCCGTTGCCCTGCAGCTGCTGGCGCACTTCCGGCTCGAGCGTCGAAGCGCTGACGAGCACGCGGTCGCCTTCCGGCGAAATGATGTTGGCGTAGATGTGCAGGTTCGAGCGGAAGATCGAGAGGCGATGCACGCGCAGCTCCTGGATCTTGCGACGGGTCGGAACCGCACGACGCAAACGGGAAATTCTCTTGTCCATGATTCGTCCTTGCGTGCGCCGTTATTTCTTCTTGGTTTCCTTGATGACCACGCGCTCGTCCGCATAGCGCACGCCCTTGCCCTTGTAGGGTTCGGGTTCGCGGTAGGCGCGGATCTCGGCGGCCACCTGGCCGACAACCTGCTTGTCGGAGCCCTTGACGATGATTTCCGTCTGGGTGGGGCATTCGACTTTGATGCCGGCCGGCATCTTGTGCACGACATCGTGCGAAAAGCCCAGCTGCAGCTTCAGGGCATCGCCCTGGACCTGGGCACGATAGCCCACGCCGACCAGGTTCAGCTTGCGTTCGAAGCCCTTGCTCACGCCGGTGACCATGTTGGAAACCAGCGCGCGCAGCGTGCCCGACATGGCCTTGGCCTGCCGGCTGTCGTTGGCGACGGCAAAGCTCAGCTTGCCATCGTCCTGCTTGATTGCGACGTCGCCCGTCAGCGGCTGGACCAGGGTGCCCAGCGGGCCCTTGACCGTGATCTGGCCGGCAGCGATGGTGGCCTCGACGCCCTTGGGCAGTTCGACGGGATACTTGGCGATACGTGACATGCGACTCTCCTTACGCCACGTAGCACAGGACTTCGCCGCCCACGCCGCTGGCGCGTGCCTTGCGGTCGGTCATGACGCCGCGCGAGGTCGAGACGATGGCAACGCCCAGCCCGTTCATGACCTGGGGGATGCTGCCGTGGCCCTTGTAGATGCGCAGGCCGGGACGCGAGACGCGTTCGATGCGCTCGATCACGGGGCGGCCGGCGTAGTACTTGAGGGAAATTTCCAGCTCGGGCTTGGCGGCGACGCCCTTGACCTCGAAGCTGTCGATATAGCCTTCGTCCTTGAGCACGGTGGCGATCGCCACCTTGAGCTTGGAGGAGGGCATGGTAACCGTCGTTTTGTCGACCTGCTGCGCGTTGCGGATGCGGGTCAGCATATCGGCGATGGGATCGCTCATGCTCATGTTCGTTCTCCTACCAGCTGGCCTTGGTGACGCCCGGGATCTCGCCGCGCATCGCCATTTCGCGAAGCTTGTGGCGGGCCAGCCCGAATTTGCGATACACGCCGCGCGCGCGGCCCGTCACGGCGCAGCGGTTGCGCTGGCGCGTGGGATTGGCGTTGCGGGGCAACCGTTGCAGCTGGAGCCGGGCCTGGTAGCGTTCTTCGTCGGATTTCGACGCGTCGTCGATCACCGCCTTGAGCGCGGCACGCTTGGCGGCGTACTTTTCGGCCAGCTTGGCGCGCTTGATGTCACGATTGATGAGTGAAAGTTTGGCCACGTCATCGCCCCTTAGTTGCGGAACGGGAAGCTGAAGGCGGACAGCAGCGCCTTGGCTTCGTCGTCGGTCTTGGCGGTGGTGGTGATGCTGATGTTCAGCCCACGCAGCGCGTCGATTTTGTCGTATTCGATCTCGGGGAAGATGATCTGCTCTTTCACCCCGATGTTGTAGTTGCCGCGGCCGTCGAAGGCACGGCCCGAGATGCCCCGGAAGTCCCGCACGCGCGGCAGCGCGACCGCCACCAGGCGGTCCAGGAATTCGTACATGCGCTGGCCGCGCAGCGTGACCATGCAGCCGATCGGGTAGTTCTCACGGATCTTGAAGCCGGCGATGGCCTTGCGGGTCTTGGTGATCACGGGCTTCTGGCCGGAGATCTTGGCGAGGTCCGCCGCGGCGTTTTCGATGACCTTCTTGTCGGCCACCGCCTCGGACACGCCCATGTTCAGGGTGACCTTGGTGATGCGCGGCACTTCCATGACGCTCTTGTAGCCGAACTTGGCCTGCAGGTCGGCCACGACCTTGTTGCGGTAAAACTCTTGCAAGCGACTCATCTGGATCGCTCCTTACGCCTTGGCGCCGACCACGGCGCCGCTGGAACGGAAAACGCGCACGGCGCGGCCGTCGATCTCCTTGATGCCCACGCGGTCGGCCTTGCCGGTCTCCGGGTTGAAGATCGCCACGTTGGAAACGTGGATCGGCAGGGTCTTCTCGACGATGCCGCCGGGATTGTTCTGCATGGGGTTGGCCTTGACGTGCTTCTTGACCACGTTGACGCCTTCGACCAGCACATGGTCGGCGTCCACGCGGGCCAGCACGGTGCCGCGGCGCTTTTTGTCGCGGCCGGTCAGCACGACGACTTCGTCGCCTTTGCGGATCTTGTTCATGCGGGGCTCCTTACAGCACTTCCGGGGCCAGGGACACGATCTTCATGAAACGCTCGGTGCGCAGCTCGCGCGTGACCGGGCCGAAGATGCGGGTGCCGATGGGCTCCAGCTTGGCATTGAGCAGCACGGCGGCGTTGCCTCCGAAGCGGATCAGCGAGCCGTCCTTGCGGCGCACGCCCTTGGCGGTACGCACCACCACGGCGTTGTAGATCTCGCCCTTCTTGACGCGCCCGCGCGGGGCGGCGTCCTTGACGCTTACCTTGATGACGTCGCCGATGCCGGCATAACGGCGCTTGGAGCCGCCGAGCACCTTGATGCACATGACTGCCCGTGCACCGGTGTTGTCGGCCACGTCCAGCGTGGTCTGCATTTGGATCATGATTTTTCCTGTTCCAACTTAACCGCAAGCCCCGGACCCGGCGCTTGCGATCAGTTTTGGTCCCGTCAGGCACCCCGAAAGAGCCGCCCTGGGTTGAAATTCTTCGGCTTCTTCCCGCCGCCCGGCGCATCGCGAAAAGGCACCAGGCCCAGCACGCGCAACGCCCCGGATTTCGGGAAAGCTGTCAATTCTAGCTTTGCTGGCGATAAAACGCAAGCGCTGCCGACAGCCCTGCCGCTGAGCGGCCTATTCCGAGCCGGCTCAGCGGCGCAGCCGCACGATTTCGGCCTGGAGTTCGGCCGCCAGAGCTTCCAGGCGCGCCAGCCGAGATGGAGCGTCCCGGGAGGGTCCGGCGGATGCGGCGGGCGCGGAAGAAGCGGACCCGGCAGCCCCGGAAAGCGAACCAGGCGCGGCTGCGGCCGCCGCGCCGCCCGCCAGCGCAGGCTCCAACGCCTCGCCCGCCGGGCTGACGTCGACGTCGAACACCAGGCGGTCGGCGCGGTGCCAGGTCTGGAACCATTCCAGGGGATGGCCCTCGCCGTCGGCGGCCTGCCCCTCCAGCTGGAGCAGCGGGCTGCCGGCCGGCACGTCCAGCAGACCGGCCAGGCCGGCGTCGGCCGCTACCGCGCGGATGCGGTTGCGGCCGCTGCCGGGCCGCCTGCCGTAGCGCGCGGCCAGCACGCCGTGCAGGGAAACGTCTTCGAGGTCGGCCGCGCACAGGCCGGGCACAGCCGCCGCCGGCAGCCAGGTGCGCACATAGGCCAGCGGCCCGCCGTCGGTATAGCGCAGCCGCTCGATCGCCAGGGTGGGCACGGCGCCGAAGAACTCCGCCACCGCGGGCGGCGCGGATGCGGCTTCCAGCCGCAGCACCCGGGTGCGCAAGGCCACCCCCGTGCCGGCGAACTGGTCGAACAGGCCGGTGGTGCGCTGTACCAGCCGGCGGTGCTCGAACGGCGGCGCTACCGCGGCCGCGCGCCCCGGCTCGCGCCGGATCAGGCCGTCGCCCGCCAGGGTGGCCAGGGCCTGGCGCACGACGCTGCGGGCTACGCCGAAGCGCCGGCACAGCGCCGCCTCGCTGGGCAGCGGGGTGCCGGCCGGCAGCTGCCTGCCACGGATCTCCGCGCGCAGCGCCGCCGCCACCTGGGCGTGCAAGGGGCCGCCCGCGCTGCGGTCCAGGCCGGGTTCGCCCGCCCGCGGTCCCATCGCTCAGCCGCCCGTGGTCGCGCGGGCGGTTTCCCAGACATGGCCCCAGCCGCGCGAAAGGTGGGCGGCGCGCTCGGCGGCCAGCAGCAGGCTGGCCTCGCGGGCGATGCCCTGGCCGGCGATGTCGAAGGCGGTGCCGTGGTCGACCGACACCCGTACGACGGGCAGGCCCACCGTGATGTTCACGCCGTCGTCGCCGTAGACCGACTTGAAGGGCGCATGGCCCTGGTCGTGGTAACAGGCCACGACGAACTTCCACTTGCCGCGCACGGCTTGCGGGAACAGGGCGTCGGCGGGAATGGGGCCGGCCGCCGCGATGCCTTCCGCGTTGGCCTGCGCCACGGCCGGGGCGATGATTTCGTCGTCCTCGGTGCCGAAGATGCCGTTCTCGCCCGCGTGGGGATTCAGCCCGGCCACCGCCACCGGTTCGTCGGCCCGGCCCAGGGCCCGGGCGAAGGATCCGGCCAGGCGCAAGATGTCGCGCATGCGCGCGGGCGTGACATCCTGGATGGCCTGGCGCAGCGAGACGTGGGTAGTGGCGTGGAACACATAGAGGTCGCCGGCCGAGAGCACCAGCGAGAAAGTCTTGACGCCGAACTCGTGCGCCAGCAGCTCGGTATGGCCCGGCCACTTGTGGCCGGCGGCATGCATCGCGGCCTTGTTCAGCGGGGCGGTGACGATGGCGTCGGCCTTGCCCTCGCGCGCCAGGGCGCAGGCGGCCTTGACGAAGCGCGCCGCGCCGTCGCCGGCGTCCGGATGGATGCCGCCGGGCGGCACGTGGGCGAGGGAGGGGCCGACCTGCACCACTTCCACGGTGCCCGGCTCGTTGGCGGCCAGGCCCGGCTCGGCCACGACGCGCACGCGGCCGGCGTCGCCGCCCAGCGACGCCACGGCGCGCGCCATGACGTCGGCGTCGCCGATCACTACCGGGCGCGCCTTGGCGCGCAGGTCGTCGTGGCCGAGCAGCATCTTGGCGGTGATTTCCGGGCCGATGCCGGCGACATCGCCGACGGTGACGGCCAGGACGGGAAGCCTGGAATCCGGGGAATGCGTCATCGTTTGAATCTCCTTTCGCGGATCGCCCTAGCGGCCCGCAGCAATACTTCCTCGTCGCCGAAACCGCCGGCCTTCGTCACGACCGGCAGGCCGGCGGCGGATCCGCCGGCCAGGGTACCTATGGGCACCCCGCCGGATACTTCTCCCGCCAGGGCGATGCCCGTGGCGCCCAGCGCCTGCAACACCTGCCGGGCGCCGTCGCCGCCGGTGGCGATGACGCCGGCCGCGGGCAGGCCGGCCACCAGCGCCCCGGCCAGCCCGCCCAGGCGGGCGGCGATGGCTTCGCTGTCCAGTCCCGGCAGGCGACCTTCCGGCGCCAGCAGCAGGATCACGTCCTCTCCGGTGTTCCCGGCCCGCGCGGCGGCCTCCGCCGCCTGCACCCGCCCGGCCCAGGCCTGCCATGCACCGGCATCGGCCAGCGTTTCCAGGCCGGGCATCCAGGTGCGCGCCCCGGCGGCCTGCAGCGCCTGCGCCTGCGCCCGGGACAACCCGTGCTGCGAGGTCACTACCGCCACCACCGGCCCCGACCGCCCGGCGCCGGCCCAGGCCCGCGCCATGGCGTCGGCCAGCCCGCCGGCACCCACCGGCAGCGCCCGTTCGCCCAGTACCAGCAGTGCCCCGGCGAGCCGGGCCAGGTCGCCGTCGTCGGCGGCGTCCACCGTCACGACGGGACCGGCGGCGGCGATGCGGGCGGCCAGCGCCCCGGCCCCTTCCTGGGCGGCAAGCCGCACGTGGGCGGCCCCCAGCAGCGTCGGAACGTGGCTTTCGGCCACGGGGGTGACCGGATCGCGGCCGACCGCGGTCCGGGCCACCGGCACGCCGTCCACGCAGAGCACGCCGTCGCGCACCGTGCGGCCGGTCGCGGGAAAGGCCGGACAGACCACGGCCACGGGCTCGCCGCCCCAGGCGGCGCGGGCAGCGTCGATCTCGGCGCGGATGGGTCCCCTGAGGGTGGAATCGATTTTCTTGTACAGCCTGCGGGCGCCGGCCTCGCGCAGGCGCCGGACCTCGCGCCCGACCACGTCGGCGGCGCGGGCCGGCGGCAGGGGCCGGCTATGCGTGGTGACGGCCAGCACCTCGACCTGCGCCGCGCCGGGCCCGGCCAGCGCCGCGGCCGCGTCGTCCACCGATAGGTGCGCCGTCCAGCCGGCGCGCACGAACTGGATGGCCGTATCGCCGGCGCCCGTGAGATCGTCGGCGACGATGGCGACTTCCAGGGGCGGGCGGGGCATGGCGGTCAAGGGTCGGTCTCCCGGACCGGACCGGCCATCGCCGCCGGCCCGTCGGGCAGGAAAAACCGTAGTGTACACCCTGTACGTACAAGGTGTACGTACAATTTGCCTGGCCGTCGCCGCAGCCATCGCGCTCCCGGCGCGCAGTGAGAGCATGCGCGCCCGGCGGTTCGGCGGTCAGGAGGCCTGCCGCGGCAGCAGGCGGCCATCGCGTCCGCGCCGCATGGAAATCCGCCCGCCCCTGAATGGCGAGATGCGCGATGGAGAGGCACGCGGTGCGCAGTCCCGGCCGCCTTCGCGGTGCCGGGACGGTGCCGGCGTTTGCGCAAAACATGGGACGCAGAAAGACAACAGGCCAGGAACGGATGCGTTCCTGGCCTGTTGCCGGCCGCCTGGCGCGCAAGGCGCCGGGCGGCCGCGACGGCTGAGCCGGCTCAGATGATGCGCGCGGCTTCCACCAGGCGCACCACGTTCCAGGACTTGGAACGCGAGATGGGCCGGCCTTCGGCGATCTCGACAGTATCGCCTTCGTTGTACTGGTTGGCCTCGTCATGCGCCTTGTACTTGTTCGAGCGCATGACGATCTTGCCGTAGATGGGATGCTTGGTGCGGCGCTCGACCAGAACGACGACCGTCTTGTCCATCTTGTTGCTGACGACCTTGCCTACCAGCGTACGCTGGCGCTTGGCCGGGGTGGCTTGAGCTTCACTCATTGTGCTTTCTCCAATCCGTTGGCCTTCTCGTGCATGACGGTGCGCACGCGCGCGATGTCGCGCCGCACCTTGCCGAGCTGGCTATGGTTGGCAAGCTGCTGGGTCGCGCGTTGCATGCGCAGGCCGAACTGGGCCTTGAGCAGGCTCTCGAGCTCCTTGGCGAGCTCGGCGGCGTCCTTGGAACGGAGTTCGCTGGCTTTCATGTCGGTTTCCTCAGGCGCCGATGTGGCGCGCGACGAAGGTCGTCGCGATAGGCAGCTTGGCCGCAGCCAGGCGGAACGCCTCGCGCGCCAGCTCCTCGCTGACCCCTTCCATTTCGTACAGCACCTTGCCGGGCTGGATCTCGGCCACCCAGTATTCCGGGTTGCCCTTGCCGTTGCCCATACGGACTTCGGCCGGCTTCTGCGAGATCGGCTTGTCGGGGAAGATGCGGATCCAGATGCGGCCGCCACGCTTGATGTGGCGGTTGATGGCGCGACGGGCGGCCTCGATCTGGCGCGCCGTCAGGCGGCCGCGGCCGGTCGCCTTCAGGCCGTACTCGCCGAACGAGACGTGCGTGCCGCGCGTGGCCAGGCCGGTGTTGCGGCCCTTCTGCTCTTTGCGGTATTTCCTGCGTGCTGGTTGCAGCATGCTTATTCTCCTTCAGGCGCCGGGGCGGCATCCGCCTTGCGCGGGCCGCGGCCACGGCCGCCGGGACGACCGGGACGGCCGCCGTCCGGACGGTCGCTGCGGGGGCGACGCGGGCGGCGTTCTTCTTCGCGGGGCGTGGCGGCTTCCGGGGGCAGTTCGCCGTTGGCCAGCATCTCGCCCTTGTAGACCCAGACCTTGATGCCGATCACGCCGTAGGTGGTGTGGGCTTCGGAGGTGCCGTAGTCGATATTGGCGCGCAGCGTGTGCAGCGGCACGCGGCCTTCGCGGTACCACTCGGTACGGGCGATCTCGATGCCGTTCAGGCGGCCCGAGCTCATGATCTTGATGCCCTGGGCGCCCAGGCGCATGGCGTTCTGCATGGCGCGCTTCATGGCGCGGCGGAACATGATGCGCTTTTCGAGCTGCTGGGCGATCGAGTCGGCGA
>Ga0182748_1001492_pt1 | contig 22811 bp, 18 predicted proteins | sample eDN3rd37CKraftOP_FD_128877 | JGI IMG/M metagenome (GOLD analysis project Ga0182748, IMG submission 128877) | Enriched Organic Plus compost microbial communities from Emeryville, California, USA - eDNA 3rd pass 37_C Kraft OP (version 2) (version 2) ...
GACCTTTCTGTCGTCCAAAACCCTTGGCTTCGATGACAGTGATCCCCTGCAAGCCGACTTCCTGAAGTGCTTCCTTCACTTCATCCAGCTTGAAGGGCTTTATGATGGCTTCGATCTTTTTCATCAGAGAATGGTCTCCGCTCTTCTTCGGAAATGAGCATTGTGCCCGCTTCACCCATAGAGAAGCATGAATTATGCCAGTTGCAGGCGGGTGTGAAAATTTTCTTCAACTTCCTTCACCCTCAGGCAGATTGGCACTAATTGTGATGCTTGTGCAAGCAGCACTCGGGCGACAGGCAAGAAACAGGTTCTATCAATCTCGCTTTTCTGGCTAAAAATTAGTCCTCATGCCTCAAAAGAGGGCAAACTTGCATAAAGCTCGGCGCCGCGTATTTAATCACCCTCCTAAACCGTGTTTAAAAGGTACGCGATGTACGAGCTGTTGACCCCGCAGGAAATGACAGAAGCGGATCGCCAGACGATCAAGACTGGTATCAAGGATGGCTTTTCGTTGATGCTTGCTGCAGGGCGTGCCGTTGCGGAGGTCGCTCGAGGGATGTTCCCTCGTAAATCGCCGGTCGCAGTTCTGTGCGGGCCTGGCAACAATGGCGGTGACGGCTATGTCGCGGCGCAGTTTCTGCTGGAAGCAGGCCTGGAAGTCGTCTGTTTTACCTCGGCTCCTCCGCAAAAAGGTTCAGATGCGATGCGTGCATCGCTTTTTTACAAAGGGCCTGTCTCGAACCTCGCCGAGTTTTCAGTTGCTAGTTTCGGGGGCGTAATCGATGCTTTATTCGGTGCGGGGCTCACTCGCGATGTTCGTGGAGCCGAAGCGGTTGCGATTGACGCGCTGAACAGTTCGGATGTGCCGGTGGTGGCGGTTGATTTGCCAAGCGGCATATCGGGTGAGAGTGGGGAAGTGCTGGGAACAGCGGTCCGCGCGCGCGCCACAGTTACGTTCTTTCGAAAGAAACCTGGCCATCTGCTACAGCCGGGAAGGGCGCATTGCGGGGTGCTTCACGTCGCGGATATCGGGATTCCTGATCACATACTCGCAACCATCGAACCCCATAGTTTTGAAAATGCTCCCGATCTTTGGGAAGGTACCCTTCCTGTGCTTGGCGTGGAGGCTCACAAGTATAGTCGCGGCCATGCCGCCGTGTTTTCGGGCGGCGCTCATTCGACTGGCGCTGCGCGCCTTTCGGCAATCGCCGCGGCTCGCATTGGAGCAGGGGCGGTTACGCTTTTATCTCCGCCCGAGGCGACGGGGATTAATGCAGCTCATCTGACCAGCGTCATGGTCCGCGAAACGCGGGGCTTGAGGGATGTCCGGCAGTTTTTTACCGAGCGCAAGGTTGGAGCAGCGGTACTCGGTCCGGGATATGGAAATTCGGCATTCGCGCGCGAACATGCCCTGTTTCTTGCCAACAGCGGACTTGAGGGATTTCACGGTCTCGTTCTCGACGCGGATGGAATTACTGCTTTTGAACAGAATCCAAACGAGCTTTTCAACCAGCGGCAGGACGCCAAGACTGCGCTTGTGCTGACGCCACATGAAGGCGAGTTTCGGCGGCTTTTCCCGGATATTGCAAAGGGTGCGGTTTCGAAGATCGAAAAAGCTCGTGAAGCCGCAAAGCGGGCCAACGCGGTCATTATATATAAGGGGCCTGATAGCGTGATTGCTGAACCGGGCGGGCTGGCAGTGGTGAACGCCAATGGAACCCCTTTGCTCGCGACGGCTGGCTCAGGTGATGTTCTGACCGGAATTGTTTGCGGACTGCTTGCGCAGGGCATGCCCGCATTCGCGGCGGCCTGTGCTTCCGTGTGGATGCATGCGGACGCAGCTCGCCGTTTCGGTCATGGGCTTATCGCCGAAGATTTGCCAACTGAACTGCCTGCCGTCCTATCGAGGCTGGCCCGGGGCTCCCGAAATTAGCGGCGGGATGTGCGGCTGTTTCCAGAGCCGACATCAACAGTTATGCTCCCCGAGATCGACACGTCGGTATTACCGACACGAAAATTTCTCCAATTGCCACTTCGCGCCTGATCCGGTTCGGGAGCGGGCGGCGGAGTGGACACGATTGGTTTTTGCGGTTGTACGCCGGGCAGACCCGGCGATCCATCATTCGCAGACGCTGTTGATATTGCGGCTAAGAAAATCGTGCCCAATACTAGAAAACGCAGCGTAGCCATTTCCAATTTCCGTTACACTGGATCGGTTACGGCAGCGATAAGTTCACCGGCCATTTCGAGTGTGAATTCATCGAAATGCGAGATGACGCGGCTGGGACCATAATGCTGCACTGGCAGATCGGTGTACCCGAAATCAACGGCAACGACAGGGATGCCGGCTGCTTTCGCGGTATCTATGTCCGTTCGGCTATCGCCAACCATGATGGCTCGTTCGCGATTGCCGCCTGCACGTGCGATGGTGTCAGTAAGGTGACGCGGGTCGGGCTTGCGATAAGCGAAGGTATCTGCCCCGCAGATCGCTGCAAATCGCGCGGCCTCGCCCATCGAGGTCAAAAGTTTTACCGACAAGGCCTCGAACTTGTTCGTGCACACCGCCAGTTCGTAACCGCTCGCCGAGAAGCGGTCCATTGCATCCAGAACGCCTGGAAAGAATGTGGAATGCCCTGGCATATTATTCGCGTAATGCTCGCGAAATTCTTCCACGAGATTGTCGAGTTGTGCTTCATCTGCCTGTTTCTGCTGCGCGGCAAACGCGCGTTCGATCATGACGCGCCCGCCTTGTCCCACGAATCTCCGCAACGATTCACGGTCTGCTGTTTTCAGTCCGGATATTGCCAGGCAGTGATTGAGGCTATCGAGAAGGTCTGGTGCTGTATCGACGAGGGTTCCGTCGAGATCGAAAACGATGATGGGCTTGGGATTAGCAGCAGACATTAGCTTCTCATATGTGAAAATAGGGAATAAAGAACTCCTATCTGATTGTCGTCCTCGGCTCAACCTCGCGATCAGATTTGCTTAAAATCCGAAATTCTGCGTCATAGTTCGAATAGAAGCTTTGTTGCGCCGCGCCCGCATGCTAGAGGCGAACCGGATGACAATGAGAATCCGCTGGGATTTCGGGGAACTTGGGTATGGATGAAGCTCGCAAGTTAAAAATTGCAGCCGCCGCGGAAGCACTCACGCACGTCAAGGACGGAATGCGTCTGGGAATCGGTACCGGTTCAACGGCCGAGGAGTTTGTGCGACTTCTTGCTGAAAAGGTCAGTGGCGGCTTCAAGATCGTTGGCGTTCCCACTTCCGAGCGTACCGCCAAGCTTTGCGAGGAACTCGGAGTTCCGCTTACAACGCTTGACGAAACGCCCCATCTCGATCTCACGATTGATGGTGCGGACGAAGTCGATACCCACCTCTCGCTCATCAAGGGCGGCGGTGGGGCGCTTCTTCGCGAAAAGATCGTTGCTGCCGCCTCTGATGCGATGATCGTCATCGCCGACAGCTCCAAGGTGGTCGAGACGCTCGGACGTTTTCCTCTGCCAGTAGAAGTCAACCGCTTCGGTCTCGGCGCAACCATGCGCGCTATCGAAGAAGCAGCTGCAAAGTGTGGTCTTGCAGGCCCACTGGCACTGCGTTTAAAAGATGGCTCACCCTTCGTAACAGATGGTGGGCATTATATCGTGGATGCATCTTTTGGCCGCATTCCCGATCCAAAGACACTATCTGACGCTCTCTTCGCAATTCCAGGCGTTGTCGAGCACGGACTTTTCATCGGACTGGCGCGTGCGGCAGTGATTGCCGGCAACGACGGCATCCGCACCATGAACCGGTCTTGAACTGATTGAACGGAGTACTGACCTTATGATCCCGGCAACTGGCTTTCGCCGTCTGATTGCACCGTTTTCCGCGCTCGTACTGATGTCGGGCATTCACGCAGCATCGGCACAGGAAATCACTGAAGCTCATCTGGAAGCTGCCCGCGCTGCTATTTCTGCAATTAATGCTACCGAGCAGTTCGACGAAATTCTGCCGAATGCGGCGCGCTCCCTGAAGGGCGAGCTGATCCAGAAGGACCCGAATCTGGAAGCCCTCATTACCAAGACGGTCGATGACAAGGCTTTGGCTCTTGCTTCCCGCCGCGCAGATCTTGAAACCGAATCCGCTCGCGCTTACGCGAAGGCTTTTTCGGAAGACGAACTGAAGGCTATCGCAGCGTTCTATACTTCGTCTGCTGGCAAGAAGCTTTTGTCGGAAGGCCCGATTGTAACGCGTGAAGTCGTTAAGGCTGCCAACATCTGGCAGAATGGTATTGCTCGCGATCTGGCAACCAGCGTGGCTGAAGTTCTGGCTGCGCAGGCTGGCGCTGCTGCTGCACCGGCACAGCCAGCGCAGCAGTAATCAGCGGTAACGTACGATTTGAAAGCCCGGTCACTTGGCCGGGCTTTTTATTTTGCCTACATATCGGTCAACCTAATATTTTATTGGAGAATCCCATGTCCGGCTTCGACTATGATCTTTTTGTTATCGGCGGCGGGTCCGGCGGGGTCCGAGCTGCACGTCTTGCCGGAGCGATGGGTAAGAAAGTCGGTCTTGCAGAAGAATATCGCATGGGTGGAACCTGCGTTATCCGCGGTTGTGTGCCGAAGAAGCTCTTCGTCTATGCTTCGCAGTTTCCCGAACATTTCGAGGATGCTGCCGGATACGGTTGGAATGTGGGTTCGTCGGCATTCGATTGGGAAAAGCTGATCGCTGCCAAGGACAACGAAATTGCCCGGCTTGAGGGGCTGTACACCAAGGGGCTCCAGAATTCGGAAGTCGAGATTTTCGCCAGCCGCGCCGAATTAGTCGATGAACATACTATCGAGCTGAAGTCTGACGGTCGCCGCGTCACGGCCGATCAAATACTGATCGCCACGGGCGGCCATCCTACGATGCCAGAAACCATGCAAGGGCATGAGTATTGCATCAGCTCCAACGAGGCGTTTCATCTCGCTGAACTACCGAAAGCCATCGCCATTGCGGGCGGCGGATATATCGCGGTCGAGTTTGCGAACATATTCCACGGGCTTGGCGTCGAGACGACTCTGGTCTACCGGGGAAAGGAGATTCTCTCCCGTTTCGATCCCGACCTGCGGCATCTTTTGCACGAAACGATGGAAGCGAAGGGTATCCGCATCGTTTGTGAAGCAGTTTTCGAGAAAATCGAGAAGCAGTCCGACGGCAAACTGAAAATTTCGCTCAACAATGGCGAAACATTGGAAGTCGGCCAGGCAATGATGGCTATCGGGCGGAGGGCCAACACGACTGGTCTGGGGTTGGAGAAAGCTGGCGTGAAGACCGACGAACTCGGCGCCATCCCGGTGGATGATTATTCGCGCACCAATGTAGCGAATATCTGGGCGGTGGGAGATGTCACGAACCGCGTTCAACTGACGCCCGTGGCAATCCATGAAGCCATGTGCTTCCTAGAAACCGCTTTCAAGGACAATCCGACGAAGCCGGATCATGAGTTAATCGCGACTGCCGTGTTCTCGCAGCCAGAAATCGGCACTGTTGGCTTGCCGGAAGATGAAGCTGCGAAGAAGTATCCGGAACTTGAGGTTTATAGAGCTCTGTTCCGCCCGATGAAGAACACGCTTTCCGGTCGCAATGAGAAAATGCTGATGAAGCTCATCGTGGACGCAGCAAGCCGCCGTGTGATCGGCGCCCATATCATGGGGCCAGATGCCGGTGAAATGGCCCAGCTTCTGGGCATCTCCTTGAAGGCTGGCGCGACAAAAGATGACTTCGATCGCACGATGGCGGTTCATCCAACTGCCGCCGAGGAACTGGTTACGATGTACAAACCGACCTATCGCGTCGTGAATGGTGAGAAAGTCGACGGATAAATCTTTCGTAGCCGGTTTCTTCGGTTAACGAATATTGCTGGCATAAAGTTTCAGCCTGCATTATATCAGCGCGATCACGCACGCCGGTTTTCCGGGGCATGCTGTCATCTTTGTCAGATGGGGCTGTCCGTTAAGGGATTCCGGCTTTCGTGCAAGGAGGATACAATCCGAGAGAAATCGAGCGGATAGAAGCAAACAGGTGCTCAAATGACGAAGAACTGGACCCCGCATTCCTGGAGAAACAAACCGATCAAGCAAGTGCCGTTTTATCCGGACGCACAAGCTCTGAACGACGTTGAGGCCCGTCTTCGTACCTATCCGCCGCTGGTTTTTGCAGGTGAAGCGCGCAAGCTTAAGCAGCAGTTGGCTGAGGTTGCGGAAGGCAAGGCATTTCTGCTTCAGGGCGGCGATTGCGCCGAAAGCTTCGCGGAACATGGCGCAGACAATATTCGCGACTTTTTCCGTGTATTCCTTCAGATGGCCGTCGTGCTTACATTCGGTGCATCGAAGCCTGTCGTGAAGGTTGGCCGTATCGCCGGTCAGTTCGCCAAGCCGCGCTCATCCGACATGGAAACGCTGAATGGTGTGGAACTGCCGTCCTACCGCGGCGACATCATCAACGGTATCGAATTTGATGCGGCCTCGCGAACGCCCGATCCCCAGCGTCAGGACATGGCATATCGCCAGTCGGCGGCAACGCTCAATCTTCTGCGCGCTTTCGCTCAGGGCGGTTACGCAAATCTGGAAAACGTTCACCAGTGGATGCTCGGCTTTGTCGGCAAGAGCCCGCAGGCAGAACGCTATGCAGCCTTGGCGCAACGTATTTCCGAAACCATGAACTTCATGCGTGCAATCGGGATTACGGCTGACAGCAATCATTCGCTGCGTGAAACCGATTTCTACACCAGCCATGAGGCGCTGCTTCTGGGATATGAAGAAGCGCTGACCCGCGTAGACTCGACTTCCGGCGACTGGTACGGCACGTCGGGCCATATGATCTGGATCGGTGACCGCACCCGCCAAGCTGACCATGCGCATATTGAATACTGCCGCGGCATCAAGAATCCGCTAGGTCTCAAGTGCGGTCCATCCTTGCAGCCGGATGACCTCATCCGTCTGATCGATCTTCTGAACCCGGAAAACGAAGCAGGGCGCCTGACGCTGATCGCGCGCTTTGGCTACGACAAGGTTGGCGATCACCTGCCGCAGCTCATTCGGGCTGTCGAGAAAGAAGGCCGGAAGGTCGTATGGTCATGCGATCCGATGCATGGCAACACGATTACGGCCGGTGGCTACAAGACGCGTCCGTTCGACCGTATCCTCAAGGAAGTCGAATCCTTCTTCGCTATTCATCGCGCCGAAGGTACGCATCCTGGTGGCATCCACGTCGAAATGACCGGCAAGAATGTAACGGAATGCACAGGCGGCGCGCGTGCGATCTCTGCAGAGGATCTGCACGATCGTTACCACACGCATTGCGATCCGCGTCTCAACGCCGATCAGGCGCTGGAATTGGCATTTCTGTTGGCTGAATTGCTCAAGAAGGAGCGTGATGCTGGCGTTGACAAGCAGGTCGCGAGCGCCTGATCTGTTTAGGGTATTATAGAGCTTGCAGGGCGGAGGTTTCGATCTCCGCCCTGTTGCTTTTCGGGAAAACTCGCCTATTGATTGCCGTGACCAATCTGTTTTGGGGTATTATTTATGCAGCGCATTTTTCTGGCTTTTCTTAATTCCATGCGGGCATTGAAGTATCTCGCAGGACATGAAAAAGCCGTCCAACAGGAATTGGTGCTGTTTCTTCTATCCCTGCCGGTCGCGTTCATTCTTGCACCGACCTGGCTCACTTTCCTCTTCATGACCGGCTCGATCCTGTTCCTTATCCTCGTGGAAGTGCTGAACACCGGTATCGAGGCGACGTGTGATGCTGTCTCGCGGGATTTTCACAAGGAAATTCAGATCGCAAAGGACTGCGGCTCACTCGCCGTCCTGATTTCCATCGTGTTCGTCGTCGCGGTCTGGGGCTATATCCTCGTCAATACATATCTGGCCTGACAAACAAAGCGGTCGATTGATTGCATCCGTTGCATTTGCTTGCCCAAGCGCGTTAAAGCTTGAGCATGTTAGCCTCTTACGAGAATCTTGCCATGCTCCGTATTGCCGTTGCACAGCTTAACCCCATCATGGGCGATATCGCCGGAAACCTGACCAAGGCACGCGCCGCTCGCGCCGAGGCAGCCAGAATGAAAGCCGATCTCATTCTGTTTTCGGAATTGTTTATCTCTGGTTATCCGCCGGAAGATCTGGTTCTCAAACCATCCTTTCTTGCTGCATGCGAAAAAGCGGTGCGCGAGTTGGCGAAAGACACAGCTGACGGCGGCCCAGGAGTTATTATCGGGACACCGCTCAGCCGTGAAAGTGGTCTGCATAATTCCATTGCAGTTCTGGATGGCGGCGAGGTTATCGCGGAACGGTTCAAAGTCGATTTGCCAAATTATGGAGAGTTTGACGAGAAGCGCGTGTTTCAGGCTGGCCCAATGCCGGGACCGGTCAATTTTCGCGGCGTTCGCATCGGGATTCCCATCTGCGAAGACATTTGGGGTGAGCTTGGTGTAGCGGAAACACTGGCTGAGAGCGGTGCAGAAATTCTGCTCGTTCCCAATGGATCGCCCTACCATCGCGCCAAGATGGATCGGCGTCATCAGGTGGTGATGAAGCAGGTGATCGAAACCGAATTACCGATGGTATATGTAAATCAGGTCGGCGGGCAGGATGAGTTGGTATTCGATGGCGGATCGTTCGTCTTCAATGCGGACCGGTCGCTCTGTTTGCAAATGCCGCAGTTTGTGGAGCAGATAGCACTCACCGTATGGCACAGGGAAAATGATGGCTGGCGTTGTGAAAAAGGAGAGAAAGCTACTCTTCCAGAAGGGCTCGAAGCTGATTATTCCGCCTGCATGCTCGGTTTGCGGGATTATGTGAACAAGAACGGCTTCAAGGATGTCGTGCTCGGACTTTCGGGTGGAATCGACTCGGCAATCTGCGCGGCACTGGGCGTAGACGCCTTGGGCAAGGATCGTGTGCGGTGCATTATGCTGCCTTACCGTTATACGTCTGACGAATCTCTGAAAGACGCTGCCGATTGTGCAAAGGCGCTCGGCGTCAGATACGACGTTGTTCCCATCTCTGCGCCGGTAGAAGGCTTTCTCGAAGCACTGCATCCGTTATTCGAGGGAACCGAGAGCGGCGTCACGGAAGAGAATCTGCAGAGCCGCGCACGCGGGACCATTTTGATGGCGGTTTCGAACAAGTTTGGTTCGATGGTCGTTACCACCGGCAACAAGTCCGAAATGTCGGTCGGCTATGCTACGCTTTATGGCGACATGAACGGTGGGTTCAATCCGATCAAGGACGTCTACAAAATGCAGGTTTATGCGATGTCGGAATGGCGTAACAGCCATGTACCGAGCGGCGCGCTTGGACCGTCAGGAGAGGTGATCCCGCAGAATATCATTTCCAAGGCACCCTCGGCTGAACTGCGCGAGAACCAGACGGACCAGGACAGTTTGCCGCCTTATCCCGTCCTGGACGATATTCTTGAATGCCTTGTCGAAAACGAAATGAGCAATACCGAGATTGTCGCTCGGGGCCATCCGCTCGAAACCGTCCAACGGATCGAACATTTGCTCTATCTCGCTGAGTACAAGCGCCGGCAATCGGCACCCGGCGTCAAAATTACCAAGAAGAATTTCGGGCGCGATCGCCGATACCCTATAACGAACCGCTTCCGCGATCGCTGAAAGACAATAAAATGACTGTGACCGTTCGTTTTGCTCCGTCACCGACGGGCTATATTCATATTGGCAACACGCGCACAGCGCTATCAAACTGGCTTTTCGCAAAGAAAAACGGCGGTAAGTTCATTCTGCGCTATGACGACACTGATGTTGAACGCTCCAGAGAGGAGTATGCACAGGCAATTGCAGTCGATCTCGATTGGCTGGGGGTCAAACCTGATCGCGTGGAATATCAGTCGAAACGTTTCGATGTTTATGGCAGGGCGGTCGAAAAGCTCAAGCAGGCTGGCCTGCTTTATGCCTGCTATGAGACGGCGGATGAACTGGAGCGTCGTCGTAAGTTGCGCCTCGCACGTCGCTTGCCACCCGTATACGGCCGCGAAGGCTTGAAGCTCACTGACGAAGAGAAAGCAGCTTTCGAGGCAGAGGGGCGCAAGCCGCATTGGCGCTTCCTGCTGCCTAATTTCGATACCGATCCGTTTACTACCAAGCGTACCGAGGTGCATTGGGACGATCTGGTCCGTGGGCCGCAGACTGTGGATCTGGCCTCCATGTCCGATCCGGTGCTGGTGCGGGAGGATGGCACCTATCTCTACACGCTGCCATCTGTGGTCGATGATATTGATCTCGGTGTTACTCACATCATTCGAGGCGACGACCATGTGACCAATACGGGCGTGCAGATTGCTATTTTCGAGGCTCTCGGAGCTAGGGCGCCGGTTTTTGGGCACCATAATCTGCTGACGACGATTTCGGGCGAGGGGCTTTCAAAGCGGACCGGCGCTCTGTCTGTCGGATCACTGCGCGAAGCTGGCTTCGAGCCCATGGCTGTCGCCTCGCTGGCGATACTGATTGGTACATCGGAAAGTGTATCGGCTGCTCCCAGTATGGAAAGCCTGGCCGAACGCTTCGATCTGGCATCCATATCAAAGTCATCGGCAAAGTTTGATCCTGCGGAGCTGGATACGCTCAATCGCGCCCTTCTGCACGACATGCCGTTTTCAGAAGCCCAGCCACGTCTGGCGGACATGGGTATTTCCGGCACGAAGGCTGAACCCTTCTGGCTGGCAGTGCGGGGAAATCTCGACCGTTTCAAGGATACCGCGCATTGGTGGTCTATTGTTGATAGCGACCTAACAGAAGTGCCGGACTTCCCGGAAGAGGATCGCACTTTTCTGAAAGAGGCTTTTGCTCTTCTACCGCCTGCGCCCTGGGACCACCAAACCTGGAAAACCTGGACCGAAGCAGTGAAGACTGCAACAGGACGCAAGGGCAAAAATCTCTTCATGCCATTGCGGTTAGCGCTCACGGGGCGGGCGCAAGGACCGGAGTTGGCTGACTTGCTAGTGTTGATTGGTCCTGAAAGAACTCTGGCCCGACGACCCTGACTTTCGTGTTTGCCACATAAGGGTGTTCGCCAGTTGGAGTTGTCTGGACTGGAGCGATATAAGTAGGTGAATTCGAGGTCTGCACCTTCGAGGGACTGTAGTCCAGCTTTTCGACTTTAGCAGGAGCGGGAATTTCATAAACCGGCAACGCAATCGTGCTGGTCATTTGAGCCCTCGGCTTGGCTACGGGCTTGGACCTGCGGTGCGGTGCATGACCAGTTTTTGATTGAAATTTCTTAGGTGGGACCACCCAAGTGGCCTTGCATGACTTGACCTGCTTGGACGGTGATGGCCGTCCGGCGAGCGCCATGTTCAGTTCATAGATGCGCTCGCGTAATGTTTGTGTTTCCGTTGTCAGTCGGTCCGTTTTCGCCAACAATTGGGTGCATTGCGCTGATTTGGCAGCCGGGGTGAACAAACTCCCCACGCAATGCTGGTGAACTGCGGCCTTTTTCAAGCGGGCAAGCTCAGCTTCCTTCCGATCGGCAATGGACTGGGTCGCAAGAAGTTGCTTGTTGAGCTGCTTTTGTTGGGTGGGCGTACACAGTTCTTCGGGAGGTATGGTGGTGCAACCCGCCAATCCTCCGCAAAATACCAAAAGCACCGAGTAAAGCGATTTTCTATTAGAACGTATTGAAATAATAGACATGACAACCTCGGAAATGACAAGGGTGAAGTCATGCTTGTAGAATATAGTAAATTAAATATTAACGGCGAGTACAATCAAATATACTCGCCGTTATTCTTACGTTTATTAACTATAACTAACTTAGCGCCTGTTAATTATTTCTTCCTGCGGAGAGTTTCACCTGATTTCTGCAAGGCTTCGACAACTGCCAAGGCAGTCATGTTGACGACGCCACGCGAGGTGACGGATGGCGTCAGAATGTGTGCTGGTCGCGCTGCACCGAGCAAAATCGGTCCCACGTGCAGGGCGTCTGTAACCATCTTGACCACGTTCAGGGTGATGTTTGCTGCGTCGAGGTTCGGGAAGACGAGGAGATTGGCTTCACCTTTCAGGCGCGAATTGGGGAATACGCGATCACGCAGAGCCTGCGAAAGAGCAGAATCGCCATGCATTTCGCCGTCCGACTCGAGCTCCGGCGCTTTTTCAGCAAGAATTGCAGCTGCTTCGCGCATTTTTTCTGCGCTGGCGGATTCTTTCGATCCAAAATTCGAATGCGACACCAGCGCAGCCTTTGGCTCAATACCAAAGCGGCTGATCTCCTTTGCGGCAAGAATTGCCATTTCGGCGACTTCGTTTGCGCTCGGCTCAACGTTGACATAAGTGTCCGTGAGGAAGAGGGCGCCTCGCTGCGAGATGAGCAGGCTCAAAGCAGAATAATCACGGATGCCCGGAACCTTGCCAATGATCTGGCGCACCACGCGGAGATGTCGCTCAAAACGTCCCTCAAGACCGCATATCATGGCATCGGCTTCGTCGCGCATTACTGCCAGAGCAGCGATCGCAGTTGAATTCGTGCGCACGATGGTGCGTGCTGCTTCTGGTGTCACACCCTGTCTGCCGGTATAGGACAGGTAGAGGTCGACATAGTCGCGATAACGTGGGTCGTCTTCGGGATTGATGAGTTCGAAATCCGTTCCCGGTCGGATCTTCAGGCCATAGCGACGCAGGCGCGTTTCGATAACTTGCGGGCGCCCGACGAGAATCGGGGCGGCAACACGCTCTTCGATCACGACCTGGGCCGCACGCAACACGCGTTCATCTTCACCATCGGCATAAATGACGCGCTTTGGCTTCTCCTGCGCACGTGCGGCAGCAAAGACCGGTTTCATGATGAGGCCAGACCGGAAGACGAAGCGATTGAGGCGGTCGAGATAGGCTTCCATGTCCTCGATCGGACGCGTCGCCACGCCTGTTTCCATGGCGGCCTTGGCCACTGCCGGGGCTATGCGAAGAATCAGGCGCTGATCGAATGGCGAGGGGATGATATAATCGGGCCCGAAAGTGGGCGTATCGCCGGAATAAGCGCGTGCGGCGACATCGGAAGGCTCTTCGCGGGCGAGCGCGGCAATCGCGCGAACCGCCGCGAGCTTCATTTCTTCGTTGATCGCAGTGGCACCCACATCGAGCGCGCCACGGAAGATATAAGGGAAGCAGAGGACGTTGTTGACCTGGTTCGGATAATCCGAACGTCCGGTGCAGATCATGGCATCGGCGCGGGCAGCACGGGCCTCTTCCGGCATAATTTCCGGCTTCGGGTTGGCGAGTGCCATGATGAGTGGCTTTTCGGCCATCTGCTGCAGAAGTTCGGGCTTCAGGACGCCGGCGGCTGAAAGACCGAGGAAAACGTCGGCTCCGCCGATAACGTCCGCCAGAACACGCGCGTCGGTCTTTTGGGCGTAAACTTCCTTCCAGCGATCCATCAGCGTGTTGCGGCCTTCGTAGACGACACCTTCGAGATCGCAGACCCAGATGTTTTCGCGTTTCGCCCCGAGATTGACGAGGAGATTAAGACAGGCAAGAGCTGCTGCGCCTGCGCCGGATGTAACAATCTTGGCGTCGCTGATTTTTTTGCCTGCGAGTTCCAGACCGTTCAGCACAGCGGAAGCAACGATAATCGCCGTGCCGTGCTGGTCGTCATGGAAGACAGGGATGTTCATTTTTTCACGAAGCTGTTCTTCAACTTCGAAGCACTCAGGTGCCTTGATATCTTCAAGATTGATGCCGCCGAAAGTCGGCTCCAGAGCAGCCACAACATCGACGATGCGATCGATTTCATGCGCATCAATTTCAATGTCAAAAACGTCTATATCGGCGAATTTCTTAAAAAGGACGGCCTTGCCTTCCATAACCGGTTTGGAAGCAAGTGCACCAATATTGCCAAGGCCGAGAACCGCGGTTCCGTTCGATACGACGGCAACGAGATTACCTCGAGCCGTGTATTCGGCGGCGGTTGCGGGATCTTCGTGGATCGCGAGGCAGGGGGCGGCTACGCCGGGCGAATAGGCGAGCGCCAGATCTCGCTGGTTGCCAAGGGGCTTTGTCGCCTGAATTTCCAGCTTTCCGGGCTTCGGATAACGGTGAAAGAACAACGCTGCTTCATCGAAATCCGAACGGGAAGTGGAAGGTGTTTTCTTGGTCATGGTCGCATCGCTTTCCAAAATCTTTTGTGCAGGGCAAAAGCCTGTTCGCACGTGGATGCTACGGTAACATCCCGTTTCCGCACGCAGCTTTCGCACACAAGTTCCGCACGCTGGGCCATTATTGTTCTTAGGCTATCGGCTCAAATCTCAGTAGGCCCGTTTTCGAGAATGAGTTTTTCCAAATTTGCAGATCTTATCGTTTGGTGCTGTTAAAACGCACTCTGATACGCGCCGCCATCGATAATGAGATTCTGCCCGGTAATGAACCCGGAATGCTCCGAGCAAAGGAAGGCGCAGGCCTGACCAAACTCTTTCGGCTGGCCAATTCGCCCGGCGGGAATTGCCTTTGCTCGCTTCGCAGCCTCCGCCTCGGGCGTTGTGCCGTTCTTCTGGGCGGTGAACGCGAAGCCGCTACGAAGCCGATCTGTGTCGAACGCACCGGGAAGGATGTTGTTGATCGTGACGTTGGAGGCCGCGACGGTGCGAGCAACGCCTGCAAGAAAAGCCGTCAGACCGGCGCGCGCTCCAGAGGAAAGATCAAGGCCGGGAATGGGCGCATATACAGACGTTGATGTGATGTTGACGATACGGCCGAACCGGCGCTCGACCATTCCGTCAATCACGGCTTTGATCAGCTCTATCGGCGTAACCATATTCTGCGTCACGCCTTGAAGGATCGCTTCGCGATCGAGAAGGCGGAAATCCTTGAAGGCCGGCCCTCCGTTATTGTTTACCAGAATGTCCGGCGCAGGACAGGCGGAAAGCAACTCAGCCTGTCCTTCAGCGGTGGATACGTCCGCAGCGACGGCGTCAATCTTCACGCCAAATGTCTGCCGAATTGCCTCTGCTGCTTCCGCGAGGGTTTCTTCATTTCGTCCGTTGAGAACCAGATCGCACCCGGCCTCGGCAAGTGCCTCTGCACAGGCTCGTCCAAGCCCCTTGCTGGAAGCACACACAATTGCTTTTCGACCTTTCAGGCCCAACTCCACGGCTTGATCCTCGCATTTGGTTCAGTTCTCAAGACATGCCACCAACGACGCAGTCTGATCAACCGGATTTTGGTTCACCACGACATATGTCCACCTTTTAGGGTAGAAACTGCACCAACCGGAAACAAAATTTGGTGAGTTTCGCTATTCAAGCGGAGATGTAAACTCTGCTCTTGGCCGTATCAAAGCCCCACTAGCCACCTGTTCGAGCGCATGCGCAAGCCAACCTGCGATACGCGCAAGCGCAAACAGGAACAGTGGCGCATCTGACGGCAGCTCATAGATTTCCGTCATTGCAGCGAGTGCGAAATCGACGTTCGGTTTCTCACCAAGGATGTCTGCAGCACTTCGCTCCAAATCGCCGTAAGGGGCGGGCAGGTCCAGATGTTCCAGCAGGGCCGAAGCGCGAATATCACCCGTTTCGCGGTAAAGCGGGTGACCGAACAAGTGAAATTGGGCACCTTGCCTGAGCTGGTCCTTGATGGCGGCTTCGGCACCTAGTTGCCGGGCCTGCGCAACAATTGCAGTCGCAGCAGTTGCGGCACGTCCATGCCGGGGACCTATCAATGTTGATAATCCGGCGAGAATTGCTGCGGAAAGCGGCGCGCCTGTCGACGCCGCAACGCGGGTGGCAAATGCCGATGCGTTGAGTTCGTGATCGGCCAGAAGCACCAGAACACGCCGGATCACGTCGCTAGCCTGTGGCTTTTGCCAGGCCGATGCAATGCGTTCATGTAACGGTACATTGGACGAAGAAACGTCAAGAACGGTATTGTGGAACAACTGTAGCAGACCAAAAGCCTCTTGCTGCAGGATTGTCGGGGATCTTCCCGAACTGGGCAGATCGTTCGCTGCCCGAACGGCAAAGGCAGTAAACAGCCGTTCCAGCGGCGCTGAGTGCGGCTGATGACTTTCCAATTTTGTCTTATCGTCCCTGCTGGCCGTAATGTCGAAATTTACGTGCCATAGCAAAGCGGCCGCTTCTTCCAACGTTGCTGTTTCGGACAGCTCAACCGCGTCGCAACCGCGATAGAGCAGGCGGCCATCGATAATGGTCGAGATGCCCGAACGCATGATCGGAAGCCCCCAACGAATAGTATCGGCGGCTACAGCGCTATCTCGTTTACGGCCGGGGCGTCTGTCAGCCAGTCGATGAACGTCCTCCGATCTATAAAGGCTGCGTCTGGGATCGTTGGGCAACGGTTTGGAACGAATGCGGCCCCGACTCACATTGGCATAAAGAGTCTGTGGCTTCGTCTGGAGAACGGCGAGGGCTTCTTCCGTTGTAAGCCAGTCCATTATTGCTCCCTACATTGATCGATTTCATCAAGATTGACGTCAACTATACTTGGTTTCAATGTCGAAAGGCAAACAAGGAGAATGATCATGAATAGCGGACTTGAGGATGTGATTGCTGCCGAAACTGTGTTGTCTGACGTCGATGGGCTGGCAGGCAGGCTGGTTATTCGCGGTCGGTCACTCGATGATCTGGTTCCGCACAGCAGCGTCGAAGATGGAATAGAACTTCTTTGGGAAGGCTTTTTCAACGACCTTCCCAAAGGGGCCGAGCTTCAAGAAGCGCTCGGCGAGGCGCGTGTGCAAGTATTTCATCATACGGATGCGCTTGATAGCAGCTTGATGGAAATGGCTCCCATAGAGGCGCTTCGCGCATTGATGGCCCGTATTCCCGACGATGATGACCTGACGGCAGCACTGCATTTGATGGCGGCGCCAGCAGTCTTCACGGCAGCCATTCTCCGAGCTCAAAAGGGGCGGCTCCCAATTCGTCCTGATCCGACGCTTCCGCATAGCGCGGACATCCTTCGTATGACGAACGCGGCTATGCCTGCCGAAGCCGAAGTTGCCGGGCTGAACACCTATCTTATAGCGGTTTCGGACCACGGATTGAATGCCTCGACGTTCGCCGCGCGTGTCGTGGCATCGACGCGGGCGGGATTGACCTCTTCTCTGCTAGCTGCCATCAGCGCATTGAAAGGGCCGTTGCATGGTGGGGCGCCTGGACCCGTTCTCGATATGTTGGATGCAATAGGCAGACCCGACAACGCGGAAAGGTGGTTGGAATCCGCTGTTGCCGACGGAGAAAGGCTGATGGGATTCGGTCATCGAATTTATCGCGTCCGCGATCCACGCGCCGACGCCTTGAAAACTGCCTTGAAGAACGTTGAAGCGCTTGAGCATCAGCGTGGAAAACCCCGCGTTGAATTGGCTGAGGCCGTGGAAAAAGCCGCCATCGCGGTTCTCAGGCGCCACAAGCCGGACCGCTCCCTTGAAACAAATGTCGAGTTCTATACCGCCCTGTTGCTTGAGCAGTTAGGTTTCCCACGCGACGTGTTTACATGTGTATTCGCGATGGGACGAACCATGGGGTGGGTGGCGCACTGTCGTGAACAGATGGCAGCGAACAAGCTCATTCGTCCGCAATCGCGCTATATCGGTCCCAAAGCAGAACTCGTCGCTTAAAACGGATGGCGGAAGAGGCGCGGAAGCTTGTTTTCCGCGCTTCAAAATAAGCCGTCATATCTCTGTGACATGAATCGGGTTCTCTGCGCTCAGATCAGGTTGCCATTGAAGGGGACAACCAAATGAGCACCGACGCTCCGCAGTCCAGAAAACTCCGAACCCTTTTTATTTCGGACGTCCATCTCGGTTCCAAGGCCGCTCAGGCCGAACTGCTTCTGGATTTTCTTCGTTACCATGAGGCCGAGACGATCTACCTCGTCGGCGATATTGTCGATGGTTGGCGTCTGCGGCGTAACTGGCATTGGCCTCAGGAACACAATGATGTGGTCCAGAAGCTGCTCCGCAAGAGCCGCAAGGGCGCCAATATCATCTACATTGCCGGTAATCACGACGAGTTCCTGCGAAATTTCCAGGGGACACATTTCGGTGGCATCGAGGTGATGAACCGGGCGATCCATGAAACGGCGGACGGCCGCAAATTTCTGGTCATACATGGTGATCAGTTCGATGTGGTGGTGCGCAATGCACGCTTTATCGCCTATCTGGGCGATTGGGCGTATGACACGGCAATCTGGATAAACACAGTTATGAGCCGGGTCCGTTCGCTCTTTGGCATGCGCTACTGGTCGTTTTCAGCGTGGGCAAAATTCCGCGTCAAGAAGGCGGTCAATTTCATCGGTCAGTTCGAGAATGTGGTCTCGGAAGAAGCGCAACGTATCGGGGTTGACGGCGTTATTTGCGGCCATATCCATCATGCTACGATCGAAAGCATGAATGGTGTCGAATACATCAATACGGGCGACTGGGTGGAAAGCTGTACGGCTGTTATCGAGCATTTCGATGGCCGGATGGAACTCATCGAATGGACCGAACGCCGTGATCGCTCTTCAGTGGCAGTCAGTTCCGATAGTGAGGAGCAGGACGAAGGCAGGATTATTCAACTTCCACGACCCGTTCGTGATCTGGTGAATTTCCGCAGATGAAAAAAATCGTCATCGTCACCGACGCCTGGCATCCTCAAGTCAACGGTGTCGTGCGCACGCTGACCAAATGTCGTGATCTGATGATCGAACGCGGTTATGACGTAACCGTCATATCCCCGCTAGATTATAGATCGATTCCCTGTCCGACATATCCCGAAATCCGGCTCGCCTTGACGACACCGGGTGCGCTTAGACGACGCTTGACGGCTCTGAAACCAGATTACGTGCATATCGCGACGGAAGGCCCGCTCGGATTCATGACGCGGCGTGCCTGTAGGAAAATGGGGTGGTCGTTCACCACAAGTTTTCACACGCGGTTTCCGGAGTATCTGCGGGAACGCTTTCCTATTCCTCCGGAATGGACTTACGCCTTTCTGCGGCGTTTCCACAACGCAGCTCAGCATACGCTCGTGCCGACCCAGTCCATTCTTGAAGATCTCAAGGCCCGCGGTTTTACGCAGCTGGATCTCTGGACGCGCGGTGTTGATCGCACACTCTTCTACCCTCGGCCCGAAGTGCCGAAGGAATTGCCCCGACCGGTATTTATCTGTGTGGGTCGAGTGGCCACGGAAAAGAACCTGCCCGCATTTCTGGAACTCGATCTCCCCGGCACAAAGCTAATCGTCGGAGACGGACCATCCCTGAATGAGTTGCAAACGCGGTTTCCAGAAGCGGTGTTCGTTGGAAAACGAGAAGGCGAAGCCCTGGCTAAGACCTACGCCGCAGCCGATGTGTTTGTCTTTCCAAGCCGAACGGATACGTTCGGTCTCGTTTTGCTCGAAGCCATTGCATCTGGGCTGCCGGTCGCAGCCTATCCGGTACCCGGGTCGCGGGACGTTGTCGGAGCCACCGGCGCAGGCGTTCTTTCCGAAGACCTCAGTGAGGCTTGTCTGGCGGCGCTGGAAATGGAACCGTTCGAGCCTGCACAAGTGCTTAAACAATTCACCTGGGATGCCTGCGCCGATATTTTCGAAGGTGCTCTCGCTCCTATCAACAGGACTGCGGGCGAGAGCTATCAACGCGCAGCTCAGCCCCAGACGGCAGCTTCCGGCGGATAGACCAGAGCCCCTTCATAACGCAACCCGGGATTACGGTCATGGGCGAGAAGCAGCGGTCCATCCAGGTCGACCACATTGGCCTTCTGGGCGAGCAGGACAGCAGGTGCCATACCGAGCGACGTGCCGACCATGCAGCCAACCATGATCTGAAGTCCCAGGTGGGTTGCCTTGTCCCGCATGATGAGCCCCTCGGTCAATCCACCCGCTTTATCGAGTTTGATGTTCACGGCGTCGTAGCGCTGGGCCAATTCCTCAAGGCCAACCGATGTATGAACGCTTTCATCAGCACAGATAATGACGGGGCGATCGATTTCGCTGAGAATGTGATCGTTGTTGGCTGGCAATGGTTGTTCGATGAGAATAACGCCTGCGTCGGCGGCGGCGCGCATGTTTTCGGCAATATTGTCCGCCGTCCATCCCTCGTTTGCATCGATGATGATGCGGCTGTTAGGAGCAGCACCAGTGACGGCGCGGATTTTTTCGATATCGTTTTCCCCACCCATTTTCACCTTGATAAGGGGATAGTGAGCGACTTTCGCGGCTGATTCCGCCATTTCGGAAGGTGTGCCGAGCGAAACGGTGATTGCCGTTTCAAGTGGCCGGGGTAAGATACCGAGTATATCGGCGACACTCTTGCCTGATTGCTTTGCTTCGAGGTCCCACAAGGCGCAATCGACTGCATTGCGGGCAGCACCAGCAGGCATTAACGTTTGGATATCCTGTCGCGTGGCGCCATTTTCGATAGCTGAGCGGGCGGCCTCAATCTGCGCGCTAACGCTTTCGATGCTCTCGCCATAACGCGCATAAGGAACGCATTCGCCGCGTCCTTGATGAGAACCGTTGCTGATCGCACACACAACAACGGCAGCCTCTGTCTTGGAGCCTCTGGAGATTGTGAATTTTCCGGCGATAGGATAGCGTTCTACAGTGATATTCAAGGTATTGTGCATAGAGATGCCCTCTGGGACGCAGTATTTCGGTCGTTCAGCGACTCGTATATGAGGTAAGCCATGTTGACCGACACTGCCGACAAAGCAATAGCCACCGACAATTCTGCGCCGAAGATTGATCTCGTGGAGCACGATGGCGTGCGCCATATACGGATGATCGGTCGCTGGGTATCTCAGAGCGTCAATCTTGTCGATGATAAGATGCGTGGCATTGAGAAGGCGGGTCGGGGAGAGGCAACAGTTATCGACATTTCTGGCGTGTCCAGTCTCGATACGGCGGGGGCCTGGCTGATTGAACGCCTGCGGCAGCGCCTTGTCGCACAGAAAGTGGAAGTGCAGCTGGAAGGAGTGCGTCAATCCTGGCTTCCTCTGATGGAGGAAGTAGGGCAGGCCGTCGAGCGTACCCTGGATATCCCGCGTCAGAAAAAGCCGTTCTTTTTGATTTCGTTTCTGGCCGCGCTTGGGGGAGGCGTTGTCTCTGTGGGTAGCGACTTCAAGATGGCGATGCACATTCTTGGTGCTACCATCCGCGGAGCCCAGTTGAAGTATGGACGCGGTAGCGGCATTCCCTTCGCCGCGATTGTCACGCAGATGGACCGCATGGGCGTGGGCGCCATTCCCATCATCATCCTTATGTCAACGATTGTTGGTGCAATCATTGCTCAACAAGGCGCATTTCAATTGCGTTATTTCGGTGCGGAAATCTTTGTCGTCGATCTGGTCGGTATTCTGGTATTGCGTGAGCTTGGCGTACTTCTCACTGCGATCATGATCGCCGGGCGCTCGGGAAGCGCCATTACAGCGGAAATCGGCTCCATGAAGATGCGTGAGGAAACCGACGCTCTGACAGTTATTGGTCTCAATCCGGTGGGCGTTCTGGTCTTTCCCCGTCTCGTAGCGCTGGTTATAGTCTTGCCATTGCTCACCATCATTTCCGATCTCGCCGCATTGATCGGGGCAGGCGGTGTTGCGTGGTTCTATTCCAATATTTCACCTGATGCTTTTATCAGCCGTCTGCATGATGCAGTCGCGTTGAACACTTATTTTGCAGGTCTTATCAAGGCTCCTTTCATGGCCATGATCATCGGGATTCTCGCTTCGGTAGAAGGTATGAAGGTCGGAGGCAGCGCGGAATCACTGGGCCGTCGTGTTACGGCGTCAGTCGTGAAGGCGATTTTCGTGGTTATTGTCGTGGATGGTTTGTTCGCGATGTTCTACGCGGCTATCAATTTTTAGAAACCGCCTATGTTCTTTGTTTTTAATGGGTTCTTTGAGACACAGTTGCACAAAAAATTGACCCTTCAATCGTGTTCGATGGTTCAGTCGAAAGCCAAGCTCAGTTAAAGAATGATTATGGAGAACGGCATCGACTATCGGTCGCAACCGCGGGACGAAGATAAGCGCCAGACGGCCGTGCCGATGATCTCGGTGCGCGACGTGACGGTTTCGTTCGGGCGTCAAACGGTGCTCGATAAGTTGTCCCTCGAGATTTACCAGGGAGAAGTGCTCGGGTTTATTGGTCCATCCGGCTCGGGCAAATCCGTGCTGATGCGGACCATTCTGGGTCTCAATAAAAAGCAGTCTGGTCAAATTGAGATTCTGGGTCGCAATATCGATCAGTTGAACGAGCTGGAAAAGATGTCCATCGATATGCGTATGGGCGTTCTGTTCCAGCATGGAGCGTTGTTTTCCGCGCTGAATGTTCTTGAAAATATTCAGGTTCCGATGCGCGAATATCTCGATCTTTCGCCGAAATTGATGGACGAGCTGGCGCGCCTGAAAATTGATCTCGTTGGCCTGAAGCCAGACACGGCAGAAAAATTTCCGTCCGAACTTTCCGGTGGCATGATCAAGCGCGCTGCGCTGGCCCGAGCGCTGGCTTTGGACCCCGACATTCTCTTTCTTGATGAGCCCACGTCGGGACTGGATCCTATTGGAGCAGCCGAGTTCGATGACCTGATAGCCAATCTGCGGGATACGATGGGTTTGACCGTCTATATGGTTACTCATGATCTCGACAGTCTTTTTGCAATTTGCGATCGGATCGCTGTTCTTGGAGGCAAGAAAGTGCTCGTCAGTGGCACTATTGAAGACATGCTGACGGTGGACGATCCGTGGGTTAAATCCTATTTTCGGGGCAAGCGCGCGCGCCAGATCGATCCGTCGGCGCCAACGAGACGGCGGCCTGGCAGCCGCTTGCAGACTGGA
>Ga0182748_1001501_pt1 | contig 22732 bp, 18 predicted proteins | sample eDN3rd37CKraftOP_FD_128877 | JGI IMG/M metagenome (GOLD analysis project Ga0182748, IMG submission 128877) | Enriched Organic Plus compost microbial communities from Emeryville, California, USA - eDNA 3rd pass 37_C Kraft OP (version 2) (version 2) ...
CGACCAGGACGAACAGGGGACCGGCCGCCAGCCCCCAGGCGCCGAGCCGGCGCGGAACCAGGCTGGGCGCGGAAGTCCGGCTGGCGGCGGCGCGATGTTCGACTGCGCGGCCGGCCTGCCCGCCGGCGGCATGGCCGGCGCCGATGCGGCCGGCGGTGGAGGCGGCGGCCGCTGCGGCGCGGCCGTCCGCCGCCCGCCCATCCGTCCAGCCCAGGCCGGCCGCCGTCGAGGAGGTGCCCGTGGATGCGCTCATGATGCCCCCTACTTGCCCGCCTGCACCGCGGCCACCGCCTCGCGGATCACGGGGTCGAAGCGCAGGTCGAACTCCTGGCGCGCATCCAGCCGCCTGGGCAGGTCGCCCGCCTCGTGGATGAGGTCGATCAGCTCCTGCTGGCCGGCAATGGAATCCGCCAGCGCCGGAAAGGACACGTCGCCCTCGGACTTGACGATGGCGATGCCGTCCTCGCGCTGCAGCTTGCGGTTCCTGACGTAGTAGGCGTCGACCCAGGGGTCGGGGTTCTTCACCGACCAGTAGCTGGCGCGGATCCACGCGCCGACGAACTCGCGGATGGCCGCGGCCTTGGCCGGGTCGTTGAGCGCCGCCTTGCTGGCGTACAGGTAGGACAGCTTGGTGGGAAGCCTGGCGTGTTCGGAGGCCGGCAGCGCGCTGGCCTTCTGGTCGGCGAAGTCGCGCAGGTAGCGGCTGAAGTTGGACTCGATCAGGGAGGCCAGGTCGACCTGGCCGGTGCGCACCGCCGTGTCGAACTCGCTGGCGCGCAGCGGCACCAGCGTCACGTCCCGCTTGGTCAGGCCGGCCAGCTTGAGCGCCGTCAGCACGTAGGGCTGGCGGCCCGTGCCGATGCCGTAGGCGATCTTCTTGCCCTTGAACTCCTGCAGCGTGGCGACCGTCAGCCCGGGCCGCACGGCGAAGAAGTAGTCCGGCGCGGCATTCCTGCGGGCGGCGACGATGGGGATTTCCTCGCCCGCCGCGTGGGCCTGGATGGGCGGGGTGTTGCCCACTACGGCCAGGTCCACCGCCCCGGCGCGGAAGGCTTCCAGGATGGCCGGCCCGCCGACGAAGTTGGCGTAGCTGACGCCGGCCGTGAGCTTGCCGTGCTCGCCCGATGCGCGCATGAGCGTCTGCAGGGCCTCGTTCTGGTCGGCCACCACCAGCTTGGCGCCGGGCGGCACGGCGGCGGGCAGATCGCCGCCCTGCGCGCGGGCGCCCAGGGGCAGCAGGACGAGCGCGGACAGCGACGCCAGCGCTGCCAGCGCCGCGCGGCGAGAGGTATTCTTGTGCGGCATCGTGATCGAAGGGCAAGTTGCAAAGACCTGCAAGCGTACCGACGCGCGGCCCTTTCCCGATCGATTTTTTCCGACTTAATAAATTCGTGCGCCGGCTGTTTGCTTATGCCGGATCGCCGGTGTGCGCCGGCGCAAGGCGCGGCGCACACATCGCCCGGGTGGCGCTCACGACCCGTAGCTGGAGACGATCAGCGCGGGCGCGATCGCCTTGAGCCGGGACCAGACGAAGCGGCACGCGAGCGACTGCGGCCGCCGCGTGCTGACGGATATCACGGCAGTACGCGGCAGTTGCGGGCGCACCAGCTTGGTCCCCGCCAGCATGCCGCCGCGGATCTCGGCCTGCACGCCCAGCGAGGACAGGATGGCATAGCCGTGGCCGGCCAGGCAGGCTTCCTTCATGGACCGCAGGTTGTCCACTTCCAGCACGACGGAAAGCGCGATGCCCAGCTGCCGGGCGTAGCGGTCCAGCGCGCTGCGGATGTCGTTGGGATGCGGCGCGACGATCAGGGGCAGGCCGGCCAGCTGGGCGAAGTCCAGGGTCCGGGCCTCCAGCAGCCTGTCGCCCGCCCGGCCGACCAGGAAGGCGGCGTCGCGCCCGACCAGCTCGTCGGTCGACCTGAGCCGGCGGCCGTAGCGGTTGAACAGGCCGATGTCGATGCGGCCGGCGGCCAGCAGCTCGTCCAGGTGCCCGCTGAAGCCCTCGCTGCACTGCAGCTGTATGCCGGGCGCGCGCTGCGCCAGGTCCTCCAGCAGGGGCGCCAGCACGCACTGGGCGATGGAGGGCACCATGCCCAGGTGCACCTTGCCGGTGACCTGCCCGGCGGCGTCGCGCGCCACCTGCTCCATGCGCTCGTACTGGCCGAGCAGGGCCTGGACTTCCGGGACCATGCGCCGGCCCAGCGGCGAGAGCTGCAGGCCGCGGCCGGTGCGCTCGAACAGCCGGCCGCCCCAGCGCTTCTCCAGCAGGCCGATCTCGCGGCTGACGCGCGGCTGGGTGGTGTCCAGCGCCAGGGCGGCCGCGGTGGCCGTCCCGAACTGGGCCACGGCGAGGAAGAATTCGAGCTGTCGACGGTTCATGCCGCAAGGCCTGGGACGCACAAATGCCGGTGCCGCGGCAGGATGCCGCAGGCTCTCACGATATACCAATTTTCGTATACCAGATAGACCGAAATATGGCTTCTATCGGCCTCGCCCCTACCCTAAGCTTGCCGGGATTCCAAGGGGCCGCCGCGGCCCCATATACCGAGACAGCCATGGTCCTGGACAGCGCCCCCGAAGCAATAGGCACCGAACTCTTCACCGCCGCCCCCGACGAGATACGCCGCGGCCCCGGCCGGACGGACAGCTTCCTGGAGGGGCCGTCCTTCGACGTGCAGGGCAATCTGTACTGCGTCGACATCCCGCACGGCCGGGTCCTGCGGATCTCGCCCGACGGCCGCTGGCAGGTGGCGGCCGAATACGACGGCCGTCCCAACGGCCTGAAGATCCACCGCGACGGGCGCATCTTCATCGCCGACCGGCGAAACGGCCTGGTGGTGCTGGACCCGGCCTCCGGGGACGTGCGCACCGTCCTGAGCGGCCCCGGCCGGCAGGAGCGCTTCATGGGGCTGAACGACCTGGTCTTCGCCGCCAACGGCGACCTCTACTTCACCGACCAGGGGCAAAGCGGCCTGCACGATCCCTGCGGCCGGGTGTACCGCTACAGCCCGCAGGCCGACCGGCTCGAATGCCTGATCGCCAATGCGCCCAGCCCCAACGGGCTGGTGTTCAACGTGCGCGAGACCGCCTTGTTCGTGGCCGTGACGCGCGCCAACGCGGTGTGGCGCATCCCCCTGGGATCGCCCGCCGGCGAGGCGGACGACTGGAAGCCCAGGACGATAGACGCGGTCGGGCTGTTCGTGCAGTTGCCCAGCGCGGGCCCCGACGGCCTGGCGCTGGACGAGGCGGGCAACGTGGTCGTGACGCACCCGACCCGGGGCCTGGTGTGGCTGTTCAGCAAGTACGGCGTGCCGCTGCTGCGCATCGCGTCCTGCGCCAAGGAAATGACCACCAACGTGGCCTACGGCGGCGCCGACGGCAGGACGCTGTACATCGTCGAATCCAAGTCCTGCAGCATCCTGACCGCGCGCATGCCCGTCGCCGGCAAGCGCATGTACTCGCACGGCGGCCAGTAAACACAACACTACACAACAAAATCCGGAGACACACATGAAAGCATGGCTGAGCCTTCCCGTCCTCGCGGCATCCCTGCTGGGCGCGCCGCCGTCCCACGCGGCCGGCGATGCCTGGCCCGACAGGCCGATCCGCATCGTCTCGCCCTACAGCCCGGGCGGCGGCAACGACAGCATCTCGCGCCTGGTCGGCCAGCACCTGGGCCAGGCCCTGGGCCAGCAGGTCATCGTCGAGAACCGCGCCGGCGCCGGCACGATGATAGGCAACGACTACGTGGCCAAGTCCGCCCCCGACGGCTATACGCTGATCGTCAACGGCGCGGGTTTCGTCACCAACCCCAGCTTCTACGCCAACATGCGCTACGACAGCGCCAGGGATTTCGTCCCGGTGGCCTTCCTGGCGTCCTCCCCTTTCGTGCTGGTCAGCAACACCGGCATGCCCTTCTCGACCCTGCCGGAGCTGATCGACTACGCCAGGAAGCACCCGGCCAAGCTGAACTTCGGCAACTCGGGCTACGGCGGGCCCGACCACTACGCCTGCGTCATGTTCAACGAGTTCGCCGGCACCGACATCGCCTCGGTCCCGTACAAGGGCTCGGCGCAGGCCATCAGCGACCTGCTGGGCGGGCAGATCCAGCTGATGATCACGCCCCTGCCGGCCGTCCAGGAATACATCCAGACCGGCAGGCTGAAGATGCTGGCCATTGCCGCGGCCAAGCGCTCGCCGCAGTACCCGGACGTGCCGACCATCGCCGAGTCGGGCCTGCCGGAATACGAGGCCCTGAGCTGGTACGGCCTGATGGCCCCGGCCGGCACGCCGCCGGCGGTCGTGCAGAAGATCAACGCGGCGGTCAACCAGATCCTGTTCAAGCCCGAGGTGGTCAAGGTGTTCGACGCGCAGGGCGTGGTGCCCAGCGACCCGGACACCATGGGCTCGCCCGAGCAGTTCGCCGCCTTCCTGAAGCGGGGCCTGGAGCAGACCGCCCGCGTCGCCAAGGCGGCAGGCATACAGCCGCAGTAGCGCCGGGGCGCCGGACGCGCCGGCGCGCATTCCCTTTCCGTCAACCGCATCGCCACAAGGAACTCGATGTCTTCGCTCTTGCACGGGGTCAGGGTGCTGGACCTGACCAATGTCATCGCCGGGCCGATGTGCTCCTACCTGCTGGCCATGCTGGGCGCCGAGGTCGTCAAGGTCGAAGTGCCGCGGCGCGGCGACCTGTCCCGGCGCATGGGCGTGGTGGACGAGCTCGTCGCCCGCGGCATGGGCGACTCGTTCTGCGCCATGAACGCGGGCAAGAAGTCGATCGCGCTGAACCTCAAGAGCGAAGCGGGGCGCCGCATCTTCCTGGACCTGGCCGGCACGGCCGACGTGGTGCTGGAGAACTTCCGCCCCGGCGTCATGGCCCGGCTGGGCCTGGGCTGGGACGTGCTCAAGGCCGCCAACCCGGGGCTGGTCTATTGCGCCATCTCGGGCTTCGGCCAGACCGGGCCGCTGGCCGGGCGCCCCAGCTACGACCAGATCATCCAGGGCTTCTCGGGCCTGATGAGCCTGACCGGCGCCGAGGACGGCGAGCCGGCCCGCGCGGGCTACGTGGTCTGCGACACCATGGCGGCCGTCATGGCGGCCTTCGCCGTCTCGGCCGCGCTGGTGCGCAAGGCCCGCTCGGGCGAGGGCGAGGTGATCGACGTCTCCATGCTGGACTCCACGCTCAGCACCATGGCCAGCTGGCTGATCGCGGGCTACGTGAACGGCGGCGTGCTGCCGGCGCGCCTGGGCAACCACAACCCTTCCGGCAGCCCCTCGGGCACCTTCCGCACCGGCGACGGGCAGATCAACATCTCGATCAACGAGCAGGACCAGTACGAGCGGCTGTGCGACGCGGTCGGCCTGCCGGAACTGAAGGCCGACCCGCGCTTCCTGGACAGGGAGGCGCGCATCCGCCACCGCAAGCCGCTGCAGGACCTGCTGGAAGGCGCCCTGGCCCGCTCGGGCACCGGGCATTGGGAAGAGGTATTCGCCCGCGCCGGCGTGCCGGCCGGGCCGGTGCTCGACATCGCGCAGGCGGTCTCGCACCCGCAGGTGCAGGCGCGGCAGCTGCTCAAGCGCTTCGAGCACGTGCCCGGCACGGGCCGGGGCATCGCCGTCACCCGGCTGGGCTTTCACCTGGCCAGCGGCAACCCCGACGTGTCGCGCCCACCGCCGCGGCTGGGCGAGGACACCGCCGGCATCCTGGGCGCGCTGGGGCTGGACGCCGCCGCGCTGCGGCGCCTGCAGGACGAGGGCGTGATAGACGGCTGCGCCCCCTGCCCCGCCTGACCCGAAAAGGAACCGCCATGTCCGACCTGCCACGCAAAGTCCACATCAAGGAAGAAGGCCCGCGCGAGGGCTTCCAGATCGAGAAGGGCCCGATCGCCACGCAGCGCAAGATCGAGCTGATCGACGCGCTGTCGGAAACCGGCCTCGCCCACATCCAGGCCGTGTCCTTCGTCAACGGCAAGCGCGTGCCCGGCATGGCCGACGCCGAGGCCGTCGTCGCCGGCATCCGGATGAAGCCCGGCGTGCATTACGAAGCCCTGTGGCTGAACGAGAAGGGGCTGGAGCGCGCCATCGCCGCGGGCCGCCTGCACCTGGAAGGCAACATCTCCATGTGCGCGTCCGAAAAGTTCCTGCAGGTCAACTACAACCGCAGCTTCGAGTCCAACATCGCCTACGCCCACCAGGTGCTGCAAAGCTGCCTGGCGCGCGGCATCCCCGTGCGCCGCGGCCAGATATCCGCGGCCTTCGGCTGCAACTACCAGGGCGACGTGCCGGCCGCCACGGTGCTGGACCTGGTCGAGCGGATACGGGAAATCGGCGCCGCCCACGGCGTGGCCGTCGACGAACTGCTGCTGGCCGATTCCATGGCCTGGGCCGTGCCGGCGCAGATCAAGCGCACGGTGGGCGCGATACGTGAGCGCCACCCGGACCTGCGCATCGCCCTGCACCTGCACGACACGCGCGGCATGGGCATCGCCAACGCCTACGCCGGCCTGGAGATGGGCGTGGACAGCTTCGACGCCTCGGTCGCGGGGCTGGGCGGCTGCCCCTTCGCCAGGCACCGGGGCGCGGCGGGCAACGTCTGCACCGAGGACCTGGTGTTCATGTGCCACGAGATGGGCATCGAGACCGGCATCGACCTGGACCGGCTGATCGAATGCGCGGTGCTGGCCGAGGACATCGTCGGCCATCCGCTGCCCGGCTCGGTCAAGAGCGGCGGCAGCCTCGCCGGGCTGCGCCAGGGAGCAAGCTGACAGCGGCGCAGGACCTCCCCGCGGCGGTTGCCGCCCCCCCGCCTCCCGGGCGAGAATGCCGCCTGGAAGGCCGCGTGCGACGCCGGCCGTGGACATGCAAGGAGGCAGGCGGGTGACGGGAAGCGAACGCAACGACATGGCAAAGGCAAACGCCCGGCGCGCCGGGTGCGGCTGGCGATGGCGCTGGTGGCTGTCGGTCTGCATGTTGTTGATGTTCGCCCTGCCCGGCCTGCCGGCCGGCGCCCAGCAGCCCGCCGATACGCCGCCGCCTCCCGGGACCGAAGCGGCCCGAGAGGCGGCCGATGCGCAGCGCGCATCCTACGCGACGCTGGCCGACCTGCTCGACAACGACACCGAACGCGCCCGGCTGGTCGAACAGCTGCGCGAGCTCGCCGCGCAACAGGATGCCGGGCAGGCCCAGGCCGGCGCTAACGCCCGAGCGATCACGAACGCGGACAGGGCAGGAGACGCAGGTGCGAACACGAACGCCAGAACAGGCCCGGACCCGGGCCTGAACGCCCGCATCGCCGGCAAGAGCCAGGCCTTCGTCGCCGGCCTGGCCGCCAGCGCCCGCGCCACCGTCGAGACGCTGCGCGAGCTGTTCACCGGCCGCATCGCCGGTGTCGTGCGCCTGCCGGACTGGCCCGGCCTGCTTGCCGACCTGGCATGGGTCGTGGCGGCCACGGCCGCGGCCTTCCTGGTGCTGCGCGCGATCGCCGCGCGGCTGTACGCCAGGATGGAGCGCTGGATGGGCCGGCTGGCCGACGAGGCGTCCGGTTCCGGCGCGCCGGCATCCCAGGCACCCGAGCCCGATGTGCCCACGCCCGGGACGCAGGCAGGCGCCGGTGCCGCCGCACCCGCCGGCCGGCACGCCCACCTGCCGCTGGACCGGCAGCTCAAGCTCTTCTACGGCCGCGCGCTGGTCGTCGTCGGCAGCCTGCTGGTGGACATCGCCGCCGTGGCCCTGGCCGCCGCGGCCGGCTACGGCGCGGCGCTGCTGCTGGCCGCCGCGGGCCGCCCCGGTCGCTTCGAGACCACCTTCGTCAACGCCTTCGTGGTCGTGGAAATCGGCAAGGTCCTGGTGCGGATGATCTTCGCGCGCCGCTACAGCCACCTGCGCCTGTTCCCCATGAGCGACGAAGTCGCCCGCTACTGGAACGACCGCATCCACCGGCTGGTGTCGGTCGGCGGCTACGGCGTGCTGCTGGCCGCGCCCCTGCTCGAAGCCCTCTTCTCGCCGGAGCTCGGCCGCGCCTTCGGCCTGGTCGTCACGCTGGCGGTCTACTGCTACGCCGTGCGGCTGGTCTGGAAGAACCGCGACGCCGTGCGCGAGCGCATCCGCCGGCGCGCCGAGCATGCCGGCGCCTTCTCGGGCACCGTGCTGCGCATGCTGGCCCGCGCCTGGCACCTGGCCGCCATCGCCTACTGCACGGCCATGCTGGTCGTCAGCCAGGTCGACCCCGCCGACGCCCTGCCCTACATGGTCTACGGCACGGTGCAGAGCGCGCTGGCCATCGGCATCGGCCTGCTGCTGTCGGCCGCGCTCACCGGCCTGCTGTCGCGCCGGCTGGCCCTGCCCGGCGAGGTGCGCGCCCGCCTGCCCATGCTGGAAGCGCGGCTCAACGCCTACATCCCGCTCTTCCTGCGCGGGCTCAGGCTGCTGATCCTGGTCGTGGTAACGCTCTTCGTGCTCGACGCCTGGCGCGTCTTCCGGCTGTCGGACTGGCTCGCCTCGGGCGCCGGCACCGCGGCCCTGGCCACGCTGGTGCGCGTGGCCATCGTGCTGCTGGCCGCCGCCGCGGCCTGGACGCTGCTGGCCAGCGTCATCGAGCACCGGCTGAGCAGCCAGGGCGGGCAGGAGCCCAGCGCGCGCGAGCGCACGCTGCTGGCGCTGTTCCGCAACGCCGCGCTGGTGCTCATCGCCACCATGACGATACTGATCGTGCTGTCGCAGATCGGCATAGACATCGGCCCGCTGATCGCCGGCGCCGGCGTGGTCGGCCTGGCCATCGGCTTCGGCGCGCAGAAGCTGGTGCAGGACGTCATCAACGGCGTCTTCATCCAGCTGGAGAACGGCATGAACCAGAACGACGTCGTCGAAGTCGCCGGCGTCTTCGGCACCGTGGAGAAGATCACCATCCGCTCGGTCGGCATCCGCACGCTGGACGGCGGCTACCACATGATCCCGTTCTCGTCGGTGGACAAGGTCTCGAACCACATGCGCGACTTCTCCTACCACCTGGGCGAATACACCATTGCCTACCGGGAGAGCGTGGACGACGCGGCCTACCACCTGGAGCGCGCCTTCGAGGAGCTCATGACCGACCCGGTCCTGGCGCCCGAGATCCTGGAGGACATGACCATCGCCGGCGTGACCTCGCTGAACGAGCGCGGCTTCACCATCCGCGTGCTGATCAAGACCAAGCCGGGCATGCAGTGGGCGGTGCAGCGCGGCTACAACCGCCTGGTCAAGAAGCACTTCAACGCCGCGGGCATCGAGCTGCCCTACCCGCACGCCGTGGTCTACTTCGGCCAGGACAGGGACGGCAAGGCGCCGCCCATGCGGGTGCGCGGCGCGGGCCGCGCGGACGCCGAACCCGCGGGCTCGGCGGCGGCCCCCGGCCACATGCGGCGGCCGCTGCAGCCCGAGACGCACGACCGGTCGGCGGACGTGCTGGGCAACGAGCTGGCCACCGTGGTGGACGAGGAAGGCAAGGTGCAGACGCACCCCGGCACGGCCTCCGGCCGGGATGCCGCCGAAGAGGACGAAGGCAGAGGCGAGCGGGGCTGAGCGAGGCAGCCGCCGGCCCCGGATCACGGCCCATTGCCCTGCGCTGCACCGTTGCGGTATATATCTGCCGTCGCCGGGCGGCCGTGCATGCCGGCCGGGCTGGAAGACGGGGAGACAACCATGAGCGACCATCACCTGGCGCTGCTGGCATTCAATGAGTCGCCCGCGCCGCAGGTGGTCTGCAGCGCCCGCAAGATATCGGAGTGCAACCACGCCTTCGCGCATCTGTTCGGCTACAAGCGCGAGGAACTGGTGGGGGAATCCATCCTCAAGCTCTACCCCTCCCTGTCGGACTACCACGAGATCGGGCAGCGCTGCCTGCGGCACCTGCAGAGCAACTGCTACTACGAGGACGAGCGGTTCATGCAGCACCGCGACCGCGAGATATTCTGGGCGCGGGCCCGCGGCATCACGCTGACGCCGGACGACCCGTTCGAGCTGATGATCTGGAGCTTCGAGCGCATCGCCGACAACCCGGCCAAGACCGCCAACCTGACCTCGCGCGAGCGGGAGATATCCAGCTACGTCGTCAACGGCCTGAGCTGCAAGGAGATCGCCGCCAGGCTGGGCATCTCGCACCGCACGGTCGAGGTGCACCGCGGCCGCATCATGCGCAAGCTCGACGCCAAGAACACCGCCGAGCTGGTCTCGCGCATCATCATGGTCGACCGCAACACCTGAATCGCAGGCCGGCGCCACCGGCCTGCCGGCCAGCCTGCGCTACTTGCCCAGCATCATCTCGGGCAGAACCGTGACGATCCACGGAAAGGCAAACAGGATCGCGGTGGCCACGAATTCCATAACGACGAACCACCAGGCGCCCTGGAATATCCGGGTCAGCGGCGTGCTGCGGTCTATCCCGGCGATGACGAACACGTTCAGGCCGACCGGCGGCGTGATCAGGCCGATCTCGCACATCTTGACGGCCAGGATGCCGAACCAGATCGGGTCGAAGCCCAGCGACACGACGGTAGGGAACATGATGGGCAGCGTGATCACGAGCATCGAGAACGCGTCCAGGAACATGCCCATGGGCACGTAGGCCAGCAGCAGGAGCGCGACGATGAGCGTGGGCGGCACGTCGGACGACACGATGTATTCGGCCAGCTGCTGCGGGACCTGGACCAGGCTCAGGAAGAAGCTGAAGATGCCGGCCCCCAGCATGGTGAACAGGATCATCACCGTGGTAGTGATGGCATTGCGAAAGCTCTCGTACAGCCTGCCGCGCAGCTCGCCGCGGGCCTGCCGGGCGCAGAGCAGCATGACGAGCGCGACCAGCGCGCCGACGGCGGCGGCCTCCGTCGCGGTGACTATCCCCAGGTAGATGCCGCCCAGCACGACCAGGAACAGCACCAGCACCTGCCAGCCGTCCTTGAGCGAAGCCAGGCGGTCGCGCCAGCCGTGGCGCGGCAGCGGCGCGGCGCCGACCCGCCCGCTGGACGCGATGAACCCTATCCCCGCCACGAACACCAGGGTGGACAGGATGCCGGGCAGCACGCCCGCCACCAGCATCTTGCCCGCCGACACCTCGGTCAGCGCGGCGTAGAAGATCAGCAGCACGCTGGGCGGGATGAGCACGCCCAGCACGCCGCCGGCGGCCACCGCGCCCGCCGACAGGCGCGGATCGTAGCCGGCGCGCTTCATCTCGGGAATGGCCACCGCGCCGACCGTGGCGGCCGTCGCCACGCTGGAGCCGGAGGTGGCCGCGAAGCCGGCGCAGGTCAGCACGCTGGCCATCGCCAGCCCGCCCGGGAAGTGCCCCACCCATTTGCGCGCCACGCCGAACAGTCTCGAGCCGATGCCGGCATGGTGGGCGAACGCCCCCATCAGGATGAACAGGGGGATGACGGTCAGCAGATAGGAGGCCGACTGCGCGTAGGAGAAGGACTTCAGGCGATTGAGCGCGAAGCCCAGGTCCTCGACCATCACGATGCCGGCGACGCCGGCCAGTCCCAGCGCGGCGAACACGGGCACGCCCAGGAACATCAGGATCAGGATGAGGCCGGTGGCGACGGCGGCGGCAAGGGTCGTGTCCATGTCTGCCCCCTCAATGCGAACCGGGCGTGGCGGCAGCCGCCCCGGGCGAGGCCGGCGCCGGCCGGCACAGGGCCCAGGCCGCGCATGCCAGCATCTGCAGCGCCCCGAACCACAGGCCGATGGCGACCGCGGCCTTCGCCCACCAGATCGGCACTTCGACATAGCCCCAGCGGAATTCGCGGATCGCCACCGATTCGATGGCCTCGGCCGTGGCCGGGTAGGCCAGGACCGCCAGCACCACGGCGGCCAGCAGCCAGGCCAGGCCGTCGAGCACGCGCGCGGCCCTGGCCGGCAGCCATTTGCGGACCAGGGTCACGCGGATGTGGGCGTCGTCCAGCTGCGTCCAGCCCAGGCCCATGAAGACGATCATCACCATGCTCAGCTCGGACATCTCGAACAGGCCTGGCAATGGGCTGCCGGCCACGGTGCGGAATACGGCGTCGACCGTCGTGCCGACCATCATGAACAGCAGGAAGCCCAGCGCGACGGCGCCCATCGCGTTGGACGCGACGCGCAGGAGCTTGCCGATCGAGGACTCGTCTTTCATGTCCCGGCGGCCAGTTCGTCGAAGCGCTTGAGCTTGCCCTGCGGATCGTACTTGGCGATGGCGCTGTCGATCAGCGCCTGCATGGCGGGGCCGTCGATGCCGGCCGGCTTGGCGACGTTGTCCAGCCACGACTGCACCTGCGCCGGCTGCACCATCGCCTTGGCGCGGCGCCGCTCCTCCTCGGGCCAGGAAGAGAATCTGGCCCCTTCGGCCAGGGCGGTCTTGACGTACTGCCGGGCGGCCGCGTCGAAGATCTCGGTGTACTTGCCGCCGTAGATTTCCGCCACGATATCGTTGCAGACAGCCTTGACCGGCTCCGGGAACGATTCCCAGGTGCGCATGTTGATGATGGTGGCCGACGGGCCGTGCGGGCCGTCGCCGATGTCGGTGAAGTACGGCGCGATCTCGTGCAGCTTGTAGCCGACCGCGGTAATGAAATCGAAGCCGTACACGCCGTCCAGCACGCCGCGCTCCAGCGCGGTGTAGACCTCGGGCGCGGCCATCGGCACGGCGGTGCCGCCCAGCCGCTGGATCACGTCGTTGGCCACGCCGTAGCCGCGTATGCGCTTGCCGCGGATGTCCTCGACCGAGCGGATGGGCTCGCGGGTGACCAGCGGCGCGTAATACCAGTTGGTCCAGTACATGACCTTGGCGCGATAGCGCTTCTCCCACTCGTCGCGCAGCGGTTGGAACTGTTCGTAGACGTCGCGGCAAACCAGGTGCAGCGCATCGGCGCGGTTCATGCGGTAATACCATTCCAGGCCGCGCGTGACCGGCAGCTGCGCCTGGTAATAGCCCGGCGAGATCAGCGACATCTCGGACGTGCCGTCGCGCACGGCCGACAGGTGCTCGCCGACCTTGTTCAGGGACTGGGCCCAGTAGCGCCGGACCTTGACCTCGCCGTTGCTGCGCGACTCCAGCTGCTTGAGGAACCAGTCGTCCAGCCTGGACGGGCCCGCCGTCTCGGCGATGTAGCTGTCGAACTTGATCGACGCGGGCTTGCCGGCCGCCAGCAGCCGGGACGGCCATACGGCCGGCGCCGACGCGCCGGCCAGCGCGGTCGCGGTCTTGATGAAATCACGTCTTCTCATTGTTGTCTCCTCGGTGGTTGGATGGCCGGGCCCGGCCTTCAATCCGGCCCGGCCCGCCCTGCCGCCTGCGCCTGCAGGGCTTCGCGCAGCAGCGTCTTGGGTATCTTTCCGTAGCTGTTCTTGGGCAGTTCCCGGCGAAAGCAATAGCGCTTGGGCTTCTTGAAGGAAGCGATCTCGGCGCGGCACCAGCGGTCGAGCGCCTCGGCGTCGACCTGCATGCCGGGCCGCGGCACGACGAAGGCGACGACCTCCTCGCCCCACTGCTCGCTGGGCGCGCCGATCACCGCGACTTCGCGCACGGCCGGGTGGCGCGCCAGCACTTCCTCGACCTCGCGCGGATAGATGTTGGAGCCGCCGGAAATGATGACGTCCTTGCTGCGGTCGGTCAGCGTCAGGAAGCCGTCCTCGTCGAGCCGGCCGATGTCGCCGGTGCGCAGCCATCCGTCGACCAGCGCGGCGCGCGTGGCGGCCTCGTTGTTCCAGTAGCCCGCCATCACAGCGTCGCCGCGCACCAGCACCTCGCCTTCGGCATGCGCCGGCAGGTCCGCCAGGTCCGCGCCGGCCACCCGGACCGCCACCAGGCTTTGCGCCACGCCCACCGAGCCCAGGCGCTGCCGCCAGCGCGGATGGGCCGCATCGGCGATGGTCTCGCGCGACAGCGCGGTGATCGTCATGGGGCTTTCGCCCTGGCCGTAGATCTGGACGAAGCGCGGCCCCAGCACGCGCAGCGCCTCGGCCAGGTCGGCCTGATACATGGGCGCCCCGCCGTAGATGACGGTGCGCAGGCCCCGGCCGTCGCGGCCGCTGCGCGAAGCTTCCTCCACCAGCCGCTTGACCATGGTGGGCGCGGCGAACAGCGACAACGAGCCGCAGGCCTGCGCGGCGTCCAGGATCTCGGCCGGCTCGAAGCCTCGGCTGGCCGGCACGACGTGGCGCGCGCCGCGGCGCACGTACACGAAGTGGTAGAGCCCGGCGCCGTGCGACATGGGCGCGGCGTACAGCATGCTGTCGCCCGGGCCGACCGCCTCGACGTCGATGGCGTAGCACATCGCCATCGCCAGCAGGTTGCGGTGGCTGAGCATCACGCCCTTGGGCCGCCCCGTGGTGCCCGAGGTATAGAAGAGCCAGGCCAGTGCCTCCGGCGCCAGCGCGGCCGGGGCCTGCAGCTCGGCGGCCAGTCCCGCTTCGGCGGCCCGGGCGAAGTCCTGGCCGTCGACGGCAAGGTGCAGGCAGCCTTCGGGCACGCACTCGCCGGGCAGGTCGTCCAGGCCGTCGGTGAACACCGCCCGGGCCTGCGAATCGGCCAGTATCCAGGCCACCTCCTTGGGGTGCAGCTTGGGGTTGACGGGCACGGCCACCGCGCCCGTCCACCAGCTCGCGTAGAACAGCTCCAGGTATTCCACGCGGTTCTTCATGAACAGCGCCACGCGGTCGCCCCGACCCACGCCCCGGGCGGACAGCCAGCGCGCCAGCCCGTTGGCCCGCAGGGCGAAGGAGCGGTAATCCGCATGCAGGCGCTGGCCGCTGAACAGCGCCGGATTGTCGGGATGCAGCCGGGCTGCGGCGTGCAGCCAGTTGGCAATATTCATATCGTTGCAAGAGGTCGGAGAGTCAGGCCCGGGCGGCTTCGAGCACCGATGCGTAGCTGGCCACCGCCGCGCCGCCCATGTTGAACACCAGGCCCAGCCCGGCGCCCGGCTGCTGGATCGCGCCGGCGCGCCCGGTCAGCTGGCGGAACGCCAGGGCGTGCATGGACACGCCCGTCGCCCCCACGGGATGCCCCTTGGCCTTCAACCCGCCGGACAGGTTCACCGGCAGGCGGCCGCCGCGCTGCACCACGCCGTCGTCGATGGCCTGCCGTCCCCGGCCGGCCGGGGCCAGCCCCATTGCTTCGTAGATGAGCAGTTCGGCAATGGTGAAGCAGTCGTGCACTTCGGCGAAATCCAAGTCGTGCACGCCGATGCCGGCATCGTCATAGGCCTGCGCCATGGCCATGCGGGGCCCCTCGAAGGCCAGCAGGTCGCGCCCGCGCATGGGCAGGAAATCGTTGACCTGGCGGGCGGCGCGTATCCGCACTTCGCGCGCGCAGCCGGCCGCCCGCCCGGCGCCGGCCAGCACCACCGCCGCCGCGCCGTCGGTGACCAGCGAGCAATCGGTCAGCCGCAGCGGCGGGGCGATGAGGGGATTCTTGTCGGAAACGGTATTGCAGAAGTCCACGTCCAGCCGGCGGCGCATCTGCGCCAGGGGGTTGTCCATGGCATTGCCATGGTTCTTGGCGGCGATGGCGGCCATCGCGGGCAAGGGGTCCTCGTAGCGCTCGGCGTACCGGGCCGCCGCCAGGGCGAACACCTGGGCGAAGCTCAGGGCCGCTTCTTCCGGATCGTTCTTGTAGCCGGCGCCGGCCAGCGCCTCGGTGACCTCCGGCGTGGTGCGCGAAGTCATTTTCTCCGCGCCGACCACCAGCACGGTGCGCGCCGCGCCGGCCTGGATGGCGCGCATGCCGGCATGCAGGGCAGCCGCCCCGGAGGCGCAGGCGTTCTCGCAGCGCGTCGCCGGCTTGAAGCGCAGCGACGGCGCGGCCTGCAGGACCAGGGAAGACGCGAAGGCATCGGCCACCAGCCCGGCGTTGAAGTGGCCGAGGAATACCGCGTCGATCTCGGCCGGCTCCACGCCCGCATCCTCGATCGCCTCGGCCGCCGCCATGACGATGAGCTGCTCCAGGTTCAACGCGTCCAGCCGCCCGAAAGGCGTATGGCCGCTGCCCACGATGGATACCGGTGTGCCGGGCATCGCTGTCTCCGTGTTTTGTTCTTTTTTCAGTATGTCGGGCAGCGTTCCCGTACGTCCATACGTGCAGCCACGTATAAAAATACGTACTCAGCGATAAGGCGCGACCAGCTCCGCCAGCCTCGGGTCGTCCAGCAGGTCCAGGCACTGCATCACGTGCAGCGACCCGCCGCTCTTGGACGGGTAGGGCTTGGCGCGGTGCGCCTCCACCACGACCACGATGTCGCCGTAGACATCCTCGCCGGCGCTGCCCAGCTCCACATAGGCGCCCGAGGCGCGGCGCGCGTCGTCGGCCGTCGGCGTATCGGGGAAGGCGCGCATCAGGCACTGGCTGAGGGCGAACTTCTCCAGCCGCTGCGCTTCCGACGCCTGGCCCGCGTGCGCTGCCCGGCCCTCGGGCTGCGCCCCGCCCGTAGCAGCGCAGGCCGCCAGGGGCAGGGCCAGGGCGGCAAGGATGAAGCATCGCAACGTCATTGCAGCTCCCACAGGCTGGCTCGCGAGGACTCGGCAAAATAGCACGTGTCCGAGCAGGACGTGCCGTTCCACAGCGTCGCATGGCCCGACGCATCGCTCCAGATGGCGACGTCGAACACGATGATGCCCTTCCTGCCCGCGAACTGGCTCATGCCCGGGTTGGCGACGACCTGGTCGGGCTTGCCGAACAAGGTTTCCAGGTAGGGCGCCAGGTCCCTGACCCGGTACAGGTAGCGCGCGCCGTCCGCCCCCGACGAAGTCGCCCCGGCGCCGCTGCGCACGGGGTGGCCGGTCCGGTTGAGCACGTAGCTCATGCGGATGGCGCAGGCGTTGGTGAATATCCCCGCGTCGATGTTGGCGCGCACCTTGCCGCCGATGACCTGCCCCACGTGCGACACGGAGCCGTTGACCCGGGAGAAGGCTCCCCAGGCGAGGTTGAATGAAGGTCTGTTCGCCATGCTCCCGCTCCTGGTGGCCGATGAAGATGCGGGGCAGGATAGGGGGCGCGGGCGGGGCGTTTTATGACAGGAAAGATGGCGTTACGCAGGTTTTCCTGCGGTCACATCGGGCTCGGGCAACGCAGTCTAGGGACGTCCCTCCGCAGCCGGAACAAAGCCCTGCCCCACGTCCGGCGGGCCGGCCGGCGGCGCGACCTGTTCGACCACGCCGTCCTGGTCGATGGACACGCCCCCGGCCGACACCCCGACCAGCGTGACGCCCGGGGCCAGCGCCTGCCCCACCCGATAGGCTTGCGCCGGGCCGCCGTCGACGGACAGCAGCGCCGCGCCGCCCGAGCCGTCGCCGGTGGCGATCACCCCCGCGACGGCCACCCGCACGCGCAGCGCCGCTCCGCCGAACCAGCGGGCCACGGGCGCCGTGTCGGGGCCCGCGTCGAGCGTCGCTTGCAGCATCGGCGGCAGCGCGCGCGGCGCCGGCGCGAAAAGCAGCGCGCCCCACACGCCCGCGCCCGCGGCGAGCGCCAGCATGGACAGGCGCCGGACCCACGCCGGCCCGTCGGCCGCGAAGAAGCCGGTTCGGCCTAGCATCGGAGCCGGCCTCCGGCGCCGACGACCTTCGAGCCCCCTCCCTGCGATCGCTTCATGTGCATCTCCGCCCTCAGTGAATCATCTGGTTGATTTCGATGATGGGCATCATCACCGCCAGCACGATGAGCAGCACGATGCCGCCCATGACCAATATCATCAAGGGCTCCAGCAAGGCGGTCATCGTCATCGCGCGGCGCTCCAGCTCGCTGGACAGGGTGCGCGAGGCCCGTTCCAGCATGGCCGGCAAGGCGCCGGTGCGCTCCCCGCTGCCGGTCAGGTAGACGAGCAGCGGGGGAAAGATTTTCTGCGCCTGCAAGGCGCTCGCCAGCGAGCTGCCTTCGCGCACCTGCCGCGCGGCCTCGTCGGCGGCCAGGCGCAGGCGGTCGTTGCCCAGCGTCCGGCCGGCGGCGTCCAGCGCCGCCAGCAGCGGCACGCCGCCGCCGGCCAGGATGGACAGCGTGGCGGCATAGCGGGCGGTCTCCACCCCCAGCACGTAGCGGCCCAGCACGGGCAGGCGCAGCACCCGGGCATGCCAGGCCAGCCTGGACGGCGGGTGGCGCAGGCGCCGGCGCCACAGCGCGAACGAAGCGGCCAGCGCCACTGCCGCCGCGGCGCCCCAGTCGCGCACCAGGCCGCTGGCCGACAGCATCAGCCGGGTCAGCAGCGGCAACGCCTGGCGCGCCTGGTCGAATGCGCCCACCACCTGCGGGACCACGTAGCTCAGCAGGAAGATCACGATCGCGATCGATACCCCCGTCACGATGGCGGGGTAGATGAAGGCGGTGAGTATCTTGTTGCGCAGCGAGCTGCGCGACTCGATGTAGTCGGCCAGCTTTTCCATGACCTGGGGCAGGTCGCCGGATTCTTCGCCGGCGTCGATCAAGGCCCGGTAGATGGGCGGGAAGTCGCGCGGGTGCGCCGCCAGCGCCTGGCCCAGCCGGTGCCCCGCGCGGACGTCGGCGCGCACCGCCGCAAGCGCGTCGGCAAGGTGGCGGCGCTCGGCCTGCTCCAGCGTGGCGGTGAGCGCCGTGTCCAGGGGCAGGCGCGCCGCCAGCAGGCTGGCGAGCTGGCGCGTCAGCCAGCACAGGTCCGCGTCGCCGATGCGCGGGCCTCCCGGCAGCCGGCCCGCGCCCGCCGGGCCGGCCTGCGCGGGCTTCAGCGACAGGGGCAGCAGCCCGCGCGAGCGCAGCGCCTGGCGCGCGTTGCGGCCGTTGTCGGCGTCGATCAGCCCGCGCTCCACGTGCCCGCGCGCATCGGCGGCTTCGTAACGATAGGCCGGCATATCGCCTCCTTGTGCAATGGCCTCAGGATTCGCGCGTGACCCGGGCGATCTCTTCGTCCGTGGTGACGCCCTGCTCGACCCAGCGCATGCCGTCCTGGCGCAGGCTGCGCATGCCGGCGCGCTCGGCGGCCTGGCGCAGGGCCTGCTCGCCGGCGCCGTTGTGGATCAGGCCGCGCGCCGCATCGTCCACGGCGAACAGCTCGTGCACGCCGGTGCGGCCGCTGTACCCGGTATGGCTGCATGCCGGGCACCCGCCGGGATTCCAGGCGGCCGCGCCGGCGCGCTCCCGCTTGCAGTGCGGGCAGAGCTTGCGCACCAGCCGCTGGGCCAGCACGCCCTGCAGGGTCGAGGCCAGCAGGAAGGGCTCCACGCCCATGTCGACCAGCCGGGTCACCGCGGACACGGCGTCGTTGGTGTGCAGCGTGGCCAGCACCAGGTGCCCGGTCAGGGAGGCCTGCACCGCGATCTGCGCGGTCTCCAGGTCGCGGATCTCGCCGATCATGATGACGTCCGGGTCCTGGCGCAGGATGGCCCGCAGCGCCGCCGCGAAGGTCAGGTCGATACGGGGGTTGACCTGGGTCTGGCCGATGCCCGGCAGGTCGTATTCGATGGGGTCCTCCACCGTCAGGATATTGGTGGTGGCCGTGTCCAGGCGGCCCAGCGCGGCATACAGGGTGGTGCTCTTGCCGCTGCCGGTGGGGCCGGTCACCAGCACGATGCCGTTGGGCCGGTGGATCAGCGTGTCGAGCCCGGCCAGCACGCCGGGCGCCATGCCCAGGCGGCCGAGCTCCAGGCGCCCCGCCTCCTTGTCCAGCAGGCGCAGCACGGCGCGCTCGCCATGCCCGGTGGGCAGGGTCGACACCCGCACGTCGATGGGCCGGCCGCCCACGCGCAGGGCGATGCGCCCGTCCTGGGGCAGGCGTTTCTCGGCGATGTCCAGGTTGGCCATGATCTTGATGCGCGACACCAGGGCGTTGTGCAGGGCCCGCCGCGGGCTGACGATGTCGCGCAGGATGCCGTCCACCCGGTAGCGCACCACCGAATGCAGCTCGAAGGCCTCCAGGTGGATGTCGCTGGCGCCGTCGCGGGTGGCCTGGGTGAACAGCGCGTTGATCATGCGGATGACCGGCGCGTCGTCCTGGGCCTCCAGCAGGTCCTCGACCGGGCGGATGTCCTGCATCAGGCGGTCGAGGTCGATCTCGCTGGCGGCCTCGTCGACCACGGCCGCGGCGTCGCCCGTCTGCGCGTAGGCGGCCGCGAGCAGCGTATCCAGCTCGGCGTCGGGCACGACGCGGTGGGCCAGCTCGCCATGGCGGCGGCGGATCTCGGCCAGCGCCCAGGCCGGCGTGCGCTCGGAGGTCGTCAGCACGGCGCCGGACGCGGCGCCGGCCTGGATCAGCGCCCGCTGCGCGCGCGCCCAGGCATAGGGAAGCCGGGCCTTCACGGCTGCTCGCCGGGCGCGGCCGCCGGCGCGATGATGGGCGCGGCGGGCGCCGCGGGGCGCGCATCCGCATCCGGCTGGCCCGTCGCCGGCGCCGGCGCGGCCGGGGCCGGGGCCGGGGCCGGGGCGGGCATGCGCAGGTCCAGCAGGCCGCTGTCCGCGTCGCGGCCGATCTCGGGCAGCGCGGAAGTGCCTCCGTCGGGCGAGAACCAGGTCGAGCGCGGCGGCAGGCCGGCCTGCACCGCGCGGATGTAGTTGTAGCGGTCCAGCGTCATGCTGGCGCTGTCCTGCGCCGTGCGCAGGATATGCGGGCGCAGGAAGACCATCAAGTTGGTCCGGGAGCGGCTGCGGCTGTCGTAGCGGAACAGGTTGCCGATGAAGGGAATGCTGCCCAGCACCGGGACGGCCCGGGTGGTGTCGGACACCACGTCCTCGATCAGCCCGCCCAGCACGATGATCTGGCTGTCGTCGACCAGCACGTTGGTCTCCAGCGCGCGCTTGCGCGTCACCAGCCCGTTGGCGGTGGTGGGCGCGCTGGCATCGATGCTGCTGACCTCCTGGTACAGGGCCAGCTTGACCGTGCCGCCTTCGGATATCTGCGGCCGGATGCGCAGGGTCAGGCCCACGTCTTCGCGCGAGATCGTCTGGAAGGGGTTGCTCGCGCCGTCGCCGGAGGTCGTGTACTGGCCGGTGACGAACGGGACCGTCCTGCCCACCATGATGCTGGCCTCCTCGTTGTCCAGCGTCAGCAGGTTGGGGGTGGACAGGATGTTGGCGCCGCCGGTCGATTCCAGGGCGCGGGCCAGGACGCTCAGGTTGACGATTTCCTGGCCCAGCGCGTCGATGGTCGTGGTGCCGCTGCGGCTCAGGCCGCTGCCGCCGAAGTTCGCGCCGCCGACGAACGAGGCGTCGCCGGAATCGATGCTGCCCGCGCCCGTCATCCACTGCACGCCGAACTCCGCGGCCTTGTCGCTGCTGACTTCGACGATCAGGCTTTCCACCAGCACCTGCGCACGCCGCTGGTCGAGCTGGTCGATGATCTCGCGCAGGCTGCGGTACAGGGGCGGCGGGGCCGAGATGATCAGCGTATTGGTCGACGGGTCGGCCTGGACGGTGGCGCCGCCGGCCGTGAAGGCCGTGGCGCGGGCGTCGCTGCGGCCCATGCCGCCGATGCCGCCCATGCCCGCCGCGATGTCCGCCGCATCGGCCAGCGCGCTGCCGGCCTGCGCGCCGCCGCCCCGCAGGCCGGCACCGGCCAGCGCCGGGCCCATCCCCATCCCGGACGCCAGCCCGGTCGCGGCGGCATCGGCGCCCAGGCCGCCGTCCGACAGGCCGCCGCCTGCCGGCTCGCCCTGCCCGCCGCCCTGCCCGCTCAGCGCGCCTCGCAGGACTTCGGCCAGGCGGCTGGCCTGGGCGTTGCGCAGGTACACGACGTGCAGGTTGCCCGCGCGCGTCTCCGGGCTGTCGATGCGGTCGATCAATGCGCGCGCCTGCTGCAGCTTCTCGGGGCTGCCCGCGCGCAGCAGCACGGCGTTGCTGCGCGGGTCGGCCACGACGGTGACGCGCTGGGCGGCGTTGCCCGCGGCCCCCTGGTTCAGCACCTGCGAGGCCAGGGCCGCCACGTCGGCCGCGACGCCGTGCTGGATGGTGACGAGGTCGGTGCTGAAGGAATCGGGCGTGTCGATGCTGGCGATGACGTCGGCGATGCGCTGGATGTTGTCCGCGTAGTCGGTCACCACCAGCGTATTGTTGCCCGGGTAGACGTTGATGGAGTTGTTGGGCGCGATCAGCGGCCGCAGCACGGGCATGAGATTGGCGGCGTTCTCGTAGCGCAGCTGGAACACCCGCGTGACGAGCTCGCCGCCCTGGGCAGCGCCCGGCGCCGCGTTGTCGGCGACCGCCATGCCCTGCAGCTTGGCGTCGGCCTCGGGCACCACGCGGCTGATGCCGCCGGCGTCCACCACGGCGAAGCCTTGCATGCGCAAGGCGCCCAGCAGCATGGCGTAGGCCGTCGCGCGATCCACCGGCGTTTCCGACACCAGCGTCAGCTTGCCCTTGACCCGCGGGTCCACCAGGAAATTGCGCCCGGTGAAGCGGCCCAGGGCGCGTATCACGCCCTGCAGGTCGGCCTCCACGAAATTGAGCGTGACGCCGTCCCCGCCGATGTCGCGCGCCGCCGGCGCGCCGCGCGGGGAGACGGCCTGCTGCCTGGCCGGACGGTCCGGCGCCGCCTGGACGACGGGCCGCGGCCTGGCGACCGGGGCCGCCCTGGGAGGCATGGGCGTTTCCTGGCGCCGGCCCTGGCTCGTCGACGTGCTGACGATCAAGGGCGATGGGTCCTGCGCGCCGGCGCCCGGCCCCGTCGACGTGGCGCAGCCCGCCAGCGCCAGGAATGGCGCCAGCGCCAGCCAGGCCGGGGGCGGGAAGCGGCGGCATGCGGGGGAGGGAAAGTCGTTCATGGCGGTATCG
>Ga0182748_1001504_pt1 | contig 22695 bp, 22 predicted proteins | sample eDN3rd37CKraftOP_FD_128877 | JGI IMG/M metagenome (GOLD analysis project Ga0182748, IMG submission 128877) | Enriched Organic Plus compost microbial communities from Emeryville, California, USA - eDNA 3rd pass 37_C Kraft OP (version 2) (version 2) ...
CCTGCGGCTCGATGTCGTCGTCCGACAAGACGCGCAGAGCGGCGCCGTCGACATCGCTGTACTGCCCGCTCTTGAGCGCCCACAGGAAGGCGAACAGGCCGGCGAGCCCGAGACCGAGCGCCATCGGCACTAGATAGACGAGCACGTTCATGACGATCTTCCTTTGCCGCCCCGCGCGCGCAAAGCATTCAGCGTGACCATCAGCGAAGAGCCGGACATCGCCAGGGCGGCGATCAGCGGCGTCACCGCGCCGGCGATGGCGACCGGCACGGCGATCAAATTATAGATCGCGGCCAGCCAAAGGTTTTCCGTCATCAGCCGCCGCGCGCGCCGGGCGATCGTCACGGCGTCGGCGACCGGCTGCAGCCGCTCGCCCAGGAACACCGCATCGGCCTGCGCCTGCGTCAGGTCGGCGGCGGAGATCGGCGACAGCGAGACATGCGCGGCGGCGAGCGCGGGCGCATCGTTGAGGCCGTCGCCGACCATCAGCACGCGCCGGCCGCGCCGCTTCAGATCCTCGATCAGCGCGATCTTGTCGGCCGGCTTCAACTCGCTTTGCCAGTCGGTCACGCCGAGCGCCTGCGCGATGGGCCCCACCGCCGCAGCGCGGTCGCCCGACAGCACGATCGGCGCGAGCCCGCGCGCGCGCAGCGCCTGCACCACTTCGACGGCGTCCGGCCGCAGCTTCTGGGCGATCTCGATCACCGCCGCCCGGCCGTCATGGGCAAAACAGATGGTGGAAACTTCCGGCGCCGGCGCGGCGGGCGGCGCGATGCCGCAGAAGTCGGCGCTGCCGAGCCGCGCCTCGAGGCCGTCGATCGTCGCGCGCACGCCCTGCCCCGGCTCCTCGACGGCGCCGTCATAGGGCGTCCGCTGCAGCGCCTCGCGCGCGAGCACCATGGCCAGCGGATGCCGGCTCGACAGCGCCAGCCGCGCCGCCTTCTGCAACAGGCCGGCGTCGATGGCCGCCGCATTGACCACGCGCGGTTCCGGCAGCGTGAGCGTACCGGTCTTGTCGAAGATCACCGTGTCGGCTTCCGCCAGCCGCTCGATGGCGTCGCCGGCGTTGAGAATGAGGTTGGCGCGGAACAGCGCGCCGGACGCCACCACCTGCACGGCGGGAATCGCCAGCGCGAGCGCGCAGGGGCAGGTGATGATGAGGACGGCGATGGCGGTGACCAGGGCGTCGTGCAGCGATGCGCCGGCCAGCCACCAGCCGGCCAGGGTGAGGGCCGCGGTCGCATGCACGGCCGGCGCATAGATGCGCGAGGCACGGTCGGCGAGCCGCATGGCGCGCGACTTCGCGCCCGCCGCCTTTTCCAGAAGCCGTTCGATCTCGTCGATCACGGCATTGCCGCCGGCCGAAGTCGCCCGGAGCGTCAGCGTGCCGGAATAGTTCATGCTGCCGGCGTAGACTCGCGCGCCGGCCGCGACCTTGCGGCGCGCGGTCTCGCCGGTGATCAGGCTCTCGTCGATCTCGGAATGGCCGGTCTGCACCATGCCGTCGGCCGGCACCCGTTCGCCGGGCTTGACCAGCAGCCGGTCGCCCGCGGCCAGCGCGGCCACCGGCACGCTCACCAATTCGTCGCCGGCGAAACGATGCGCGGTGTCGGCGCGCAGCGCCGCCAGATTGCCGGCGACCGCCCGCGTCTTGCGCCGCATGGCGTGGTCGAGGGTACGGCCGACCAGCAGGAAGAACAGCAACATGATCGCCGAATCGTAATAGGCATGCTCGGCGTGATGGATCGTCTCCACCAGCGACATGGCGAGCGCCAGGATGACGCCGAGCGAGATCGGCACATCCATGTTGAGATGGCCGGACTTGAGCGCACGCCAAGCGCTGCCGAAGAACGGCCGGCCGGCATAGGCCGCCGCCGGCAGCGCGATCAGCGCCGAGGCCCAGTGGAAGAAGTCGCGTGTCTCCGGCGTGATGTCGGTGACATTGCCGGACCACACCGACACCGACATCAGCATGATGTTCATGGCCGCGAAGCCCGCCACCGCCATCGAGCGCGTGAGACGGCGCTGCTCTGCCGCTTCTTCCTGCTCGGCGCGCAGCGGCACGAAGGGATGGCCGTGGTAGCCGTTTTCCTCCAGCGCCTGCAGGATCTGCGCCGGCTCCAGCGCGCCGTCGGCCCAGGCCACGTGCAGACGCCGGTTGGTGAAATTGAGCCGCGCCTCGGTGACGCCGGGCAGCCGCTTCACCGCGCTTTCGATCCGGTTGATGCAGGCGCCGCAGGCGATGCCTTCGACCGCCAGTTCCATGCCGCAGGTGCCGTCACCGGCCGGCTTGGCATAGAGGGACAGGTCGAGAGCTTCGGTCATGGTTGCCGTCAGTTTCGTTCCAACGCGCTGCCAAACGCACGGCGGGCCCGCGCTCCCCGTCGGGGAGACGGCTGGGGCGAGGGCGATCCCGACCCGGTGGATCCGTAATCCCGCCCCACGATCGCTTCGCGATCCGGCCTCTCCTTGCGAGAAAGCTGAAGCTCTGCCCGCGGCATCGCACGCCTACAGTCTAGATTCCTAATTCAGCAACACGCGATTGCGTGAGCGGAACACCCGCTCGTTCCCGCGGTAGAGATCGATCAGCAGTTCCCACTGGCCGGCCGCCGCCGCGACCTGTCCGCGAAACTCCCCGGCGCCGACACGGCCCAGCTCGAACACGTGGTCGAGACGTTCGTCGGCCGGATGGGCGAGACGCGCGCGCGCTTTGAGCCCGGTGAGCGGCACGCCCTTGGCGTCGCGCGCGGTGATGTCGAGCACCGCCTCGCCGCCGCGGTCGCGGACGAGCTTGCCGTCGACGTGCCAGTGGCGCGCGTCCTGGCGCTCGGCCTTGGAGAGTTCGCCCTCGAACATCTGTCCGGCCTTGTAGGAGCTCTGCGTCTCGACGCCGCCGAAGGTCGAGATTGCGGCCTTGGCCATGATGCCGTTGACCACGAACACCAGGCCGAAGAAGCCGACCAGCCAGAAGAGCACCGCGCGGCCGGTCAGTTCGCCCGTCTTGTTGCGGCGGAACAGGTTCATGGCTTCGTTCTCCATTCAGGGCGCGAAGAAGTGATCGCGCATTTCCGCGGTCTCGCCGGTTTCGCCGTCGATCAGTTTGAACACGATCCGAGTCGATGGCGCCGGCGGTTTCGTACTGTAGTCGGTCACGGTCACACGCAGCTCGCGCGTCTGGTCGGGGCCGACCTCGACGAGCTGACGGCCGTCGGCGCGCGGCGGCATGCCGACGAAGTCGATCAGGGTCGCCGGCAGGCCGTCGATGCCGATGATGAATTCGCGCTTCTTGAGCCGCTTGTTGACGATGCGGATGGTATAGCCGTTGCGCACCGCGCCGTCCGACAGCCGCACATACATCGGGTTGCGGTCGTGGATGACGCTGATGCCCTCGCTCTCGCGCGTCGCCAGCGTGAACAGCATGATGCCGCCGGCGATCGCGATGATCGCCGCGTAAAGCACGGTGCGCGTGCGCACGAGCTTGTAGAAAGGCGCCAGGCCTTCCTGGCGGCGCTTGATATTGACGTCGGTGTCGTAGGCGATCAGCCGGGTCGGACGGCCGAGCTTCGTCATCACCATGTCGCAGGCGTCGATGCACAGGCCGCACTGGATGCAGCCCAGATTGGCGCCCTCGCGAATGTCGACGCCGGTCGGGCACACATGCACGCATTGCAGGCAGTCGACGCAGTCGCCGGCCGGCTGGCCGTGCGCCCGCAGCTGCTCGGCCTTCTTGGCCGAGCAGCGCGGCTCGCCGCGGTCATAGCGATAGGTGACGTTGAGCGCGTATTCGTCGGTGAGCGCGGCCTGGATGCGCGGCCACGGGCACATGTAGAGACAAACCTGCTCGCGCATGTGGCCGGCGAGCGTGTAGGTCGTGAAGGTGAGGATGCCGATCCAGGCATAGGCCACGAACGGCGCCTGGAAGGTCGCGAGATCCTTCACCAGCGTCGGCGCGTCGGCGAAATAGAGCACCCAGGCGCCGCCGGTCCACCAGGCCACCATCAGCCAGGTAAAATGCTTGGCCCCCTTGCGGGCATAGGTTTCGAGCGTCCACTTCTGCCCGTCGCGGCGCATGTGCTCGCGGCGGTCGCCTTCGAAAAAGCGCTCGATCATGAAGAACAGATCGGTCCACACCGTCTGCGGGCACAGATAGCCGCACCAGATGCGTCCGGCGAGCGCGTTCATCAGGAACAGCGCCATCGCCGCCAGGATCAGGAGGCCGGTCAGATAATAGATTTCCTGCGGCCAGATCTCGATGAAGAAGAAATAGAAGCGGCGGTTCGGGAAGTCGACCAGCACCGCCTGGTTGGGCGCGAAGGGTCCGCGATCCCAGCGCACGAACGGCAGGAAATAATAGATGCCGAGCGTGACGGCGAGCACCGCCCATTTGATGCGGCGGAAAAAGCCGTGCACGCTCTGCGGGTAGATCTTTCGCCGCGCCGCATAAAGCGGGATATCATCTTCCGGCGGCGGACCGCCCGCCTGCGCCTTGGCCTGCTCTACCAGATGTGACAGAGCCGGCGCCTCGGGCGCCGGCCGATCGAGTGTCATGCTACGCACCTGTTCGGTCATTTCTCTCCGCCACCAAGGGTCCACACATAGACCGTGAGCGCCTTGATCGTCGGCTCGTTCAGGCGTCCGCCCCAGGCCGGCATCACGCCACCGCGCCCGTTCTGGATACCCTGCATGATGGTCTGCTTATCGGGCCCGTATAGCCAAATTTTGTCGGTCAGGTTGGGGGCGCCGACCTCGCGGTTCCCCTTGCCCTCCGGCCCGTGGCAGGCCGCGCAATTGTCCGCGAACACCTTCTTGCCGAGCGCGAGATCGGTACCCGGTTCGGCGGAAAGGCCCGAGAGCGAGCGCACGTAATCGGCGACCGCCGAAATCTCATTCGGCTTGAGGATGCCGTCGCGTCCGAAGGCCGGCATGTTGCCCATGTGGCCTTTTTCGTCGGTCGAACGGGCGCCATGCGTGACGGTATTCTGGATGTCGGAGAGCTTGCCGCCCCACAGCCAGTCGTCGTCATTGAGGTTGGGATAGCCGCGGCCGCCGCCGCCGCCGGAACCGTGACAGGGCGCGCAGTTGTCGGCGAAAGCCACGCGGCCGACCGCGCGGGCGAAATCGGAAAGCTGCGGATCGCCGGCGATGTCGGCGACCGAAGCGCTGGCGAGCTTGGCCATCATCGGCCCGCGCTGGGCCTTGAGCTGTTCGAGATCGGTCTCGACCGCGGCCCGCGAATGCCAGCCGAACACGCCCTGCGTCGAATTGGTGATCAGCGGCCAAGCCGGATAGACGACCCAATAGGCGATCGCCCAGACGATGGTGAGATAGAACAGCCACAGCCACCAGCGCGGCAGGGGCGTATTGAGCTCGTGGATGCCGTCCCACTCGTGACCCGTGGTCGGGGTTCCGGTCAGGGCGTCGATTTCTTTGTGTTCCTCAGCCACGATCAATCCTCCCTGAGCGGGATGCGCGCCGCTTCATCGAACTGCTTCTGGCGCGAGGGCCAGAGCGCGTAGAGCAGCACCAGCGCGAAGATGACGACGAAATAGGCGAGACCCCAGGTCTGGGCGAACTCGGCAACGGCTTTGTAGGTCGGGTCCATCGGATCTCACCGGATATTGGCTTTGTCGTCGTAGAGCTTGAAGTCGACCTCGGTGCCGAGCATCTGCAGATAGGCGATCAGAGCATCGGCTTCCGTGATCCGCTTGGGATCGCCGTCGAAGTCGCGCGCCTGCACCTTCGGATAGCGCTTGGCGAGATCGGCGCTGTCGGGGCTGTCCGTGGTCGTCTGCGTCACGACGTCCTTCTGCGCGTCGGCGATCATTTCTTTCGTGTAGGGCACGCCTTCGAGCGCCAGCACTTTCATGTCGGCGTCGATATGGGAGTAGTCGAGATCGGTCTTCTCCAGCCACGAGTAGTCCGGCATCACCGAGCCCGGCACCACCGAGCGCGGATTGCGCAGATGGTCGCGGTGCCAGTCGTCGGAATACTTGCCGCCGACGCGGGCGAGATCGGGTCCGGTGCGCTTGGAGCCCCACTGGAACGGATGGTCGTACATGCTTTCGGCGGCGAGCGAGTAATGACCGTAACGCTCGACCTCGTCGCGCAAGGGCCGGATCATCTGCGAATGGCAGAGATAGCAGCCCTCGCGGACATAGATGTTGCGGCCGGCGAGCTCGAGCGGCGTATAGGGCCGCACGCCCTCGACCTTCTCAATCGTGTTCTTGAGATAGAACAACGGCACGATCTCCACGAGGCCGCCGATCGCGATCACGATCAGGATGCCGATGACGAGGATGATCGAGTTCTTCTCGAAGATGGCGTGTTTCTGCCAGATCGACATTTTTGTCCTCGCCTTATTCCGCCGGCGCGAGCGTCGCGCGCGCGGGCGCGGCCGCTTCCGTCGAAGTCACGGTTTTCCAGAGATTGAAGGCCATGATCACCGCGCCGGTGAGGAACAGCAGGCCGCCGAGCGCGCGGATGACATAGAAGGGATGCATCGCCTCCACGGTCTCCACGAACGAGTATTCGAGGAAGCCGAGCGGCGTGTAGGCGCGCCACATCAGGCCCTGCAGGATGCCGGACACCCACATCGCGGTGATGTAGAGCACGATGCCGATGGTCGAGATCCAGAAGTGCCAGTTGACGAGCTTGAGCGAGTAGAGCGGCCGGTTCCACAGCCACGGAATGAGGCAGTAGAGCGCGCCGAACGAGACATAGCCGACCCAGCCGAGCGCGCCGGAATGCACGTGGCCGATGGTCCAGTCGGTGTAGTGCGACAGCGAATTGACCACCTTCACCGACATCATCGGACCCTCGAAGGTCGACATGCCGTAGAAGGCGACAGACACCACCATCATGCGCAGGACGGGATCGGTACGCAGCTTGTCCCAGGCGCCCGACAGGGTCATGATTCCGTTGATCATGCCGCCCCAGGACGGCATCCACAGCATGATCGAGAAGGTCATGCCGAGCGTCTGCGCCCAGTCCGGCAGCGCCGTGTAGTGCAGGTGATGCGGGCCGGCCCAGATGTAGAGGAAGATCAGCGCCCAGAAGTGGACGATCGACAGCCGGTAGGAATAGACCGGCCGCTCGGCCCGCTTCGGAATGAAGTAGTACATGATCGCGAGGAAGCCGGCGGTGAGGAAGAAGCCGACCGCGTTGTGGCCGTACCACCACTGCACCATCGCGTCCTGCACGCCCGACCAGACGATGTAGGACTTCGGCGAGAACAGCGATACCGGCACCGCCGCGTTGTTGCCGAGATGCAGCACCGCGATGGTGAGGATGAAGGCGAGATAGAACCAGTTGGCGACGTAGATGTGCGGCTCGGTGCGCCGCATGATGGTGGCGAGATAGACGAGGAAGTAGGTGACCCACACCACCGTCAGGAACAGGTCGGAGTACCACTCGGGTTCGGCATATTCCTTCGACTGCGTGATGCCGAGCAGATAGCCGGTGCCGGCGATGACGATGAAGAAGTTGTAGCCGAGCACGACAAACCAGGGCGCCAGATCGCCGGCGAGCCGCGCGCGGCAGGTGCGCTGCACGACATAGAACGAAGTCGCCAGCAGCACGTTGCCGCCGAAAGCGAAGATCACCGCCGAGGTGTGCAGCGGACGCAGCCGGCCGAAGGTTATATAGGCGGTGTCGAGATTGAGGGCCGGATAGGCCAGTTCGAGCGCGATATAGAGCCCGACGGTGAACCCGGCGAGGCCCCAGAACATCGCCGCGATACTGGCGAACTTGATCGGGCCCATATTGTAATTGGGCTTGCCGTCGATCGTGAGCGGCGGCCGCTCGGCCGGCCGGTCGTAGTAACGGTTGATGATGGCGAACACCGCGGCCACGCTGGCGGCGGTGAACAGATAGGCGTGGAACGCGTATGCCGGCGTGAAGGCCTTGGCCGCGATGACGATGGAGAGCAGCGCGAGCGCGACGAAAGTAAGCGCCAGGCCTCCCTCACCGATGGTCATTTGCTTTTGTGGTGCGAGCGCATTCGCCATGCTGGAGTTCCGTTAAATTGGCCGGCTGGGTGGCGGGAAGATTAGGTGGGTCGATACCACCTCAGCCAACTCGGCTTCTTTGATTCAGGTCAAAGCGTTCCCGGATGCGGGTCGAGACGCTGGTCACTGGGCGCGCCATCCGCGCCACCCCCAGCGGCGCGGACCGGCGGTGTTGATGCGGGCTTGCTGTTCGTCGGTAAGCGAGTTGTAGAAGGCGTCGAACGCGGGTCGCACGATCTTGATGGCGGCCAGCATCGCTTCCAGCCGCTTTTCCATCAGTTCCATGCGGGACGCGGCACTGGCGGGGAACTCGCGCGGGCACGCCGCCGCGATCGTTTCGGCCGCCTTGGCGGAAGCCGCGCGCAGATCGTCGAGCGCCTTCTTCTGGGCTTCGGTCGGATTGACCAGGCGCGCGATGCGTTGGGCGCGCCATTCGGCGAGCCCGGCGGCGCGCGGATTGCACATACCAGCCATGCCGCGCCAGCCCATCATGCCCGGGCCCATCATCACACCCGGTCCCCAGCCGTAGCCCGCGCCGGGTCCAGGTCCGCGTCCGGGGCCAGGTCCTCCGGGCCCAGGTCCAGGTCCGGGCGCCGGTCCGCCGGCGGCGGGCGGCGGATTGCCGGGCCCCGGTCCGGCCGGCTGAGCCAGCGCGATGGAAGTCGTCAAGCTCGCAGCGGCAATCGTGATCGCAATGACGGTTGCGAACGCGCGTCTCATGGATGCTCTCCAGCCCGATTGTGAAGACAAAATGAAGTATGGGATGCAGATTGCCGCGCTCTGCGACGGGAGGTTTTGACCCAAGTCAACGAAGAACGGTCAACGAAGAACGGTGTTGGGAAAATCCGTAACGGCTGAGCCTCGGAAGAACGTCATGCGGGCACCGCTAGCCGCCGGCACCGTGCATGAACGCGGCAACGAAGTACCGACAAAAGACAAAGGCGCGCTGCGCCTCTCATGAGGCCGCGGTGCGCGCCTTCTCAACGCCCCTTGTGAGAATCAGGCAGCGGGTTTGACTTCGATCTTCTTGGCCTGCGCCGGCGCCGGCTTCGGCACGGTCACCTTGAGCACGCCCTTCGCGATGGTGGCCTTGATGTCGTCGGCCTTGACGCCCTCGGGCAGTTCGAGCGTGCGCTCGAACGCGCCGTAGCTGCGCTCGATCAGACGATAGTTCTTGTCCTTCTGTTCCTTCTCGGCCTTCTTCTCGCCGCGGATGGTGAGAAGATTGTCGGCGACGTTGATCTGCACGTCTTTTTCCTCGAGGCCCGGCAGCTCGGCCGTGATCTCGATCTCCTTCTCGGTCTCCGCCACGTCCATGCTCGGCATCAGCGCGGCTCCGTCGCCGCGAATGCTCGGGAAGGTCGGAAAGCCGCGGCCGAAATCCTCGAACAGCCGATCGATTTCACGCTGCAGGGTCATGAACGGATTCCCGGAGGCTGCGAGGGAACGGTCGCGCCCGATCGGAATCAGCGATTTCAGGTTCATGGAAACACCTCCATCCAATTCGCGAAACCTTATTCGCACCTTTGCGGCGCCCTGTGCCGCTGGCGCCATGCAATAACTACGCTCACGGCCGCCGCGTTCCTTGAGCCAAATCAAAGCCGAACAGCGCGCGCATGCGCATCCCTTGGCGACTCGCGCCCACCCTTGCCGTCAATGGCGCACCGTGTTTTCCGGCGGCTCGATCGCCATGCCCGAGGTCGGCTCGATCCAGACCAGATGATCCTTCACCGCCTTGACGCCGGGGACGTTCTCGGCCGCCACCTTGAGCGCCGCGCGCTGGCGCTCGTCGACGATCGCGCCCCACAATTCGACCACGCCGTCCTTCACCACCACATTGACCATGGCGATCGGCGCCCATTGCTCCTTTTGAAACTCCGCCATCAACTGCTCGCGAATCGCGGCGTCGCCTTTCGCCACCGCCGGGGCGCTGCGCGCCATGCTCACCATCGCATGCATGAGGTTGGAGCGGGTGACGATTCCGACCATCTTGTTGCCGCGCATGACGGGCACGCGCTTGATGCGGTGACGCTCCATCAGTTCGACGATTTCCTCGAGCGTGGTCTCCTCGTCGACCGTCCGCAGGTCGGTCGTCATGACCTCGCCGACCTTGTTGCCGTGCGAATGGGTGTATTCGGACGCGATCTTGCCGGGACCCATGAGGAATTCGAGCCAGCGCGAGCGCCGGTGCTCGGTCTGGGTTTCGCGGCGGCGCAGGAAGTCTCCCTCGGACAGGATGCCGACCAGGCGGCCGCCCGCATCGACGACCGGCAGGCCGCTGATATGGTGTTGCAGCATCAGGCGCGCGGCCTGCAACACGGTCTGCTCCGGATCGATGGAAATGACGTTGCCGGTCATCACGTCCTTGGCTTTCATGGCATTTCTCCGTTGGCCTCGGTCGCATTAAGCGCTGGCGCTCCGCGCGCGGCGTTGATGCAGGTCAATCGCAATGGCGGGCCGGCGGACCGCCGTCCCAATCGCGCCGGGTGGGCGGGATGGGCGCGCGCAAACTCACGAACTTGTTCACGCGCTCGCCGCCGGCACGGTCTTCCCCTCGCCCCGGGGCCACGCTTCAATCGTGACAGCCGTCAAGGACGGCACAAAAACCGGGGGGAAGACATGCGCAAGGACCAGATCGACCGACGCACCGTACTGGCCGGCACGACCGCGCTCGGCGCCGCCGCACTTCTGCCGGCGCGCGCCCGCGCGCAAACCGCCGCCGTTTCGTCGCCGGCGGGCTCGCTTCCGGCACAGGGAGAGTTCGTCGTGCGCGGCGCGCATGTGCTGTCGATGGACGACAGCATCGGCGATTTCGCGAGCGGCGACGTGCATGTGAAGAACGGCGAGATCGTCGGCATCGGGGCCAGCGTGCACGCGCCGGGCGCCGAGGTCATCGACGGCAAGGGCACGATCTGCATGCCGGGCTTCGTCGATACCCATTGGCATCACTGGACCAGCTGCCTGCGGCCGGCGATGCGCGCCGACAATCCCAAGCGGACCTATTTCCCGACCACTTTCGCGCTCGGCATCCATTACACGCCGGAGGACAGCTTCCGCAGCGTCCGCCTCGGCCTCGCCGAGGCGCTCAGCGCCGGCGTCACCACCACGCACAATTGGGCGCACAATGTGCGCAGCCCCGCCCATGCCGACGCCGAAATCCGCGCCATGCGCGAGACCGGCATCCGCGGCCGCTTCGCCTATGGCAATCCGCTCGGCGCGCCCAACGACCAGCCGATGGATCTGGCCGACCTCGCGCGCATGAAGCGCGATCTCGCCAAGGATCCGATGCTCACGCTCGGCATCTGCTCGCGCAATGTCGACGGCAATATCGGCGGCACCCGCGGCGCCATCGGGCCGGAAATGGCGAAGAAGGAATGGGGCGCCGCGCGCGATCTCGGCCTGCCGATCACGCTACACACGTCGGGGCTGGGCGCGGTCAAGGTCCTCGACGGGGCGGGCCTGCTCGGACCCGACCTGCAGCTGGTGCATCCGCTCAATACCAGCGCGGAAGACCGCGAGGCGCTCGCCAGGCACGGCGTCAGCTATTCGACATCGCCCGTCGGCGAGGCGCGGCGCCCGGGCGACATCCAGTTCATCGAAATGATGCAGGCCGGCGTCCGCATGAGCCTGTCGATCGACCACATCACGACCTACGACTGCGACTGCTTCGCCTGCATGCGCATGCTGTACACGCTCAACCTGCATCGCACCGGCGGCAAGTTCAAGCTGACCACCAAGCGGCTGGTGCAGCTCGCCACCATCGACGGCGCGCGCGATCTCGGACTCGACGAGAAGACCGGCTCGCTGACGCCGGGCAAGCGCGCGGATCTCATCCTCGTGCGCACCGGCGCACCGAACTTGGCGTTGATCGGGGATCCTTACGATGCCCTGGTGCAGCTCGCGATGCCGGCCAATGTCGATACCGTCGTGGTCGACGGCCGCATCCTGCGGCGAAAGGGCGCCTTCACCACGCTCGACTACGAGAAGGTCGCGCGCGAGGCGCTGCAGTCGGTCGAAGCCCTGAAAGCGAAGGCGAAATGGACCTGAGCCTGCCGCTTCGTCATGGCTTCGTCATGGCTTCGTCTTGGCCCGGCGCGGCCATCACGACGGCACGGAAAAAAGAAGCCTCGGCCAGTAGAAGGCCGAGGCAGGTAAGCCGAACTCGCAGTCGGGGAGGTTAGCTTGTTCGGCGCAAAACTCAGGCGTTGAGGCGGCTCAACGCGGCACGGTTGCGCAGCACGATGCGGCGCGAGGTCGGCACCGCGATGGCGGCGGAATTCTCGAGCTGCGTCAGCGTGCGCGACACGGTCTCGATGGTGAGGCCGAGATAGTCGGCGATGTCCTGCCGCGACATCGGCAGATCGACCTCGCTCGAGGCGGACGAGCGGTGGGCCATTTCCAGAAGGAAGCCGGCAACGCGCTCCTGCGCGGTCTTGATCAGCAGCATGATGTGATTCTGCGCGCGCTGCAGTTCGTTCGCGGTCATGGTCCAGAGCTGGCGGGCGACTTCGTTGTCGCGGGCGGCGAGCGCGACCAGCGCGCTGCGCTTGACCACCAGGACCTTCGATTCGACGATCGCCTCGGCCGAGAACGTGTGCTCGTCACCGACCTCGAGACCGAAAATGTCGCCCGGCAGGTAGAAGGCGCCGATCTGGCGGCGGCCGTCGTTGAGGACCTTATAGGTGCGCACCGTGCCGCTGATGACCTTGTAGACATACTCGGCCGGCTCGTTTTCGCCATAGATCTCGACGTTGCGGCCGAACGGCATCGGCGCGCCCATGAGGTCGATATGGTTGTCGAAGGAGCTTGACGCCACTTTCGGCTGAGACCGCGCGACACGACCGGCCTGCTGCTGCGTAGAAATCCGTGTGCTCGTCTGGCTTTGCATGGTCAACGCCCTCGGTGAAAATTGATGATCTTCGATACCGCTGGCGTTAAACGTCCGAAATTCAGATAATCTCCATAGGGGGTTTACCGGAGGCGGCGGAAGGCGCCGCCGACGGAACCAGGATTCGTCCAGCCGGTTCGACGTTCATGTTCGAAGCCATTGAAAAACCAAGATATTTCTTGGCACGCGAGCGCGGCTGGATCCTGCGCTATGGGGTCGCACCGACCATGGTTGCGCTGGCGCTGGCTGCACGCGCGCTCCTGCTTCCGATTCTGCACGACGGCACTTTTTTTCTTTACTTCGTGCCGGCCGTGCTGGTGGCGGCCGGCGTCGGCGGCCTCGGGCCCGGGCTGCTGGCGACCGCGCTGAGCCTGGTCGCGGCCGGGTTCATTCTCAGCGGCGAATCGCCCGCCAACAGCCCCGTCATCGCCAACGTCGCCGCCTTCGCCGCCATCGGCGTCGGCGTGTCCTGGGGCGGGGAACTGCTGCGCCGCAGCCGCCGCCGCAATTTGCTGATGACGCGCGACGCGCTCGCGCGCCAGGCGCATCTGCAATCGATTCTCGACACCGTGCCGGAGGCCATGATCGTCATCGACGAACGCGGCATCATGCACTCGTTCAGCGGCGCCGCCGAGCGGCTGTTCGGCTATCGGGCCGCCGACGCGGTTGGCCAGAACGTCAATATCCTGATGCCGGCGCCCTACCGCGACAGCCACGACGCCTATATCGCGCGCTACCTCAAGACCGGCGAGCGCCGCATCATCGGCATCGGCCGTGTCGTCGTCGGCCAGCGCAAGGACGGCACCACCTTCCCCATGGAACTCGCGGTCGGCGAAATGCGGTCGGGCGATCAGCGGTTCTTCACCGGCTTCATCCGCGACCTGACCGAGCGGCAGAAGACGGAAGCGCGCCTGCAGGAACTGCAGCAGGAACTCGTCCACATCTCGCGCCTGACCGCGATGGGCGAGATGGCCTCGACGCTGGCGCACGAGCTCAACCAGCCGCTGTCGGCGATCTCCAACTATCTGAAGGGCTCGCGCCGCATGCTGGAGGGCGCCGGCGACGAGCGTTCGGCCACCATGCGCGACGCGCTCGAAAAGGCCGCCGACCAAGCCATGCGCGCCGGCCAGATCATCCGCCGCCTGCGCGATTTCGTCTCGCGCGGCGAAAGCGAGCGACGGGTGGAAAGCATCACCAAGCTCGTGGAGGAAGCGAGCGCGCTGGCGCTGGTCGGCGCCAAGGACCACGGCATCCACGTGCAGTTCAGCTTTTCCCCCGGGATCGGTATGGTGCTTGCCGACCGCGTGCAGGTGCAGCAAGTGCTGCTCAATCTCATCCGCAATGCCATGGATGCCATGGAAACGTCCGAGCGCCGCAACCTGTCGGTAACGGTAGCCCCGGAGGGCGACGGCCATGTGGTGGTCAGCGTGGCCGATACCGGGTCGGGCATCTCTCCCGACGTGGCCGATCAGCTGTTTCAGCCCTTCGTGACGTCGAAGCGGCAGGGGATGGGCGTCGGCCTCTCGATTTCACGCACCATCATCGAGGCACATGGCGGGAAAATCTGGGTAGAGCCAAATCCGGGCGGCGGAACGATCTTTCGTTTCACGCTGGTGGCAGTGAAGGATGAGGATGTCGACGATGCCAACTGAACCGATCATCTACGTCATCGACGATGATGAGGCGGTCCGCCAATCTCTCGAATTCCTGCTGAAAACAGCGGGCTACGCCGTTCGCGGCTTCGAGTCGGCCATGGGATTTCTGGAAGTCCTGCCGACGATCACCTTCGGCTGCGTCATCACCGACGTGCGCATGCCGGAGATCACCGGCATCGATCTCCTGCGCAAGGTCAAGGAGGTCAAGCCCGATCTGCCCGTGATCGTGATCACCGGCCACGGCGAAATCACGCTCGCGGTGCAGGCCATGAAGATCGGCGCGATCGACTTCCTGGAAAAGCCGTTCGACGACGACCACCTGCTCTCGGCCGTGCGCTCCGCGCTCAGCCAGGAAGCGGATGCCGCCAAACGGCGCGCCGAACTCGCCGACATTCAGGACAAGCTGGCCGCGCTGTCCAACCGCGAGCGGCAGGTGCTCGAAGGGCTGGTGGCCGGCAATGCCAACAAGAACATCGCCTTCGACCTCGGCATCAGCCCGCGCACGGTCGAAATCTACCGCGCCAATGTCATGACCAAGATGGCGGCCAGCAGCCTGTCCGACCTCGTGCGCATGGCGATGACGGCGGGCATCCTGGAAGGCGCCGGCAAGCCGCGCTGAACGCGGCTGTCGCGCTTGCCAATCGGCAGGCGCGATGTTCGACTACCCCCAAAATCAGAAACACGGGGGGAGATGCATGACGGCGGAATATCGGCTGGTAAGCTATTCGCTTGGGGGCGGCGCGCCCAAGCCGGGTGTCCTGGTCGGCGACCGGATTCTGGCGCCGGAAAGCCTGCTGCACGGCGCGCCGGGGATCGACAGCACGTCGGTCATCGGCTTGCTGCGCAGCTGGGACCTGGTGCATCCGCGCCTGCACGGCGCCGTGCACAATCTACAAGGCAACGAGGGGATTGCGCTGCGCGACGTCAGCCTGCTGGCGCCGATCCTCTATCCGGGCGCCTTGTACTGCGCCGGCGCGAACTACTGGGACCATCTGGAAGAGATGGCCGAAATCGCCAAGCGGGTGACCGGCAAGGCGCCGGCCATGACCAAGGCGAAGGACCCCTACTTCTTCATGAAGAACTGCGCGGGCGCGATCATCGGCGACGGCACGCCCGCGCGGCTGCCGTCATTCTCGAACCAGGTGGACTGGGAAGCAGAGCTCGGCGTGGTGATCGGCAAGCAGTGTCGCCACGTGTCCGAAAGCAAGGCTTTCGATGTCGTGGCCGGTTATCTGATCGTCAACGACCTGTCCGCGCGCGACCTGATGAAGCGCGAAGGCTCGCCCTTCGGCATGGATTGGGTCGGGCAGAAGTGTTTCGAGGACGCCGCGCCGATGGGGCCATGGCTCACGCCCGCCGCCTATGTCCGCAATCCCAATGAGTTGCCGATCAAGCTGTGGGTCAACGGCGTGCTCAAGCAGAATTCCAACACGAGCCGGCTGGTGCACGGCATTGCCGAGCAGATCGCCTATCTGAGCCGGCACTTTACGCTGTTCCCCGGCGACGTGATCGCCACCGGCACGCCGGCAGGAGTCGGAATGCCGCGCGGCGAATTCCTCAAGCCCGGCGACGAAGTGAAGATCGAAATCGGCGGCTGCGGGACCTTGACCAACAGGATGGTCGCGGATTCGGCCTAGCCGCGCGCCGGTCCGCGCCGACCGGGCACAACTGCGGGTGACAGCAACGCAACTTTCCGTTACAAAATCGTTTGGGCACCAACGGCTCGTCAGAAGCCGAACGCCCTGAGGGAGGGAAACATGGGATTGCAGAAACTCGCCAAGGCGTGCGCCTTGGCCTGCGTATTCGCGCTCGCTGCCGTCTCGGCCAAGGCCGAGACCATCACGCTCAAGCTCTCGCACTTCGTTCCGCCGCAACACGCCTTCCACAAATGGGTGGTGGGCTGGACCCAGAAGATCGAGAAGGAGTCGGGCGGACGCCTGAAATTCGAGATCTATCCGAACGGCCAGCTGGTCGGGCCGCCGAACCGGCAGTTCGACGCGGCGCGCAACGGCATCACCGACATCGCCTTCTGCCTGCACGGCGTGACGCCGGGCCGCTATCCGATGACCGAGCTCGCCAACCTGCCGTTCACCTGGCCGGGCGGCCGCGTCGATCTGGCGGAAATGGGCAAGCGCATGACCGAGCTCGCGCCGAAATATCTCGCGGCCGAGCACAAGGGCCTGCACATCCTATTCATGTCGATGGCCAACCCGGTGGTGCTCTGGTCGAAGAAGCCGATCCATTCGGTCGCCGACTACAAGGGCATGAAGATCCGCTACGCGTCGATCACCAACAAGGAACTGCTCGACGCGATGGGCGCGGTGCCCATGCTGATCCCGCCGCAGGAATCGCAGGACGCGCTGGCCAAGGGCATCGCGGAAGGCGCCACCTTCCCCTATGAGGCGGGCTTCGCCTACAACCTCGCCTCGGTCGTGCCCTACGCGATCGAGCCCGGCATGGCCTCGGCCACCTTCGCGATGGTGATGAACCCGGCGAAATACAATTCGCTGCCGCCGGACCTGCGCGCGCTGCTCGACAAGGAAGCCGGCGTCAATGCCGCGATGGACTTCGGCAAGGCGTGGCAGGACTTCGAGAAGTTCGCCCGCAACTTCTTCATCACCAAGAAGGGGCTGAAGATCATCACCCTGCCGCCGGAAGAAGTCGCCAAGATGCACGCGCTTGCCAAGCCCATCATCGAGAAATCGCTCGACGCCCTGGAAAAGCAAGGCAAGCCGGCGCGCGAATTCTTCGCGGCCTATACCAAGTAGCGTGGACGCTTTTGCCCGCAGCCTCCCCCTCTCCCCGCCGGGCGGGGAGAGGGGGATCCGGGCGGCGCGTCGGGTGAGAGGGCGCCGCCACGAGTCCGAACGCTCGGCTTCGCGGCGGCGCGCCCTCACCCCGATCCTCTCCCCGCAAACGGCGAGAGCGAGAAGAGACGCCGACGAATGATGAACCGCAACCAAGCCTATGTCCTGCTCGACCGGCTGCGCATCGCTCAGCTCCGGCTGGCGTCGATGGCGCTCATCGTGATGATGGTCGTCACCTTGCTCGACGTCTTCCTGCGCTATGTCTTCAACAGCCCCGTTCGCGGCTCCTACGACCTGGTCGAAACCATGATGGCCGTGTTCGTATTCCATGGCATGTCCACCGCCCTCTTGAAGCGGCGCAACATCGTCATCGATCTCATCGATTCCTTTGGCCATCGCTATCTGATCGCCGTCCTGGTCCGGATCTCGGACCTGCTGACGATCGCGACGCTCGGCCTCTACGCCTATGCGATGATCACGCCGGCGCTGCAGGCCTTCAATTACGGCGACCTCAAGATGGAGCTCGGCTTGCCGGTCTGGTATCTGTGGGCGGCCGCGCTTCTCGGCATGGCCGGCGCCATCCTGTGCGCGATCGGCGCGCTGATCGCGCCCGCCGATTCCCATCACGACGAAGAGCCGGCGTGATGGCCGCGTCAACGATCGGCGCCATCGGCGTCATCGCCCTGTTCGCGCTGCTGCTGCTGCGCGTGCCGGTCTGGATCGCGCTCACGCTGGTCGGCTTCATCGGCAACAGCGTCATGTCCGGCGTCACGCCGACCTTCGCGCTCGCCGGCACGGTGCCGTTCGATACCGGCTCCGCCTATACGCTGTCGGTGCTGCCGCTGTTCATCCTGATGGGCGAAGTGGCATCGGTGACCGGACTGTCGTCCGATCTATTCAAGGCGGCGCGGGTGATCCTCGCCGGCATGCGCGGCGGCCTCGCCGTCGGCGCGCTCGCCGCCTGCGCCTGTTTCGGCGCGGTCTGCGGCTCGTCGGTGGCGACCGCGGCCACCATGACGCGCATCGCGCTGCCGGAAATGCGCAAGGCCGGCTACGACCCCGGACTTGCCGCCGGCGCGTTGGCCGCGGGCGGCAGCCTCGGCATTCTCATTCCGCCGTCGATCATCCTGGTGATCTATGCGGCGATCGCCGAACAGTCGGTGCCGCGGCTGTTCGCGGCCGGCCTGCTGCCCGGCCTGATCCTGACCGCGTTCTATATGATCGTCGTGGTGCTGGTCGCCTTCGCCCGCAAGGACTACGCGCCGGTCGGCGCCAGCGTGAGCTTGCGCGAGCGCCTGGCCGCGATGCGTGATCCCTGGCAGTTCCTGCTGCTGTTCCTGGTGACGATCGGCGGCATCTATGCCGGCATTTTCAGCCCGACCGAAGCCGCGTCGATCGGCGCTTTCGGCGCGATCGTGCTCGGCGCCGTCGGCGGCCGGCTCTCGCTCAAGGCGCTGCTGCGCGCGATCGAGAACACGGTCGTTACCTGCGGCATCCTGTTCGTGATCATCTTCGGCGCCAACCTGTTCTCGTTCTTCATGGTGCAGACCCAGCTGCCGAGTCTCCTGGCCGACGGCGCGCACGCGCTCAATTTGTCGGGACCGGTGGTCATGACGCTGATCATCGTGGCCTACATCGTCTTCGGCTGCTTCCTGGAAGCGATCGGCATGCTGCTGATCACGGTGCCGGTGTTCCTGCCGCTGGTGAAAACTTTCGGCTACGACCCGGTTTGGTTCGGCATCATCGTGGTCATCGTCGCCGAAGTCGGGCTCATCCACCCGCCGGTCGGACTCAACCTGTTCGTCATCCAGGCGCATGCGCCGGACATCAAGATCACCAAGATCTATACCGGGATCGTGCCGTTCCTGTTCGCGCCGCTGCTGCTGATCGTCCTGATGTTCCTCTTCCCATCGATCGCGCTCTGGCTCCCGAAACTGTTTTACGGAGCGGGCTGAGCGGCTTCGCAAACGCAACGACCGGGACAAAAGGCCGGTCGCGCCCGTCTGCGACGGGCGCCGTCCGGCCAGGACGCTCCGATCGGCGCGGCGCGGCGGCCGCTATTTCATCATCTCTTCGGGCGGGCCGGGGCCCCACAGATTGGACGCCGACGGATCCTTCGGCCACACCTTCGGCCGTTGCGGATTGTCGCGATGCCAGGGACGCGGCGCGAAATAGCCGAGTTCCTCGTCCTGCATCTGGTCGATCTCCGCGAACAGCTCGGTGATCAGCCCGTTCGGGCTGCGGTGATAGGCGAACAGATTGTGCCCGATCCCGTGGCGGCCGGGGCCCCACAGGGTCTTGTAGCCGTTGAGACTGAGGAAATCGCAGGCCGTCTGCAGATGGCTCCAGTCGCGCACTTCGAAGGCGGTGTGGAAATGGCGGTTCGAGCCCGTGCCCATCAGATTGATGGTGTGATGATCCGGCCCGCAGCGCAGGAAGACGAAGAAGTCCGCCATCCAGTCCGACTCGCGGAAGCCCAGCACGTCGATATAGAACTGCGTGACCTTCTTCACGTCCTCGCAATGGAAGGCGACGTGGCCGAGCTTGTGCGGCACCACGCCCTTGCCGGCGAATTTCTGATGCGCGAACTCGTCGCGCTTGAACACCTCGATCGTGGTGCCCTTCGGGTCGCTGAAGGACAGCATGTCGGAGATCGACGGCTCGGGATCCTTCTTGCGCTCGGTCTTGATCCCGTGCGCCCGGGTCTGCTTCTCGAAGTCGTCAAGGTCGGCATCGGGCGCGATCTGGAAGCCGATGCGCGTGCATTGCGCGTGATCGCCCTTGCGCAGCACCACCGAATGATGGTCGACCGTGTTGGCGAGATAGACCGCATCCTTGTCGCGGGCGGCGAGCGTCAGGCCGAGGATGTCGGTGTAATATTCGGCCTGCCTGTCGATGTCGGGCATCTCGTAGCTGGCATGCGCGATCTTGCGGACGCGGATCATGCTTTCCTCCCTCGCTTCGATTTCTTCGCGCGCTTTTTGACGGCGGATTGCTTGCTGGCCGCGGGCTTCTTGCGCGGCCGGACCTTGGGCTTCGCGGCCTTCCGCGCCCGGCGTTTCTTGCGCGGCATGCTGCCGATCACATCGACCATGACGGCGTTGTCGTGCTCGCCCAGCCCCATCTCGATGCAGCGCTCGAACAGCTCGGCGGCGCGGTCGAACATCGGCGTCGCCACGCCGAGGCGGTCGGCCAGGTCGCCGACCAGCTCGAAATAATGCGAGAAGCCGATGGCATCGCCCTGCGCGGGCAGGAATCTGCGCTGCGCCATCCAGGGCGCGCGGATGCCGAACTGCGTCGAGCCGCCGCTGCCGGCGGCGACCGCCTTGATCATGCGGTCGACGTCGATGCCGGCCTTGAGCGCGAGCGCCATCGCTTCGGCGGTCGCCGCCATGTGCACGCCGACCAGCAGGTTATTGATGAGCTTGACCTTGCTCGCCGCGCCGAAGTCTCCGAAATAATGCACGATATCGGAGAAGCCGCGCGCCACCGCCTCGGCTTTCTTGGCCGCCTCGGCGTCGCCGGCCAGATAAACCACCGCCTTGCGCGCCGTGACCATGCCCGGCGTGCCGCCGACTTCGCCGTCGAGGAAGATGGCGCCTTTGGCGGCCAGCGGCGCGATCTGCCGCTCCTTGTCGGGGATGAGATGCGAGCCGAGCTCGACCACGATCTGCCCCGGTCGCGCCGCGCCCACGAGGCCGCGCGGTCCCTGGATCACCTCGTCGAGCGCCGCGGCCGAGGGCAGGCAGGTCAGCACGATATCGGCCTGTTCGCCGACCTCCGCCGGCGAGCGCGCCGGCACGCCGCCGACCTTTTCGAATTCGGCGAGCGAGCTGCGCCGGAAGCCCAGCACGCGATAGCCGCTCTTGATCAGGTTGTCCGCGATCGGCAAGCCGATCTTGCCGAGGCCCACCAGGCCGACGGTCTGCATCGCTCCTCCCCATCCCGTCATTTTTCGACGGTTGTTGTTGTGAGCGAAGCCTACTTGAAGTTCGCCCCGTCCCACAACGGGCGCGCAAAGGCGAAATTGCAATCCCGCGCCCCGGCGCGGGAATTGCCGGCGGGACAAGCGTGGCGGCGCGGCGGGCGCCGTGGCAGCCGCTGCAATCTATTTGACCGGGCTCCGGGAGCTATTCCGCCGCGGGTGCTCGCCGCACGCCGAGGCCGCGCATGAAGCGTTCGCGGATCTGCACCGGATCGCGGTCGGTGGTGCCGACGCCTGGCTTGCCGTCGATGCGCGCGGCGATCAGGGTCGGGCCGCCGGCCTTGAGGGCGGCGGCGACCTGCGCGTCGAAATCGTCCTCGTCGGCGGCCCAATGGCTATTGGCGAGGCCGGAAGCGCGCGCGATGGCGACCAGATCGGCGGTCGACGCGCTCGCGGTCGGCTGCGAGCCGGTGATCTGGTAGAGGCCGTTGTCCCAGATGATCATGGTGAGGTTCTTGGGCGCCTGCACGGCGACCGTCGACAGGCAGCCGAGCTGCATCAGCAGCGAGCCGTCACCTTCGAGCGCGATCACGTGGCGTTGCGGCTGCGCGATGGCGACGCCGAAAGCGATCGGGATGGCGAGGCCCATGCTGCCGAGCATGTAAAAATTCTGCGGCCGCTGGCCGGCGGCCCACAGATCGAAATTTGTGTTGCCGATGCCGCCGATCACGGCCTCGTCATGCTCGAGCTGCGCGACCAGACGCTTGGTCAGCTCGAAACGGTTCATCACCTTGGCATTGTGGGCGCCGACAGCGCCGGTTCCGGTCACGCTCATGGCCGCCTCACGCCGTAAAGACTTTGCCGCCGGTCAGCAGCGGCGACAGAATGAAAGTGACGGGCGCCTGCGTCGACACCGCCTGCTTGATCGAGCGGTCGACGATGAAGGCAAGCTCGTCCTGCCGGGTGATGGTGTGGCTCTCGATGCCGATGGCGTCGAGCACCGGCTGCACGGTGCGACAGACCAAGGCCTGGCCGAGATTGAACTCGCCCAAGGTGCCGCGCTGCGACACGAAGATCAGCGCCGGGATCTGGCAGGGCACGACCAGCGAGGCGAGCGCGTTGGGGAGAGTCCCGAATCCGCTCGTCTGCATCAGCACCGCGCCGCGCATGCCGCCCATCCAGGCGCCGGTCACGATGCCGATCGCCTCCTCCTCGCGCGTGCACGGGAAGGCCGTGAAGAAATCGTCCTCGTGCACCGCCTTGATCAGCGGCGTGAGCACCCGGTCGGGCACATAAGTGACGAGTCTGACGTCATTGTTCTTGAGCGTCGCCAGTACCGTCTCGTACCAGGTCGCCGGCATTTTCGTGTCTGTCATGATCGCGACATCAGCTTCCTTTGGCACACGTCGTCAAG
>Ga0182748_1001505_pt1 | contig 22671 bp, 21 predicted proteins | sample eDN3rd37CKraftOP_FD_128877 | JGI IMG/M metagenome (GOLD analysis project Ga0182748, IMG submission 128877) | Enriched Organic Plus compost microbial communities from Emeryville, California, USA - eDNA 3rd pass 37_C Kraft OP (version 2) (version 2) ...
CAACCCCACACCAAATCACAAGACTTTTGCACCAAAGCGACCAAAACCTTGCAAATCGGAATACTTGATCTGAGCTAAAACACACGCATCTCCGCGGGGTTCAGCGTTTTTCACGGGCGACCACCTCCGTTTGCCGAAGGTTCGACGCAACCTCATAGGGCTTCGTCGGGACGATCGATCCAGGATAGGCGTTGGCCAGCGTGACCCCGAAAACGGGGAAGAACTGCGTGGTTTCAGCGCCGCGATGACCGCTGACGAAACCGCTCAGGACGACCCGCGTATTTGCGGTGGGCGTGAACAGCAATTTGCCGCGCACCAGATAATTGTTGATATCCTGCAGCGGAACATCCGGAACAAGATTCTTGAAATAATTGTCCGCCGTTTCACGAAAGCCGCTGACGCTGACGGCGAGCTTGTCCTCGACGACCGGCGCGCTCAGGAAACCCTTGAACGTCAGCGTGTCAAAATTGCCATAGCCGACATTGACCATCCCGCTGACCGAATCCATATCGGGATCCCGCGTAAAGACCTGAATGGCGCCCCCCGTGGCGTTGCGGCCGAACAATGTCCCCTGCGGTCCCTTCAGCACATCGACGCGGCTGATATCCGGCAGGTCGAAGGTCCCGGCCGTCGGGTTCGAGATATAGATATTGTCGATATACATGGCGACGTTAGGCTGCGCACCTGGAATGGTGGTAAAGGTCGAAACGCCGCGGATCGCTGGTATGGTCGTATTGCCCACGCGCTCCATCCGGAGGCCGGGCACCACATTGGTCAGTTGAAGATTGTTGGTGACGCCGGCCTTTTCCATCGTGTCGCTGGAGAGCGAGGTGATGCTGATGGGTACGTCGCGAATATTCTCGGCGCGCTTTTGCGCGGTAACGACGATTTCCTCCAGCCCGATTTCGCCGCTGGCTCCGGCCGCCGGGGAATTGTTCGGTGCGGGCGGGGCAACCGCTTGCGCCATGCCAGCCGATGGATGCATCCAGACGCAAGCGCTCACGCCCAACAGCGCCAATTCCAGCCTTGCCGATGCCTTTTTCTCAGTCATCCTCTCACTCCCCTTATGTCTGATGGAGCATCGAGCGGTGACTGGTGATCTATATTAGCCCGCATGCCCTTCGAGGACTGGGCACCCCGTTCCTCTGCTAGGCCAGACCGACGAACGAAACGGAACCTCCAGCGACATTATACGAATTGGTCGCACAGCGGGACGCCGTTTCGCTCGCGCGGCGCCGCTTTCCGACGGGATTGCAAACAGATCACGGGACGACTTCGCGTTGTCCTCAACTGGAGAAAAAAGGAATAAGGGCGTCCGCCAGCGCGCTGGGGGCTTCGAGCGGGGCAAGATGGGCAGCTTCCAGCTCGACGTGCATGGCGCCGGCGATACGGGCAAGGAGATGGTCGCCGTGGCCGACGAAAGGCGTCGATGCGTCGCGCGTGCCCGTCACGATCAATGTGGGACAGGCGATGCCAGCGATCCGACCGGCCAGATCCATGTCGCGGATCGCCGCGCCGCAGCCCGCATAGCCATGGGGATCCATGGCAACGAGTTGACGCCGCACCGTTTCGAACAGCGCGGGTTCGGCGGCTTGGGACAGGAAACGGCTCATTGCGAGATCGGCGACGGCAGCCATGCCCTCTCTGCGAACGGTGGCTACGCGATCGCTCCACGCGGCTCTGTCCATCGTCGCCGAGGTGCAGATGAGCGCCAGCTTCTCTAACCGGTCCGGCGCCTGCAACGCCAACTCCATACCGATCATCCCGCCGAGCGACACGCCCGCGAGCGAGAAGCGATCAACACCCGCGGCATCGGCCACCGCCAGCACATCGGCGGCGAGCGTCGCCATCGAAAAATCATCCGGCCGGGCCATGGAGGCCCCATGGCCGCGCGCGTCGATTCGCAGCAGGGCGAAACGCGCGCGCAGATCGGGCAGCATTGCGTCCCACAGATCCATGTCGGTGCCAATAGAATTGAGCAAGATCAGGGCTGGCGCATCGTCGCGTCCGTCCAGCTTCCAGTAGAGGGAAGCACCATCGACCTGAAGAAAGGGCATCAGGTGTCGCCCGACAGGCTCGTTCCGATCGCTAGCGGCGCGCCTGATTGCCGGACGACATCAGCGACTTCGACCTCGGGAGCCGTTTCAAGGAGCGTGAGGCCACCGGATTTGCGATTGACAGCAATCACGGCCAAGTCCGTAATGATCAGATCGACCACCGCCTTGCCGGTAAGGGGCAGCGTACATTCCTCGACGATCTTCGAGCTGCCATTTTTCGAAACCTGATCCATCACCACGACCACCCGCTTGACCCCGGCGACGAGGTCCATGGCGCCGCCCATGCCCTTCACCATTTTTCCGGGGATAGTCCAGTTGGCCAGATCGCCATGGGCCGAAACCTCCATCGCGCCGAGTATGGCCATGTCGATATGACCACCACGGATCATCGCAAAGCTGTCCGCCGACGAAAAGAAGCTCGATGTCGGAAGCGCGGTGATCGTCTGCTTGCCGGCATTGACAAGGTCCGGGTCGGCCTCTCCTTCCAAGGGATAGGGGCCCATCCCCAGCATGCCATTCTCACTCTGCAACGTTACCTTCAGCCCCGCAGGGATATGATTGGCGACGAGCGTGGGGATGCCGATGCCGAGGTTCACATAGAAACCGTCCCGAAGCTCCGCGGCAGCGCGCGCGGCCATCTGATCGCGTGTCCAGGGCATCAGACGCTCTCCCTCGGCCGCGTGGTCAGCTTTTCGATCCGCTTCTCATTGATAGTCGACTTGACAATCCGGCTGACATAGATGCCCGGCGTGTGAATGCAGTCGGGATCGAGCGCGCCCGCCTCGACGATCTCTTCGGCCTCGACGATCGTCATCTTACCGGCGGTCGCCATGTCGGGATTGAAGTTGCGCGCAGTTTTGCGATAAACCAGATTGCCCTCCGGATCCGCTTTCCACGCCTTGATGATCGAGAGGTCGGCCCGAAGCCAGCGTTCCATGACATATAGTTCCCCATCGAACTCCTGCACCGGCTTTCCCTCAGCCACGACCGTGCCGACGCCGGTACGGGTGAAGAAGGCCGGAATGCCTGCGCCGCCGGCCCGGATGCGCTCGGCGAGGGTTCCCTGCGGGGTGAGTTCCAGTTCCAGGTCGCCCGACAGATATTGCTGCTCGAACAGCGCATTGTCTCCGACATAGGACGATATCATCTTCTTCACCTGCCGGCTTTCCAGCAGCATCCAAAGACCAAACCCGTTTGCGCCCGCATTGTTCGAGATCACGGTCAAGTCGCGAACCCCCGACGCCCGGATTTCCGGGATCAAACTTTCTGGATTGCCGGACAAACCAAAACCGCCGGACATGATCGTCATCCCGTCGAACAGGATGCCGTCTAGTGCCGCGGCCGGGCTATCGTAAATCTTGTTGGTCATCGGCCAGCTTCCCCGGAGGCCTCGTCCGGCGCGGTTACCGCGTCAGGAAGATAGCATTTCCCGTCGACATAGGCCTTGCGCCAGCGGGTGACGACGACGCGATCGAACAGGCCGGCCGTGCTGAACGGGTCGGCCGCGATGAAGCGCTCGGCCTCTTCGCGGTCCTCGGTATCGAGCACATATAGACCGCCGCCGAGATCGGAGCCGTCGTCGTGCAGCTTTGCACCGCAGGCCAGCAAGCGCGCGCTATGTTTATTCAGAAAGTCGAGGTGTGCGGCACGCACATCGGCGCGGACATGCTGAAGGTCCGGCTTATCCCAGGTTTCGATGATGTAGGGCATGAAATCGGTCCTTGTCAGGCAGTGGAGATCGTACGGTGGTCCGAGCGGCCGCGTCGGTAAAAGGCGAGCTTGTCCTCGTCGATCGTCATGCCGAAGCCGGGGCCCGCCGGCACTTCCAGATGGAAGTCGCGGTAGACTGGCTGATCGACCGTTATGGTGTCGGCGAACAGTAGCGGGCCGAAAAGCTGGCACCCCCAATCGAGCGCACGAACGGTCGAGAACAGCTGGGCAAAGGCCGCTGTGCCGACGGCGCTTTCCAGCATCGTCCCGCCAAACAGCGTCATCCCCGCCGCCTCTGCGATAGACGCAACGTCGCGCGCGCGGAACATGCCGCCATGCTTCGTGATTTTGATGGAGAAAGCATCGGCCGCGCGAAGACGGGCAAATGCCAGCGCGCTGTCCACTGTATCGACAGCCTCGTCCGCCATGATCGGGACCGTAAAACGGTCGGTCAGGCGGCGCATCCCGTCGATATTACTGCGCGGCAGCGGCTGCTCGACGACGGCGATGTCCGCATCTTCGAGCCGCTCGATCGCCCAGGTCGCCGTCGCCTCGTCCCAGGACTGATTGGCATCGACATGGACCCGGACCTGATCGCCTAGCGCCTTCTTCACGGCCGCAGCGCGAGCGACATCGTCGCGCGGATCAGCCTTACCGACCTTGACGAGGAAGCGATCGTGCAAGCGCTTGTCCAGCATTTCCCGTGCCTGGGCGATATCCTGGTCGGCATCCCCGGCACCGAGCACCAGCAGGACGGGCAACCGGTCGCGCACCGCACCGCCAAACAACGCAGATGCCGGCACTCCCAGCCGTCGCGCAACGAGATCAACACAAGCCATCTCGATCGCGGCCTTGGCGTAGAAATTGTCCTTCAGGATGCCGTCCATCGTAGCCAGCACGGACCTGAACGCCGAAGGATCGGCGCCGATCAGCGGCGGCGCAAGATAGGCGTCGATGACAATCTGGATCGCCTCGACCGTTTCCGCCCCGTAGTGCCGGATCACCGACGCTTCGCCGAGACCCTCATTGCCCTCCTCGTCACGAATGCGGACGAGTACCAGTCCTTGCTGGCTGATCGTCGCCATCGCCAGCTTGTGCGGCCGCGTTGTCGGCAAGTCGAAAATCACCGTTTCAATCGACTCGATACGCATAATAACTCCATGGACCAATCGGGCGGCTGCGCCGCTTGCCGGACGGAACAGCTGTCTTCCATGCCAACGCGAAGAGCGTGCTACCGCTATCCTTTGGCGAGATTTTGATCGAAGAAGCGAAGCAGATCCCGAATGGACTCCTGCGCCTCGGGCAATTTGACCTGCACGTTGAAGCCGTGCGGCATCGCCTCGAACACATGCAGTTCGGTGTGGACCCCGGCATTGTGCAGGCGGCGGTGCAGAAGAGTCGTTGCGGAAAGCAGCATGTCGCGCGTCCCGCTCAGGAAATAGGTCGGCGGAAAGCCCGCATAATCGCCAAAGATCGGCGAGATCAGCGGGTCGGCGAGGTCATGGCCGCCGGCGAACAGATTGGCCATATCCAGGGCGCCGGGCCTGCTTCCACTTAAGGCCAGATCGAGCCCGTCGAATGCAAAGAAGCTGTCGCCGGTCGTGCCCGACAAGTCGTGCTGCGGTGTCAGAATGCCGAGTGCGCCGGGCAAGGGCAAGCCGAGCTGACGAAGGTAGAGCGATGTGGTCAATGAAAAGGTGCCGCCTGCCGACGTGCCGTAGATAGCGATTTGTTCCGGAGCATAGCGGTCGAGCAAGCCGCGATAGACCGCGGCGCTGTCCTCGATATTGGCGGGAAACGGATGGTCGGGCGCGACACGGTAATCGACCGCTACTACCGTCGCGCCGGCATTGGCGAGCACCGCCGCTTCCATGATCATACCCTCGCACAGGATATAGGCGCCGCCGTGGATATTCATCAGCACACGGCCGTCGAAGCGCGGATCCGGATTTTTCGGCCGAACGATGGCGGCACGAGCACCGTTGATCGTCGTGCGCTCGACGTCCACCGCACAGGCGCTGACGATCATCTCCTCCATCTGGCCTATCCGCGCATTGGAGGCGGCAATATAGGCGCGCCAGCCTTCCTTGTCGGCGACCGGCGGACGCTGATCGGACGTCGCCGACCGCGGCGCCGATAAAAATCGGCGCGCGTCGTCGCTGACGCTGTTCGGCACCGGAACGGTGACGGGTCCGAACTGGAGCGGCGGATAATCCACTGGCGTTGTCATGCTGGCTCCTGCTGGAAGGGCGCGGGGCGGAACGGGCGGCCCCTGCGGACTTTGTCGACGTTGCCGTCGAAGGCGTGTGGATCAGTGAACGACAAATCCCTGAAATCCGTCGTTCCCGAAAAACTCTTCGCATTTGGCACGGTACGCGCCGGCTCCGCCCGTGTAGGCGAGGATGGCTCGCGGCTTGCCGGGAATGTTGGCGCCGACGTACCAGCTGTCGCTCGTCCGAAAGAGCGACATCTGGAAGACATCGTTGACATGGTTGGTCCAGTCGGTCTGAGCCTGTGGATCGACATCGAAATAGGTTTTGCCGCGTTCACGCAGGTCGGACAGGAACCTGCCAATAAGCTCGACCTGATACTCGTTCGTCTGCACGACGTTCGAGAGCACGGAGGGGCTGCCGGGGCCGCTGATCATCAACATGTTGGGGAAACCCTGGACGGCCAGGCCGAGGAAGGTCTGCGGACCCTGGGCCCAAGCTTCATTGATTGTGCGGCCGTCCTCGCCGCGCACTTCGATACTGGTCAGAGCACCGGTCAAGGCGTCGAAGCCGGTCGCGAACACGATGATGTCGAGCGCATGCTCCCGGCCGTCCACCACCATGCCGGTGGCGGTGATCCGTTCGATGGGATGGGTTTTCACATCGACCAGATCGACGTTCGGGCGGTTATAGGTTTCGTAATAATCCGTGCCCACGCAAACCCGCTTGGTACCGAGATAGAAACCCCGCGGCGTGAGAAGTTCCGCGACCTTTGGGTCATCGACAGTCGCCCGGATCTTTTCGCGCAGAAAATCGGCGACCTCGTCGTTGACTGCCGGATCGATTCCCCCGTCCGCGAAGGGAATGATCATGGCTCCGCCGCCCCAGTTCCAGAGGCGCTCCATTATTTCCCGTCGATGCTCGGGTGAATATTCGCGCGCCGGTTTGAAGCGCGACGCCCGCAAATCTTTCGGCATCAGCACGTCGCCGATGCCGGCCACCTCGCCGGTCCATGAGCCCGCCCTAATCTGCTCCTTCTCTTCCTCCCATTGCGCTAGGTCGGCTTCCGAAAGAGGGCCGTTCCGGGCCGGAACGGTGAAATTCGCGGTGCGCATGAACACCGTCAGCTTCTCGGCCTGTTTCGCCAGCACCGGGATGGACTGAATGCCCGATGATCCCGTGCCTACCACACCGACCCGCTTGCCGGCGAAGTCGGGATCCTCGCTCGGCCAGCGCGCCGTGTGCATGATGTCTCCGCGGAAATCCTCGATGCCCGCGATATCGGGAAGCACGGGCTTGGAGATCGGTCCCGTCGCGAGGACAAGATAGCGCGTTTCGAAAGACAATCCCTTGTCGGTCCGTATCCGCCAGCCATTCGCTCCCTTGTCGAAGACCGCCGATTCCACTTGATTGGAAAAATCAATCAACGATCGCAGATCCAGCCGGTCGGCGACGAAGGATAGGTAGCGCTTGATCTCGTCCTGCGCAGCATAGCGCTCGGTCCATCGCCATTCGCGATCGATTTCCGGCGAAAAGGAATAGGAATAGACGAGACTTTCGACATCGCACCGCGCGCCCGGATAGCGATTCCAGTACCAGGCGCCGCCGACATCACTTCCTGCTTCGATGCCTCGGACGGAAAACCCGAGTTCTCGGAGCTTATACAGCATGTACAGCCCGCCAAAGCCTGCGCCCACCACGGTTACATCGATCATTCGAACTACTCCACGAGCGATATCGGCCAGGAACTTAATGCTCTAGAATTTGGCGGCGACCTGAAGCGAAATTTGGCGGGTCCGCCGCAAGGTCGCGCTGAACAACCTGTCGCCCGACAGCGGGATCGCCGAGCGGCCATCATAGATCCGCTCCTTGGTCAGATTTCGCCCAATGAGCGCGATCCCATATCGGCCATCGGCAAAGTTCAGCCCCAGACGGGCATCCACCGTCGCGTAACTCGGTTGGAACGCCCGAGGACCGAGCGACGCGCTGGTGGCATATTTCGAGGTGTAGAAAAGGTTCAAACCGGCGTTGAGCTCGGTCTCGTCACCCAAAAAGCCATCGAGCGGTGCAGTGATGTCCGCTCCGAATGTCCCCGACCATTTTGGTGAATAGACCCGTGTCTTGCCCGTAAGGTCCTGGAACCCGCCCACACATCCTTCCGCAGCCGTCTGTCCGGCATAGCAGCTCGTATCGACGAACGCCCCATATTTGGCATCGAGATAGTTCAGCGACCCCGACAGGACCAGGCCGCGGACCGGCGCGAACTGGGCTTCGACCTCGATACCTTGCGAACGCGACGTTGCGGCGTTCCGCGTCTCGACGCCCGCGACACCGTTGAACACGGACACCTGAAGATCGTCATAATCGGACCGGAATGCGGTCAGATTGAACCGCGCGCGGCCATCGAGGAAATCGATCTTGGCGCCGGCCTCGAAGCTCTGCACATTTTCGGCCTTGAAGGCGGTCGTGCCGTCGGCCTTCAGGAAAAAGGCATCGAGATCATAGCCGCCGGACTTGAAGCCCTCCTTGTAGGATATGAACAGGAGCGCGCCGCTCGTCGGTCGATATTCGAGTGTTACGGCAGGTTGAAAGTCCTGGAACGTCCGGTCGTCGGAAATCGCGAATCCGGGGAAAAGGGTGCCAGGCAATTGCAGGAAATCCCCGGGAGCGAGGTAGATGGCGTCCGAGCTCGTGAAATTGGAAAAATATAGCTTCTTTTGAACATGGGAATATCGCGCAGCCGCCTTGACCGTGAATTCGTCGCTGAGTTGATAACCCAGCTCACCATAGGCAGACCAAGATTTCTCGCGCTGCTTGCTCTGCTGTTCGCTGAAAGAACCGAAAGGCACTCCGCCAAAGCGCGGATCGCCGCCCACCCAGAATCCACCCGGGACGCGCATGGAGAGGTCGATGACGTCGACGTAGGCGCCCGCGAGCCACGACAATTTCTCACCGGTGGGCGACGCGGCTTTGACTTCAAGGCTTTTCTGCTTCGAATTGTCGAATGTCTCCAGAATGACAGTCTGAACGTTGGTCGCGTCCGCGTCGAGGCGGTCATACTGCCTGATCATGTAATAGGATGCGGTGGCAGTGATCGTGTTGCCGTTCCAATCATAGGCAGCCTCGACCAGGCCCCCGGTAAGCTTGAAGCGGCCATAGTCCGGATTGGGTGCCCCCCTCGTTGAAAGGAGCGGGAAATTCTCCGGACCAAAAACTGCACTGGTACGGCCGTCCAGCGCACAATCCGCACCCGGCTGAACATAAGCTGGGCTGATCGGCGCCAGCAGGCCGCAATTGTAGATCTCGCTCGTGCTCCCCACGCGCAGTTGGGAGCTATGGTCGAATTTGGCGTAAATCTGAAAACTGTCAGCCGGTTCCCAGAGGGCACTGGCTCTCAGAGCATATGTTTCGATGAGCGGACTGTCCACGTCTAGCTCAGTATTTTTCATCCAGCCGTCCATGTGGCTGTAGCGCCCTGCGACCCGCGCACTGAGCGTCTCTCCGACAGGAACCGTAACGCCGCCTTCGATATTTTGTTCGTTCGCCTCAAATTCGTTGTAAGCTGTCACATTCGCCGACAGCTCGTGCCCTGGGCGTGTCGAAATGACGCTTAGGGCGCCCGCAATTGCATTCTTGCCAAGATAGGTTGGTTGCGGGCCCTTCAGCACTTCGACGCGTTCAACGTCGAGAAATCCAGCGCGGGCCAGTCCCCCTCGCCCAAAATAGACACCGTCGATAAATACGGGTACCGATTGATCGAAACCCGGGTTTGAACCGGTGGAAACGCCGCGCACCGACAAGGCCGTGGCGCGACCTGAGTTGGCGATGAACTGAACACCGGGGATTTTGAGGTCGCCGGGGTTGGTAATCGTGTTCCGTTCAAGCTGTTCGGCGGTAACGGCGCTTACGGCGATCGAGACGTCCTGAAGACGCTCGGCGCGCTTAGTCGCGGTGACCACGATTTCGTCTAGCGCGGCATCGCCGGCCCTGACCGGCTGGCCTTCAGGTGCCTGCTGGGCAAGCGCCGGCGACGCCACCACGGCGAATAGGATGCCCGAGCATCTATAGAAAACGGATTTTTTCATAACTCTCCCCTCACCTATCCAATCGGTACGCAACAATTCGCCCGATTGCTTTGGTCGCCATTGTATTTCGGCTTTAATCTGCTAACAATCTGCTGATTTCGACACATAAGGTTTCCTGTAAGTTGACAATGAACCTTGCCCTTGTCCGGACCCTCGTTGACATCATCGACGCCGGAAACCTCAGCGAGGCGGCACGGCGCCGGGGTGTGACTCGATCGCAGATCAGCAAGGAATTGAAGGAACTGGAACGCCAGGCCAATGCGATGCTGATACATCGCACGACACGGCATGTCGCGCCGACCGAGGCCGGTCGCATCCTTTATGACCATGGCTGCAGGATGCTGGCGGAAATACGTACGGCGCAGGATGTCATTCAGGGCCTGGATGCAGGAATCCGGGGCCATGTCCGGATCAGCATTCCCACGGGACTCGGCACGTCCCATCTTGGCGATGCGTTGATCGCGTTTCAGCAGCAACATGCGGAGGTCACGCTTCGCGTTCTCTATTCGAACCGGGTGGAAAACCCCGTTATGGACGAGGTGGACATTGCCATCCGCATCATTCGGGACATACCGGCGAGCGAATTCGCGACCGAAATCTCTGAGATTCCGTGGAAATTATATGCCGCGCCATCCTATCTCGCGAACCGCGAGCCTATCCAGGCACCCAGAGACCTCAAAAATTGTGATTTCCTTTTTTCGCCTGGCCCGACCAATTCGCCGATATTGCGTCTGCAATCCGGCCGCCAGGTCGAGCAAATGACCATGAAGGCGCGCCTACGGTCGGAACATATGCCGTTTCTGCATAAGGCGATGCTGGCTGGTCTGGGGATTGCCCTGCTGCCCTATTATGTGGCGTCGAGCGATGTCCAAAAAGGGGATGCCATAGTGCTGTTGCCGGACTGGAAGCTTATCGGCGTGCAGGGCAGGCTGTTCATCCATACGGCGCAGGACCGGCACGCACCCAGAGCTGTTCGAGCGTTTGCCGAATATTTGCGGGAGGCCCTGGCGAATATGATTCATCCGGATGAAAGTTAAGCCAGTCAGACGGCTCCATGGCGAGGCAGTGGCCGATTTCGCTCGAGCGGCCGTTCCACCGCCACTTTTGTCGACTCAACGGAAACGCAGTGTGTCGAAATTAACGGATTGTCCGCGTGTGGAAGCAGAAATACAACAGGCTTGATATTCGGGAAGAGGAGATCGTCAGGGTCTGACGGCTGCCAAGGCAAACGGGACGGCTTGATTTGCCAGGCCGATCCCGCGAAATTCAACCGTTCGTGTTCGTCGATGACGCGACCCCGCCCGCAGCCATGACCTGCTGCGCGTCCCGGGCCATTCAAAGCGAAGTCGAAACGGCGGACGGCAAACATTTCGGCAAGGCCCATGCCCAAGGGCGAAAGGCCCCGACCCGGCCGACGGTCGCCTCCTACCGGATAGTCATGACCCTAATCTCCGCGATCCGGGGCGCGGATAATCTGACGGAAAAGCAAATGATCACAGCGAGAAATCCGAATGAACAGGTCGTCCTCGACTTCTTTGCCGGATTGAATGCCGACGACTTGGATGCCGTGCGTTCGCAACTCGCGCCCGATATCCAATGGTCCCCCATGGTAACGGGCGTTCCCGGTTATGACATCGACAGCATTTTCACCGGTCTTCTCCCTTATCTTCGCAGCATTTTCGCCCCTGGCGACCCCCAGCAGGCCGTCCGGACGATTACGTCCGCCGACGACATGGTCGTGGCCGAAACCCGCTGCACCGGCGCGGTCCCGTCGAAGGACAACAGCCTCTACGAGAATGACTATTGCTGGGTGATCGAACTAGAAAAAGGCAAGATCAAGAAAATCCGCGAATATCTCGACATCGACAAGGTGCGCTCATTTTTTGGGTGACCCCTTTCGGGGTGAGGCAGCGACAAAGGCGGTAACAGGAGAGCAGGATGGCAAGGGTAAAGGGCAAGACGGCCTTGGTAACGGGTGCCGCATCGGGTCTGGGAAAGGCGACGGCCAAGCGGTTGGCCGCCGAAGGCGCGCGCGTGATGCTTGCCGATATCGACAAGGAACGCTTACCCGGCGTCCGTGACGAAATCATCACCGCAGGGGGCGCAGCCCTGTTTCATATACTGGATGTCACGCGCGAAGAGGCATGGGAGCGTGCGATCGAGACCATGATGTCCGAATTCGGGTCGCTCGACATTCTCGTCAACTGCGCTGGCGTCCTGTCGATCGCAGACATCGAAAATGAGACGTTCGAAAAATGGTCGTGGCAGCACCGCGTCAACCTCGACGGCGTGTTTCTTGGTATGAAGCACGGTTTTAAAGCGATGCGGCAAGGCGGCAAGGGCGGATCGATCATCAACTTCTCGTCCATCCTCGGAATCCTCAGCTTGTCGAACATCGCGGCCTATTCCTCAGCAAAAGGGGGCGTGCGCGCGATCACGAAATCGGCCGCCCTTCACGGCGGACCATTGGGCATTCGCGTCAATTCGATCCATCCTGGCCATGTTCGCACGGGGATGGTCGTCGATGGCGTCAGCGCCGCCGATTATCACGAGGAAGTATGGACCGAAATGGCGAAGCAATATCCGATCGGCAGGGTCGGGGAGCCGGAAGACGTCGCCAATGCGGTGCTCTTCCTTGCCTCTGATGAAGCGAGCTTCATTACCGGCCTCGAGATGGTCGTGGATGGCGGCTACAGCATCCAATAAGTGCCGGCCAGCCGCGCGGCAATTTTCAGCAATTTGAAGCAAAGGAACCGAAATGGCCAATCAGGCGGTGGAGAAGATGTTGGCGCATATGCGAAGTGCCGGCCAGCCGACGGATCTGGAGACGATGCGCACCCAGTTCGACGCGCTCGCCAGCGCGCAGTCCATGCCCGACGGCGCGCGCTTCGAACCGATCACGCTGGGCGATGTGCCGGCTGAACGCGTCGGGGTGGGCGAGGCGACTGGTCCCGGGGTCATCCTGTATTTCCACGGCGGCGGTTACATGTTCGGTTCAGCACTGGGCTATCGGGCCCTCACCACCACGCTTGCGGCGGCTTCGCAAAGGCCGGTTCTGGCCGTCAACTACCGGCTTGCCCCCGAACATCCCTTCCCGGCCGCGGTGGAGGACACGACCGCAGCCTATCGCGCGGTTCTCGACAGCGGCACTCCGGCTTCGCATGTGGCCTTTGCCGGGGATTCGGCGGGTGGCGGTCTGGTGGTCGCCACCATGCTCAACGCGCGCGATGTGGGACTTCCCATGCCTGCGGCCGGATATGGCCTGTCCCCCTGGCTGGACATTGCATGCGAGGGGCAGAGCTTCACCGAACTGGCCGCCGTCGATCCCCTCATGACGGCGGAGGGCGCCCTCGGATGCCAGGCGGCCTATCTGCAAGGGGGCGACGCGCACCATCCGCTGGCGTCGCCGCTGCAGGCGGATTTTGCCGGACTGCCACCGCTGATGCTTCAGGTCGGCGCGACCGAGATGTTTCTTGACGACAGTATCCGGGCGGCGCGCAAGGCGGCTTTGGCCGGTGTCCACGTCGAACTGCAGATATGGCCCGACATGCCGCATGTGTGGCAGCTTTGGCCCTCGTTCATTCCAGAGGCCGTTACCGCGCTGGAATCCGGCGGCGATTTCCTGCGCAAGCGCATGACGCCGGCTTCACGGTAAGCATTGTCGCAGGTCCATGACCCAACGGCATCTCTCATCTGGCGGTGCCCGGGCTGATCGATGCTACCGGCGGGCGGAGTTGAACGCCGCGTTCGACTTTGTACCCCGCCGCTCCGGCAAATCAAGCCGAGGTCCAGCCCCCATCGATGTTGAGTTCGCTGCACGTCACAAAGCTGGCGGCGTCGGAACATAGATATATCACGCCACCGGCCAGCTCGTCGGGGCGCCCGATGCGGCCTATCGGGTGGCGGGCCCGCATTCCGACGAAAGCCGCTTCGCGCGATGGAATGGCGCCGAGCTCGATGCAGCGATCGACGATCGACTCCATCATCGGGGTATCGATAGCGCCGGGGTGAACGCTGTTGACCCGGATATTATAACCCAGTGCTGCAAATTCGGCTCCCAGGCATTTGGAGAGCATCTTCACCGCGGCCTTACTGGAATTATAGGCCGCGCTGAAAGCCGTACCGCGCTGGCCGCCCACCGAGGAAAAATTGACGATCGACGCACCGCCGATCCGCTTCTTGCCACCGGCCTTGAGCAACGGCAGCATGATCTGGGTACCGACAACAATGGCGTCGACATTAATTCTTTGAACTTTGTGCCATTCTTCGAGGCTCGTCTCTTCGAATCTTGCGACCATCGAGAAGCCAGCGTTGTTTACCAGCGCGTCCAGACGGCCATAGCGAGCCTCGACAAGGTCCGCGACCCGTCGCCAGGCGTCGGCGTCGGTCACATCATGTTGTAGATAATCGTCGGCAACCACGCCGTTTCCGTGGGCGGCAAGGTCCGTCGCCACCACGGTGGCACCCGCCGCCTTGAGCGCGCTGCACAGCGCGCGGCCTATCCCGCCCGCCGCGCCGGTAACGACCGTCACCACGCCCAGCAATTCGGTGGCCATGGGAATATTCTCCTTCGCTTGATTATGGACGCCAATTGACTTGGGGCTTTGCTCAACCATTTTGGGGCGCAAGGTCGTGGGTCAGGCTGCGGGCGAGTCCATAGAGCAGGGCTGCAAGCAGCGGAGATGCCAGGGCCGGAACCAGCATTGCCATGCGCAATGCCGGCGCGGATCCCATATCCGCGAACGCGTCGCTCATCATTCCAATCAGGACCGGGCCGAGCCCGCCGCCGAGCGCGGAGAACAAGCCCATGATGGCGGCGCCGGTGGCCCGTGAGCGCGAATCGATGACGCTTTGATAGGTTGCAATCACTGCACCGTTCGGAAATGTCGCCATGAAGCCCGACACGGATAGCAGCGCCACGGCGACGATGGAGGAGGTCGTCAGCACGGCCCACGCCAGAATGGGCAGCATGAACAGCGCGCCTATCGCAGAAATCTGAATCGGAGCCTTCACCCCGGCGTCGGCAAGCCGATGAGCAAGCGCTCCGCCCGCGATGAACCCCAGCGCTGGGCCGATCAACGCCAGGATCGTGTAGAATCCGACCATCGACAGGCTCAGGCCGTGGATGCGCTCAAAGACCGAAGGCCACCATGCCGACATGCCCACAAAGATCAGTTGCAGCAGGAACATGAAATAAGTCGCGCGCCGAAAGGTCTGCCGGTCCCAAAGCCGCTTCAACTGGACGCCGAACGGACTCGGCTCCGACGCCTCCTCGATCTGGTCGAACCGGCCGCGGGGCGGCTCGCGCAAGGCTGCCCACATGATCAATCCGACGGCAAGACCCGGCGCCCCCAATGCAAGGAAGGTCATTCGCCATCCGATCTGCTCGGCAAGCGACCCCGCTGCGAAGGCGCCGATCGACGCGCCCACGATGGACCCCAGGCCAAATACGGAAAAGGCCGTCGCGCGGTGTTGCAGCGGAACGAAGTCACAGATCATCGACTGCGAGACGGGAGGGCCGCCGGCCTCGCTCGCGGCGACACCCATCCGTGCGACTAGCAGCTGCCAGAAATGCTGGGCCATGCCCGTCAGCATGGTCATCGCGCTCCACACCATCAGGCACAGGATCAGGATGTTGCGCCGATTTCCGCGATCGGCCCAATGCGCGATCGGGAAGGCGCACAGAGCATATGTGAAGGAAAAGGCTGCGCCCATGAGAATGCCAAGCTCGGTATCGAGCAGCCCAAGTTCCGCCTTCATCGCAGGGGCGAGGATGATAAAGGCCTGTCGGTCGATGAAACTGACGATCGTGATCAAGGTCAGCATTCCGACCGCATACCAGGCCGTCGCGGGCGCGCGGGCGTCCGGTGCAATCTCCATGTTGGTTCGCTGGCTCAGATAAACCTCCCCTGATCGTGCCTGCATTGGCAAGCATATTGCCGCACCCTCAGGCCCGGCCGGAATCGTAGCATTGTCCATGCATTTTTCTGTTATGCCGACCACCGCCGGGAAAACACCCGGGCGCCATCGATCTCGATGTCGCCTTGCGCCTGAACGGACGTCTCGGTCGTATGGACCTGCACGGCGACCGTTATGACCTCCCCGGTCTTCATCGACATCGTGCCGGAATATCTACCCTCGACCGACGCGGCCGCCGGAGATCCGACGGCAACGCGGGCTATCGTTTCCTGCTGCGTTTCCATGCGATGCTGCCGGTTGGGCGTGAGCGCCGCCATTCGTCCCCCGACCGAAACCTCCACGCCGTTGGAGACGAGGTCGCGCTTGATCGTCCAGGTCGGTTGCATCGATTCCACCAATCGGACCGATATTTCGTCGTCCGGTACGGGCGCTGAAAATTCGATCGTCATGCCGGCGTCTTGAGGAACGACTGGAAGGTCCAGGACCAAGCCGGCGATTACTGCGTCTTGCGGCGTCGACGCGAGCGGCCAGAGCCTTGGGAAGTCGGAACTGGTAACCACGATGCGAAGCCGATGGCCGGCGGCCAATCGGTAGCCGACCGGGCCAAGACATATTCTCTGGGTCCCTGCCGGGACCGGATCGCATAGCGTCCCCTTGGCGATGAGCCTGGAGCGCCCTTCAGGATCGACATCGGTGAGATGGACAATCAGCCGATCGGGAATATGTTCATTCGCCCATCGCACCGTGACCGACGGCCTTCCGCCGACGAGGCAGTCCTCCTCGAAAACGCCGGACGTGAAGATGGTCCCGAGCAAATCGTCGTCATGCTGATCGAGGGGCGGCCGGAAACTGCCCGTTGGCAGCTCGTACAAACCGCTCAGCACTCCGGCGGTTGGAGAGGAGCGGTAGGTTATGGCGATGTCCTCCGCAGCGCCGTCCGTTACGAGCCTGCCCGCCGCATCGGCTTCAAAAAGAATGCGGTCCTCCGTTGGCGGCCAGGACTCGAAACCCCGCCAGCCAGTTGGATCGCCCGGAAAACATACCGTTACTGGCGGTCCTTGCATGGCCCCATTGTCCGCCTCCTTGAGCCAATAATCCCACCATTCCAAAGCCAGTCCCCGAAAGTCGATGGCGCCAAACGGGGACATATGGGGGAGCGAATGCGCCCAGGGACCGAACAGCAGCTTTTTCGGCGCGTCGATCTCTTCGAAGGCCCGGACCGTCGCGTCGCGGAACAGGTCCCGCAATCCTGCGACACAGAAGGCGGGCACCTTTATCAGCGACGGGTCGATGGCCTGAGCGCGCCATGCCGGATCTCCCGGTCGATGGCGAATATAATCGAGAAACCAGGGTTCCATCTCATTCCGTCGGCGCAGCCACCGTGCGGTCTGATCCGGCGTCCCATAATCCTCGAAGGGCGGCAACAATTGCAAGTAAAGCATGAAGCCGGCCCACATCGCCGACCCCAAGCACCCCGCGTTGCCCTGCGGATGAAAGAAATCGCGTTCGGCGTCGATCCGTCCCTCGATGGCGAGAATGGCTTTCAGAGGCGGCGGATTCTGTGCGGCCGTCCTGAGCGTCACACCGGCGCCATAGGACATTCCCCACAGTCCCACATTGCCGGTGCACCAGGATTGATCCGCGGCCCACGCGATCGCGGCGACGCCGTCATCGCCCTCTCCGGGATCGACGATCGCGCGCTGGATGCCATCAGAAGCCCCGATTCCCAGCAAGTCGACGAGCAGGCAGGCATAGCCGCGCGCCGCGAACCAGTGCATTTCGGCTTCATTCTGTATCCCCGCTCCGGCATCTTTCAGATAGGGATAGATGGTGACCAGGGCCGGCACCCGACCCGCGCCGACCGGAAGGTAAAGCGTCGCGGCCAGGGTAATATCGGGCTGCGCTGTCGGAATGCGGACATTCCGCACGACCTGCACCTCGAACAACGGCTTTCGCGAGCCGCCCGATCCCGCATCACGATCACCCGTCACACACCATCTCCGTCACTCCATCGTCCATCGGCCGGACTCGGCATTCGAGTCGATGTCAACGATGGACATGGGTGAGCCCGCTCGCGATGGTCGCCATGGCGGCCGCACCGAACCGCGCGCAGGCGATCGATCGACCGTATGATTCCGATAGCGGGATGCTCTTGACGGAACGTCCCCGGATCACATGTCAGCATTCGACTGCGAGACCGCACCTTCGAACATCCACCCCACGCCGATTATCTGTTTCACCCCCTTCTGCCATTGTTCCCAATCGAGAACAATCTTCTAATCCTGATACAGTGAGTTTCCTTTATGTTGACAATCGAGCCAATGATTCCTCACGCGAGTCAAGGTCTGCCCTATCAGGCGCCACCCCGGCAGCAGCAAGCTGCCTCGCCAATTTGTCGATCACGCGATAGCAGGGCATGACCTGCGCAACGCTGGCGTTGGGTTCACGACCCTCGCGAATTGCCGCGATGAATTCGCGGTCCTGAAGCTCGATGCCGTTCATCGACACGTCGACCTTCGACACATCCACCGGCTCTTCCCGGCCGGTCACGAGGTCGTCGTAACGCGCGATCCAGGTGCCGTTATCGCAAATATAGCGGAAGAAGGTGCCGAGCGGCCCGTCGTTGTTGAACGATAGCGACAGGGTGCAGATGGCACCGCTTTCCGCCTTGAGCTGGATCGACATGTCCATTGCGATGCCGAGTTCGGGATGATGCGGACCCTCGATCGCATTCGCCTGGACGATCGGCCCCGCCTGCCAGGCGAAGAGATCGATCGTGTGTGCCGCATGGTGCCAGAGCAGATGGTCCGTCCACGAGCGCGGCTCGCCTTTGGCGTTCATATTCTTGCGGCGGAAGAAATAGGTCTGGACGTCCATCTGTTGGACGGCGAGTTCGCCCGCCGCGATCTTTCGGTGAATATATTGATGGCTCGGATTGAAGCGGCGGGTGTGACCGACCATAGCGACGAGACCCGTGCCCTCACTTTTCCTCAATACAGCCTCGCCTTCGGCCAGGTTGCCGCAGAGGGGAATTTCTACCTGCACATGCTTGCCGGCCTCCAGGCATTGAATTGCCTGGTTTGCGTGCATCTGGGTCGGAGTACAGAGGATCACGGCGTCCAGCCCTGGTTGCCCGAGCGCCTCGGCAAGGTCCGTGGTTGCATGCCGCACGCCATATTTTGCGGCGATCGCCTGCGTCGGTGCGAGCCGCCGCCCCACGACAGAGATCACCTCGACCCCGTCGATATTCTTCAGGCCGTCAAGATGCTTTTCTCCGAAGGCGCCGGCGCCGACCAGTGCGATTTTCATGGATTAGGCTCCAATACGATATGGCCGATGGCCGTGTTGCTGCAGGGGACGTGATAATGGCAATGGAGGCAACGGGTTCGGTGCCCGAGCGCGCCGCGCATGATCAGCCACATGACCATCTCTATTCCTTCGGACCCGGTCTCGCGCAGATACTCGAGATGCTGAATGTGGCGGAGATGGTCGCTGTCGCCGACAAGGCCGTCCAGGAACCGATTGTCCCATTCCTGATTGATGAGACCCGCGCGGGGGCCCTGAAGCTGGTGACTCATTCCGCCCGTCCCCCAGATCTGGACGTTCAGATTCTCGGGGAAGCTCGCGACCGCGCGCGCGATCGCCTCGCCAAGCGCCCAGCAGCGATTGCCCGAAGGCGGTGGATAAGTGACGACATTGACCGCGAGCGGCACGACCTTGACCGGCCAATCGGTGACATCGCCGAACATCATCGACAGCGGAACGGTCAGACCATGATCGACGTCCATCTCGTTGATGATTGTGATGTCGAACTCGTCGAGGATCAGGCTCTGCGCGATGTGCCAGGCGAGGTCGGGATGGCCGATCGCATCGGGCACCTGCCGCGGTCCCCAACCCTCGTCCGCTGGCTTGTACCGCTCGCCGCAGCCGATGGCGAAGGTCGGGATGAGCTTCATGTCGAAGGCCGAAGCATGGTCATTGTATACGAGGATCACCACGTCGGGCTTCGCCGCCTTTTCCCATTCGCGGGTCCAGTCATACCCCGCGAAGATGGGTGCGAAATAAGCATCTCGGTCCTTCTTCTGATCGTGCGCGACGCCCAGCAAGGGCACGTGGCTGGATCCTATTCCGGCGCTGATACGAGCCATTACCGACCGTCCCTCTTGGAACGCACGCCCTCGGGCGAACGTCCTCCTGCATTCATCATCGCCTGATATTCCTCGACGCTCGCACCGGTCATCGTGCTGACTGCCTGAACGAAGCTCAGGCCATCGGTCGAAAATATCTTCGAGAGGAAATAGATGTTCCCTCCGAGATCAAGCAGCCGGTTATAGTCGCGCGCCAGCACTGCTGCCTTCTGCTCTTCCGAAAGCGGCCAGTTGGCGAGATAGGCGGTTTCGTCGGCCTTCCACCGCACGCGGTTCTCCACCTTCATCAGGCTCATCGCGAACTGGTTCAGGTGGTAGCCTTGCCGTGCCCGCGCCGCGGTAAAAACCCGCGTTCCGGGAATGTCCTCGAGCTCGGCCAGATAGTTATGGATGTCCCGCATCAGCTGCCGCCAACGCGCGGCGATGAAAACAAGCGCGCTATCAAGGTTGCGCGCTTCGACAGGGGCCGATCGGCGGCCTGTTTCATTTTCTCGACAAAGCCATCCACGCAAAAATCCTCATGTCGGAACCCAAAGGATAAAAAGGTGGCCGCACGCGCTGCGCGCGATCGGTCACCTGCCTTGCACCCGCAGCGCACCGGCTGCGTCACCCAAACCCTGGATGCCTGTCACCGCATAATCGCAGTATTTTTCGTCGCGCATCAGCGCGCGGGCGGGCGGTATGTCATAGGCTCCCGCTTCCGGCACCGCCAGCGCAGTGCCCACCTCGCCAAACTCGTTATAAACCACGTCGACCATTGCCGACCATTATGGCGAGCCGGGATTCCTCACCAATTGATAAGTCACCGCATCCATAATTTTTTTCGAATTCATCTGCTTTCAACGATGCTGCGCATGACATCGACAAAAGCTCGTTGCCGCGCCGTCGGGCGCCATTGGCTGCGGTGTGTAATCCCAATCGTCCGCATAACGTCCGGAGGCGCATCGCAGATGCGCGCCAACCAATGCGCCTCGAGTTCGACCAACACCTGGTCGACCGACAGTAAGGTCAGCATATCGCTTTCCATGAGAATTTGCCGGATCATCATGACCGATCCGCATTCGACCGGCACGCGCGGGCTTTCGATGCCAACTGTGTCGAACATTCGCTCCCACTGTGCGCGAAGCGGCGTGCCGCCCACGGGAACGATCCAGGGAAATTCTGCGAGCTCCGTCAAGTTTACAGTGTCTCGTCCGGCGAGCGGATGGTCGTAGCGGCCGATTACCACTGGCCGATCCTCGAACAGAGGCTCCCGGATCAGGTCGTCGCCGGCACTCGCGTCGCGCAGCGCTCCGACCAGAATATCGAGTGTGCCGTCGCGGAGCGGCTCGACAAGTTCGGCGTAGGATCCCTCGACGATGTCAATGAGGGCCTCAGGCCATTGTTTCAAGAAGAGGGCCACGGCGGCGGGCAGGATACGCGCGCGCGACAGTGGCATGGCACCGATAACGATGCGCGCCGTCTCACGCCCCTTGAGCGCATCGAGTTCCGCGACTCCCGCCTCAAGCTCAGCGCGCGCCAAGCGGAAATTGCGGGCGAGACGCCGCCCCTGCGGCGTCAGGGCAAGCCCGCGTCCGCGCCGTTCGGTAAGCGGACGTCCGAGTGCAACCGACAGGTCACGTACCCCGCGGTGCAGGGTAGGCTGCGAAAGTCCTGTCGCAAGGCTTGCCCCGCCATAGCTGCCCGCATCCGCGAGCGCGATGAAGGCATGCATCTCAGACATGGTGACGCGCGGCGATCCCACAAGAGCCAGCGCCGCAGCGATCCGCGGAAGGAAAAGGTCCGCAGCCTCGGTCGGCCTCATCCCGCCGGGATGGCGCTCGAACAGCGTAAGGCCGAGCTGCGTTTCGAGTCGCGACAGCGCCTGCGTCACTGCTGGTTGAGTAAGATGGATAGCACGCGCTGCCTCGCTGATCGTGCCGAACCGAGCCGTTTGGGCGGCCGCATTGAGATGCCGGAGGTTGAGTTGCCAAATATCCATTTGGCAATCCTTAGCAAAAACTTATGCCGTGCATAGTTCCGACCATGCAACTGGGATTGTCAGTAATTTCGTTTGTGGGCGGGCGGTTGCGAATCGGTCAGCCATGACCCTGGTGAAACGCCCACTGAAGAGCACAGCGAACTGGCCCTTCACCATAGCCCGACAAGCGATATTGCTATCCGCTGACGGTGACCGACTCAGCCAGTCGATATCTGCTCGGCTGCGAAGCCCTCGCAACCACCAAGGAGGTGTTCGCAATCAGTGTGTTCGAGCGCGAGCCGGTTCGAGAGACATGTCCAGGAGCGTCTCATCGATCAACAGGAGGTAGCGTCAATCGTGCGGCCGCTGCTCGAGGTCTGGCGTGCGGCCCGCCAGCGCGCAGCAGAGCTGGGCGAGCAGCTCGTTACAGCCGCGCGCAAGAGCGAGGCGTGCCAGATACTGATGTCGATTCCAGGGGTGGGCGCCGTGACTGCGACGGCGTTTGCCACGGCGATCGAGGACCCCGGGAACTTCAGGAAATCACGATCCGTCGGCGCCTGGCTGGGGCTGACGACGCGGCGC
>Ga0182748_1001509_pt1 | contig 22636 bp, 24 predicted proteins | sample eDN3rd37CKraftOP_FD_128877 | JGI IMG/M metagenome (GOLD analysis project Ga0182748, IMG submission 128877) | Enriched Organic Plus compost microbial communities from Emeryville, California, USA - eDNA 3rd pass 37_C Kraft OP (version 2) (version 2) ...
AACCATGCGCTTCGACGATGTCGCCGCGCACGCCATGGCGCTGCTTGCGATGGAGCAATTCGGCTGGGCCATGGTCGGTCTGCGGCGCGCGTTTCGCGTCGCCGCATCGGTCGCGGCGATCCGGCGGATCCTGCACGACGGCTACGTGCCGGTCTGGGCGCCGACGGCCATGGTGCTGCGCGCGCCGACCATACCGGCAAGCTGGGACGTCACCTCGGACAGTCTCGCGGTCTGGCTCGCCGGCCGCTTGGGCGCGCGCCGGCTGCTGCTGGTCAAGCATGGCGCGCCGGCCGATCCGGTATTGGTGACCGACCTCGTCGTGCAGAGCCTGGTCGATCCGGACTTCCCTCGATATCTGGCCAATTGCGGCGCGCGCGCGTTCATCGCTGCGCCGCAAGCGCACGCGGCGATGACGGCGGCGATCCGCCGGGGCGGACCGCTCGGCGCCCGCATCGAATTGCACGCAGCGGATCCCACAGACTCGGATTCATCTTCATGGCCAAGGTCGCGACGCCGCGCTGGGGCTGGGCTCTGACCGGATCGGGTCATTTCTTCAAGGAATGCCTCGCGCTCATCCGCGAGCTGGACGAGGTCGACCTGTTCGTCAGCCGCGCGGCGGCGGAAGTGATCCGCATGTACCGGCAGGACTTCCAGTTGCCGAAATCCGCGCGCCTGTTCCGTGACACCACGGCGAGCGCGGCGCCGGTCGGCGCTTTCTATTACGGCACCTATCATACGCTGGTGCTGGGACCGGCCACCTCGAACACGGTGGCGAAATGCGTGGCGGGGATTTCCGACACGCTGGCGACCAATGTGTTCGCCCAGGCCGGCAAGTGCCGGGTGCCGTCGATCGTTTTCGCCTGCGACACCGCGCCCGAACTCGAGACGGAAGCGCCCAAGGGCATGGTGAAGGTCTATCCGCGCCCGATCGACCTGGAGAACACCGCGCGGTTGAAAACATTCGACGACGTTTCCGTGGTCGAGACGCTCGCGCAACTGGCGGACGCCATCGCGCGCCGCAAGCGCGAACTGTCATGACGGAACACATCGCCTTCCTCACCGGCCACCTGGCGCAGCCGCGGCTCACGAAAGTACTCGCGGGCATGAAAGATGCGGGCTTCGCCTGGTCGGTGATCAATGTCGGAGTGAAGGTCGCGGCGCTGATGACCGAGGCGATCATCGCGCGCCGGCTGCCGCGTCCGCTGGCCGCGAGCCGCGTGGTGGTCCCGGGCCGCTGCCGCGCCGACCTCGACCGGCTCAGCGCCGAATTCGGCGTGCCTTTCGTGCGCGGGCCGGACGAGGTCGGCGACCTGCCGCAATATTTCGGCAAGGGCGGGCGCGCGAGCGACCTGTCGCGCCACGACATCCGTATATTTGCGGAGATCGTCGAGGCCCCCGGGCTTGCGATCGACGCCATCGTGAAGCGCGCCGGCCTCATGCGTGCGGCCGGCGCCGACGTGATCGATCTCGGCTGCCTGCCCGATACGCCGTTTCCGCATCTTGCCGACGCCGTGCGGGCGCTCGCCGCCGAAGGCTTTACGGTCAGCGTCGATTCCGCCGACCCGGACGAGCTGCGAACCGGCGGGCAGGCGGGCGCGCGCTTCCTGTTGAGCCTCACCGAGCGCAATCTCGCTATCGCCGCCGACACCGGCGCGACGCCGGTGCTGGTGCCCGAGAGCCACGGCGATCTCGCTTCGCTCCTGCGCGCGGCGGAAGGCGCCGACAAACGTGGCATCAGGCCGATCCTCGATCCGATCCTCGATCCGATCCATTTCGGCTTCATGGCGTCGCTGTCGCGTTACGCCGAACTTCGCCGCCGGTTGCCGGATGCGGAGATCCTGATGGGCAGCGGCAATCTCACCGAATTGACCGACGCCGACTCCGGCGGCCTGACGGCGGCGCTGATCGGCATCTGTTCGGAACTCGATATCCGAAACGTGCTGGTGGTGCAGGTGAGCCCGCACACGCGACGGACCTTGCAGGAGCACGATGCGGCGCGCCGCATGATGTTCGCGGCGCGCGCGGACGGCAGCATTCCGAAAGGCTATGGCGGCGCGCTGTTGCAGTTGCACGACCGCAAGCCGTTTCCCAACAGCGCCGACGACATCGCCGCGCTCGCCGGCGAGGTGCGCGACGGCAATTTCCGCATCGAGACGGCCGAGGACGGCATTCATGTCTATGCGCGCGGCGCGCACCATGTCGGCAGCGATGCCTTTTCGCTGTTTCCCAGGCTCGGGGTCGAGCGCGATGGTCCGCACGCCTTCTATCTCGGCGCCGAACTGGCGAAGGCAGAAATCGCGTGGCGGCTGGGCAAGCGCTACGTGCAGGACGAGCCGCTCGACTGGGGCTGCGCGGTCGATCGCAGCCAAGAGGACCTCACCAGGCTGCGCGCGGCCGGCCACACCTTGCGCGCGGCGGCGGCCGGCAAGAACGGCGATGAATGAGCGCGGGGAATGAGCGATGCCGATGATCCGCGAGACCATCGTGATAACGAGCGATGCGCAGGGCCGCGCGCATATCGCGCCGATCGGGCTCATTGCCGATGGCGCGGATTGGGTGATCGCGCCGTTCCGGCCGTCCACCACGCTCGACAATCTCGAGGCCGTGCGGTTCGCGACGGCCAACCACACCGACGATGTTCGCGTGTTTGCCGGCTGCCTTACCGGGCGGCGCGACTGGCCGCTCGAAGCGTCCGACGCGGTGCCGGTGGCGCGCCTCGCCGGCGCGCTGGCGCACCTGGAACTTGCAGTGATCGACGTCAAGGAAGACGCGGAGCGGCCGCGCTTCCGCTGCCGGGTGGTGAAGGAAGCCGCACATGCTCCGTTTCCGGGCTTCAATCGTGCCAAGGCGGCCGTGATCGAGGCGGCCATTCTGGTCAGCCGGCTCGGCCGGCTGCCGCGGGAGCGGATCGAGCGCGAAATGGCCTACCTGCAGAGTTCCATCGACAAGACGGCGGGGCCGATGGAACTTGAGGCCTGGGGCTGGCTCACGGACCGGGTGAGGGCTCATTTCGGGCCGTAAACATCGCGCCCGAAAACGCGCGCCGCGAGATCGCGTCCCCCAAGAACGCCTCCAAGAACGCCTGCAAGAACGCCCGCCGCAAGAACGGCCGCCGCCACACAGCGCGCTCTAAGCCCGCGCGCTTCATTCGCATCGCAGCAATGCGCGATTGGTCGCAGTATTCCGTTACCAATTTGCTCGCCTTTGGCCCGGCTCTTGCGTAAGTCGGCAGGTGCGCAAGAGAGCGGGTGCATAAGCGCACAATTGCTTATGCGAGCTCTTGCGTCGGTGAAAAGCAAGCAACGAGACGCGCCTGTTGCGTCGGGTGCGCGTTCCCGGGGGCTTCCGCCCCCCAACTCGGTCTTTTTGGAGCCTTGAATGCTGACTGCGCTCATTCTGGTTTGCTCTCTCGTCAATACCCCCGACATTCGCGACTGCAGCCGTACCAATGCCATCGATGTGATGGTCATGCCGGTATCGTCCGGCAATCCGGCCACCTGCTTCATGCAGGGCCAGGCCTATCTCGCCTCGACCGACATCGGCCGCAATCTGGGCAAGGACGAGCAGGTCAAGGTGGTGTGCGTGCGCAAGGAACTCGCCGCGACGCGCACCGAGACTCTGGCGGATCGCTGGTCGGCGAGCCGGCGCTGATCCCGATTCGATTGCTGCGGGCCGCTATTCGCTCGGGCGCGGTTCCGGCGTGGCGGGCGCGAGCGCAAGTCCGGCCTTCGCCCAGCCGTCGGTGCCGTCGGGATACCAGATGACGTGGCTGTAGCCGAGCGCGACGGCGCGCTTGGCGGCGTTCCACGACATCCAGCAATCGTGCAGGCAATAGATCACCAGCGCCCGGGCACGATCGCCGCCGGTGGCCTTTTCGAGGCCGCGGCGGAAATAGCGTTCCATCGCTGGGGCGAGCGCGCCGTAACCGGTGTCGGGCAGCCAGAGGCTGCCGGGAATATCGAGGCGGGGCTTTTCGTGCCAGATCGTGCCCGCCGGCAGATTGGCCGGTTTCGGCGGCCGCGGCAGCACGTCGACGAAAGCGGCCTGCCGGCCTTTCCATAGCGCCGCGACCTCCGCCGTCGTCGCCACCTGCGCGCCGCGCAGCGTGTCGGGCACCGGCGCGCGATAGTCCTCGAGCCGATAGCCGTCGGGCTCGGGCGGCGACAGCTCGTCGCCGCGCGCGAGCCCGGTCAGCGCGAGCGCGGCGACGAACGCGAGCCCGGTCAGCGCGCGCGCGCCGGCGCGCGTCGTGCGGCGGCCGGCGGCGGCGCTATTTCGCGTTCGCCGGCGACGCGATGATCCGGTTGTTTTCATCCAGGAGCGGAACGCCATAGCTTTGCAGGAGCGCGGTGATTTCCGGCTGCTTCCGGCGGATCAGCTGGTTCAGTTCGCGCTTCCATTGCTGGTCGGAATAACGCACGCCCATGCCGATGCGGTAGCTCATGCGCGGACCGTTGGTTTCCTTGAGCAGCGGAACCACCGTGATCGGCGTGCCGTTCTTGCGCGCGTAATGGCCGGCGAGCGGGCCCCACAGGATGCCGGCGTCGATACGGCCGTCCGCGACGTCCTTCATCATGGCGGCGGCGGAGGAATCGTAGCGGGTATCGACCACGAGCGGGTAGGGCTTCGCCTTCGCGATCAGGCCGTCCAGCACCATGTTGGTGGCCGGCGGCGTGCCGGCGATGATGCCGATGTGCTTGTCCTGCAGGCGCGGGTCGGTGAGCCGGTCGACGCCGTCGAGGCCGTTGCCCGGCTTGTACACCAGCGTATAGGCCGTGCGGTAATAGGGATTGGTGACCTGCACGATGTCGTCGCCCTGCGGCATGCCCATGATGACGTCGCATTTGTAGACGGCGAGCGTGCGGCGCACGAAGCCCGGCGCGTTCGGATACCAGGTATAGGCGACGCTCTTGCCCAGCGCCTTGGCGAGCAATTCGGCGAGCTTGTTCTCGAAGCCTTCGCGCTCGGTGTTCGAATAGGGCAAATTGTGCGGATCGGCGCAGACCCGGAACACCTTGGGATCGACCAGTTCGAACGGCGCCTGCTGCTGGGACGCGCCGCCCGCCGCCGCCGGCGGCGGCGCCTGCGCCCGCGCCGGTGCCGCGCCCAGCGCCAGCAGCGTCACCGCCGCCGCGCCGGCGGCGCGCACAACGCGTCCGGCCGCGCTCGCCATGCTCACGCCCGCTCGCTCGCCTGCGCGCATCGGGTCGAACTCCCGGTTCGTCATTCCGGTCCCATGCAGCTGTTTTCCGCCTCCGCCGCGGCCTTGGATTTTTCCGCGTGCTTGGCCGGACGTCCGCGCGGGATCGCGTCATTGGCGCGCGCGCGCAGATAGACGAAGATGTCGTCGAGATAACACATCACGTTCTTGTTGGTGCCGAAGGCCGGCATCACGTTTTCCGAGGCCGTGTTCACGTTCTGCCGGCCGCTCGCCACCACGCCGAGGAAATCGGAATAGCTGATCGCCTTCAGCGAATCCTTGAGCGCGGGCGCGTAGGACGAGCCGTCGCCGTCCGGGCCGTGGCAGACATGGCAATCCGAGTGATAGCGGCGGAAGCCGGAATAGGTGTACCAGTCCACCGTACCGTCGCCGGCGACATGGTAGGTCGGGTTGCCGTCCTTGTCGTAATACTTGCCGCCATCGTCCTTCACGGCCTTGGGATTGCCCGAGCCGTCGGCGACGGCGCGGCCGCCACCGATGGCAAGGAGTGCCGCGACCATCGTCGCGGCCAAGAAACCATATGCTCTCACGGGAGTTCCTTTTCGCTTGGCCGCGGCTGAACGGCCGATATCGCCGGTGCTGGACCGAGCCGAACCCGGCGCGCCGTTCGCGACGGCACGCCGGGCATGGTGCCTCAAGTTACATCGGCACGTTTCGCGTCAGGGCAGCGCGAACACCGTGAGCTGGCCGCCGAGCGACGTGTAGTCCTTCAGCGCGGCATAGCCGCCGACCGCGCCGAGGCCCGCATGCGGATCGGTCAGGCCCGCGGCGAGACCGATGCCGGCCCAGCCGCCGACGCCGGACAGAACGGCGACATACTGCTTGTTGCCGTGCTGATAGGTCATCACGTTGCCGATGATGCCGGACGGGGTCTTGAACTTGTACAGCTCCTTGCCCGTCTTGGCGTCGACCGCCTTGAGATAACCTTCCAGCGTTCCGTAGAACACCACGCCGCCGGCGGTCGCGAGCGCTCCCGACCACACCGAGAACTGCTCCTTGTTCGACCACACGATCTTGCCCTTGCCGGCGTCCCAGGCGATGAAGTTACCCATATGGGTTTCGCCCGGAGGCGGATACATCGACAGCGTCGCCCCGACATAGGGCTGGCCGGCGGTGTAGGAGACGCGGAACGGCTCGTAGTCCATGCAGACGTGGTTGGTCGGCACGTAGAACAGCTTCGTCTCCGGCGAATAGGCCGCCGGCTGCTCGTCCTTCGTGCCCAACGCGGCCGGGCAGATGCCCTTGGTGTTGTGGTCTTCGCCGTTGTGCTCGGTCGAGTATTGCGCGACCACCAGCGGGCGCCCGTAGGTCGGCGAGTTCTTGTTCATGTCGACCTTGGTGGCCCAGTTCACCTTCGGATCGTACTTCTCGGCGACCAGCAGGGCGCCATTGGCACGATCGAGCGTATAGGCGAAGCCGTTACGGTCGAAGTGGACGAGCGCCTTGTGCACGGTGCCGCCGACATTGACGTCGGCCAGGATCATCTCGTTGACGCCGTCATAGTCCCATTCGTCGTGCGGCGTCATCTGATAGACCCACTTGGCCATGCCGGTGTCGGGGTCGCGCGCCCAGATGGTCATCGACCACTTGTTGTCGCCCGGGCGCTGTTTCGGATTCCAGGTCGAGGGATTGCCGGAGCCGTAATAGACCAGGTTGAGCTGCGGGTCGTACGAGATCCAGCCCCAGGTGCAGCCGCCGCCGATCTTCCACTGATCGCCCTGCCAGGTCTTCAGGCTGGAGTCCTTGCCGACAGGCTTGCCGAGTTCGGTGGTCTTTTCCGGATCGACGAGGATCTGATCGTCGGGGCCTTCCGAATAGGCCTTCCAGGCGAGCTTGCCGTCCTTGATGTCGTAGGCGGTCATGCGGCATTGCACGCCGAACTCGCCGCCGGAGATGCCGACCAGGACCTTGTCCTTGACGACCAGCGGCGCCGACGTGCCGGTTTCACCCTTTTTCGGATCGCCGTTCTTGGCTTCCCACAGCACCTTGCCGGTCTTGGCGTCGAGCGCCACCAGCGTGGTGTCCGCCTGGTTCAGGAAAATCTTGCCGTCGGCATAGGCGAGACCGCGATTGACGGTGTCGCAGCACATCACGGGGATGACGGTCGGGTCCTGCCGCGGCTCGTATTTCCAGAGAATCTTGCCGTCGTGATTGAGGTCGAGGGCGTAGACCGGATTCGGGAACGGCCCGTGCACATACATCACGTCGCCGACGACCAGGGGGGCGCCTTCGTGACCCCGCAGGACGCCGGTCGAGAACGTCCACGCCACCTGCAGCTTGCCGACATTGGCGGCGGTGATCTGTTTGAGCGTCGAGTAACGCGTGTTGGCGTAATTGCCTGCCGGCATCACCCACTCTTTCGGGTTCTGCGACATCTTTTCCAATTGTTCGTTCGCGCTGGCGGCCGTGGCGAAAGCCGCTACAGCTCCGATGCAGCCTATGAGCAGCAGATTGCGCATCCGTATCCTCCCTGCGACAGTGTCGCGGGTTGACCGGCACAACGGCACTTTACGTGCCGAGCATCGGCACCCGTGCTATGGGAAGCGTTTCCGACAGCGTGTCACAGCGTGGCGTGGCACCTGGGGCACATTCGATGCCCCGCCGCAGCCTACGAAAGAAACGTCAGCATTCCCGTTCGACTGACGCCCTTGAAGCCGGAAACGATGCTGAACTTTATGCTCGGCATTTTCCGACTGCAACAAGAAATATATCATCGATCGAATTACACGTTCTCGCGCCAGCGAAGTTTGTGCGATGCAGCTTGGCGACGCATGTTCGAGAGTGGGCCGGCGAATGTTGGGATCGATCCATGCCGCGCGCATCGTGCCGTGCGACTTTAGTGCGGCCTTCGCGCGTAATCTTATTGCGCTCGCTGCCGGAATTCTCGTTTCCTGCGCCGCATCATCGTTCGTCGGTGCGCGGGCCGGCGAAACCATTCGTCCGCTCGATGTGACCGAAGTGGCGCCCGGCGTGTTCGTGCATTTCGGCGCTATCGCCTTGATGAATCGCGAGAACGAAGGGGCAATCGCCAATATCGGATTCGTGGTCGGTGCGCAGGCGGTGGCCGTCATCGACACCGGCGGCAGCGTGCGTGAGGGGCGCGCGTTGTTGGCGGCCATTCGTGCGCATACGAACAAAGCCGTCCGTTACGTCATCAACACGCACATGCATCCCGATCACGTCTTTGGCAACGCAGCATTTGCCGGCCTCGGCGCCGTCTTCATCGGCCACAAGAATCTTTCGCGCGCGCTGGCGGAGCGCGGACCATATTACCTCCAAAGCTTCCGGCCGATGTTGGGCGATGCGCTCATGGCGGACATCAGGATCGTTGCGCCCACGCAAAGCGTGGCCGACACGCTCGATATCGATCTCGGCGGGCGACGGCTCACGCTCGAGGCCTGGCCGGCCGCGCACACGGACAACGATTTGACGGTACTCGATCACGGCTCGCATACGCTGTTTACCGGCGATCTCCTGTTCGTGCGGCATGTGCCGGTCGTCGATGGCAGCCTCGTCGGCTGGCTCAAGGCTCTGGACCGGCTGGCGCGCATCCCGGCGCAGCGCGTCGTGCCGGGACATGGTCCGCTGGTGACGCAATGGCCGCAGGGCCTTGCCGACGAGCGCCGCTATTTCGACCGGCTCGCCGCCGACATCCGCGGTTCCATCAAGCGGGGTGTGCCGATGGCGGCCGCGGTCAAGACGGCGGGCGCCGCGGAAAGTGATCGCTGGGATTTGTTTGAGGCGTATAATGCGCGCAACGCCACCGCGGCTTTCGCCGAACTGGAATGGGAGTGAGCGGGCGAAAGGCCGCTTCTGATACGGAGGCCGGTCATGACGCGGAATGCACGACGTTCGCTGGCCGTGGTTGCGGCCGTTGCCGTTCTGGGAATCGCAAATCTCGCCTGCGCGGCCGAACCCGGCGCCGCTGCCGATTCCTGGCCGGCGCTGGCGCATTCGATCTTCAAGGATCGTCCGCTCAACGACGGCAGCGGCGTCATCGCGCTGGAAATGCCGTATCGCGCCGAAGACGCCGCGATCGTGCCGCTTTCGGTGCGCGATACATTGCCGGCCGGCGATCCGCGCCGTATCAAGGCGTTGACCATCGTGATCGACGAAAATCCGTCGCCGGTGGCGGCGGAATTCACGTTCGGCGACAAAGCCGCGGTGAGCGCGATTTCGACGCGCGTGCGGGTGAACTCCTATACCAACGTGCACGCGGTGGCCGAGCTGTCCGACGGCAAGCTCTACATGGTCAAGACCTATGTGAAGGCGGCGGGCGGCTGCTCGGCGCCGGCGATCAAGGATGAAGCCGAAGCCAGGGCCAATATCGGCCAGATGCGGCTTCGGCAGTTCGCACAAGCCGGGGCGGCCGCGCAAGGCAAGGCGCGCGAGGCGCAGATCATGATCCGCCACCCCAACAATTCCGGCCTGCAGATGGATCAGATCACGCACCTCTATGTGCCGGCCTTCTTCATCGACAATCTGAAGGTCTGGCAGGGCGACGATCTGCTGTTCGCGATGGAAGGCGGCATTTCGATCTCGGAGAATCCGAGCATCCGCTTCACCTATGTGCCGAACGGCGCCGCGACCATGCGGGCCGAGGCCACCGACACCGACAAGCACGTGTATAAGGGCGCGTGGCCCGCCGCCGGGATTTGAGCGGCGTGGCGTTGCACGGCGCGGCCGGAACGGGCGCGCCCGCAAGGCCGGTTCAGAAGCAGCGGACTTCCGCCTCCGCCTGCGCGCGCCGCAGGTCGTTGACCGCTGCTTTGGTCGGCTCGGGCCCGCGGAACATGGCGCCGAAGCGGCCCTCGACCTGCGACAGGCTGAGCACGGTCTGCGCCGCCACGTAGCGGTCATAGGGCAGGATCGAGGCGATCACGTCGATCGAGCACGAGCACTGCCGCAGCGCCTGCTGAGTATCGCCATTGGTCTTCATGCAGGCGAAAACGTAATCGGCGCGCGTTTCGGTCGGATAATCGTTGAGTTCCGTGGCGGCCGCGGCACCGGCCGCGAGCGCGACGACTATCGCGCCCACGCCTGGCGTCAGCCAGCCTGATCGGATCGGTCTCATCGCAGCGCCTCCGCATCGGAGTCGGCAGCCGCCCACCGCGATCATGATATGGCCTCGCGCGGCGGACGGGAAGTCCGTGCCGCGTCCGGCGGTGCATTGTTGCGGCGCGTCGATCGGCGCGCTTGTCAGTCGTAGCGGGGAACCACTAGGCTCAGCTCCGGACGTGGGGGCACGTACGCAGGCGGCGATGACTTCAAAGTGTGGTCGCGCGCGCCGGACAGAATCAGATCATGATGAAGTCGCGCGTTCGCTGCGGTTTGGCCCTGGGACTAGCCGTCTTGACCGGCATCGCCGCCCCGCGCGCGATGGCCGCCGACACGATCCGTCTCGCGGTGCAGAAAACCGGCACGGTGGCCTGGGAACTCGATGTCGCGCGCGCCCACGGCCTCGACCGCCAGGCCGGCCTCGACATTCAGAGCATCGAATTGGCGAGCCCGGAGGCCGGCAAGATCGCGCTGCGCGGCGGCTCGGCCGACGTCATGGTTTCCGACTGGCTATGGGTCTCGCGCGAGCGCGATCTCGGGGCGCCGGTGACGTTCTATCCCTATTCGAGCGCGCTCGGGGCGGTGATGGTGCGGCCGGGCTCGGGCATTCGCACGCTCGCCGATCTCAAGGCGAAGTCGCTCGCGGTCGCGGGCGGTCCGATCGACAAGAGCTGGCTCTTGCTGCGGGCATTCGGCCAGCAGACGGGCATCGATCTCGAACGCCAGGCGCATGTGGTCTATGGCGCGCCGGCGCTGATCGCCGGCAAGATGGCGCAGGGCGAGATGGACGCGATGCTCAATTACTGGAATTTCTGCGCGCGCCTGGAAGCGCGAGGGTTTCGCCGCATCGTCGAGATCGCCGACCTGCTGCCGAAATTCGGTGTGAGCGGAAAGCTCGCGATGGTCGGCTATGTGTTCGACGAGCGCTGGGCGGCGGCCCATCGCGGCGCGCTCGCGCGCTTTCTGGCGATGACCGCGAAGGCCAAGCAGATCCTGAAGACCTCCGATGCGGAATGGGAGCGCATCGCGCCGCTGACCGGCGCGCGCGACGCCGCGACGCTGCATGCCTATCGCGACCGCTACCGGCAGGGCATTCCCGACCGGCCGATCGAGGCCGAGGAGGCTGACGCGCGCGTGCTCTACCGCGTGCTGGCGAAGCTCGGCGGTCCGAACCTGGTCGGGCAGGGCGCGCGGCTGGCGCCGGGCACCTTCTACCGCCCGCCGGCGCCGGAGTAAGCCGCGCATGGTCCGGCTTGTCTCGCTCGTCTTGTTCGCAGGCGTCTGGTGGGGCGCCTCGTTGTTCGCGGGGCCGCAGATGCTGCCCGGGCCGCATGCCGTGTTCGCCGCGATCGTCGGCGAGGCCAGAAGCGGCGAACTGTTTTTCCAGACCGGCGTCACGCTGCTGCGGGTGCTCGTGGCCTTCACGCTGGCCATGGTCGTGGGCACTGCCGTCGGCCTGCTGATGGGGCGGGTCAAGCTCGTGGACCGGCTCGCCGATCCCTGGCTGATCGTGTTGTTGAACCTGCCGGCGCTCGTCATCATCGTGCTCGCCTTCATCTGGGGCGGGCTCACCGAGGTCGCCGGCGTGCTGGCGGTGGCGATCAACAAGCTGCCGAACACGGTGGTGACGGTGCGCGAGGGCGCGCGCGCGCTCGATCCCGCTCTCGACGAGATGGCGGAGGTCTTCGCGCTGCCGCGCGCCAAGGTGCTGCGCCATGTCGTGCTGCCGCAGCTTGCACCCTATACCGCGGCGGCGGCGCGCTCCGGCCTCTCGCTGGTGTGGAAGATCGTGCTCATCGTCGAACTGCTCGGCCGGCCGAACGGCGTCGGCTTCGAGATCGGCGTGGCGTTCCAGCTGTTCGACGTCACGCGCATCCTGGCCTACGCGCTGACTTTTGTCGCGGTCATTCTCGCAATCGAAACTCTCGTGGTGCAGCCCCTTGAACGACGCGCGTCCCGCTGGCGAACGCGGCCCGCTTGAGGTCCGCATTGCGCGCAAGGCGTTCACGGCCGCGTCGGGGCAGCGGCTCGACGTCCTGCGCGATCTCGCCTTCACGCTGCGGCACGGCGAGGTGGGGGCGCTGGTCGGGCCGTCCGGCTGCGGCAAGACCACGACGCTGCGCATCATCGCCGGGCTCGACCGCGGCTTTGAGGGCAGCGTCAGGCGGCCGCCGGGCGGCCGCCTGGGCATGGTGTTCCAGGAGCCGCGGCTGCTGCCGTGGCGCACGGTCGAGGACAATGTGCGGCTGGTGGCGCCGGCGCTGGCGGAGGCCGATCTCGCCGCGCTGTTGCGGGTGCTCGGGCTGGCGGCGCACCGCGCGCATTTTCCCGGCGAATTGTCGCTCGGGCTGGCGCGGCGCGTGGCATTGGCGCGGGCATTTGCCGTGCAGCCCGATTTGCTCCTGCTCGACGAGCCTTTCGTGTCGCTGGATGCGACGTTGGCCGCGCGCCTGCGCGACGAACTCGCCACCCTAATGGAAATCCGGGCGATGACGGCGCTGCTGGTGACCCACGATCTCGAAGAGGCCGTGCGGCTGGCCGATCGGGTTTTCCTGCTGTCGGCGCGGCCGGCCCGCATCGTCGCGGAAATTCCATTGGCGATTCCGCGCTCACAGCGCAACGAACGGGATATCGCCGCCATGCTGGCCGAGCTGTCGGCGCGCATGAACGGCGCCGGACCGACGGCGACGGATTCACACCAAGCTGTGAGCCCGCGGTCGGATTAGATGGCGTATCCTGCTCGCTCAAGGCGGTTCATCACACCAAAGGGGGGAAATCATGCGGACCGTTATCGTGACCGGCTTGTTGCTGACGCTGGTGGGCACAAGCGCCATGGCACAGAGCAGGCCCACGCGCTTCTGGAATTTGACGCTCTACACCGTCACCAGTCTGCAATTGTCGCCCACGGGCAAGAACAGCTTCGGGCCGGACCAATGCAAGAACGACAAGGACGGCACCGTCGACCATGACGAGCGCCTGCGCATCACCGGCGTAACGTCCGGCCGCTACGATGTCAGGCTTACCGACAAGATCGGCCGCGTTTGCCTGGTGCGCAATGTCGAGGTGACGGAAGGCAAGGTGTTCTCGATCGAGGAGAAGCAGCTCACCGATTGCAAGAAGTGACGCGCGCGCCTCACGTTGCGTCGGCGGACTTGCGCTGGCCCGGATATTCGCAGTGCCAGCGCACGGCGGTCCATTTCGGATGTTCGCCGATCCATTGTGCGATGTAAGGCGGCGCCGACATGGCGCATTGCCGCAACGATTGCCCCGTCGCGAATTCCAAGTGGCGTTCCTCGCACTGCGTCGGATGCGCGATGGCACAAACGGTGATGACGAGTGCGATGAAGCTCATGGCAATCGGCTCCGTGCGGGCGACTCCAACCTACACCCGATAAGTCCGCCGGGCGACGCTCGTTCAGGCCGGCGGCAGAAATATTTCGCCCCGGCCGGCCGCCGCCAGGTCGCCGATGAACCGCCGCCAGGGCCGGCGCAGCAGAGCGGCGGTATCGGCGCTGTAAGCCCTGACGCATTCCGCCATCAGCGCATTGGCGACGAATTCGTGTGTGCCGCAATCGGCGAAAGTCGGTGACAACGCGCCGTTACCTTGCATCAATATCAGCGTACCGCGCGCCATGAGGTACCCGGGCTGCACGCCGCTCCGTCCGCGCACGACCAGCGTACCGGCGATCATGCGGCTGCCGGCATAGGGGCCGGCGTCGCCTTCCACCACCATCATACCGCGCCGCATCTTGTCGCCGGCGCGTGCGCCGACATTGCCGCGCACGATCACCACGCCGCCGCGCATGCCGGCGGTCTCGCCGGCCAAAGGCCCGCCCAGTCGCTCGCCGACATTGCCGGCGATCTCGATCGTGCCGGCTTTCATGCCGGAAGCAGCCCAGGGTCCGGCATTGCCGGCGATGGAGAGGCGTCCGCCCCCCATCAGCCGTCCGGCCTGCAGGCCGACGTCGCCCTCGACCAAGATTTCGCCTTTGCTCATGCCGCAGCCGACCCGGTCGAAACGCTCGCTGCCGCCATCGAAGCGGATTTGCGCGGCGTCGCCCATGGCGATCTTGAAGACGTCGCCGGCGCACAGGCGCTCGCGCGTCGTCTGCAGTTCGATGCGGGCGATGGCCGTCTCGTTCATACCGGCGAGGCGTTCCGGTACGAGCGGCGCGAGGTCGAGGCGCTGCGCGGGCGCTGCGTGTAAGGTGAACACGAGCGCGCTCACGGCAGCAGGTCCTTCAGATGGAAATGATGCGATCCGAGCTTGCCGCCGTAATTGCCGGCGCCGATCCGCAAGGCGCCGCGTTCCGGGCCGAGCGCCAGGATCGCGGCGATGCCGGCGCGCATGGCGTCAGCGATCGCCTCGCGCGTCAGCCCGTCGATGACGATCTCGAGCACCGCCGCGATATCGGGATCGAGCGCGCTGTCGACCGCGCCTTTCAGCGTGGGACAATAGGCATCATTCGTGGAGGCGTTCGCGCCCTTGTATTTGGAGCCGACCTTCGAGCCGGAGCGCGCGATGCCGCCCGGAAACGGCATGATGACGTCGGGAACGCCGCGCATGGCCTCGACCGCGGCCTCGGCGGCGGCGAGCGTTGTCTGCGCACTGGCGCCCATGACGATGATGTTGCCGCCGCCGACCGCCTGTTTGGTCAACCCGGTGCGGGCTTCGCAGACGAATTCGCCGTCCATCACCGGGATGCGCCAATAGCGCCTGGGGCCTAGGCGCTTCGCCACTTGCCAACCGTCGCCGAAATAGCGCAGGGCATCGCCGAGCTTGAGCATTTCCGCGCCGTCGAGCCCGGCATAGCAGGCCGAGCCGGGGCTCGTCAGCACGCATTGGCCGACGCGCGTTTGCAGCTGCTTCTGCAATTCGCCGGTGGAAACCGCGAACAGCAGAACGCGCATCCCGGGCCGGCCGTCCGGCGTCTCGTGCGCGGCCAGCTCGCGGTCGATGCCGGCCTCGCAGCCGCAGCCGATCACCGAGGTGCCGAAGCCGGTCATGGTCACGGCGGCCTGCCGCGCCCAGCTGGCGCTCGGCGCCGTGATGACGAGGGCGGTCGCCCGCATGCCGAAAGCCTCGGCAAAGGTATCGTCGATCCGGATGCCGTTGACCGTCATCGGCTGCATGACACGGCCTCGAACGGATCGGGACGGCCGATCGCCGCCTCGGGGACGCACAGAAAACTCGGCGACAGCCCGTAGCGCGCGTCGTAATAGTCGCGCATGCGGCGCTCGATTTCGCGCGCGGCCTCCGGCCGCACGTCGAAGGCGCGTCCGAACGGCTGCGCGATTACCGCGCCGTCGCGCACGACCAGTTCGCCGTTCTTGAATACCAGCGCGGCGGCGCGAAACATCTTGGCCTTGTCACGGTCCGGCGTATAAACGGCGACATCGGCCACCGCGCCGGGCGCGAGATGGCCGCGATCCTTGAGCCCCAAGAGCCGGGCCGGCGCGGGGCGCGTCATCGTGGCGACCTCGGCAAGCGTATATTCGCGCGTGATCGACGGCAGCACCGTCACGGCCATCGCTTCCGCAGGCAGGGTGGCGATCCATTGCGCGCGCAGGTCGCGATCCATCAGCAGCGCGAGAATGTCGGGATAGGCGGTGAACGGCGCGCCGTTCGGGTGGTCGGTGGTGAACAGCACGCGCCAGGGATCGTCGGTCAACAGGAACAGTTCAAGTCCGGCCGCCCATTGCACGGCGTTGTAGAAATCGCTGCGCCGGTAGTCGTAGGGCACGATGCCGGCGCCGTTCGAATCGCCGTCGAAGATGACGTATTTCCTCGGCCGCGCCTGGTTGCGCGCGTTGAATTGGCGCAGCACATCGCAGGAGATCGTGACGGTCTGTCCGAACATGACTTGGCCGACATCGACGGTGACATGCTTGGCCGCATTGACCGCCTCGGCCAGGCGGGCGGCCGCCGACGAAAAGCCGCGCGGGCCCTCCTTGCCATAGGCATAAAACTGCAAATGCGCGAGATGCAGCGGGAGGCCCTCCGCGGCGTCGATGGTGGCGAGCGCGGTCTCGACATTGCCGGCAAGCCCGAGATTATTGCAGTGGACATGCAGCGGATGCGGCAATCCGAGCTCGCTTACCGCGCGCTGCAGCGCCTTCACGATCGCGCGCGAACTGACGCCATAGGCCGGCACCTCGTCGTCGAGCGAGAACGACCGCACATTGTCCTTGAAAGCCTCGGCGCCGCCGGCATTGATCACCTTGATCCCGAGCCCGCGCGATGCCGCCAGCGTCCAGGCGACGTAATCGCGCACCGCCGCGGCGCTTTCCTTGGCCCGCAGCAGCGAGAGCAGGAAGTCGTCATTGCCGAGCACCGTCAGCGCCGCTTTGTCGATGATCGGAATATCGGAGAGTTCGAGATGCGCCTGCAGCGCATGATGCGGCAGCATCGCCGGTTCGACCACGGTGGTGAACCCCATGGCGGCATAGAGGCCGCCGGTCTCGAACGTGTTCCACGCGCCGCGCGGTTGCGGCATGTGCCCGGGATGAACGAAATCCAGCGCGTAGCGCTGTTCGGGCAGGAGCAGGCGGCCGAGCGTTTCGTTGTTGCCGGCAATGTGCGAGTGGATGTCGATCGCGCCCGCCATGACGATCTTGCCGGATACATCGTAGCTTTCGTCGGCGCGGCCGCCGGGCGGCGCATCGACGATCCGGCCGTCGCGGAAATGAAGGTCGCCGACGGCGTCACGGCCATTGGCCGGATCGATGACGCGGCCGCCGGTGAGCCGGGTCAGCATGGCCGGGCGGCCGGCAGGGCCGCTGCGATCATGGCGAGGGCTTCCGCCGCCGGCAGTGCGTCCGCCGGCGAACGCGCCGGCAAGGCCGCGATGGTGGCGGTCGCGGACAGGTAACCGACCGCATCGTGGTCGATGCCCGGCTGCCCGACCGCGATGACGACATCCGCGTGCAAATCGGATGGCGCGGCCGCCAGCGCGATCGTCGGCAGCTCGCGTTTCCAGGCCGGAGCGTGCGGTCCGTAACAGGAAATCCAAAGCGCGCAATCGGCTTCGCCGCTCTCGACGAGGCGCGTTGCATCGAACCGCCAGGGATCGTGCTCTGCAAAGCCGCGTGCGAAGCAGACCGGCAGCGGAAAGCCGTTCATCCAGCCGCTCACCTGTTGCACGGCGGCAGCGTTGTCCGGCGGAGCGAGCGGCAGGCCGGAAAAGCGCGTGGTCGAATTGAGATCTTTCACCAGCCCGCACAGCATGTCGATGGTGAGGGTATCGAGATGCGCCGCCGACCATAATGCGACGCCGAAGCGGGCGTTCGTCAAGTCGGCGGCTAATGCGGCGAGCAGGTCGGCCGCCACCGCTGTCTGGCCCACGGGCTGTCCTGCGCAGCGCGCGCGCAAGGCGGCAAGAATGATCGGCAGGTCGTCGGGCTCGCCGAGAACCCTCATGTCCGGGTATCGGCCCGCGGTCTTCGCGTCGTCGCCGGGGCACAGCCAGGCGATCCGGCGCCTGCCGCCGTCCGAGAAAAGCCGCTCGGGCATTTCGGCCCAGGCTTCGGCCAAGCCGGGACCGACCAACAGCAGAAGATCGCCGCGCAGGCGCGCCTCATTGGGCGTCGTCACCATCATGCCGCTGCCGCGCATGACATCGAGATTGCGCAGGAGCGCGGCCGAATGCATGTGGTCGATGGCGCCGCCGAGGCGTTGCGCCAGGCCGACGGCGGCGCGCGCGCCCGCGACATCGGTGCCGAGCCCGGCGATGACCGGCAGGCGGCTCGCCGCCAGCAGTCCCGCGGCTTGCGCAACCGCGTCATCGAGTGAAGCCGTCTTGCCGCGAATCCAGGCCGCAGCCATGGGCGTTCCTATTGCATCGGCGATGAATTTTCCGTGATCGTTCCCACCAGGCGCCGTCCGCGCCCAACTACTTGTCGTATTTGATGTATGCGAAGCGTTGATCGTTTTGCGGCGTGCCTTCGAGCGCACCGCCCGCCTTGCCCGGCTGCCATTGCACCACCTCTTCGATCTTCTTCGCTAGTTCGAAGTCCTTGTCGGTAATGCCCTTGGCGGCGTGGTTCTGGAGGCGGACTTCCACCCATGCATAGGAGGCCGTGATGTCGGGATGGTGCCAGGCCGCTTCGGCGAGATGGCCGACGGTGTTGATCACCATCAGCGTTCCTTTCCAGCTGTTGGTGCGGTATTTGCGGCGAATCCAACCGTTTTCCAGCCACCAGTGCGGCAGATCGCTGGCCAGCCGGGCCTTGATCTCATCGTCGCTGTACGTGCGCTCCTTGATTGTTTCGGCCGTCATGATCGTCGGACCTCATTCGCATGCAATGAAAAATCTACCGATTGCCAAGCAAGGCCAAGTGCCGCAGTCTAGTGCCGCAGTCTAGTGCGGCCGACTTGAACTTCCTACACCGCTTGCGGAAAATTCGATCAGGAATTTCAAATCGGAAAGCGGCACTAGAATCATAAGCTTGCTAGCGTCCCGTTTGCGATGTTCGTGTCGGAATGTGCCGCAGGGTATCACGGACTTTGGAAGCGGGGCACTGGTCCCGGATTGCGCGACCGATAAAGCCCGTCCTTCTTTGAGCCCTCGGAGTGAAGGGATGAGAGCAGGGCCGTACAGCGTGACCGTGACGGTTCCAGCCCGGATTCATCTCGGGTTTCTGGACCTCAATGGCGAATTGGGAAGACGGTTCGGCAGTATCGGTCTTGCGATCACCGGGCTGCGCACACGGGTCACCGTCTCGCGGGCCCGGCGCGCGCAGATCGTCGGCCCCGAGCAGGAACGCATTCGCCGCTATGTCGAGCGCCTGCAAGCATTTCTCGAATTCGATGGGCCGCTTTCCATACGGCTCGATGAGGCGGTACCGCCGCATGCAGGCTTGGGGTCGGGCACGCAGCTCGCGCTCGCACTCGCCGCCGCCGTTCGCGAACTGAATGGACTTCCGCTCGACACGCGCGGCGATGCCTACCGGCTCGGCCGCGGCCGCCGCTCCGGCATCGGCATCGCGCTGTTCGATAGCGGCGGTGTCGTTGTTGACGGTGGGCGCGCGGCCGAGAGCCGTGCGGCACCGGTCGTCAGTCGCATACCGTTTCCGGAAAACTGGCGTATCCTGCTGGTGCTCGATCCGGCCCGCAGCGGCGTGCATGGCGAGGATGAAAGCGCCGCCTTCGCCCGTCTTTCGCCGCTGCCGGGCGAACAGGCGGGCCGCATCTGCCGGCTCGTGCTGATGCAGGCGCTGCCTGCGCTCGTCGAAGCGGATCTTCCGGCTTTTGCCGCCGCGATCAAGGAGATGCAGCAATTGCTCGGCGCGCATTTCGCGCCTTGGCAGGGCGGTCATGCCTTCATGAGCCGGGATGTCGAGGCCGCGCTCGCGCTGCTCGAAGGCGAGGGCGCGCTCGGCATCGGTCAGAGTTCGTGGGGGCCGACCGGCTTCGCCTTCGCGCCCTCGCAAGCGGAAGCCGAACGGCTTGTCGCATTCGCCCGGCGGCATCCACGCTGCCGAGGTCTGGACATCCGCATTTGCCAGGGCCTCAATCGCGGCGCACAGATTGCGGCCGGCACGGTCGCCGCGGTGACGAATTTATGATCCCGCCGGGAGATCGTCATGACGGACAAGCACATTTTGCACATGCTGACGCCGCTCAAGCACATGAGTCCGTTCGACGCCAACATGGCGCTCGATGCCGGCTTCGACGCCGTGGTGCCCTATACGCAGGTCACGCTCGGCGAGGTCCAGGGCCTGGTGCAGGACGCGATGTTTTCGCGCCCGCCGAAGACCGGCCTCAAGACCGGCGTATTCATCGGCGGCAAGCAGGCCATGCTCGCGCTCGACATGCTCGACGCCGCCCGCAAGGCGCTGGTGCCGCCGTTCGGCATTTCGTTCTTCGCCGATCCGGCCGGTTCGTTTACGACCGCGGCGGCGATGGTGGCCTGTGTCGAAAAGCTGTTGCGCGACAAGACGAAGCGCGAACTGAAGGGCGTGCGGGTCGCGGTATTCGGGGCGACCGGCGTGGTCGGATTTTCGGCGGCCGTTATCGCCGCCTTGCAGGGCGCCGACGTCACACTGGTCGGCTATGACGGCATCAAGCGCGTTGCCGACAATGCCGACGAGATCAAGAGCCGTTTCTCCGTCGAAATGCGCGCCGCCGACGGCAGCGACGAGGCCAAGAAGGCGGAATGCTTGGCGCGGACCGAGGTGGCATTGTGCGCCGGGCGTGCCGGTGTGCAAATTCTGTCGCGCGAACAGCTTGAAACGGCGGCCGATCTGCTGGTCGTCGCCGACGTGAATGCGGTGCCGCCGGCGGGGGTCGAGGGGCTCGGCATGATGGCCAACGGGGCGGAGATCAATGCGCTCGGCGCGCTCGGCATCGGGCCGCTGGCGATCGGCAATATCAAGTACAAGACCGAATTCGGACTGTTTCAGAAGATGATCGCGGCAAGCAAGCCGGTGTGCTTCGATTTCCGCGACGCCTTTACACTCGCGCGCGAGCTCAATGGATAGGGGCAGACCGATGCTGATCGTCGGCGTCTCGGGACGGGCGCTTGCCGCGTCGGCCCGGCGCGGCGGCTTCGCGCCGCTGGTGGCCGATGCTTTCGGCGATGCCGACACGCTGGCGGTTGCGGAGAGCCACGTGCATGCCGACCTGATGGAGCGGCCGCTCGATGCCGACAAGGTGATCGCCGCGCTCACGGCGCTCGTCGGCGCGCGCGATTGCGAAGGCGTGGTCTGCGGCAGCGGGTTCGAGGACCGGGCCGATCTCGTGGCGCGCATCGGGGAGCGCTGGCGGCTCATCGGCAATAGCGCGGAGACGATACGGCGGCTGAAGGAGCCTTTGACCTTCGCCGCGATTTGTCGCGTGGCGGAAGTCCCGCATCCGGCGACCTCGATCATGCCGCCCACCGACCGCACGGGCTGGCTGGTCAAGCGCAGGGGCGGGGCCGGTGGTTTGCACGTGCGGCCCGCGGGCGACGCCGAAGCCGACGAGGGCGTCTATTTCCAGCGCCGCGTGGAGGGCGAGCCGGTGTCCGCGCTGCTGCTGGGCAACGGGCGACATGTCCTTGTGCTCGGCTTCAGCCGGCAATGGGCGGCGCCGAGCCGCCGCCATCCTTACCGCTACGGCGGCGCGGTGCGGCCGGCTACGGTGGCGAACGACATGAAGGAAAAAATCATCGATGCGGTCGGTCGCATCGCGACGCTGGTGCCGCTGAAGGGGCTGAACAGCGCCGACTTTCTGGTCGACGGCGAAACCTATCACTTGCTCGAAATCAATCCGCGGCCGGGCGCCACCTTCGATCTGTTCGAGTCCGACGGGACGTCGCTGTTCGCGCTTCATGTCGAGTCTTGTGCCGGCAGCTGGCCGACCGTCTTGCCGAAATTCAACGACGCGATGGCGGGCGCGATCGTTTATGCCGAGCGCGGCATCAGTTCCGTCCCCGCGCTCGATTGGCCGGAATGGACCGCCGACCGGCCACGCGCCGGCAGCAGCATCAAGCCCGGACAGCCCTTGTGCTCGGTCTTCGCGCGGGCACCGTCGGCCGGTTCGGCGAAGGAACTGGTCGAGCGGCGGGTCGCGAAAATCCAGGAAATGCTGGGGGGGCAGCCGTCATGAGCGCCGCGCCCGCCCTGAGCGTGAATACGCGGGCCGCGGCGCTGGTCGAGCGGCTCAAGGCGGCGGCGGCCGAACTCAAGGTCGACGTTGCAAGGGGCGAGCGCGGCGAGACCTTGATCGATGCCGGCAGCCGCGCGCGCGGCAGCATCGCCGCCGGTCTGGCGATCGCCGAAATCTGCATGGGCGGCCTCGGCGCGCTTGCATTGACCGCGAGCGGTGCGCGCGCGAGCGCGCCCTGGACGGTCGCGGTGCGCTCGGCGCATCCGGTGATCGCATGTCTCGCCAGCCAATATGCCGGTTGGCGGCTCACCCACGGCGAGGGCCGGGACGCCTTTTTCGCGCTCGGCTCCGGTCCCGCGCGTGCGCTCGCGCGCCCCGAGCCGCTGTTCGAAGCACTCGGCTATCGCGATGCCGCCGCCAGCGGCGTGCTCGTGATGGAGAGCGCGCGTCCGCCGCCGCCGCCGGTCGTCGACCGGGTGGCGCAAGCCTGCGGGCTTTCGCCCGAACGCTTGACCTTCGTTTACGCGCCGACGCAGTCGCTGGCCGGCGCAACGCAGATCGTGGCGCGCGTGCTCGAAGTCGCGCTGCACAAGGCGCACGAATTGAAATTCCCGCTCGATCGCATCGTCGAGGGTCTCGGTGCCGCGCCGCTTGCACCGCCGCATCCCGAGTTTGTCGTCGCGATGGGCCGCACCAACGATGCCATCATCTATGGCGGGCGGGTGCAGCTCATGGTCACCGGTCCCGCCGCCGAGGCGCGGGCGCTC
>Ga0182748_1001510_pt1 | contig 22629 bp, 17 predicted proteins | sample eDN3rd37CKraftOP_FD_128877 | JGI IMG/M metagenome (GOLD analysis project Ga0182748, IMG submission 128877) | Enriched Organic Plus compost microbial communities from Emeryville, California, USA - eDNA 3rd pass 37_C Kraft OP (version 2) (version 2) ...
CTTCCACCTGGTCCTGCACGGCCGCTGCCGCGCCGAATTGGCGGGTGGCGAGACCCTGGCGCTGGACGCGGGCGACGGCGTCTTCTTCCTGCGCGACGTGCCGCACCGGCTCGTGCCCCTGTCCGCCGGGCAGGGTGGGCCGGCGCCGGGCAAGGACATGGAGCCCCTGCTGCCGCGCCGCAGCGACGGCACCGGCCTGGCCTGCGGCTTCTTCGAATTCCGCTCCGGCCTGGCCGAACTGCTGGCCGACACCCTGCCCGGCGTGCTGGTGCTGCGCGCGGCCGACGCCCGCTATGCGCCGGCGCGCAGCGTGTTCGACCTGATCCTGGCCGAGACCGTGCGCCCGCCCGCGCCCTCGCGCGCGGTGCTGGAGCGCCTGTCCGACCTGCTGATCTTCTTTATGCTGCGCGACCAGGCCGGCCGCGACAGCCAGACCCACGGCCTGTTCGTGCTGGCGCGCGACCCGGCCATGGCGGGGCTGCTGCAGGCCATCCTGGCCGACCTGGCCGCGCCCTGGACGCTGCAGGACATGGCCGACCGCGTGCACATGTCGCGCGCCACCTTCCACCGCCGCTTCGCCCTGCAGTCGGGCACCACGCCGGCGCAGCTCCTGCAATTGCTGCGCATGCGCGTGGCACGCCGCCTGCTCGGGCAGGGCGCCAGCGTGCAGGAAGCGGCCGAGCGCGTGGGCTACCAGTCCCAGGCGGCCTTCAGCCGCGCCTTCCTGCGCACGGAAGGCATCGCGCCGTCGGCCTGGCGCAAGGGCCCGGGGCGCGGGCGCGGCGCCTGAAGGCCCTAGCCCGCCGCCAGCCGCCGCACGAAGGCCTCGCCCGCGGCGCGCGTGCCCAGCGTGCCGCCCACGTCGCGCGTGCATTCGCGCGCGGCGATGGTCCGGGCGATCGTGTCCTGGATCGCCGCGCCGGCCTGCAGGAAGTTGTCCAGGCCCTTGCGCCGGCCGTGCCAGTTCAGCAGCATGGCCGCCGACAGGATCTGCGATATCGGGTTGGCCGTATCCGTGCCGGCGATGTCCGGCGCCGAGCCGTGCGCGGCCTGGCCCATGGCGTAGTCCACGCCGGCGTTCAGCGACCCGCCCAGGCCCAGGCTGCCGGACAGCTCGGCGGTCAGGTCCGACAGGATGTCGCCGAACATATTGGTGGTCACGATCACGTCGAAGCGCTGCGGCGCGCGCACCACGTGGGCCATCATGGCGTCGACGATCACGTCGTCGATCACCACGTCGGGGAACTCCCGGCCCACCCGGCGGCATTCCTCGATGAACATGCCGTCGCCTATCTTGAGCACGTTGGCCTTGTGCACGATGGTGACGTGCCGGCCGCGCGTCATCGCCAGCTCGAAGGCCGAGCGGGCGATCCGCTCGCAGCAGGCGCGCGTGATGCGGCGCAGCGACACCGCCACGTCGGGCGTGACCAGGATCTCGCTGCCGCCGGATTCGACGTTGCGGTCGGCGTAGAAGCCTTCGGTGTTCTCGCGCACGACCACCAGGTCGAATTCGCCCAGGCGCGCCGGCATGCCGGGATAGGTGCGCGCCGGCCGGATGTTGGCGTGCAGGTCCAGGTGCTTGCGGAAGAACATCGACGGGTTGATCTCGCCGCGCGACTCGTCCTTGAAGTCGTAGGTGGCCATGGGGCCGAGCATCAGGCCGTCGGCGCGCCGGACTTTCTCCAGCAGTCCGGGCGTGACGGTGGCGCCGTGCCGCTTGAGGCTGTCGTGGCCGGCGATGTCGTGCTGCAGTTCCAGGCCCAGGTCGAAGCGGCGCGAGGCCGCCTGCAGGACGTCCACGGCGACGGCCATGGTTTCGGGTCCGATGCCGTCGCCCGGCAGTACGACTATTTTCATTGCAGCTTGTCCTTGGTGGTCCGCGCGTCGGCCGCCCGCCGCCGGACGTCCGGGGCGGTGCTGGCCGCGGCCGGGATGGGTTGCGTCCGCTTCTGCATATTCTTGCATACAGCGATGCGGCCGGGAACCGGGCTCGCGCCTGTGCCATCGATTCAACAAACCTATTGATGATGGCTTAAATTAGTATTTAACAGTTGAATGCCCTGCCGCTAGCATTCTGCTCCAACGTAGAACACCACACTGGAGGAGCAGAAATGAGCCGAGCCGTGCCGGCGCCGGAAGGACCCCTGGCGGGGTTGCGCATCCTGGACCTCAGTTCCGTCATCATGGGGCCGTATGCCTCGCACGTGCTGGCAGACCAGGGCGCGGACGTGATCAAGGTGGAGTCCCGCACGGGAGACGTGCTGCGCTACTACAAGCCCCAGCGCGGCCAGGACATGAGCGGCATGTTCCTGTCCCTGCATCGCAACAAGCGCAGCGCCGTCCTGGACCTGAAGCAGCCGGCCGGGCGGCAGGCCTTCTACCGCCTGGTCGCCCGCAGCGATGTCGTCCTGCACAATTACCGTCCCGCGGTGGCCGCGCGCCTGGGCCTGTCCTACGAAGCGCTGCGCGAGCACAACGAGACCATCGTGGTGTGCAAGGCCTATGGCTTCGGCGAAGGCGGGCCCGACGCCGAGAAGCCGGCCTACGACGACGTGATCCAGTCCGCCTCGGGCCTGGCCGACCTGTACCGCCGCGTGCACGGCACGCCGCAGTACGCGCCTTCCATGCTGTGCGACAAGATCGTCGGCCTGATGATCGCCTCGGCCATCCTGGCCGCCTGTTACGAGCGGGCAGTGCGCGGCGTGGGCGCGGAGGTGGAAGTGCCCATGTACGAAACCATGGTCGCCTTCAACCTGGTGGAGAACCTGTCGGGCAGCGCCTTCGAGCCGCCGCTTGCGCCCACCGGCTGGAGCCGCAACATGAGCCCGCTGCGCAAGCCCTTCCGCACGCGCGACGGCTACGCCTGCCTGCTGCCGTATTCCGACCGCAACTGGCAGGACTTCATGGACCATGTGGGCCGCGGCGAAGTCATGCGCGACCCGCGGTTCTCCCGCCTGGCCGAGCGTGCGCGCCACATCGACGACCTGTACCGCATCGTCGAGGAAGTCGCGCCTCTGCACACGACGGCCGAATGGCTGGCCTTCTGCGACGGCCATGGCATACCGGCGGCGCCGGTCAACAGCCTGGACGGCATATGGGACGAGCCGCAGGCGCGCGCCGTCGGGCTGTTCCGCAGCGAGGTTCACCCCAGCGAAGGGCCGTACCGGCTCTGGCGCAGCCCCGTGCGCTACGGCGGGCGGTCCTGGCAACTGCGCCGCCACGCGCCGCGCCTGGGCGAGCACACCGCCGAGGTGCTGCGCGAGGCCGGCCTCGGCGACGAGGAGATCGCCGCCCTGGACGGCGCCGAATCCCCCAGCGAAGTCGGCTGAACCCCGAAATTCCAGCCTTTGCCAGGGAGCGCCCGCGGGCGCTTCCGGGAGGCGCTCACCCATTTTCCAACCGGAGCGACCCATGACCGCGCCCTTTCTCCTCATCAAGAACGCCCGCCTGTACTGCCCCGAGCCCTTAGGCATCAAGGATGTCCTGGTGTGCGGCGGCAGCATCGTGCAACTGGCCGAGCCCGGCGCCGCCATCTCGGGCGTGGAGCTGGATACCTTCGACGCGCAGGGCCGCATCGTCTGCCCCGGTTTCGTGGACAACCACATCCATCTGCTGGGCGGCGGGGGCGGGCTGGGCTTTTCCAGCCGCGCGCCGGAGATCCAGGCCTCGCAGCTGGCGCGCGCCGGCATCACCACGGCCATCGGCATGCTGGGCTTCGACGCGACGACCAAGAGCATGGCCTCGCTGGTGGCCAAGACCAAGGCGCTGTGGGAGGACGGCCTGTCCGCCTACTGCCTGACCGGTGCCACGCTGGAGCATCCGGTGCCGGTGCTGACCGAGAAGATCCGCACCGACATCGCCTTCGTCAACGAGATCATCGGCGTGGGCGAGATCTCGATCTCCGAGCTGGGCTACGGCTACGACAGCATGGGCAAGGGCGCCCAGTACGTGGCCGAGGCGGCGGTGGCCGGGCTGCTGGCCGGGCGCCTGAGCCGCAAGTCGGGCTATCTCTGCCTGCAGGTGCCGCCCTACCGGGAGCAGGTGCTCAAGCCGATGATGGACCTGGTCGACCGCACCGGCATCCCCATCACCCATTTCATTCCCTCGCACGTCAACCAGACCGACGGCTACATGGCCGACGCCCTGCAGTGGGCCCGGCGCGGGGGCTACATCGACATCGGCGCCAACTACTCGCCCGAGAACAACTATGCGCGCGCCACGCTGCCGGCCAAGGCCTACGCGCACTTCCGCAGCCAGGGCGTGGCGGCCTCGGCCATCCTGATGAGCTCCGACGGCAACGGCGCGCCGCCCAAGGAGGAAAAGGGCGAGAACAAGCCCAAGGTGGCCAACTACATGCCCGTGCGGGCGCTGCACGCCAGCTGGCGGCGCATCGTGCTGGAAGAGGGGCATGCCATCGAGGAAGCCCTCGCCTGCGTGACCAGCAACCCCGCGCGCGCCACCGGCCTGGCCGCCAAGGGCCGCATCGCGGCCGGCGCCGACGCCGACCTGCTGGTGCTGGACGACGACCTGCAGATCACCGACGTGATCGCGCGCGGCAGCTTCTTCGTGCGCGACGGCCAGCCCTGCCGGCGCGGCATGTTCGACGACGTTCTGCTGCGCGAGCTGGCCTAGGCGCGCCGCCCATTCCAAGAGCAAACAGGAGGAAGCCATGCAAGCCACGCAACAGGACGCAGCGGAAACCGGCGAGGTGCTGTACCGGGTCGAGGACCACATCGCCTTCGTCACCCTGAACCGGCCGCATCGCGCCAATGCCATCGCGCCGTCGACCATGCACCGGCTGATCGAATGCTTCATCGCCGCGGACAAGGACGAGGACGTGCGCGTGCTGGTGGTCGGCGGGGCCGGGCAGCGCCATTTCTGCGCCGGCATGGATCTCAAGATGGTGGACGAGGCCAGGGCGGGCGAGTACCCGCACCCGATGAAGGACTTCCACCGGAACGTGCACGAGGTGCTGCTGGAAGTCGGCAAGCCGACCATTGCCGCGCTGAACGGCGTAGCGGTGGGCGGCGGGGCCGAACTGGCGCTGGCCTGCGACCTGCGGCTGTCGGTGGACGACGGCGGGTTCTCCCAGCCCGAGGTCAAGGTGAGCATGGGCGCGACCTTCGCCGCCGTGGTGCTGCCGCAGCTGATCCCGCGCGCGCTGGCCCTGGAGCTGCTCTACACGGGCCGCATGATGCCGGCCGGCGAGGCGGTGCGCATCGGCCTGTTCAACGCGGCCTATCCCAGGCAGTCCTTCGACCGGGAGGTGAGGAGGCTGGCGGCGCTGATCGCCGGCCACGCGCCGCTCTCGGAAAGGCGGATCAAGGAAACCGCGCTGCGCTCGCTGGGCCTGCCGCTGCCGGCCGCGCTGCGGCTGAACGTGGGCCCGGACACCTACCGCAGCCAGGATCGCATCGAGGGCACCCGAGCCTTCGTCGAGAAACGCCCACCCCGCTTTACCGGCCGCTAGGGCCTGTTCGACCAAAGAGAACCCAGAGAGGAGATAGACCATGCAGATCGCAACATACGTGCGCCTCGCGGCGGGCATCGCCGCCGCCTGCGCCGCGGCATTGCAGCCGGCCGCAGCGGCCGGGCCGGCCGACGACTACCCGGCCAAGCCGATACGGATGATCGTGCCCTTCCCGGCAGGGCAGCCCACGGATACGCTGGCGCGCACCATAGGCGCCGAGATCGGTACGCTCGCGGGGCAGACCGTGGTCGTCGAGAACAAGCCCGGCGCCAATGCCGCCATCGGCGCCATGCAGGTGGCGCGCGCCCAGCCCGACGGCTATACGCTGCTGTTCGGCTCCAACTCGCCCATGGCGGGCAACATGGCGCTGTTCAAGAAACCCGCCTACGACGCGGTGGCCGACTTCGACCCGGTGGCCCTGGTCTCGCAGACCGGCTGGATGATCGCCGTGCGCACCGGCTCGCCCTACAAGACCATCCAGGACCTGGTCGAGGCCGCGCGCAAGGCGCCGGGCACCCTCTCCATAGGCGGCGGCACCACCGGCTACCAGATGGCCGCGACCATCGTCGGCAAGAATGCCAATGCGCCTTTCACCGTCATTCCCTACAACGGCACGCCGCAGCTCGTCACCGACGTGCTGGGCGGCCACGTGGACGCGATCTCGGCCGACGTGGGGACGATAGGCAAACTGGTCGACTCCGGCGCCATGCGCGCGCTGGTGGCCATGACGCCGCAGCGTGTGTCGCATTTCCCGGACGTGCCCACGCTCAAGGAGTCCGGCTACGGCGAGGTCAAGCTCATGTTCAGCTGGATGGGCATGTTCGCCCCGGCCGGCACGCCGCGCGACATCCGCGAAAAGCTGGCGGGACTGGTGCAGCAGGCCATGGACTCGGACAACGCGAAGAAGTACATGCTGGAGCAGCGCATGGACCCGTCCTTCGTTGCTTCCGAGGCCTTCCGCGAACTGCAGAAGCAGGACATAGAGAACTACCGGGCCGCGATGCAGTACACGGGCACGCAGGCGCAATAGGCACCCACCGCACCGGACACCACCATGCAGCCACCAGCCATAGCCAGTTTTTCCGACAGCGACGAAAGCCTGCGCGCGGACGTTCGCGAATTTCTCGATAGCGCGCTGGCGTCCTATACGGTCGAATACCGGGCGCGTTCCTGGATGCAGTTCGACGCGGATTTCAGCCGCAGCCTGGCGCAGCGCGGCTGGGTGGGCGTGAGCGTGCCGCGCGAGTACGGCGGCGGCGGCCGCAGCATGGCGGCCAGGTTCATCCTGGCCGAGGAGCTGCTGGCCGCCGGCGCCCCCGTGGGCGCGCACTGGGTGGCCGACCGCCAGAGCGCGCCGGTCATCCTGCGCTACGGCACGGCGCGGCAGAAGGCCTTCTACCTGCCGCGCATCTGCCGGGCCGAGGCCTTCTTCTGCATAGGCATGAGCGAGCCCGGCGCGGGCTCGGACCTGGCCAGCGTGCGCACGCGGGCGCGGCCGGCCGGGCAGGGGTGGGTGCTCAACGGCGGCAAGATCTGGACCACCTATGCGCATCACGCCCACTACATGATCGCGCTGGTGCGCACCTCGGGCGGCCCGGAGGACAGGCAGGCCGGGCTGTCGCAGATGCTCATCGACCTGAAGCGGCCGGGCGTGAGCATCCGGCCCATACGCGACCTGGCCGGCGACAGCCATTTCGCGGAAGTGTTCTTCGAGGACGTCGAGCTGCCGGCCGAGTCGCTGCTCGGGCGCGAGGGTGCGGGCTGGGAGCAGGTCAACGCCGAGCTGGCCTTCGAGCGCAGCGGGCCGGAGCGGATCCATTCCAGCATGGTGCTTGCGCAGTGCTGGCTGGATTTCTGCCGCACGCGGCCGGGCGACGCCGACCTGCAGGAGTCGGTGGGCCGCATCGCCGCCTGGCTGGCGGTGGCGCGCGCCTTGTGCATGTCCGTCGCCGCGCGGCTGGAGCGGGGCGAGAACCCCATGCTGGAGGCATCGCGCGTCAAGGACCTGGGCACGCAGATCGAACAGCAGATACCGCAATGGATAGCGGCCTGCCTGGGGAGGCGGCCCGATATCGCCGCGCCGCCGCAGTTGTGGCGGGTGCTTGCCTATACGGAACAGATCGCCCCGTCGTTCTCGCTGCGCGGCGGGACGCGGGAAGTGCTGCGCGGGATCATCGCCCGCGGGCTTGGCTTGAGATAGGGATACCAGCATGGACGACGTATTCCAGGCCGCCATGGAGCGCCTGCTGAACGATCACTGCCCCGCCGCGCTGCTGCGCGAGGCCGATGCCGGGACACGCATGCCGGCGCCGCCCCTGTGGCAGCGCGTGGCCGACGACGGCTTCCTGGACATGCTGGTGCCGCAGGAGCGCGGCGGCGCGGGCCTCGGCCTGGCCGAGGCATGTCCGACGCTGCTTGCCATCGGCCGCCATCACCCGCCCGTCCCATTGGTGCAGACCTTGCTGGCGCGTGCGGCGCTGGCTCCCTGGGGCGAGCCTCCGGCGGGGCGGATCGCCATCGCCGGCTCGCCGGCCGTCGCGGCCGGCGATGCGCTGTCGCTGCCGCGGGTCGCCTTCGGCGCCAGCGCCGACTGGGTGCTGGCCGAGGTCGCCGGCCGGGTCGCCTTGCTCGACGCCAGCCGGGCGCGCATCGATGCCGATCCGGCCGACGGGCGCGTGCTGGCCGACATGCACTGGCCGGCTCGCGCCGGCGAAGAGCTCGTGCCCCTGGACCCCGACGAGTTGCGCAGGCTGGCCGCGCTGGCGTCCTGCTGCCTGATGGCCGGGCTGAGCCTGCGCGTCTTCGAGATCACGCTGGAGTACGCCGGCACGCGCAGCCAGTTCGGCAAGCCCATCGCCCGCTTCCAGGCGATACAGCAGCAGCTGGCCGTCATGGCCGAGCTGGTGGACGCCGCCTGCATGTCGGCCCAGCTTGCCTGCCAGGCGGGCGGCCCGGCGCCCTGCGCGCTGCGCGTGGCCGCGGCCAAGGCGGTGGCGGGCGGGATCGCGCCCAGGCTGGCCGATGCGGCGCATGCCGTGCACGGCGCCATGGGCATTACCTGGGAATACGATCTGCAGCTCTACAGCCGGCCGCTGCGGGCCTGGCGCCTGGAGGCCGGCGGCGAAGGCTATTGGGCGCAGCGCCTGGGCCGGGCTTTGCTGGACGGCGCGGACGCGTCCATCCTGGCCTTCCTGTCCGGCCCGCTGGGCCGTGTGCCGGGCGGGCAGGACGGCGCGCCCGCCTAGGAAAGCAGGGGGCGGGGGCGGCGATCTAGGGCGAGCCGGGGGCGTCGTCCAGGTAGTAGCCCGGCGCCCAGCCGGTGCAGATCTCGCGCACGACCCGCTCGATCAAGGGCGTTTCGTCGGCCTTGCGCCAGACCAGCGACAGCGCGAATTTTTCGCTCGTGTCGGGCAGTTCGCGAAAGACCACGCCCGCCACGCGCAGGCCGCCGATCGAGCCGGGCACCACGGCCAGCCCGAGGCCGGCCGCCACCAGCCCCAGCATGCCGTACACGTCTTCGACGAATTCCACCGCCCGGGGCACGAAGCCCGCCTGGATGCAGGCGCGCTGCACGACGTCGTAGGCCACGCGCCCTTCGTTGGGCGGATACAGCACGAACATTTCGTCGTGCAGCTGCGCCAGCCGCAGTTCCGGCTCCCGGGCGAGCGGGTGATCGTAGGGCAGGGCCAGGATCAGCCTGTCCTCGTGGATGACGCGGCTGGCGAAGGCCTCGTTGCCGAAGGCCGTGCGCACCAGGGCCACGTCCAGCGAGCGCCTGGCCAGGGCCTCCAGCGCAGCGCTGCTGCTGAACTGCCGGAACTCGAACTGCAGGCCCGGGATGACCGTGCGCAGATGGCGCAGCAGGCTGGGCAGGAAGGTGACGCCGGCCGACGCCAGGTAGCCGGCCTTCAGGTGCCCGGCCATGCCCCGCTGCGCCTGCGAGGCGGCGGTGGCGGCGCGCTCGACCTCTTCCAGCGCCCGGTAGGTGCCGGCCAGGAAGATCCGTCCCGCCTCGGTGAGCAGCACGTTGCGGCTGGTGCGCTCGAACAGGCGCACGCCGAGCTCCTCCTCCAGTTTCCTGATCTGCTCGGAAAGCGGCGGCTGGGAAATGTTCAGCCGCTGCGCGGCCCGGCCGAAGTGCAATTCCTCGGCCAGGGCGATGAAGTAGCGCAGGCGGCGGATCTCTATCCGGGGCATGGGGCGGTCGGTTCCGGGTGCGTTGCGGCAATGGTAAACGGGCAATCGTAATTGACGCCGGCCGCGCACGGACTGTGTTACTGTGACAAAGCCCAGCGCGCGCCGGCCGGCGCGCGCTGGGCGCGTTCGGCAGTGCGGCGGGGCCCCGGTCGGCGGCGCCCGCCGGGGCGCGGACCCGGCATCGGGGGGTACCATGGATAGCGAACACCAGGCCAGCCGTGGTCAGCAGGAAGAATTGCGCCTGCTTTCGCTGGTGGCCAACGAGACTGGCCAGTCCGTGATGATCCTGGACCAGGACCGGCGCATCGCCTACGTCAACCGCGCCTTCACGCAGCGGTTCGGCTACCGCCTGGAGGAAGTCCAGGGGCGGGTGCCCAGCTCCTTCCTGGCCAGCGAACGCACCCAGCCGCAGGCGCTGGCGCAGCTGCGCACCCGGGCCTGGGGCTCGGAAGGCTTCCACCTGGACATCCTGGCGCGCGACAAGTCCGGCCGCGACGTCTGGGTGTCCAGCGCCGTCAATCCCATCGTCGACGAGCGGGGCGCGGTGCGCAACGTGGTGGTGGTGCTCACCGACATCACCGAGGCCAAGGAAATCGAGAGCCTGCGCTGCGACGCGCTGGAAGCCATGGCCAGCGGCATGGCGCTCAAGGACGTGGCCGACTTCCTGTGCCTGCGCATGGAAAAGATGGCGCCGGGCATCGCCGCCTCCATCGTCCTGGTGGACCGGGAAGGGCGGCTGCGGCCGCTGAGCGCGCCCAGCCTGCCCGAGGAATACAGCGCCGCGATGGACGGCGCGCCGATAGGCGAGAACGCGGGCAGCTGCGGCACGGCGGCTTTCCGCGGCATGCCGGTGCTGGTCGAGGACATCGCCACCGACCCGCTGTGGGCGGACTTCCGGCAGCTGGTCCTGCCGCTGGGCTACCGCGCCTGCTGGTCCTTCCCGATCCGCCGCCACGACGGCAGGGTGGTGGGCACCTTCGCCTTCTACAGCCGCGAGGCGCGCGGCCCCTGCGCCTGGCACGAGCGCATCGTCGCCGCCTGCCTGCACCTGTGCATGATCGCCATCGAGCAGAGCGAGGCCAGGAGCCGCCTGGTGCAGTTCGCGCACTTCGACCCGCTGACCGGCCTGCCCAACCGGACCCGCTTCCAGGAGGACGTGGCCCGGCTGGTGGAGGGCGGCACGCGCAGCGTGGCGCTGTTCTTCGTCGACATCGATTATTTCGGCGACATCAACGAGGCCTTCGGCCATTCCGAGGGCGACGTCATGCTGGTGGAGATCGCCGACCGGCTGCGCCGCAGGCTGGCCCCCGGCGAGTCGGTCTACCGCTTCGGCGGCGACGAGTTCCTGGTGCTGGCGCCCGACGTCGACCCGGCCGGGGCCGCCGCGCGCGCCGAGCGCATCATCGAGGCCTGCAAGCCGCCCATCGTCATATCGGACGTGCCGGTGGCCCTGTCGGCCAGCGTCGGCATCAGCGTGATGGACAGCGGCGGCTGCGACGCCGACCGCCTGCTCAAGCAGGCCGAGACGGCGCTGTCGCAGGCCAAGTCGGGCAGCCGCGACGGCTTCCGCTTCTTCAGCCCCGAGATGGACCAGGTGGCGCAGGTGCGGCTGACCCTGGGCACGGCGCTGCGCCAGGCGATGGCGCAGGAGGCGCTGAGCCTGTGCTACCAGCCGCAGGTGGGCCTGGCGGACTGGACGCTGCACGGGGTCGAGGCCCTGGCGCGCTGGACCGACCCGGCGCTGGGCGTGGTGCCGCCCGACAAGTTCATCCCGCTGGCCGAGGAGCTCGGCCTGATAGACCGGCTGGGCCGCTGGTCGCTGCGCGCGGCCTGCCGGCAGATGGCGGACTGGCGCGCGGCCGGCGTGCCGGTGCCGGTGGTGGCGGTCAACGTGTCGCCGGTGCACTTCCGCGACCCGGACTTCGCCGGCTTCATCGCCGATACGCTGGCCGAGTTCGGCCTGGCGCCGCAATGCCTGACGGTGGAGATCACCGAGGGCGTGACCATGGGCCGGCAGGCGGCGGTGATCGACGCCGTCAAGGCGGTGCGCCGGCTGGGCGTGGGCCTGTCCATGGACGACTTCGGCACGGGCTATTCCAGCCTGTCCAGCCTGCACAGCCTGCCGGTCACGGAGCTGAAGATAGACCGCAGCTTCCTGCGCGACGGCGTGGCCGACACGGCCGCCCAGGCGGTGATGACGGCGGTGGTGCGCATCGGCCAGAGCCTGGGCCTGACTGTCGTGGCCGAGGGCGTGGAAACCGAGGAGCAGTCGCAGCGCCTGCAGGCGCTGGGCTGCGACGTGGCGCAGGGCTACTTCTTCGCCAAGCCGCTGCGGCCCGGCGACCTGCCGCAGTGGATGGACGCCTGGAGCCGGCGGCGCGCCGACCTGGGCCTGCGCGTCGAGTCGGACTGAGTCAGCGCGGCGCAGGCGCGGCGATGCGCCGCTGCCCGGGCGCGCGCTGCGCCCACGCGCTGGGCGGCACGCCCTTGGCCTCGCGAAAGCTCTTGCTGAAATGGCTCAGGTTGGAGAACCCGGCGGCCAGCGCCGCCTGGGTGACGCTGTGGCCGGCCGCCAGCAGCGAGGCGGCCGCCTCCAGGCGCACTTCCCGCAGGTAGGCATGCACCGAGCGCCCCACCAGCGCGCGAAAGCCCGCCTTGAGTTTCTTCTCGCCCAGGCCGACGGCGCGCGCCAGGCTGGCCACGCTCCATTGCTCGCCGAAGCGCTCCTCGATCAGGCGGCGCGCCTGGCCGAGCTGGCGCCGCTCGCGCGGCCCGATCGCCGGCCCCGGCTGCTCGTCCACGGCCTGCAGCACGACGGCCAGCGCTTCCAGCGCCTTGGCGCGGATGTACAGCCGACGTATGACGGGATCGGCGTAGGCGCATTGCAGGATGTCGTCGGCCAGGCGCAGCAGCGCGGCCGGCGCGGGAAAGCCCGCCATCAGCGAGCCCGAGGACGGCACGCTGCAATCCTGGAAGAAGTCGCCGTGCAGCGCCGCCAGCGGCTTGCCGCCGGCGCGCAGCAGGCCGGCGGGGGTGTAGCGGATGTCGACCAAGCGCACGGCCTGGCCGCCGGCCATGCGGAAGCGCCCGCGCACCGGCCGCTCGGCCGTCTGCAGCACCGCCGTCCCGGGGCCCGCCGCCAGCGGCGGGCCGCCGTCCAGGGCCATGCTGGCCTTGCCCTGCAGGAACACGGCGATGCAGCACATGGGCGGGCCTTCGGCCAGGGAGTCCAGGTCTTCGGATGCCGTGCCCTGCCAGGCGGTGACCACCATTTCGCCGTCGAACTCTTCCAGCCGCGCCAGCTGCGCCCAGGAGCGCGGGATGGCGACGTCGGGCAGCAGCACGTGTCCGCGCACCCGCAGGACGTCGTCCGAGGGACCCAAGGCGAGGGGATCGCGCAAGATTTACCCCGAAAACGATAAGGCCGGCCCGGAAACCGTTAGCCCGGCTTGCGGTGGGATAGCAATAATTCTCATTACTTATTCTAACCAACACCAAGGCCATCGTCCCCATGGAAGCATCGTTCACCGCCCGGCGGGCGCCGCTGCCGCTCGCCTGGCTGGCCCTGTCCCTGGCCTGGCATCCGTCCGCCCACTCCCGGTCCGGGCCCGCCCCGGTGGCCGAGATGGCGCCCATCACCGTCACGGCGGGCAAGCGCGACCAGACGCTGGAGAGCTTCAACGGCGCGGTCCACGTCGCCACCGACGAGGACCTGCAGGCGGCGCAGGTCGAGAACACCCTGCAGCTGTCGCGCGTGCTGCCGGGCGTGCAGACCTCGGAAAGCGGCTCGCTGTTCTTTCCCATCGTCTCGGTGCGCGGGGTGACCTCGGCGCAGGATTTCTACAACCCCGCGCTGACCGTCTACGTGGACGGCGTGCCGCAGCTGCCGACCTTCATGTCCCAGCAACTGCTCGACGTCGAGCGGGTGGAACTGCTCAAAGGGCCGCAGGGCACGCTGTACGGCCGCAGCGCGCAAGGGGGCGTGCTCGACATCGTGACCCGCCAGCCTGGTTCGCAGCCGCACCTGCGGGCGAGCGCGGGGGTGTCCAGCCGCGACGGCTATGCCTTCAAGGCCAGCGCCGGCGGCCCGCTGGTCGACGGCCTGCTCTACGGCGGCATCAGCGGCGCGGCCAGCGACGCGCCGGGCCGGCTGGAGAACCCCGTCACCGGCAAGCAGGGCCTGGGCGGGCAGAACGGCACGGCCGGCTCGGCGCGCCTGCGCCTGGCGCCCGACGGGCGGCCCTGGGAACTGGCGGCCTCGGCCAGCGGCGAATGCACCCGCGTGCTGCAGGATGCCTACGTGCCCTACGACGACCTGGAGTCGCGGCAGGCCTACATCATGCCGGGCATCCCGGCGGACCGGTCGGACTTCGACCTGCGCCGCTGCGCCAGCAGCCAGTCGCTGACCGGCCGCTACGATTTCGCCGCGGGCTGGCGGCTGAGCGCCATGGCCGCCTGGCAGCGCCTGCACTTCGACCGCGAATATCCGATCGGCCCTTACTACACGATGCAGCCCGAGCGCTGGCGGCAGCAGGTGCAGGAGCTGCGCCTGGCCACCACCGGCGAGCGCGCGGTCGATGCGGTGATCGGCCTGTACCGCCAGCGCGTCACCCAGGACCGCAGCTACCGCAACGATCTGTACGTGCCGCTGCAGGCCAGGGCGCTGGACACGGGCTCGCACAACGAGACGGAGTCGCTGGCCGCCTTCGCGGACCTGACCTGGCACGCCACGCGGCGCCTGGATCTCGGCGCCGGCTTGCGGGTTTCGCGCGACGAGGCGAGCACCGACTATGCCGGCCAGTCGCTGAACTTCATGACCTTCGGCTACGACGGCTTCGGCGGCCGGGGCACGGCCAGGCAGACCACGGTGCTGGGCAAGGCCTCGGCCGGCTACCGCTTCAGCGACGCCTGGCGGGGTTATGCCAGCGTCTCGCAGGGCTACAAGCCGGCCGGCTACAACCTGGCGCCCTCCAGCGACGCCGACGCGCAGGCCTTCGGGCGCGAGCGGTCGGTCAGCTACGAAGTCGGCGCCCGCTACGCGGGCCGCGCGCTGCGCGCCGGCGCGGCGGTCTACCGCATCGATACCCGCGACGCGCAGCTCTACGTCAGCGACGTGATCGGCTATCAGCACCTGGAGAACGTGGGGCGGCTGCGCTCCACCGGCGTGGAGCTGGACCTGCGCTGGGACGTGGCCGAGCGGTGGACGCTGGGCCTGGACGCCTACTACAACCGGGCCGAATTCCGCAGCATCGACAACCCCTACGGCTGCCCGGGCTGCTCCGGCAACAAGGTGCCGTTCTCGCCCTCTTACGGGGTGACGGCCAGCGTGCAGGCCCGCCTGGACACGGCGCTCGGGGAGGTCAGCCCCATGCTGGCCGTGCGGCGCACGGGGGGGCAGTATTTCGACATCGCCAACGACCTGCGCCAGGACGCCTATACCCTGATAGACCTGTCGGTGGCGTGGCGGCCGCGCGACGAGATCACCGTCACGGCTTATGCCCACAACCTGACCGACAGGCTCTACCGGACCTACGGCTTCGGCAGCGCCGCGCTGGGCGATTACGCGCAGGTCGACGCCGGCCGCACGGTGGGACTCAATGTCGCCTACGCCTATTGAGGCCGGCTCCGGCGCGGCGGGCGGCGTGCGCGCGCAGGGCCGCGCCGCCGCGGGGCCGGCGGACCTGGCGGCGCTGGCCGCCATCGGCGGCATCTACGCCGCCCAGGGCCTGGTCGGCGGCCTGGCCTTCCAGGGCGTGCCCACCGTGATGCGCAGCGCCGGGGCGGCGCTGAACGAAGTGGCCCTGGCCTACCTGGCCTTGCTGCCCTGGGCGCTGAAGTTCCTCTGGGCGCCCTGGGTGGAGCGCTATCGCCTGCCGGCTTCCGGCGCCCGGCGGCGGTCCCACCGCATCGTGCTGCCCGGGCAGTGCCTGATGGCCGCGCTGGCGCTGCTGTCGGCCGCCGCCGCCCTGCAGGCCGCCGCGCTGCTGGCGTTCTGGCTGGCCGCATTCGGGCTGGATGCGCCGCTTGCGCCGCTGCTCGGGCTGAGCCTGGCCATTGCATGCTGCATGGCCGTGGGCTTCGTCGCCCTGTATTCCTACCTGATGGACCGCGACTCCCCTTTGCAGGCGGGCGTGGACTTAACCTTGTTCCAGTGCGCCGACGCGATGACGGCGGCGCTCGCCGGCGCGGCCGCCGGCATGGTCGCCCATTGCCTGGGCTATGGCGCCGGCATCGGCGCGGCGGTTGCGCTGGCGCTGGCCGCCGCGGCCGCGCTGCCTGCCGTGGCGCGCCGCGTCGCCGCGGCCGAATCCCCATCCCCGTCCCTGTCCGTATCCGAGGTATCCGATTGAACCAGACCGCTCCCCTTGCCGTGATCGCGGGCGCCGGCGTGGCCGGCCTGTCCTGTGCCTGGTGGCTGACCGAATTGTGCGGCTGGCGCGCGATCGTCGTCGAACGCGCCGCGCACCTGCGCGACGGCGGCTACATGCTGGGGCTGTCCGGCCCGGGCCTGCTCACCGCCCGCCGCATGGGGCTGGTGCCGGCTTTGCGCGAGGTCGAGCGCGAGATCGGCGAGAACGTCTACCTGGACCGGCGCGGGCGCCGCATCATGCGCATCCGCTACCGCGAGCTGCTGGACGAGCTGGACTGGATCACGCTGCGCCGGACCGATCTGGTGCAGGTCCTGCACCGGGCCGTGCGCGACCGCTGCGAGCTGCGCATGGCCACCACCGTGGCGCACTGGGCGCAGGATGGCGATGGGGTGGACGTCGCGCTGTCGGACGGCAGCCGCCTGCGCGCGGCGCTGCTGCTGGGCGCAGACGGCGTGCATTCCGCGTTGCGGGCCGGGGCATGGGGCGCGGACGCCCCCGCGCCGGCGCCGCTGGGATACCGCTACGCGGCCTACGACGTGGCCGATACGCTGGGCCTGGAGCGCGACTTCGTGTCCTACGCGGCGGTGGGCCAGCAGGTGGAATACCACGGGCTGGGCCAGGGGCGCATGGCCGCGCTGCACGTCTGGCGCAGCGCGCAGGCCGGGCCGGTGCCGCCGGCCGGGCGGCGGGCGCTGCTCGGCGAGCTGGCGCGCGACGCGCATCCCGAGGTGGCGCGCATACTGGCCAGCCTGCCGGCCGGCGCGCCGCTGGTCATGGACGACCTCGCCATGGTGGAGATGCCCGCCTGGCGCAAGGGCCGCATCCTGCTGGTGGGCGACGCCGCGCACAGCCTGTCGCTGATCTCGGGCCAAGGCGCGGGCATGGCCATGGCGTCGGCCGCGGTGCTCGCGCAGGCGCTGGCGGGGCTGCCCGTGGACCAGGCGCTGGCCCGCCACGACGAGGTGCTGCGGCCGATCATAGACCGCCTGCAGCAGCGCAGCCGCACGCTCGCGCCCGTCTACGTGCCGGCTTCGGCGTGGAGCTTCGGCCTGCGCAACGCGGCGATGCGGCTGCTGCCGCGGCCGCTGCTCAAGCGCTACTTCCTGAGCGGCTTGAAATCGGAGGCCCAGGCGGCGCAGGTCCTGTCGCTGGACGGAGCAGGCCGAACGGCATAGCGCCCGGCCGGCGCGGCTGCAGCCGTGCGGCCCGGGCGCCGCTACGGCATCCGGGCCGAGGCCGGGCCCAGGCGCTGCCGCGCCGTCCGGCCCAGGCCGGGGCGCCGTCGCGCGGCGCTCAGCCCAGCTGCACCGGCACGAAGATGCGCGCGTCGCCGCGCATCAGCAGCACGGCCACCGTGCCCTTGGCGCGCGCCACTTCCTTGCGGATCTGCTCGACGCTGGAAGCGGGCGTGCCGTTGACCGACAGGATCACGTCGCCGGCCTGGATGCCGGCGCGCGCGGCCGCGCCGGCGGCTTCCTCGACCACCATGCCGGGCGCGCCCACGGCCTGCTGCTCCTGCGGCTGCAGCGGCCGCACCGCCAGGCCCAGCCGGCCCTGGGCGGCGCCGTCGCCCGCCTGGCCGGCGTCGGCCGTGCGGTCGGCGTCCAGCGAACCCAGGGTGGCGGCGAGCTCCAGGGCCTTGCCCTTGCGCCAGACGTCCAGCCTGACGCGCTGGCCGGGCGAGGCCAGGCTGATCACCGAGGACAGGTCGCCGGAGGAGACGATCTCGCGCCCGTCGATGGCGCGGATCACGTCGCCCGGCTGCAGGCCGGCGCGCTCGGCGGCGCTGCCCTTCTCCACGCCGGCCACCAGGGCACCCGCCGGCTTGTCCAGCTTGAAGGAATCGGCCAGGCCCTGGTTGACCTCCTGCGCGGTCACGCCCAGGCGCGCGTGCCGCACCTTGCCGTGCTCCAGGATCTGGTCCTTGACCTTGTAGGCCACGTCGATGGGGATGGCGAAGGACAGGCCCTGGTAGCCGCCGGTGCGGCTGTAGATCTGCGAGTTGATGCCGACCACTTCGCCGCGCTCGTTGAAGAGCGGCCCGCCGGAGTTGCCGGGGTTGACCGCCACGTCGGTCTGGATGAAGGGCACCGAGGTGTCGTCGGGCAGCGAGCGGCCCTTGGCGCTGACGATGCCCGCGGTGGCGGTGTTCTCCAGGCCGAAGGGCGAGCCGATGGCCAGCACCCATTCGCCCACGGACAGGTCCTCGACCCGGCCGATCTTGACCACCGGCAGGTCCGCGGCGTCGATCTTGATGACCGCCACGTCGGTCTGCGGGTCCGAGCCCAGCACCTTGGCGCGGAACTCGCGCCGGTCGGTCAGCTTGACGGTGACTTCGCTGGCGTCCTTGACCACGTGGGCGTTGGTCAGGATCACGCCGTCGCGGCTGACGATGAAGCCCGAGCCTTCGCCGCGCACCGGCACTTCGCGCTGCATGCGCGGCACGGCCATGCCGGGGAACTGGCCGAAGAACTGCTCGAAGGGATCGTCGCTGGCCGACACCTTGGTGGTGCCGGTGACGCTGATGTTGACCACCGCGGGGCCGTATTCCCGCGTGATCTGGGCGAAGTTGGGCGGCGCGACCGTGCCCACGGCGGGCGCGGCCGCGGGGGCGGGTTCGGCGCGGGCCTGCATGGCCGTGACGGCGCCGGCGCCCGCGCCGCCGACGACGCCGGCGGCCAGCAGGGCGAGAAGCAGGCGGGAGGGTAGGGGACGATTCGTCGTTTTCATGTCGGCCTTCCTTGGGCACATGTTGGACACGTGCGCAGGATGCCGGCGCTTGCTTAGGCGAATCTTAAGAATGGGGCGGGAAGGCCACTTCCACGCGCAGCCCGCCGGCGGGCGCATCGTCCAGCCGCACCGTGGCGCCGTGGCGCTGCGCCAGCGCCCGCACCAGCGACAGGCCCAGGCCGCTGCCCGGCGCGTCGCCGCCGCCGGCGCGGTAGAAGCGCTCGAACACGCGCTCGCGCTCGGACGGCGCGATGCCGGGCCCGGCATCGTCCACCGTCAGCACCGTGCCCGCCGGCCCGGCGGCCACGCCCAGGCGCACCTGGGAGCCTGCCGGCGCGTACTTGACGGCGTTCTCCAGCAGGTTGCGCGCCAGCAGCACCAGCGCGTCGGCCTGGCCCTGGACCGTGGCCGTCCCGGGCCCGTCCAGGACGATCTCCATGTCCTTGGCGGTGGCGGCCGGCAGCACCTGCGCCACCGCCTGGCGCAGCGCGTCGATGAGGTCGGTGGGCGCCAGCGCCAGCGCCGGCGCGCCGGCGTCGTAGCGGGCCATGGACAGCAGCTGGCCGATCAGCCGGGTGGCGCGCTCCACGCCTTCGGCCAGCCGGCCGGCGGCCTGCTCGCGCGCGGCCGGGTCGTCGCCGGCGCGGCGCAGGCCCTGCAATTGCAGGGCCAGGGCGGCCAGCGGCGTGCGCAGCTCGTGCGCCGCGTCGCCCACGAAGCGCTGCTGCAGGGCGAAGGCCTCGCGCATGCGCGCGAGCAGCTGGTTCAGCTCCTGGACCAGCGGGCGGATCTCGTCGGGCAGGCCGGCGTCGGACACCGGCGACAGGTCCTCGGGCCGGCGCGCGGCCAGCTGCGCGCGCGTGCGCGCCACCGGCCGCAGCGACAGGCCCACGCCCCACCACACCACCAGCATCAGCAGCGGCGCGGCCGCCAGGATGGGGCCGACGGTGCGCAGCGCCAGCGCGCGCGCCGTCGCGCCGCGCACGCGCAGGTCCTGCGCCACCTGGGTGACCTGCAGCGGCGTGGCCATGGCGTAGACGCGGTAGCTGGCGTCGCCCGCGTCCACGTCGGAAAAGCCCAGCACCACCGGGTCGGGCAGCAGGCGGCCGGTGGGGGATTTGAACAATTGCGTGCCGTCGGCCGTCCAGACCTGGATGATGAGGTCGTCGGCCTGGATGCGCGGCGCGCCGGGCAGGGGCTGGGCGCTCAGCGGCCGGTTGCCGGTGCCGAGCGAGATCGCGGTGCTGCGCAGCTGCGCGTCGAAGATGGCGTCGACCTGGGCCAGCGTGCCGCGGTAGGACAGGGCCGCCTGCGCCAGCGCCGCGGCCAGGATGGACGCCAGCAGGAAGAGCAGCAGCCGGGCGCGCAGGGAATAGGGGCGGTCGGGCAGGCTCATCGGAATGCGCCTCCGGCGGCGCTGCGCGATTCCGCCCGAAGGCGCGGGGCGCCATGTTCGGACGGCAGGGCCGGCGTGCTCACGGCTGCTCCGTCGAGCGGGGCGCGGGGCGTCGCATCGCGTCGCCGGCCTGCGCCGAGCGGGGGATCACGTAGCCCACCCCGCGCACGGTCTGGATGAAGCCGTGGCCCAGCTTCTTGCGCAGGCCGTGCACGTAGACCTCCACGGCGTTGCTGGCGATCTCGTCGCCCCAGCCGTAGAGCTTCTCTTCCAGCTGGGCGCGCGACAGGATCATGCCGGGCCGCGCGATCAGGGGCTCCAGCACGGCCCATTCGCGCGCGGTCAGCGTCACCGGCCGGCCGTCGACCGTGGCTTCGTGCGTATGCGGGTCCAGGGTCACGCCGCCGTGCTCGAAGACCGGCTCGGCGCGGCCGGCGCTGCGCCGCAGCAGCGCACGGATGCGCGCCAGCAGCTCGTCGGCGTCGTAGGGCTTGACCACGTAGTCGTCGGCGCCGGCGTCCAGCCCGGCGACGCGGTCGCCGACCGCGTCGCGCGCGGTGGCCACCAGCACCGGCGTGCGGTCGCGCCGCGCGCGCAGCTCGCGCAGCACGGCCAGGCCGTCGCGCCCGGGCAGGCCCAGGTCCAGCAGCACCAGGTCGAAGGCGCCGCCGCGCAGCGCCGTGTCGGCGGCCGCGCCGTCGCGCGCCCAGTCCACGGCGTAGCCGTCGGCCAGCAGGCAGTCGCGCACGCTCTCGCCTATCATCGCGTCGTCTTCGACCAGCAGGATGCGCATGGGGTGGCAGCAGGAAAATGTCCCGCCGCCAAGGATAGGCGATTTTCGGCGGCCGGCGGAATGCCGGCGGATCGCGCGGCAGGCAGTGGATGGGCCGGCGGCGCGCAGGCCGGCGCAACGCAGGAGCGTGGCACGGGCGCCCGGATTCAGCCGTCGTCCTGCTGGCGCGCCCGCTCGCGCAGCAGCGCCTTTTCCCGTTCGTTGCCGGCCAGCTCCGCCGCGCGCTCGAACTCGGCGCGCGCTTCTGCGCGCCGGCCCAGGCGGGCCAGCAGGTCGGCGCGCACGCCGGGCAGCAGGTGGTAGCGCTGCAGGGCCGGGTCGCCGGCCAGCGCGTCTATCAGTTCCAGCCCGGCGGCCGGTCCCTGGGCCATGCCCACGGCCACCGCGCGGTTCAGCGCCACCACGGGCGAGGGCGCGACCCGGGCCAGCTCGTCGTACAGGGCGACGATGCGCGGCCAGTCGGTTTCCTGCGGCGTGCGGGCGCGCGCGTGGCAGGCGGCCAGCGCGGCCTGCAGGGCGTAGGGGCCGCGCGCGCCGCCCAGCGCCTCGGCGCGGCGCAGCGCGGCCAGGCCGCGGCGGATCTGCAGGCGGTCCCAGCGGCGGCGGTCCTGGTCCATCAGCAGCACCGGTCGGCCCTGCGCGTCGCTGCGCGCGGCCAGGCGCGAGGCCTGGATCTCCATCAGCGCGACCAGGCCGTGCGCCTCGCCCTCGTCCGGCGCCAGCCCGGCCAGCACCCGGCCCAGGCGCAGGGCCTCGCCGCACAGCGCCGGGCGCGTCCAGTCCCGGCCGGCGGCGGCCGAATAGCCTTCGTTGAAGATCAGGTAGATCACTTCCAGCACCGAGGCCAGCCGCTCGGCGCGCGCCTCGGGCCCGGGCACCTCGAAAGCCACGCGCGCCGCGCCCAGCGTGCGCTTGGCGCGCACGATGCGCTGCGCGACGGTGGCCTCGGGCACCAGGAAGGCGCGCGCGATCTCGCCGGTGGACAGGCCGCCCAGCACGCGCAGCGTCAGCGCCACGCGCGCCTCGGCCGACAGCGCCGGGTGGCAGGCGGTGAAGATCAGGCGCAGCAGGTCGTCGCCCACGTCGTCCCGGCGCGCCGCGTCCAGCGCGTCGACGAAGTCGGGCTCGACGCCGGCCTGCAGGGATTCCAGCTCGCGGCCGATCTGCTCGTGCTTGCGCGCGCGCAGCGCCTCGCGGCGCAGGCGGTCGAGCGCGCGGTGCTTGGCGGCGGTCATCAGCCAGGCTCCCGGGTTGTCGGGCACGCCGTCGGCGGGCCAGCGCTCCAGCGCCGTCACCAGCGCGTCCTGGGCGATTTCCTCGGCGCTGCCGACGTCGCCCGACAGCAGGCGGGCCAGCGCGGCGATGATCCTGCCGGCCTCCCTCTTCCAGACCGCCGCGATGGCCGCGTGGGTGGCGGCGTCCGCGGATCCGGCCGCGGCGCCCGCCGGAGCCTGCGCCGCTGCGGCCGGCCCGGCTGCGCCCGCTGCGCCGGGCCGGTCGGCCGGGTCGGCTGCGTCCATGCGCCCGCCTACTCGAAGCACGGCGCCAGCCGGCGCACCTCCACCGTGCACCACTGCGCGGCCGGGCATTCGGCGGCGACGGCCAGCGCTTCCTCCCGCGTCTCGCAGTTCAGCAGGAAGAAGCCGCCGATCATTTCCTTGGCCTCGGCGTA
>Ga0182748_1001516_pt1 | contig 22558 bp, 23 predicted proteins | sample eDN3rd37CKraftOP_FD_128877 | JGI IMG/M metagenome (GOLD analysis project Ga0182748, IMG submission 128877) | Enriched Organic Plus compost microbial communities from Emeryville, California, USA - eDNA 3rd pass 37_C Kraft OP (version 2) (version 2) ...
GCCATGATGTCAAGCCTTCGCGGCCTTGCGGGCCGCCTTCTCTTCCGAGCGCTTCTGCTCGGCGGCGACCTGTGCCATGGCCTCTTCGGCGCGGAGCACCTTGGTGCGCATGACCCGCTCGTCGAGCTTCAGCTGGCGGTCGAGCTCCTGCGCGGCAGCGCTCGTCGACGTGAAGTTGACGACGGCGTAGATGCCTTCGCTCTTCTTCTGGATCTCGTATGCGAGACGGCGGCGACCCCAGATGTCGACGTTGTCGATCGAGCCACCATCGTTCGTGATGACCTTCAGGAACTTGTCGAGGTTCGGGGCGACCTGGCGCTCGTCGATCTCAGGGTTCAGGATGACCATGAGCTCGTACTTGTGCGTCACTGACCCACCTCCTTCGGACTAGAACGGCTGTCGGGCACTTCCCGACAGCAGGAGGGTGTGTGCACGTGTCCGGCCGGAATCGGCATGGGCCGAGACCGGACAACCCACCTATCGTACCGGATGCCCGGTCAAGGCCCCAATCGGGCCGGATCCCGCCGGTCCGTCGCGTGCACGACTTCGCGTCGAGTGCACGCCCGAGCCGCGTGGGGAGGTCGTGCACTCGAAGGCAGGTCGTGCACTCGCGAGCCGTTGGATCAGCGGATGCGGCGGCTCACGCTGTCGGGAGGGCGACCACCCTCTCCAGCACGCCGTCGAGCGCGGCGAGCGCGTCGGTCGTGCGCATGTCGGCGCCGATGCGCTGTGCGGCGGCGCGGTACGACGGATCGCGCAGGACGGTGTCGACGCCCTGGGCGAGCTTCGCGGCATCCGCCTTGTTCGTCTTGAGGTTGATCCCGGCACCCGACCAGCCGACGCGGGCGGTGACCTCGATCTTGTCCTCCGTCTGCCCCGCGACGACGAGGGGGATGCCGTGGGCGAGCGCCTGCTGCACTCCGCCGTAGCCGCCGTTCGTCACGAGCACGTCGAGCTTCGGGAACAGCTCGCGGTACGGGAGATACGAGCCGACACGGACGTTCGCGGGGACCGGCCCGAGCGTGTCGACCGGGCGGCCGCCCGTTGTGACGACGATGAGGAGGTCGTCGCGCTCGGCGAGGCCGTCGATCGTCGGGCGGACGAGCGACGAGAGGTCGGCGTTCGCGACGGTGCCCTGCGTGACGTGCACGATCGGGCGCGATCCGTCGAGCTCATCCCACCAGTCCGGCAGCGCGACGGCGGCGGGCGGCATCCACGGGAGAGGCCCCGCGAACGTGACGGTGGAGGGCAGATCCGACCGCGGGTACTCGAACGACGGCACCGTGAACTGCACGAGCGCGTCGGCACGGGAGGTCCACGAGAGGAACGACCCGTCGAAGGCGCGGCCCACGAGCTGCTGGGCGAGCGCATCGACCTCACCGAGGACCGGGCCGAAGATGACCTTGTCGGTCAGCACCGTCATGACCCTGTTGCGCACCCGGCCGGCCCACCCGCCCATCGGGGTCATGCCGACGCCGAAAGGCGCGGTGTCGCGGCTCGGGGCACCGAGCGGGAAGATCCCGAGAGCCACGATGGGCGGGCGCTCGGTGCGCGGTCGCAGCGAGAGGAACGCGGCGCCGAGGTAGAGGCCCTCCGTGAGGATCGCATCGGCGGGGTCGTCCGCGAGCGCGGCGAGGAGTGCTTCGTACTGCGCGCGTCCCGGCTTGAGGAAGAGGTTCCGCAGGTCGAACCGGATGCCGGCCAGCCCCTTGAGGTCCGCGCGCTCGGGGAACAGGCCGCCGGCACGGTCGAGATCGATGTCGGCCTCGGCCGGGATCGGGAGGAACTCGGCCCCGGCGGCGGCGACGGCGTCCGCGTACTTCGAACCCGTGAGGAAGCGGCCGCGGTGCCCGCGCGCGAGGAGGTGCCGCGCGATGGTGAGCAGCGGCGCAACGTGCCCGTGGGCGGGCGTCGTGCAGATGAGATACGAGCTCATGATTCCTCCGGTAGTATTGGATTGCTCTCCAGATGATTCACCACCCATGGAGGAAAGTCAATATGTCGGATGCGAGCGTGAGCGCCACTGCGACCCGGACGTACCGATCGGAGCTGCGCGCCGAGCAGGCGCAGCAGACCCGACGGCGCATCCTCGAGGCCGCGGCCGCCGAGTTCTCGCGGAACGGCTACCAGGCGACGACGATCGCCGCCATCGCACGCGCGGCCCGCGTCTCGACCGAGACCGTGAAGTCCGCCGGCACCAAGGCCGACCTTCTGATCCGCGCGTTCGAGATCACGTTCGCCGGAGTCGAAGGCCGCAGCACCCTCACCGACACCGAACGGGTGCTCGACATGCTCGCGCTCCCCGACGCCGAGTTCATCGCGGCGACCGTCGACTTCGTCGCGATGTCGAACGCCGCGAGCAGCCGGCTGTGGACCGTCCTGCTGGCGGCCTCCTTCTCGGACGACGTCGTCGCCGAGGCCTTGGCGACGATGCTCGACAACCGGCACCGCGATTTCCTCGCGCTCGCGGAGGAGCTGCGCCGACGGCGCTTCGGCAAGCCCGATCTCGACGTGGAGCGCGCCGGGGCCGAGCTGTCGTTCCTGCTGTCACCGGAGGGCCATCAGCAGCTGGTCGCGCAGTCGGGGTGGTCGAACGAGCAGTATCGCGCGTGGCTCACGGCCGCGCTGCTGCGCGTGGCGCGCGACGACGCTGACGCGCACGAGTTGCGGAGATCGCCCGAATGACCGCCGGATGCGGCATCCGGCGGTCATTCGCGCGATCTCGGCGGCTCGGGGGTGAGTCCGCGCGGCTCAGCCGCCCTCGGCGAGCCCGACGCTGACCTTGCTTGCGAGCGCCTGCTCCGCCGCATCCGCCGCACGCCGAACGTGCTCGGCGCCGAGCCGGGCCGCGGCCGCCTCGTCCCCGCGGATGACGGCGGCGACGACGGCGCGCAGCTCCGCGAGCATCTCGGTCGTCCGTCCCGGCAGCGACAGCGAAGTCGCGCGCAGACGCTGGACGCGGGCGTTCAGTCCCGCGAGCAGCTGGCGCAGCGCTGGGCTGTCGGCGCCCTCCTGAAGCACTTCGTAGAACTGGGCCTTGGCGGCGAGGATCTCACGCACGTCCGTCGCGCGCACCGTCTCGACGTCGAGCCGATCGATCGCCTCGGCGAGTCGCTTCACGAGCGACGCGTCGGCGCGGCGCACGAAGCGACGCACGAGGAGCGACTCGAGGACGGCGCGGATCTCGTAGACATCACGCGCCTCCTCCCACGACGGCGCCGCGACGACCGCTCCGCGCTGCGGCGCGACCGTCACAAGACCCTCCGAGACGAGGTCGCGCAGCGATTCGCGCAACGTCGCCCGCGAGATGCCGAGCCGCTCGATCAGCTCGCGCTCGACGAGCCGGTGCCCGGGCTCCAGCTCGAGCTCGAGGATCGCTCGCCGCAGCGTGTCGGTCACCTGCTCACGCACGGGCGCGGCGACGCGCCCCACGGGCCGGATCGCCGACACGTCGTCGAGGGAGTTCGCCGTCTCCACGTCAGCCCGCCCCCTCTGCCCGCTCCGCCAGCGACCGGATCCAGAGTGCGACCTCGGTGTGGTCGGCGGCGGGGGGCAGTTCATCGGCCGCCTCCGCCCACAGCTCTACGGCGTCCTCTCCGAGCAGGCTCGGCGCTCCCGTCTGACGTGCGAGTTGGGTCGCGATCTGCATGTCCTTGAGCATCAGCCGAAGTCCGAACCCCGAATCGAACGTCTCGGGGATGATGAAGTTCGGCCACTTGTTCTCCGTCGAGCCGCTGCGGCCGGACGAGCCGTTGAAGATCGCGAGCATCACGGCGGGATCGAGTCCGAACCGCTTGCCGGCCTCCATGATCTCGCTCGTCACCCACAGGTGCGTCGCCGAGAGCAGGTTGTTGAACGCCTTGACAGCGTGCCCGGCTCCCACGCCGCCCGCGTGCACCGTCCTGCCGAGCACCGCCAGCACCGGCTCGACCTCCGCGAGGGTCTCGCCGTCGCCGCCCGTCATGATCGTGAGGGTGCCTCCGACGGCGCCCTTCACGCCGCCCGACACCGGGGCGTCGACGAGCCTCAGTCCCGCCGCGTCGACGCGCTCAGCGAGTGTCCGCGTCGCGAAGGGGTCGGACGAGCTCATGTCGATCAGGATCGCGCCAGGCCCGGCCGTGCCTGCAGCGAGGATCTCCTCGGCGACGGATGCCACGATCGCCGACGTGGGCAGCATGAGGATCACGATGTCCGCGCCGTCGGCGGCCCCCGCGGCGGTCTCGACGTCCGTCGCACCGCTCTCGCGCGCATGCGTCCGTGCCTCGGGCGACACGTCGAACGCGCGGACGTCGTACCCCGCCTCGACGAGCCGGCGCGACATCGGGGCGCCCATGTTCCCCAGGCCGATGAAGCCGACCGTGGCCTTCGCGTCAGACATCGCAGCCGAGGTCCCTCAGCGTCTTCTCCGCGATCCGGAAGGACTCGAGCGCCGCCGGCACGCCGACGTAGATTGCCGTCTGCATCAGGACGCCCTGGATCTCGTCGACGGTCACGCCGTTGTTGATCGCGCCCCGCACGTGGACGCTCAGCTCGTGACCGCGGTTGAGGGCGGTGAGCATCGCGAGGTTGATGAGGCTCCGGGTCTTCTTGGGGAGGACCTCGTCCGTCCACACCTCGCCCCAGCAGTACTCGGTGACCAGCTCTTGAATCGGCCGGGCGAAGTCGGATGTCTGTTCCAGGGAGCGAGCGACGTGGTCGGCGCCGAGCACCTCCCGACGCACTCTCATGCCCGCGTCGAACGTCTCCCCGTGTGTCACTTCCTTGCTGCTCATATGCTTTCCGCCTTCATTCCGTGGGGTTGTGGTAGTCCGCGTCATCCACCGGCTCTTCCCAATTCGTGACGCCGAGTGAGATCGCGGTGTGGACCATGTAGGAGTCCTCCGCCGCCCCGTGCCAGTGTCGCTCGCCGGCGGGGACCCACACCACATCGCCCTGGTGGAGCACCTCGATGGGGCCGCCCTCGCTCTGGGTGAGTCCGCGCCCGGCGAGGACGATGAGGATCTGCCCGTTCTCGTGGCTGTGCCAGAACGTGCGCGCGCCGGGGGTGAAGTCGACCGTGTTGATCGTCACCCCGTCGGTCGCGGGCATCGTCATGTACGGGAAGACGTCGCCCGTGAACTGGGATCCGGGCTTGCCGCGAACGCCGGCCTGCGTGTGGGGACGGACGATGATCATGATTCCTCCTCCGGGCGGTCGGCGAGCCGGATGCCGCCCGAGACGTCTCCGATGGCGTCGACGACGGTGTTGCTGATCTCATCGGCGTACCCGAGTGCGCGCGCGAGGCCGAACGCGGCGATGGGGCCGGATGCGTGGAGGCCCGCGACCCCGAGCTGGGCGAGGAGCTCCGTGTAGAGGGTCACGTCCTTGAGCATCAGCGTGTTCGTCAGACCGCCCTTGAGATAGTCGCCGTGGATGATCTTCGGGAAGCGGTTGAGCGTCGCGAAGTTGACGCCGGAGCTCTTGTTGAAGACGTCGAGCACGACTTCGAGATCGAGCCCGGCCTTCTTCGCCGCGACCATCACCTCTGCCGTCGCCGACAGTGCCACGGCGTTGAGGAAGTTGTTGAGGAGCTTCGTCACGTGTCCGGCGCCGGTGCCGCCGACGTGGAAGACGTTCGTCGCGAAGAGGCCGAGGATGTCGCGGACCGCGGCGAGGGCATCCGCCTCGCCGCCGACCATGAGGGTCAGCTGGCCCTTCTCGGCAGCGGCAGCTCCGCCGGAGATGCCCGCGTCGAGGTACCGGACTCCCCGCTGCGCGAACGCCTCGTGGATCCTCCGGGTCGACTCGGGCGCGGCCGTGCTCAAGTCGACGACGATCTGGCCCTGGCGGGAGTGCTCGATGAGCCCCTCCGGCCCGTACACGACGGATTCGATCACCCTGCTGTCGGGCAGGGAGAGGAACACGACGTCCGAGCGCTTGATCACGTCCTTCCCGGATGCCGCAGCCACCGCTCCTGCCGACGCGACGTTGTCGGCCTTCGCGTCGAACCCGAGCACCTCTCGCCCCGCGCGCACGATGCACGCGGTCATCCGGCCGCCCATGTTGCCCAGCCCGATGAATCCGATCCGCTGCTGGGTCATCGTCTCCCTCTCGTCTCCACTCGCCGGCCGTTCATCGCCAGTCGTCTCCGTAGATCGCCGCATCCGCCGCCGTCGGATCCCATCGGCCGGCTCCGCCGGCGGGACGCACGGTGTTGACGATCGTCGCCCCACCATCGGCCGACACGATCTGCCCGATGACGTACCCGGCGTCCTCCGACAGGAGGAACGCCACGACCCCCGCGATCTCGGCCGGGGTGCCGGCCCTTCGCAGCGGCGTCGTCGACGCGCGCTGCTCCATGTCGTTCTTCCCGCCGGTCGTGGTCGCGGCATCCGCGAACAGGTTCGTGGGCACGATCCCCGGCGCGACCGCGTTCACCCGGATGCCCAGCGGCGCGCCGTACGCGGCGGCCCCCCGCACGAGTCCGTGCACCGCGTGCTTCGAGGTCTGGTACGGCAGCAGATCCGCGCTGCCCGTCAGTCCGGCGATCGAGCCGGTGACCACGATCGCTCCCCCGGAGCGCTGCTCGCGGTACCGGCGGAACGCGGCGCGCAGTCCGAGGAACTGCCCGCGAACGTTCACCGCCATGACGCGCTCGAAGTCTTGGAGCGGCAGGTCGACGAGCGGCGCGAACGTCCCGAAGATCCCCGCGTTGAGGTGGTGGAGATCGACGCGGCCGAACGCCTCGACGGCTGCCGCGATGTACGAATCGACGGATGCCTCGTCCGACACATCCGCCTGCACCGAGATCGCCGGTCCGGCCAGCGCCTTGGCGGTGGTCGCGGCCGCTTCCGCATCGATGTCGACGGCCACGATGCTCGCGCCTTCCGCGGACAGTCGCTCCGCCGATGCTCGGCCGAGCCCGCCGCCCGCGCCCGTGACGACGGCGACCTTGCCCTCGAGCCGGCCTTTGGCCTGCGCGTTCATCCGCTCACTCCGATCGTCGCCGCGATCCCCGCGAGCCCACCCTGCGCCGGCGTGAAGCGCTCGAGTGTCGCGGGGTCGTGTCCGCTCACCACGTGGGCGATCTCGCCCGAGTCGACGAGCTGCCGGGTGCGCTCGAACGCGTCATACATCTCGACGACGTCCGCCACGGAGACGAACGGCCTGTCGGCATCGAGCTCTTCGTAGTAATGGACGGCGTCGCTCGCGAGGAGGACCCGGCCCTCGCTCGTGTTCACCACGACCACCGTCTGCCCGGGAGTGTGACCGCCGACCTCGATGGCCTCGACGCCCGGTGCGACCTGCACGGAGTCCTCGAAGAAGTCGACACGGCCCGCGGCGTGGAGCGCGCGGAGCTCATCGAGCTCGCTGTCCTCGACCGAGTGGTGGAAGAGAGTCTTGCCCGCGTGCGGCCCGTTCCAGAAGTCGAACTCCTTCTTCGAGATGAGGAAGCGCGAAGACGGAAAGTGGCCGAGATTGCCGATGTGGTCGTAGTGCGCGTGCGAGATCACGACGAGCGGTGCGGATGCCGGGTCGACGCCGAGCTTCGCGAACAGGTCGGGCACCTCGATGAGGACGTCGCGTCCGCGACTTTCCGCGCCGCGACGCGAGTATCCGGTGTCGACGACGATCGTGCGCTCCGAATTGCGGATGATCCACACGAAGTAGTCCATCCCGATCGGCCCGTCCGCCTCGCCGTACAGCGAGTAGTTCAGGAAGACGTCGCTGCGCGTCGTCTGACGGGTGCCGTGGCGCGCGATCGTCACAACGTACTGATCGCTGGCTACGTCGGTCATCCTGCGACTCCTTCGTTGGAACAGACATCGGCTTCGGCGCCGGTTCGACTAGCAGACTATCGCTCTGACTATATGCTTGTCAGACAAAAGTGCAAAGCCACCGTCCGCGGCTGCTGAATCAGCGCTTGCGCACTTCAACGTCCGTGGTATCTTATGACGGTCTGGCTGTCAGACAAACACACACAATGAGGTGAGGGTATGAAGACTCGCGGTTCAGTGATCCTGAGCGCTCCCGGTCGCTACGAGACGGTCGACCTGGAGCTCGACGAGCCGCGTCAGGGCGAGATCCTGGTCAAGATGGTCGCCACGGGCATGTGCCACAGCGACGACCACTTCGCTACGGGTGACATGCACGCGGGCGTGTTCCCGTGGCTCGGCGGGCACGAGGGTGCGGGAATCGTCGAGAAGGTCGGTCCGAACACCCCCGGCTGGGAGGTCGGCGACCACATCATCACCTCGTTCCTGCCCAGCTGCGGCAAGTGTCGCTGGTGCTCGGCGGGCATGCAGAACCTCTGCGACCTCGGCTCGACGCTCCTGCAGGGCGCGCGCTTCGACGACCCCACCAGCTACCGCGTCCACCTCGCCGAAGACGGTCGCCCCGTCGGCCAGATGTGCGGCCTCGGCACCTTCGCCGAGCACACCCTCATCTCGGTGGACTCCGCGGTCAAGGTCGACAAGGACCTTCCCCTCGAGACGGTCTGCCTCCTCGGCTGCGCCGTCGGCACCGGCTGGGGCTCGTCCGTCAACGCGGGCAACGTGCGCGCGGGCGACGTCGTCGTCATCTTCGGCACGGGCGGAGTCGGCATGAACGCGGTCCAGGGCGCGCACCACGCCGGCGCCGACCACGTCATCGCGGTCGACCCCGTCGAGTTCAAGCGCGAGAAGGCGCTCGAGCTCGGTGCGACCATCGCCTTCGCCGAGCCGTGGGAGGCGATCGAATACGCGCGCAGCCTGACGAACGGGCAGGGCGCGGATGTCTCGGTCGTGACGGTCGGGATCATCGACGGCGAGGTCATCGCGCAGGCGTTCGCGGCGATCCGCAAGGGCGGCACGTGCGTCGTGACCGCGGTCGGCGACATGAACGCGATCGGCGCGCCGATCCCGCTCGTGGAGCTCGTGACCTACCAGAAGCGCATCCAGGGCACCCACTTCGGACACTGCAGCCCGAAGGGCGACATCCCCCGACAGATCCAGATGTTCCGCAACGGCACCCTCAAGCTCGAGGAGCTCATCACCAAGCGGTACACGCTGGACCAGGTCGCGGAAGCATACGACGACATGCGCGCCGGGAAGATCATCCGCGGCGTGGTCATGTTCGACTGACGAACGGACGGCACAGCAGCCATCCGTCCCGAGACGCCGCTCGGACAAGAGGCCGAGCGACACACCAAGAGGGCCAATGGGGCTCACTCAATGAGGAGGTATCTCGGCAATGTCCACAATCAGAGGCAGGGCGGTTCGGCGGGCCATCGGCGCACTGGCCGGTGTCGCGATCGGCGTCACGCTCATCGCGGGCTGTGCCGGCGGATCGGGAGCCGGCGCGGGCGGCGATGGCGGCGGCGCAACAGATGAAGCTCAGCCGTTGAAGATCGCATTGAGCAACTACTTCAACGGGAACATCTGGCGCAAGCAGATGGAGCAGAGCTTCCTCGACACCGCCAAGGAGAACCCCGAGTACGTCGACGGCAACTACAAGATCGTCAACGCGACGGACGGTTCGGCGCCGACGCAGGCTCAGCAGATCCAGTCCCTCGTCCTCGAGGGGTACGACGTGATCCTCATCGACGCGGCGTCCCCGACGGGACTGAACGGCGCGATCCAGTCGGCGTGCGACGCCGGCGTGACGGTCGTCGTGTTCGACTCGCTCGCCACGGCCGACTGCGCGTACAAGGTCGCGTTCGACTACGTGCAGTACGGCATCGACGAGGCCGAGTTCATGGCCGAGCAGCTCGGTGGCAAGGGCAACATCCTCATGGTGCGCGGCATCGCCGGCAACACCGTCGACGACGACATCTACAAAGGCGTCACCGAGACCCTCGAGAAGTACCCCGAGATGAACCTCGTGGGCGAGGTGTACGGACAGTGGACCGAGTCGGTCGCCCAGCAGGAGGTCGCGAAGATCATCCCGTCGCTCCCGCAGATCGACGGCGTGCTCACGAACGGGAACGACGGCGGCGGAACGCTCGATGCGTTCCTCCAGGCCAACTACAACCCGCTCCCGCTCATCATCCAGGGCAACTCGGGACAGGGTCTGCAGGGCTGGCAGAAGGTGCTCGAGACGAACCCGGACTACGAGACGATGTCCGTCTCCACTCAGCCGAGCATCTCCTCCGCCGCGCTGTGGCTGTCGGTGCTCGTCCGAAACGGCATGGACGACGCGGCGGATGTCCCGGACAAGACCATCTACGTGCCGCTCCTGGAGATCCCCGAGGACAACCTCGACGCGTGGGCCTCGTACCTCGGCTACACCGACATCGCGATGAACCCGATCTCGCTCGAGGACACGCAGGCGTACGTCAAGTCCGCGCTGGACGGCAACCCCATCCTCGTGGACACCCCGGCGCCCCCGAGCAAGTAGCAGGATCGATCACACAGAGGGACACAGCGAGGAACCTCCATGTCTGACTCCCCGTCCCCCTACACGCTGACCGTGTCAGGGGTATCGAAGAGCTTCGGCTCGACGCGAGCGGTGAACGATGCGTCGTTCGACGTGAAGCGCGGCGAGCTGGTCGGCATCGCGGGCCACAACGGCGCCGGGAAGAGCACGATCCTCAAGGTCGTGAACGGATCTCTCTCCGGCGACTCCGGCACCGTCACGCTCGACGGCGTGGAGCGTTCCGCTGGTACGACGGTCGCGCACCCCGAGAGGCTCGGGGTGCGCACCGTCTACCAGGAGCTGTCTCTCGCTCCCGCGCTCCGGGTGGACGAGATCGCAGCGGTCTTCGACCGGTCCGCCCGGGGGTTCGGGTGGCGCACGCGCGCGTGGCGCAAGCTGCGCGCCGTGCTCGACGAGATGTTCCCGGACCACGGCATCCGTCGGGATCACACCATCCGCGACCTCTCGCTCGCACGGCGCCAGATGATCGAGTGCGCGAGCACGATGGTCGACGGCGCCGTTCCGCCCAAGCTCGTCATCCTCGACGAGCCGACGTCGGCGCTGGACGCCGCGTCGACGGCGACCTTCTACGCGTACCTGCGCAAGCGCGCAGCCGAGGGCGTGTCGGCGATCGTCACGACGCACCGGCTCGGCGAGATGGTCGAGAACCTGTCGCGCATCTTCGTCATGCGCGACGGTCGTGTCATCAGCGAGCAGGATGCGTCCACCGCGACCAAGGACTCCCTCGTCTCCGCGATGGGCGCGGCCGCGCATGAGCTCGAGCGCGCCGCATCCGTCCCCCCTGCCGAGCGTCCGCCCGAGGAGCGCTTCGAGCGAGCCGCCGACGCCGAGCCGGTGGTTCGGATCGAGCAGACCGGGCTCGACGGCGAGGACGAGGTCTTCCCCATCTACGCCGGCGAGATCGTCGGACTCGCCGGCCTCGAGGGCCACGGCCAGCTGCAGATGATCGAGGCGATGCATCGGGCCGCGAGCTCGAAGCCGGGACGGCGCAAGGCGCCGAAGAAGACCCGCCTGCAGAGCGTCTCGGTCGTCGGTGACGCGGCGTACGTCTCCGGAGACCGCGGCGTCCGCGGCATCTTCAGCCTGTGGGACGTCGCCAAGAACATCAGCATCTCGAGCCTCAAGAACCTCACCGCGGCCGGGCTGATCCGGCCCGAGGCCGAGCGGCGCCTCGTCGACGAGTGGTACCACCAGCTCGGCATCAAGGGCCGCGCCTCCGACGCGATCACCAGCCTCTCCGGCGGCACGCAGCAGAAGGCGCTCATGGCGCGCGCGCTGGCCGTCGGCTCCGACCTGCTGCTGCTCGAGGACCCCACCCGCGGCGTCGACCAGCACACGAAGGTCGAGGTCTACGCGATGCTCGGCGCGCGCGCCGCGGCCGGCCAGTGCGTCGTCTGGTACTCGACGGAGAACGAGGAGCTCCGCAACTGCGATCGCGTCCTCGTGTTCCGCGCGGGCCGCATCGTCGGGACGCTCAAGGGCACGGATGCCACGGAAGACAAGGTCATCTCGCTCTCGTTCGAGGGCCACGACCACGAAGACGACGCGGTGAAGGAGATCGCATGACGAGTCTCGCCACCAACGCTGAGCTGATCGACGGATCGGGCGGGCGAAGCCGCCTGTCCGCGCTCATCGGCCCGTGGTTCCTGCCCGTCGTCGCCGCCATCGCCATCTTCGCGGTGATGGTCGCGCTGCGGCCGACCGTGGGGACACCTCTGGGCGTCTCCCTCGTGCTCGGGCCGCTCATCCCGCTGGTGTTCGCCGCGCTCGCGCAGATGTTCATCATCGCCGGCGGAGACATCGATCTCGGGATCGGCTCCTACATCGGGCTCGTGAACGTCGTGATCGCAGTCGTCCTGCCCTCCGACTTCGCCCTGGGCCTGCTCTTCCTGGTCGCCCTCCTCATCGCCTACGCGGCGATGGGCGTGCTCATCGCGGTGAGACGGCTTCCCTCGATCGTCGTGACCCTGGGCATGTCGTTCGTGTGGCTCGGACTGGCGCTCGTCATCCTCCCGACGCCGGGAGGGGCGGTTCCGCCCGAGATCGCCGCCTTCACGCGGTTCTCCACACCGCTGATCCCGGGCGTGCTCATCATCCTGGTGGTCGTCACGCTCGTCGTCGCACTCTTCGTCAACCGGACGCGCTACGGCGCGGTGCTGCGAGGGATGGGCTCGAACGCCGAGGGCATGCGGCGCGCGGGATGGTCGGTGATCGGCGCGAAGGTCACGCTCTACACGCTCGCCGGGTTCTTCGGCATCCTCGCCGGACTGTTCCTCAGCGGGCAGACCGGCGGCGGCGACGCCCGGATCGGCGTGAGCTACGTGCTTCTGAGCATCGCGGCTGTCATCATCGGCGGCGGCACCTTCCGCGGCGGCGAGATCTCCGTCGTCGGAGCCGTCGCCGGCGCGCTGGTGGTCGGCATGCTCGGCGCGCTGCTGCAGTTCCTGGGGGTCTCGTCCGACTTCCAAGTCGGGGTGCAAGGCCTCCTCCTTGTGCTCGTACTCGTATTGCGCTCTGTCGCAGGCTGGATCCGAGCGGCCCGGAGGGCGCGATGACCACCGTTGACCAGACTCCTCAGACGTCGACGCCGGGAACAGCCGGCGCGTTCGTGGGCCGCGTGGTGCGGCATCCGAGCTTCCCCGCCTTCATCGGCATGATCGCTGCCTGGCTCGCGATCGTCGCGCTCTCCTCGGGCCGCGGCTGGTGGGACACCTTCAGCGCCGCCGCCATCGTCGGCACGATCCTGCTCATCGCCGGCCTCGGCCAGATGTTCGTGATCACCGGCGGGAACGGCGGCATCGACCTCTCCGTCTCGTACGTCATGACGCTCAGCGCCTTCTTCGCGTGCGACGTCATGGGCGGCCAGGACGCGAACCTCGTGCCGGGCATCCTCGCCGGCATCGCGGCCGGCGTCGCGGCGGGCCTCGTCAACGCGCTGCTCATCGAGCTCGTCGGGATGCCGCCGCTCGTCGGCACGCTCGCGGTCGGCTTCACTCTCCAGACGATCACGCTCATCTACTCGGGCAGCGTCGTCGGCGTATCGAGCCCGGCCTTGCGGGCGTTCACCACGGCGTACTGGGGCCCGATCCCCGTCATCGGGATCTTCGGCGTCGTCGTCGCAGTCCTCGCGTACGTCGTCCTCAAGCGCACGAGCTACGGGCGCCGCATCGAGGCCGTCGGCCAGAACGCGATCGCCGCGGGCCTCGCCGGCACGCGCCCGTCGCTCATCCGGGCGTCGACCTTCGTGCTCTCGGGCGGCCTCGCCGGACTCGCCGGCGTGCTCGCGGCTGCGTACGCCGGAGGCGCGGCGCGGAACCTCGGCGACAACTACCAGCTCGCCTCGATCGCCGTCGTCGTGATCGGCGGCACGCTGATCGCCGGCGGTCGCGGACTCGTCTCGGGCGTGTGGGCCGGTGCCGTGCTCCTCACGCTGCTCAGCACGCTCGGAAACGTGACGCGCCTCGCGGCCGGGTGGCAGTTCGTGATCCAGGGCATTCTCATCGTGCTCGTGCTCGCCCTCGCTCGCACGCCGGGCAGCCGAAGGTGACCATCCACAGGAGGAGACCCATGACAGACATCGACTACGAGCGGGCGCGGAGGATCGTCGACGCCGCCCTCGAGCGCTCCCGCGAGATCGGGGTGCCGATGAGCGTCGCGGTCGTCGACCGCACTCGCGAGCTCGTGGCCTTCGCCCGCATGGGCGGCGCTCCGATCTTCACCGCGAAGGTGGCGACCGCGAAGGCGTTCACCGCCGTCTCGCTCGGGACGCCGACGCACGTGACGCAGCAGTTCACGCCGTCGGGCGGTCCGTTCTACGGCCTCGAGGCGATCGGCGGCGGTGTGATCTCCACCATCCCCGGCGGGATCCCGCTCGTCGAGGACGGCGAGGTGACCGGGGCCGTGGGCGCCTCGGGCGGTTCCGCGGAAGAAGACCTCGACGTAGCCGAGTACGCGGCACGAGCACTTGGAGAGTGATGTGACGATGGCGAGTGATCGCTTCAAGGGAAAGAGGATCCTGCTCACCGGATGCGTGGCGAACATCGGCCGCGCCACGGCCGAGCGCCTGGCGAGCGAAGGCGGGTCGCTGTTCCTGGTGGACATCGACCCGCGCGTGAGTGATACGGCCGAGGCGGTGCGTGCGCTCGGCGCCCGCGCCGACTACGCAATCGCGGATGTCTCCGACCCCGACGCCGTCAGGGCGGCGACCGATTCCGCGGCGGAGTTCCTCGGCGGAATCGACGTGATCGTCAACAACGCGGGCATCCAGCGCAGCGGCGTGGTGGAGGAGTTCTCGTTCGAGGACTGGGACGCCACGTTGCGGATCAACGCGGGCTCGGTGTTCCTCTTCGCCAAGTACGGCCTGCCCCACCTGAAGGCGGCCGGCGGCGGCGCCATTGTGAACACGGCCTCGATCGCGGGGACGCACGGAGGACCGCCGAGCCTCTCGGCGTACTCGGCGTCGAAGGGCGCGGTCGTGATGTTCACGAAGGTGCTCGCGAAAGAGGTCGGGCGCTTCAACATCCGCGCGAACGCGATCGCGCCGGGCTGGGTCGACACGGCCTTCAACGATCCCGTCATCGAGTTCCTGGGCGGGCAGTCGGCCGTCGACCGCGACGTGGAGATGAACGTCCCGCTCGGCCGCCAGGGACGCCCGGAGGAGATCGCCGCCGGCATCGCGTTCCTGGCATCCGATGACGCCTCGTACATGACGGGTCAGGCGCTCATCGTCAACGGCGGAGCCGGCTGACCCCGCACAGAGCCGACGCGGCCCTGATCGCGCGACCCGAGGGCGCGGTCAGGGCCGCTGCACTCCGCGGACGTTCACGAAGACGGCGTAGAGCGACGTCGTCGCCGTCATGTAGAGGCGGTTGCGCTTCGGACCTCCGAAGGCGAGGTTCGCGCATGCCTCCGGGAGCCGGATCTTGCCGAGCAGATCGCCCTCGGGCGAGATGCAGTGCACGCCGTCGCCGGCGCCGACCCACACCCGGCCGCCGTCGTCCACGCGCAGCCCGTCCGGGATGCCGGGGGAGATCTCGGCGAGGACCTCGCCGCCCGCGAGCCGTCCGTCCTCGCGGACGTCGAAGACGCGGATGTGATGCGGCCCGTCCGCATCGGGGAGGAGGCCCGAGTCGGCGACGTACAGCTTGGACTCGTCCGCCGAGAAGGCGAGTCCGTTCGGCTTCCAGAAGTCGTCCGCCACGATGGTCATCGTGTCGTCGGGCGCGATGCGGAACACGTTGCAGGTGGCCTGCTCCTGCGGCCCGCGGTTGCCGACGAAGTCGGAGAGGAGGCCGTACGTCGGGTCGGTGAACCAGATGCTGCCGTCCGCGCTGACCACGACGTCGTTGGGCGAGTTCAGGCGCTTCCCCTCGAACGAGTCGGCGACGACGGTCACCGAGCCGTCGTACTCGGTGCGGATGACCCGCCGCGCACCCTGCTCGCACGTGATCAGGCGTCCGGTGCGATCGCGCGTGTTGCCGTTCGCGTTGCCCGTGACCGGGCGGAAGAGCGAGACCTGTCCGGTCACCTCGTCGTAGCGGAGCATCCGTCGATTCGGAATGTCGCTGAACAGCAGCTGCTGCAGCTCCGCGAAGTAGACCGGGCCCTCTGCCCACCGGCACCCGGTGTACAGCACCTCGAGCTGGGAGACGAGATCGATGCAGTCCCCGAACCGCGGATCGAGGGACTCGTAGATCGGCACGCCGCCGGGAAGCTCGAACATCGTCGAGCCGGCGCCCTCGGGCCCGGCGGGCGCAATTCCCACATCGAACATCAGCGTTCTCCCCCTTTGGTATGGTGATCATACAATCTTCCGCTTAGCGTCGTAAGACGCGGAACCCGGGGATCCATGGACATCGGCGTCGCATTTCCCGCATCGACCACGCAGCACGAGGCGATCTCGCTCGCCGAATCCCTCGGCTACACACACGCGTGGCTCGACGACTCGCACATGCTCTTCGCGGACCCCTATGTGAGCCTCGCGCTCGCCGCCGAGCGCACCGGTTCCATCCGGCTCGGGGTCGGCGTCACCAACCCGAGCACCCGCATCGCCCCGGTCACGGCGAACGCGATCGCCACGGTGAACCGACTGGCGCCCGGACGCGTGATCCTGGGGATCGGCACGGGCAACACCGCGCTGCGGGTGATGGGCCTGCCACCCGCCCGGATCGGCGACCTCGGCGGGTACGTCGATGTGGTGCGCGGGCTGCTCACCGGCGCGGGCGCGCGATACGTCGCGGCCGGCCGCGAGAACCACATCTCCTTCCCCGCGGCCGACGCCGGGTGGATCGACATCAGCACACCCGTGCCGATCTGGGTGGCGGGAAGCGGACCGCGCGCCCTCGAGCTCGCCGGAGAGCGTGGCGACGGGGTCATCCTCTTCGGGACCGTCGACCCGGACCTGATCCGGCTGGCCATGGACCGCGTCCGGCGCGGCGCGGAGCGCGCCGGTCGCCGCATCGAGGACGTGCCCGTCATGACGATGACGACGTTCTGCCTCCTCGACGACGGCGAGAGCGTCCTGAGCGATCGGGTCATCCGGCGGACGGGTCCGTTCGTCTCGTCATGCGCGAACATCCTGGCACTGTCGAATCCGGATGCCTCGGTGCTGCCCGCGCACCTCCGCGACGACGTGCGCGCGTTCCGCGAGATCTTCCACAAGCCGGCGTCCGACGACGAATCCGCCTACTCGAATTACGCGACGGGGCTCCGACCCGACGTCGTGCCGCTGCTCACCGAGCGGCTGATCCGCGCGACGACGCTCACCGGCACGCCGGCGGAGGTCCGCGCGAGCCTCACGGCGATGGAGGACGCCGGGGTCGGGTACGTCTCGATCCGTCCGGTCGAGGACGTCCCCGGGACGATCAGGTCGTTCGCCGAGATCGCGCTGGGCTGATCACTCGTCGACGGAGATCGCCGCGAGCGCGGTCTTGGCGGCGTTCTGCACGTGCTCGATGCTCAGGCGCGAAGCCTCCTCGACGTCGCGGCGCTCGATCGCGTCGACGATCGCGGTGATCTCCCGCACGGCTTCGGCTGGACGTCCGGATGCGCCGAGCGACGCCGCCCGCAGCGTCCGCACGCGGGCCTGGACCGTGACGAGCACCTGCCGCAGCACGGCACTGCCCGCGCCCTCGATGAGGATCTCGTAGTAGTCGTCCTTCGCCCGCAGCATCCCGGGGGTGTCGTCCGGTGCCGCCGCGATGAGCTTCTGCATCTCGTCGACGGCGTGCCGCAGCCGTGCGACCTGCTCGGGCGTGGCCCGCTCGACGAACTTCGCCACGGTGAGGGACTCGAGGTGTGCGCGCACGTCGTACAGGTCGGCCGCCTCCTCGGGCGACGGCGCGGCGACGATCGCCCCCTTCTGCGGGATGACGGTCACCAGGCCCTCCGCAGCGAGGTCGCGAAGCGCCTCGCGGATCGTCGTGCGCGAGACCGCGAACCGGTCGATCAGCTCGCGCTCCACGAGCCGCTGGCCGGGCCGCAGATGGAAGTCGAGAATCGCACTCCGCATCGCCGCGATGACCTGCTCGCGAAGCGGTGCCGTCACACGGCCGATCGGTGCGGGCTCCCAGCCGTCCGCGCGTTCCTGGATGCTCACCGTTGAACTCTTCTCCTCGTCGATTCGTACATTGTATGACCGTGACTCAAATCTCCGGCCTCGGGGCCGCCGGACACCCCGGCCCGTGCGCCGGCCTCTCCGCCGTGAGTGTCAACGGAACGCCGCGATCCCCGTGAGGTGCTGACCGAGCACGAGCGTGTGCACCTCATCGGTGCCCTCGTAGGTTCGCACGGACTCGAGGTTCGCCGCATGCCGGATCGGCGAGTTCTCGAGCAGCACGCCGTCGCCGCCGAGGATCGTGCGCGCTTCGCGCGCCACGGCGATCGCCTGCCGCACGTTGTCGAGCTTTCCGAGCGAGATCTGCTCGGGGCGCAGCGTGCCCGCATCCTTGAGCCGCCCGAGGTGGAGTGCGAGCAGCGCGCCCTTCTGCACCTCGACCGCCATGTCCACGAGCTTGCGCTGCGTGAGCTGGAAGCCGGCGATCGGACGCCCGAACTGCTCGCGCCGCAACGACCACCGCAGCGCCGCCTCGAACGAGTCGCGTGCGGCCCCGACGGCTCCCCACACGATCCCGTACCGTGCGTCACCGAGGGCCGCGAAGGGCGCGCGCAGGCCTCGCGCGCCGGGGAGGCGTGCGGCATCCGGCACCCGCACGCCGTCGAACGAGAGCTCGCACTGGATGGACGCGCGCATCGAACCCTTGGGCTCGAGAACACGGATGCCGAGACCCGGCGCATCCGTCGGCACGAGGAATCCGCGCACCCCGTCCTCGGTCTGCGCCCAGACGACCGCGACCTGGGCGATCGACGCGAGTCCGATCCAGCGCTTCGCTCCGTCGATGATCCAGTCGCCGCCGTCGCGCCGCGCGAACGTCTTCATGCTCGACGGATCTGATCCGGCACTCGGCTCGGTCAGCGCGAAGCACGCGATCGCCTCGCCGCGCGCGAGCCGCGGCAGCCACTCCGCCTTCTGCTCGTCCGACCCGCAGCGATCGATCGAGCCCATCGCGAGCGAGCCCTGCACCGACGCGAACGTGCGCAGGCCCGAGTCGCCGGCCTCGAGCTCGAGCGCTGCGAGCCCGTACTCCACGGCGCTGCGGCCGGGGCATCCGTGCCCTTCGATCGTCATTCCGAGCACGCCGAGTCGTCCGAGCTCGGGGACCAGCTCCGCGGGGAACTCCGCCCGGTCGAACCAGTCGGCGATGTGCGGGCGGATCTCCGCGTCGACGAACGCACGCACGCGGTCGCGCACCGCCCGCTCCTCCGGGGTGAGCAGGGCGTCGATTCCGAGGATGTCGGATGCCGCGCGCAGCGCGTCGAGGTCGTCGGGGTCTCTCGCGGAATCGTCAGCGGACATGGTGCGCCTCCTGGGCGTCATACGGGAGCGGGTGTGATCCGATCCTGCCGCACTCGACCGGGTACCGTGGCGGCATGAGCTCGCCGATCCCGTTCGACGCCCGACCCCTCACCGAGCCGGTCGATCGGGCGGCGGTCTCGCAGTTCGCGCGGAGTCTGCGCGAGTCGGGCCGCGTCCCCAGCGGCTTCTCCGGCGCGACGATCGTCGTCGTCGTGATCGCGTTCTTCTTCTTCGTGATGTTCGGCGGAGTCGTGGTCGGCGTCTTCACCGCCGTCTTCAGCGCCCTCGCCTCATCGGAGCCGGGCGGCATCGCCACGCTTCTGCCGATGGTGCTGCCGCTCGTGTTCATCGGGGTCGTCGCCGTCGCGATCGTCTTCACGTCCGTGCTCGGCCAGCGCAAGCGCCGCGAGCGCTGGTACCGACTCGACCGCTTCGCCCGCGCGAACGGCATGACGTTCGAGCCGCAGCACGCGGCTCCGCCGCTGCCGGGGATGATCTTCTCGATCGGCGACTCGCGCGTCGCGACCGACATCGTGCGCGGCCATCGTCCGCGGTTCGTCGAGTTCGCGAACTACCGGTACGTCACCGGCTCCGGCAAGAACCGCACGACCCACAACTGGGGCTACGTCGCCGTGAAGCTCGACGTTCCGCTGCCGCATATCGTGCTCGACGCGAAGGGCAACAACGCGGTGTTCGGATCGAACCTGCCCGCCGCCTTCAAGTCCAGCCAACGCCTCAGCCTCGAGGGCGACTTCGACCGGTACTTCTCGCTGTACTGCCCCGAGGGCTACGAGCGCGATGCCCTGTACCTGTTCACACCCGACATCATGGCACGGTTCATCGACAACGCAGCGGCGCTCGATGTCGAGATCGTCGACGACTGGCTCTTCCTCTATGCGAAACGCCCGCTGTCGACGCTCGATCCGGCGACGTGGGCGTGGCTCTTCTCGGCAGTGGGCGCGCTGCTCGACAAGTTCGCGCAGTGGGCGCGCTGGCGCGACGACAGACTGAGGGCGGATGCCGCAACCCGCGCCGCAGCGGCGAGCGGCTACGCGGCGACCGGCTCGGACTCAGGCGCGCACTCCCTCACGACCGCGGCCGACTCGGTGCCGTTCGCGGTTCCCCACCAGGTGCTCACGCCCCCTCCGCCCGGCGTCGCCCCGGAGGGGCGCCGGCTGCGACGTCGGACGTCGCTCGCGTGGGTGCTCATCGTCGGGGTGCTCGTGTTCTGGTTCGTGATGAACGTCCTCGGCGGGGGCCTGTCCAATGGGCTTTTCCGCTGAGACCCGCCACGCCCGGCCGCGCCGCACCGACCGACGCCGCGCGCTGCGTCACCCGCCCGCCCGGATCAGGACATGTGGCGGAGACAGGAAGATTCGCGTGGAACTCTCCTGACTGCGCCAGATGTCCTGATCTCGGCGGGGCGGCGGATGCCGCCGGTGGGCGCGCTTCGTCTCGCTGCGCTCGCTCAGCGTCCGTTCGTCGCGCTGCGCTCGCTCGGCGACCGGGAGCTCAGCGCCCGAAGCTCTCCCGCCACTCGGCGCGACGCGCCGCCTGCTCGATCGGGTCGGGCACCGGAAGCGACGCGATCAGGCGACGCGTATAGGCATCGGCCGGGGCGCCCAGCACACGCGACGTCGGGCCCGCCTCGGCGATCCGCCCGTGGTGCAGCACCACGATGCTGTGCGCGAGGAGGTCGACGACCGCGAGGTCGTGCGTGATGAACAGCGTCGCGAACCCGAAGCGCTCCTGCAGGTCGCCGAAGAGGTCGAGAACGCGCGCCTGCACCGACACGTCGAGCGCGCTCGTCGGCTCGTCCGCGATAAGCAGCTTCGGGTCGAGCGCGAGCGCCCGCGCGAGCGAGGCGCGCTGTCTCTGACCGCCCGAGAGCTCGTGCGGGAAGCGGTCGCCGAAAGAGTCGCCGAGCTGCACCGCGTCGAGCAGCTCCGCGACGCGGGGGCGGGCGGATGCCGCATCCGTCGCCTTTCCGTGCACGATGAGCGGTTCGGCCACATTCTGCGCGATCGTGAGGAGCGGGTTGAAGCTCGTTGCGGGGTCCTGGAAGACGAAGCCGAGCTCACTGCGACGCTTGCGGAACTCGCGCTCCTTCACGCCGTTCATCTCGACACCGAGCACGCGCAGCGAGCCGCCGGCGACCGGAGTGAGACCCGCGATCGCGCGGCCGATCGTCGTCTTGCCCGAACCGGACTCGCCCACGAGGCCGAGCACCTCGCCGGGGCGGATCCGGAAGCTCACGCGGTCGACGGCGCGGAACGCGGAGCGGCCGAACCGGCCCGCGTACTCGATCACCAGGTCGGTCGCCTCCACGACCGGCTCGCCGGCTGCCTCCTCGGCCGAGAGCGTGCGGTCGGCGATCTCGAGACGCGGCACCGCCGCGAGAAGGCGCTTCGTGTACTCGTGCTGCGGCGCGGCGAAGATCTCGCCGACCGGAGCGGTCTCGACGACCTCGCCCTCGAGCATCACGGCGACGCGGTCGGCCAGGTCGGCGACGACGCCCATGTTGTGCGTGATGAGCACGATCGCGGTGCCGAACTGGTCGCGCAGGTCGCGCAGCAGGTCGAGGATCTCGGCCTGCACGGTCACGTCGAGCGCGGTCGTCGGCTCGTCGGCGATGATGACCGTCGGGTCGAGCGCGAGCGCCATCGCGATGACGATGCGCTGCTTCTGTCCGCCCGAGAACTGGTGCGGGTAGTCGTTGACGCGGCGCTCGGGGTCGGGGATGCCGACTCGGCCGAGCATCTCGATCGCCTTCGCCTTGGCCTCGGCCTTCGAGTACTTGCCGTGCGCGCGCAACCCCTCGGCGAGCTGCCACCCGACTGTGAAGACGGGGTTGAGGGCGGTCGACGGCTCCTGGAAGATCATCGCCGCCTTGGAGCCGCGGATCTCGCGCAGTTCCTTCTTGTCGATCTTCGCCACGTCGGTGCCGTCGAGGATGACCGCGCCGCCGATCGTGGCGGTCTCGGGCAGGAGGCCGAGGATCGTGCGCGACGTCACGGTCTTGCCGCTGCCGGACTCGCCGACGATCGCGAGCACCTCGCCGCGGCGCACGTCGAGCGAGACGCCGCGCACGGCCCGGACCTCGCCGGCGTCGGTTGCGAAGGTGATGTCGAGATCGCGGATCTCGACCGCGACGGAATCGGATGCCACGGTCATCACTCCACCTCTCCCATGATCTCGCGCGCGACGGGCTGGCTCGCGGCCACCGCGTCGGCGGGCGTCTGCTTCGCC
>Ga0182748_1001517_pt1 | contig 22541 bp, 21 predicted proteins | sample eDN3rd37CKraftOP_FD_128877 | JGI IMG/M metagenome (GOLD analysis project Ga0182748, IMG submission 128877) | Enriched Organic Plus compost microbial communities from Emeryville, California, USA - eDNA 3rd pass 37_C Kraft OP (version 2) (version 2) ...
ACGCGCGGCACATGTACGAGTCGTAAATTCAACTAAGAATTTTAGCATGTGTATGTTGTTTAATTGTCCGTCTATACGGGGCGCGGTCGCCCAATTATAGATTGTAAATATATATAGCATGTATCAATAGTTGTAGATGCCACATCAAAGCTCTGGCCGCGGCGCGGCGGCCACGCCCATTTGCTCCAGCGCCTGGGCGATGCGCAGGGCGATGTCCTCGCGCCAGGGCGCGGCGATCACCTGCACGCCGATCGGCAGCGGCGACAATGGCACCGGCACAGCGACGACCGGCAGGCCGATGAAGGAGATCGGCTGGGTGTAGACGCCCAGATTGGGGCGCACCGGCATTTCCACCCCGTCGAGCACGAAGGTCTGCTGGCCGATCTTGGGCGCGGTGCAGGGAGTCGCCGGCGCGAGGATGGCATCGTAACGCTTGAACAGTTCGAGCACGCGCTCGCGGTACCAGCGGCGGAATTTCTGCGCCTTCACGACCAAGGCCGCCGGCACCATGGCGCCGGCAATCAGCCGGTCGCGCACGGCCGGGTCGAAATCGCCGGCCTGATGCCGCAGTCGCTCCAGATGCAGGCTCGCCCCTTCCGTCGCCGCGATGACGTAGGCGGCGGCGCGCGCCCGCGCGGCTTCCGGAATGTCGACCTCGTCGCGCGCCCCGAGCGCCTGCGCGACGCGACCGAGCGCCTCGAGCGCCTCCGGAAAGGCCCCTTTGCGGAAATAGCCGCCGGCGACGGCGATGCGCAATCCGTCGTGGCCGCGGGCAAGCTCCGGTTCAGTCAATTCGACCGCGCGCCCGGCGCAGACCGGATCCTCGGCGTCCTCGCCCTGCATGGCGTCGTAACCGAGCGCGAGATCGCGCGCCGAGCGCGCGAACGGCCCGAGATGATCGAGGCTCGCCACGAACGGAAAACTGCGCGCGCGCGTAAGCCGTCCGTAGGTCGGCTTCAGCCCGAAGATGCCGCAGAGCGACGACGGCACCCGGATCGAGCCGTTGGTGTCGGAGCCGAGCGCGAGCGGCACCAGGCCGCCCGCCACCGCCCCGCCCGATCCGCCCGACGAGCCGCCGGTCATGCGGGTGAGATCGTGCGGATTGCGCGAGGGACCGTCATGCACGTTCTCGCCGGTGAAGTCGTAGGCGTATTCGCCCATGTTGAGCGCGCCGACCAGCACGGCGCCGGCCGCTTCCAGCCGCGCGATCAGCGGCTGGTCGCGCGCGGCCGGCGGATGCGCGCGGTTGATCTTGGAACCGGCGATCGTGGGCAGCCCCGCGATGTCGAACAGGTTCTTGACCGCGAAGGGCACGCCGGCAAGCGGCCCAAGCGGGCGGCCGGTCGAGCGCGCCGCCTCCAGCGCACGGGCGCGCGCGCGGGCGCGTTCCGCCACGACCGTGGTGAAGGCGTTGAGCCTGGGATTGAGCCCGTCGATGCGCATGAGCGCATGGTCGACCACGGCAAGCGCCGTCGTCTCGCCCGACCGCACGGCGCGCGCGATCTCGGCCGCGCTCGCAAAGGCAAGGTCCTTGCTCATCGCGTCAGGCCCTGAACACGGGTGCGGGCTCGGCCTCGTCGCCGAGCGCGAATTCGGCCACGAGCGCGGCATGGTTGAGGGTGACGACGAGGTTGCTTTTCACCGCCTGGCGCCACTCGGGTTGCAGCGGCAGGTCGAGCGCGGCGGCGGCGGCGGTGATGAAATCGTCGAGCGGATCGGCTGGTTCGGCCATTGGTCCCTCCCCGGGGGCCCGAAGCCCCCTCCGGCCGCGAGCATGCAATTTCGCGGCCAAGAGAGCGAGAGGGCCCCTACTCCACGAACTTACCTTGCTTGCGCTCGGCCGCGTATTTGACCAGCGCCAGGAAACGGTAGAGCCCGTGCACGAACTTGCCGTAGGGCAGGCTCAGGAACAGTCCGAGCACCAGGCCGAGATGCACGGCGAGCAGCACGCCCATCGCGGCCGTATCGCGCAAACCCATGAGCGCAAAGCCGGTCAGGCTGACCAGGAACAGCATGGCGATGAAGGCCGTGTTCATGTCGGTGCGCGCGCCGTCGACCAGAGCGGGATCGCGCCGGCGCGACAGCAGGAACAGGCCGGCCGGGCCGACGAGGAGGCCGAGGCCGCCGATGATGCCGAGCACGACCGGCACGCTGGCCAGCGCGTAAGGCGCGCGCCAGCCGAAACCATAGTGATAGACGGTCGCAACCGAGGTGGCGGCGAAGCAGAACAGGAAACCGTAGAAGGTGAAATGATGAAAGATGCGCCGGGCCGGCGACGGGGCGTCGCTCTCGCTGGCGCAGCCGCCACCGCCGCCGTGCAGATAGGTCAGGTGCATGGTATCGGCCACCGCGCGGGCGAAGGCGGCTAGGCCGGCCGGCGGCGCGCCTGCATTGATGTCGCGCCAGAAGGCCCTGAGCGAGAACCAGAACGCCGCGACCGCATACAGGGCGGCCGCGCCGAACACCGCCACCATCGCATTGTGCGGCATCACCTTGTAGAAGTCGCCGGCCTGAGCCGAGAACAGCGCGGCCGGGTCGGCCCAGGCCACGAAACCGACGATGAAACCGGCAAGGCCGGCGGCCGCCAGCAGCGTGACGGTGAGCCCGTTGCGGGCAAAGGCGCCGGCGAAGGCGCGCGGCCAGGCATAGGCCGCGTAGCTGTCGTTGCGCAGCTTCGCCATCGCGGCCGGGATGTTGACGTTGAATTCATGCGGCGGCGAATACTGGCAATCCGGGTAGCAGGCGCCGCACTGGTGGCAGAGATTGGCGATGTAATTGAGATCGCCGGCCGCGAAGGTGCGGCGCATCTCCATGGCCGGGAACACCGCGCACAGCCCTTCGCAATAGCGGCAGGCATTGCAGATCGTCATCAGACGATCGGCTTCGCGCAGAGACTCAGTTGCGTGCATGCTTGGCCGCCCCCTCTCCCGCGAGGCGGCCGAACACCGCACCGATGGTCATGCCGATGCCGGCGAGATAGCCCTTGCCCAGCACATTGCCGGCCATGATTTCGCCGGCCGCGAACATGTTGCCGGAAGGCCGGCCGCCCTCGAGCAGCATGCGCGCCTCCTCGTTCACGCGCACGCCGAGATAAGTGAAGGTGATGCCCGGACGCAGCGGATAGGCGTAGTAAGGCGGCGTGTCGATCTTGCGCGCCCAATGCGTCTTGTTGATCGCGAGGCCCGACGTCGCGCAGTCGTCGAGCACGGTGTGGTCGAATTTGCCGGGCTTCACCGCGGCGTTGAATTCGTTGACGGTCGCCTCGAGCGCCGCCGGGTCGAGCGCGAGCTTGCCGGCCAGTTCGGGAATGGTCTGCGCCTGGATCGCCGGGAAGATCGACGGCATGAACATGTGGATGGATTTGGCGTCGATGATGGAATAGCCGATCTGGCCGGGCTGCTGCGCCACCAGCCGTCCCCAGATCGCGTAGCGCTTGGGCCAGGTGTCCTCGCCCTCGTCGTAGAAGCGCTTGGCCTCGCGATTGACCATGATGCCGAACACCACGCTGTCGAGCCGCGTGGCGATGCCGCCGTCGAATTTGGGCGCGCGCGCGTCGATGGCGACCGCGTGGCACTGCGTCGGGTCGCCGACCGGCGCCACGCCCTTGTCGAGCAGCATGCGCAGCACGTCGCCGCGGTTATAGGGCGTGCCGCGGATCAGGAAATTGTCGGCCGCCTCGCCCCAGTATTGTTTGAGCCATTCGACATTGGCCTCGAAGCCGCCGGCCGCCGCGACCAGCGCCTTGCCGCGCACTTTCTGCTCGCCGCCCTCGTATTTTATCGTGGCCGAGACGAACACGCCGTCCTGGATATCGAGCGCGATCACCGGCGCCTCGTAGAGACAGGTGACGCCGAAGCTTTCCGCGCGCCGGTACAGCGTATTGAGCATGCCGCGTCCGCCGCCCAGGAAGAAGGCATTGGTCTTGCCGAGCGAGAGCGTGCCGCCGAGCGGCGGCTGGAAGCGCACGCCCTGCTCGTTCATGAAGCCGATCAGCTCGCGCGAGCGCGCGACCGTGAGTTCCGCGAGCGCCTTGTCGGTCTGCCCGCCGGTGACGCGATAGAGATCGTCGAGGAACTCCTGCTGGTCGTAGGGCCCGGTCATGGTCGGCGCGGTGCCGTCATGCGAGCAGCGCAGGTTGCGGGTGTGGCGCGTGTTGCCGCCGCGATAGAAGCGCGGCGCGCCTTCAAGCACGATGACGCGCGCGCCGGCACGGGCGGCAACGATGGCCGCGCAGAGGGCGGCGTTGCCGCCGCCCAGCACGACCACGTCGAAGGTTTCGTTGAATGGCATTACCGGCGTCGCTTCAGTTCATCTCACATTATGATGGCGTGTCCCGCATTGTGCAAGGAGCCGGCCGCCGGGCCCGGCGGCTGACAGCGCGGGAAACGCCGTGCTATGGCGGCCGTTCAATGCCCGGCTTCGAAGGTGCTGGCAATGGCTGATGACCGATTTCCCCCGTCCGGCGCCTGCGACTGCCATGTGCACGTGGTCGGCCCGCGGCAGCGCTTTCCGCTGGCGCCGGGGCGCCGCTACACGCCGATGGACGCTCCCGCGGCGGACCTTTCGGCCATGCTGGGGCGCCTGCGGCTCGACCGGGTGGTGCTGGTGCAACCGAGCTTCTACGGCACTGACAATGCCTGCATGCTGGACGCCATGGCGCGGCTCGGCCAAGCGCGCGCCGTCGCGGTGCTGCCGCGCGAGGCGCCGGCCGACCAACTCGACGAGTTCCACGCGCGCGGCGTGCGGGGCTTGCGGGTCAATATCGCCACTTCCGGGGCGGCGCCGCTCGATGTCATGCGGCGCGACATCGAAGCGGCGGCGGCGCTCTGCGCGCGCCACGGCTGGCACGTGCAGATCTTCGTTCCGGCGCCGGCGATCGCGGCGCTGGCGCCGATCCTGACCGCCCTGCCGGTCGACACGGTGATCGACCATTTCGGCCTGATCGCGCCGGGCAGCGAGGACGGCGCCACGAGCGTGCTGTTGCGCCTGCTCGAAACCGGCAAGATCTGGGTGAAAATCTCCGGCGCCTACCGCATCGCCGACGACCCCGCCGATGCGCGCATCGATCCGTTAGCGCGGCGGCTCGCGCGCGCCAATCCCGAGCGCATCGTCTGGGGCTCGGACTGGCCGCATACGCCCAAGCACGGCGCCGGGCAGGCCGGGCCCGATGAGGAACAGCCCTACCGCGACATCGATACGCGCGCGCTGCTCGCTCTCGTGCCGCGCTGGCTCGCGGACGAGCGGCTGGTCGAGCAGGTGCTGGTGCGCAATCCGGCGCGGCTTTATGGCTTCGCGGAAAGCTAGCCCGCGAGCGCCTGCGCCACCTTGGCTCCGAAAGCGTCGGTACCGAGCGGGCCGCCCAGATCGGGCGTACGCGACCCCGGATCGGTAATGAGGCGGTCGAGTGCGGCGTCGATCGCCCGCGCCGCCTGCACCAGCCCGTCGTCGGCATGGCGCTCGCCGAGCCAGGCCAGCAGCATCGCGGCCGAGCCGATCAGCGCCGACGGATTGGCGACGTTCTGGCCGGCGATGTCGGGCGCCGAGCCGTGCTGCGCCTGCGCCACCGCATGGGCCGCGCCGGCATTGAGCGAGGCTGCCAGACCGAGGCTGCCGGAAATCTCCGAGGCCTCGTCGGAAAGAATGTCGCCGAACATGTTGGTGGTGACGATGACGTCGAACTGTCCCGCATCGCGGATCAAGAGCGCCGCCATGGCGTCGACGATACGCTCCTCATAGGCGACGTCGGGATAGCGCGCGGCCACAGCGCGCGTGCATTCCAGAAACAGCCCGTCCGACACCCGCAGCACGTTGGACTTGTGCACGGCGGTCAGCTTGCGCCGCCTTTGCCGCGCCAGGGCGAAGGCGGCCTCGGCGATACGGGTCGAGCCCTCGCGCGTGATCTTGCGCACCGACAGCGCGAGGTCGGGCGTCGGCATGAACTCGCCCGGCCCCACATGCATGGAGCGGTCCGAGTAGAAGCCCTCGGTGTTCTCGCGCACGATCACCAGATCGACCGGCACGCCGCAGCGGGGCGGGAAACCGGGGCGCGAGCGCGCCGGGCGGATATTGGCGTAAAGATCGAGCCCCTTGCGTATTTCGCCGGACGGATTGCGGCCGCCCTCGGCGCGCGGCGGATATTCGTTGTGCGACACCGGCCCGAGCAGCACCCCGTGCGCGGCCTTGGCCTTTCCCAGCACCGCCTCGGGAAACGTGTTGCCGCTCGCGCGCAACGCCGCCCAGCCGATCTCCGCGCGCTCGAACGAAAGGCCGAGCCCGAAGGCGCGGTCGGCGGCGCGCAGCACCTCGAGCGTCGCCGCCATGATTTCCGGCCCGATGCCGTCGCCTTCCAGCACCAGGATGTCGAGCGCGTTCCGTTCCCTCGCCATGTCCCCCGCCCTTGCTTGCCGCCGCCCGCGGCATGGCTCGCACAGACCGGGCATTTTGTCACCGCCGGCCGATGCGATAAGCTATGCTGCTAGGGTATATCTCTCCGCGAGCTAATCAATGGAATTGAGGGAACTTCGCAACTTCATGCGCGTCGCGCGCGCCGGCAGCGTGAGCCGCGCGGCGGCCGAGCTGCGCCTGGCCCAGCCGGCCCTGAGCCGCCAGATCCGGAAGCTCGAGCACGAGCTGGGCGTTTCGCTGTTCGCCCGCCACGGCCGCGGCGTACGCCTGAGCGCGGCCGGTTCGCTGCTGCTCGAGCGCGCCGAGGCGATCGCCCATCTGGTGCAGCAGACGCGCGACGAGATCAGGGAAGACCGGGCGTCCCAGCGCGGCCGCATCACGCTCGGCGTGCCCCCGGCGGCGGGCCGGCTGCTCATTCCGCCCTTCGTCGAGCGTTTCCAGAAGGCCGCACCGCAGAGCACGCTGCATATGCGCGAAGGCGTCACCAGCTCGCTGCAGGAATGGCTGGTGGAAAAGCGGATCGACATCGCCCTGCTTCACAACCCGCCCCACCACGACGCCCTGAATATCAGCCCGCTTCTGACCGAGCGGATGTGGGTCGTCGGCCCGCCGGCACACAGCGCCGGCGCCGCCGACCATCCCGCGACCTTCCGCCTGCGCGATCTCAACCGCCTGCCGCTGATCCTGCCGAATATCGCCCACAACAACCGGCGGCTGGTCGAACACGCGGCGAGCGAACACGGCGTCCGCCTGCGCATCAAGATCGAAGCCGACAGCGTCGCCTTCGCCAAGGCCATGGTCGAACAGGGCCTCGGCTACACCATCCTCACTTATGCCGCCGTGCAGGACGAGCTGGAACGCAAGCGGCTCACCATCTATCCGATCGTGCGGCCGACGCTCTCCACGCAGGTGAGCATCGTGACCCTGCGCGGCGAACCGTCGCCCAAGCTGGTGAGCGAGGCGAGCGCCTTGCTGCACGATGTCTGCCGCATGCTGGTGAAGACCAAGCAATGGGCGGGCGCGCAGCTTTGCTGACGCATCGCGCCGCCGGAGAGCGGCGGCTTTGCCGGCCGCCGCGCCGCGCACTTCCCATGCCGAAATAATATCGCTCGCAAACTTTCATTGCCGGCGGCTCCGCCCTAGAGTTCGGCGCATCAGCAAAAAGCCTTATTCGGGAGGACCGCCGTGAAAAGCTTCAGATCCGCGCTGATCGCACTCGCCACGCTCCTGTGCCCGCTGTCGGCGCAGGCGCAGGATTTTCCCAACAAGTCGATCCGGCTGATCGTGCCGTTCCCGCCCGGCGGGCCCAACGACATCATCGCGCGCGTGGTCGGCCAGCGCATGTCGGAAATCCTCAAGCAGCCGATCGTCATCGAAAATCGCGGCGGACAGGGCGGCGTGCTCGGCACCGATCAGGTCGCGAAGGCCAAGCCCGACGGCTACACCATCGGCATCGTCAGCGCCGGCGCGCTCGCGATCAGCCCGAGCATGGAAAAAGTGGCCTACGACAGCCTCAAGGATCTTCAGGCGATCACGCTGGTGGCCAAGGTGCCGGAAATGCTGGTGGTGGCGACCAGCGTGCCGGCGCACAACATGAAAGAGCTGGTGGCGCTCGCCAAGGCGCAGCCGGGCAAGATCAACTTCGCCTCCTCCGGCCCCGGCAGCCTGCCGCATCTGGCGGGCGAGCTGTTCAAGCTCAGCGCCAAGATCGACATCGTGCACGTGCCCTATCGCGGCGCCGCGCCCGCCGTGAACGATCTGCTCGGCCAGCAGGTGCAGATGGTGTTCCTCGATCTGCCGGTGCTGCTGCCGCAGATCAAGGCCGGCAAGCTCAGGCCGATCGCCGTCGGCGCGCCGCAACGCGTGGCGAGCGCGCCCGACGTGCCGACGACGGCCGAGGCCGGCATGCCCGAGCTTCTGACCGAGAACTGGTACGGCATGGTGGCGCCCGCCCATACGCCGCCGCAAATCGTGGCCGCGCTGAACAAAGCCGCGGTGGAAGCCATGAAGGACAAGAACGTAGTGGCCAAGCTGTCGAGCCAGGGCGCCATCCTGGTGGGCGACAGCCCGGAGCACTTCCACGACTTCATCGCCAGCGAAACGGCGAAATGGGCCAAGGTCATCAAGGACGCCGGCGTGCAGACGACGAAATGACCGCAGCCGGCGACCAGACTTTCATCTTGCGTTCGACGCTGACGTCGCCATTCGGCCGCAAGGTTCGAATGGCGGCGGAGGTGCTCGGTCTCGCCGCGCGCATCGCTCTCGTTCCCGCCGATACGCTCGACGAGAGCGATACGCTCCGGCAGCAAAACCCGCTCGGCAAGATGCCCTGCCTTCTGCTCGGCGACGGCACGGCGATCTACGACAGCGGCGTCATCATCGAATTCCTGCAGGAGATCGCCGGCAGCGAGCGGCTGGTGCCGCTGCGCGGGCCGGCGCGCTACAAGGCGCTCACGCTCGCAACCCTCGCCGATGGCCTGGCCGAGGCCGCCCTGCTGATGGTCTACGAAGGCCGCTTCCGCGAACCGGGCAGCTATTCCGAGCGCTGGCTCGCGCATCAGCGCGGCAAGGTCATGCGCGCGCTCGCGGCCTTCGATGCCGCCCCGCCGCCGGCGCACACCGACATCGTGTCGATCGCGCTCGCCTGCGCGCTCGGCTATCTCGACTGGCGCCGGCCGGTCGAATGGCGCGACGCCCATCCGCGCCTCACCGCCTGGCTCGCCGAGTTCGAGGCCCGCGAGCCCGCTTACGCGCATACGCGCGCACCGAATGCATAAGAGACCTACCCCGGCCGTCATCCTTCGAGGGCGGCCTTCGGCCGCCACCTCCGGATGACGGGAGGACGCGTAACGCCGTGAAAGAGGATCGATGACCAGCGACAACCCTCCCCTGGCGTCGCCGACCTTCATGGCCTCGCCGCGCAAACCGAAGCTCAAGCTGCCGCCCGGCGCCTGCGATGCGCATGTGCACGTGTTCGGGCCGGGCGCGCGCTTCCCCTACTTGCCGGGCCGCAGCGTCACGCCCGCCGACGCGCCGAAGGAGACGCTGTTCGCGCTGCACGATTTCCTCGGCATCGCGCATTGCGTGATCGTGCACACCGCCGTGCACGGCACCGACAATTCGGCGACGGCCGACGCGCTCGCCGCCAAGGGCGGCGCCTATCGCGGCGTGGCGCTGGTGCCGGTGACGATTTCCGATGCCGAGCTCGCGCGCCTCGACCGCCAGGGCTTTCGCGGCGCACGCTTTCATTACATGGCGCATCTCGCGCAAGCCGCGCCGATCGACGAAGTGATCGCGTTCGGCAAACGGCTGGCCGCTATCGGCTGGCATTTGCAGATCCACATGCAGGCCGATCTCATTACCGAGATGGCGCCGTCGATCCGCCGCTCCCCGGTGCCGGTGATGATCGACCACATGGGCCGCGTCGATGCTTCGCTCGGGCTCGATCAGCCGGCCTTCCGCGCCCTGCTCGACCTGATGCAGGACCGCAATGTCTGGGTGAAGGTGAGCGGCTGCGATCGCGCCACGCGGCAGGGCCCGCCCTATGCCGACGCGGTGCCGTTCGCGCGCAAGCTGGTGGCCGAATTCGGCGACCGCTGCGTGTGGGGCCTCGACTGGCCGCATCCCAATCACCGCGGGCCGATTCCCGACGACGGCGAACTGGTCGATCTGTTGACCGAGATCGCGCCCAGCGCGCGCGCGCTGCACGCGCTCATGGTCGACAATCCGCAGCGTTTCTACAACTTCGCGCCGGTCCGCCGGGCGGCGGCGCCACAGGAGACAAAACCATGAGCGGGCGCCTGCAGGACAAGATCGCCATCGTCACCGGCGCCGGCTGCGTCGGCCCCGGCTGGGGCAATGGCCGCGCCGCCGCCGTGCGCTTCGCCGAGGAAGGCGCCAAGGTCTTCGCGGTCGACCGCAATCTCGACGCCGTGACCGAGACGGTGGAACGGGTGAAGGCGGCGGGCGGCGAGATCGTCGTGCAATCCTGCGACGTCACCGACGGCGCCTCGGTCGCCGCCATGGTGGCGGCTTGCATCGAGCGCTTCGGCCGCGTCGACGTGCTGGTGAACAATGTCGGCGGCTCGGCCGCCGGCGGACCGGTCGAGATGAGCGAAGAAGTGTTCGACGCCCAGGTCGACTACAATTTGAAGAGCGTGTTCCTCACGCTGAAGCACGTGCTCCCGCACATGGAGCGGCAGCAGAGCGGCTCGATCGTCAATGTCGCCTCGACCTCCGGCCTGCGCTGGACCGGCGCGGCGCAGGTCGGCTACGCGGCGACCAAGGCCGGCGTGATCCAGCTCTCGCGCGTGGTGGCGGTGCAATATGCCAAGAAGGGCATCCGCGTGAACACCGTGATACCGGGGCAGTTGCACACGCCGATGGTGGAGGCGCGCCTCGCCAAGCAGCGCGCCGGCGGCGATGTCGAGGCGCTGCTGAAATCGCGCGTGGCGCGCATCCCGCTCGGCTTCATGGGCGACGGCCGCGATACCGCCAATGCCGCACTGTTCCTCGCCTCCGACGAGGCAAGATTCATCACCGGGACCGAGGTCGTGGTGGATGGCGGAATGACGGTCAGGTGCGATTGAATCGCGCGCGTCACGAGGAAACGGGCATCGCCTCTTGCGTCCCCGCCCCGTGAAAGGGGGAGGAGACGACGCAAGATTGCGCTGCGTCCGTGGCACGCCGTCAGCGTTTATCCGTCACGCTGCCGCGCTCGATGAAGAAGGCGCGCGCCAGCAGGTCGAGCACGTGCACTTCGTTCGATTCGGCGATCAGCACCGAGACGCCCTCGTCCTTCAGATTGGCCAGCACCTCGCCCAGCCGGCGCGCGAGCGCCGGCGCGAGCCCTTCGAACGGCTCGTCGAGCAGCAGGATCCGCGTGCCGGCCATCAGCGCGCGCGCGAGCGCCACCATCTTCTGCTGGCCGCCCGACAGTTCGAGCGCGCGGCGGTTCGCGAAGCGCGCGACCTCCGGCATGATGGAATAGATCCATTCCAGCCGTTCGCCGACGCCGTCGGCCTGCGTCGCCCAGGTCGGCAGGCGGATGTTCTCCTCCACCGTGAATTCCGGCACCAGGCGGCGATCCTCCGGCATGTAGCCGACCCCGTGGCCGGCGCGCCGGTGCGCGGGCAGCGCCAGGAGATCGACATGGCCGAGCTCGGCCTTGCCGGTCGCCGGCAGCGCCCCCATCAGTGCGCGCAACAGCGTGGTCTTGCCGGCGCCGTTGCGTCCGATGAGGCCGCACATCTCGCCTTCGTTCATCGCCAGCGAGGCGTTGCGGATGATCGGGATCGGCCCGATCGAGACGTTCAGGTTCTCGACCTTAAGCATGGGCCGCTCCCGCGCCCGGCTTCACGTGCACGCCGGTAATCAGTTCCTGGACCTGGGGATTGTCGAGCGTCTCGTGCGCCGTGCCGTCCGCGATGATGGTGCCGTCGTAGAAGGCGAGCACGCGGTCGGCGAAGCGCGCCACGATCTCCATGTCGTGCTCGACGAACAGCACGGTGATCTTGCGGGTCTTGAGCGCCGACATCACCACGTTCATGAGGTCGAATTTCTCCTCGATGGAGATGCCGCTGGTCGGCTCGTCGAGCAGCAGGAGGCGCGGCCAGCCGACCACCGCCATGCCGATGTCGAGCAGCTTGCGCACGCCCTGCGGCAGCGTATTCGCCCGCGTGTCGCGGTAGCGGGCGATCTGGAACAGGTCGATGGTCGCGTCCGCCTCGGCGACGGCCGCGGGCGAATGCAAAGACGTCATCACGGTATCGAGCAGCCCGCCCTTCGAGCGCGCGATGGCGGCGGCGACGCACATATTGTCGAACACGGTCAGCGAGGGGAACACCTGCGCCACCTGGAACGAGCGCGAGATGCCGAGCCGCGTGATCTCGCGCGACGGCATGCCGGTGATGTCCTCGCCCTCGAACAGGATGGTTCCCTTCGACGGCGTCAGGTGCCCGGTAATCATGTTGATGAAGGTGGTCTTGCCGGCGCCGTTGGCGCCGATCACGCCGACGGTCTGCTGCACCGGCACGCTGACGCTGATGTCGTGGGCGGCGACCAGGGAGCCGAAGGTCTTCTCCAGGTCGCGCACCTCGAGGATGGGACGCTCGCTGTTGGCCGGCATGGTCATGGCGCCTTCGCCTTTTCGCGCGTCGCGAAGCGGGTGACGAGCGAGCCGAGCCCGTCGGGCAGGAACAGGATGGTCAGCAGCAGCACCGAACCGAGGGTCATCTGCCAAAGCTGCGGCATCAGATCGACGGCGAAGGAACGCACCACTTCGAACAGCAAGGAGCCGACGAAGGCGGCGGCCACCGAGCCGGCGCCGGCCAGAATGGTGACGAAGACGAAGCTGCCGGACGTGGTCCAGTACGCCATATTGGGATCGACATGGCCGACGGTCAGCGCGGCCAGCGCGCCGCCCAGGCCGCCCAGCACGCCCGCGATCATCACCTTGGCGTGGATGAGGCGGGTGACCGAGACGCCGAGGAATTCGACGCGGATCTCGTTGTCGCGGATCGGGGCCGCCATGGCGCCCGCCACCGACCGGAAATAGGCGCCGATCGCCAACGCGGCCACCGCGCCGATGCCGAGCGTGAGCCAGTAGAGCGCCAGCCCGAGCTGCTCCTGGTGCGGCGCGTAGCCGAGGAAGGTCGGCTGCGACACGGTGAAGCCGTCGGTCGAGCCGAGCGACTCGGTTTTCACCAGCACGCCGTAGAGGATCATCGACAGCGCCAGGCTGAGCATGGCGAAGAAGATCTCGCGGTAGCGCGCGATCAGGAAGCCGACCAGGAACGCGACGGCGCCGGCGCCGATGCCGCCGAGCAGCACCAGCGCGAAGGCGTCGGTGAGCCCGACCCAGCGCGCCATCAACGCCACCATGTAGGCGCCGACACAGTAGTAGAGCGCCTGCCCGAAGGAGACGAGGCCGACGCGCCAGAGCACGATCAGCCCGAGCACCACCAGCGCATTGGCAAATGCGATGGTGGCGAGCGAGACCACCCAGTCCGGCAGCAGCGGACCGGCGGCCACCGCCAGCAAGAATAAGAGACTGCCCGCCAATGTGCCCCGCGTCATGTCATATCTTCCTTGGCTGGGCGCGCACGAACAGGCCGTGGGGCCGCACCACCAGCACCAGCGCCATCACGCCGTAGATGACGAACAATTCGATCTGCGGCACCAGATGCACGGCGGCGGCGCGGCAGATGCCGACGATCAGCGCGCCGATCAGCGCGCCTTCGACCGATCCCATGCCGCCGATCGCCACCACCGCGAAGGCGAGCACGATCACCTCGACGCCGATGCCGAGCGTGACGGATATCTTGGGCGCCATCACCGCGCCCCCCAGCGTGCCCAGCATGGCGCCGATGAGGAAGGTGGCGGTGTAGATCATCGTCACGTTGACGCCGAAGGCGGCGGCGGTCTCCCGGTCGAAGATGACCGCGGTGAGCAGCCGGCCGTAACGGGTGAAACGCAGCGCCCAATAGGACAGCGCGGCGAGCCCGGCGGCGATCAGCACCAGGATGATGTCGTAGTTCGACAGCGTCAGGTCCCCGATGTCGATGCTGCCGGCGGCGACCATCGGCTGCCAGGCGCCGTAGGAGCGCGGGCCCCAGATCAGCACGATCACGTCTTCGAGAATGAGGAAGGCGGCGTAGGTGACCAGCACCACCACCACCTCGTCACGGCCGTAGACCAGGCGCAACAGGCCGCGCTCGAGAACGATGCCCAGCACGAGGCCGATCGCCATGGCCAGCCCGACCATGAACAGGAAGCCGACGGCGGCGGGCAGGCCGGACTCGGCATAGATGCCGACGGCGGTGGCCGCGCCATAGGCGCCGAAGGCATAGAAGGAGCCGTGGGTGACGTTGAGGATCTTCATCACCCCGAAGATCAGCGTCAGCCCGATGGCGACGATGAACAGATAGGCCGCGTAGACGAGACCATCGGTCAGAATGGCGAAGGCAGTCAGCACAGCGACCCCTACTCGATTGTGCGGGAAACCGACGGCGGGGACGCCGCAAGACCATCCCCGCCGCGCAACATGCTCAGCGCCGGTGCATCAATTGCACTTGGCGCCTTTCATTCCGTCCTTCAGCCAGTCGTCCGCATTGACGCCGGGAGGCGGGTTCACGCATTCGGCCGCGTAGCGCTTCACGTCCACGAGTTCGGGCTGGCCGGTCTTCTTGTTGTACCGGTAGGTGGCGTAGGCCGTGCCGGTGACGCCCTGGTGGCCGTCGCCGAGCGTCATCTTCACGTGGCCCGCCGGACCGGTGAACTCGATGCCCTTGAACGAGGCGGCGATGTCTTCGGTGGACGGCTTGTCGTTACCTTTCTGGGCCTTCTCATAAGCGAGCTTGAGGCCGAGGATCGACTGCGCCATCTGGCTCGCCGGATAGGACGGCGGAATGCCGTAACGGTCGGAGTAGATCTTGGCGAACCACTTGGCGATCGGCGTGTTCTCGGCGAGCCAGCCGTTCTCGCCGCGGCCGCCGATGATGGTGCCGTTCGGCAGCTTGTCCTTCAGGCGCGTGATGGCCGCTTCGCCGGTGGTCATGACGATGGTCATGCGCTTGTCGAGACCGCGCGCCTGCTCCTGATAGGTGAAGGCTTCGAGGTCGCCGTCGAAGAAGCTGGTGTGCAGCACCTTGGACTTGGAGGTGAGCAGGGTCGAAATCTCGGCGCCGTATTCACCCGCGAACAGCTTGGGGAACAGGACCTTGTCGGCCTTGGCCTTCGGCATCAGCACGTTCATGGCGCCGACGAAGTCGCGCCAGGAGTCCTGACCCCAGGCATAGTTCTGATTGATGCCGGAATAGCTGGTCAGCTTCGGAAACTTGTCGCGCACGTAATGCGCGGCACCCACGTTATCCATGGTGGCGTGCGGGCTGACGCGGAACACATAGGCGCGCGCCTTTTCCTCGAAGATGCGCGGCGTGCCGCAGTCGTAAAAGACGGTGAGCGCCTTCAGCTCATCGGCGACCGGCGCCACCGCGAGGCAATTGCCCGACGAGACGTAGCCCACCACGGCGTCGACCTTGTCGCGCTGCACGAGGTTGCGGAATTCGGTGACCGTGTTGGCGGCGGAGCCCGCCTCGTCGACATATTTCGCTTCGACCTTGCTGCCGCCGAAGCCGACTTTGTTGAACGGCGCCGGCCCCTTGCCGGCATTGAGCTCCTCGATGAGGATCTCGGCGCCGTTGCGGCCGGGAATGCCGAACGGGGCGGCCGCCGGGCCGGTCAGAAACGATACGATGCCGAGCTTGACGGCGGGGGCCGCCTGCTGCGCCTGCGCCGGCGCGGCCGCCATGGCGGCGAGCGCGGCAAGCGCGAATGGAATCCGGGCGTGCTTTGACATTGCCTAGTGTCCTCCCTGGACGAGCCCTGTGGCCGGGCCTTGGTTTTCGGAATACCGATGAAACTAGCAAACGCGATCCGGATGCAAGATTCAATGGCTTTTTCCGTATCGATATATGCCATTTCACATGGCCGTAGCCTTTCCGATCCCTGCTCCGCCGCGCTTCGAGGCATCTCGGCCCGATGCTAGGCTGAGCGGCGCGTTGAGATTACAATGATCGGAGACGACGATGGTGCTTGGGCCAATGCGGCGAGACGACGCGGTGCAAGGCGACAGCGGGCTGACAGCACGACGCAAAATTCGCGCCGGCCTGCATCGCGGGCCGACCGCGGGGCTGGCGCCCGGATTCGTGCAGGGCAATCTCGCGATTCTGCCGCAGGCTTTGGCCGCCGATTTCCGCCGCTTCTGCGAACTCAATCCCAAGCCCTGCCCGCTGATCGGCGTGTCGGCGCCCGGCGATGCGCGCGTGCCGGAACTGGGCGAGGATCTCGAAATCCGCACCGATGTGCCGCGCTATCGCGTCTGGCGTCGCGGCGAACTGGTGGCGGAGCCGGACGACCTGCATGAATTCTGGCGCGACGACCTGGTCAGCTTCGTGATCGGCTGCTCGTTCTCGTTCGAGGAGGCGCTGCTTGCGGAGGGCATCGAGATTCGCCACATCGCCCGCGGCTGCAACGTACCGATGTACCGAACCTCGATTGCAACGAAGGATGCCGGCCCGTTCCACGGGCCGATGGTGGTGTCGATGCGCCCGATGCGGCCCGCCGACGCCATTCGCGCGGTGGAGATCACCGCGCGCTACCCCGCCGTGCACGGATCGCCGGTGCACATCGGCAAGCCGGAATTGATCGGCATCACCGACCTCGCCAAACCCGATTACGGCGACGCGGTGCCGGTGAATGACGACGAACTGCCGGTGTTCTGGGCCTGCGGCGTGACTCCGCAATCGGTGATCGCGACCATGAAGCCGGAATTCTGCATCACGCATTATCCCGGATGCATGCTGGTGACGGACCGGCAGAATGCGGAGTTCGCGGTGGGGCCGTCATCCTGAGGTGCGAGCGCAGCGAGCCTCGAAGGATGACGGGTCGAGGCTACGCCGCGTCCCTTGCGTTCTTGTCGAGCAGCCCGGCCTCGATCAACGCCTGGCGGATGCGCGCGATCTCGGCCGGCTGGATCTTGACCAGCGGCGGACGCACCACGGCGCGCGGCAGCCTGCCGAGCAGCACCAGCGCCTCCTTCATGCGGTTGTGCATGTCGACGAAGGGATCGGCGTAGAACACGCGCATCAAGGGCTCGATGCGGTCGTTGAGCCGCTTGGCTTCGGCGAGGTCGTTGCCCTGCACCGCGCGGAACAGGCGCGCCTGCAAGTCAGCGATCACGCTGCCCGAGCCGGACAGCAAGCCGTTGCAGCCGAGCACGAGCGAGGAGAACAGCCAGGCCGAGTGCGTCGACAGCACATTCACCGGGCGCGGCAGGTTCTGCAGCGTGCGCACGTGCCATTCGTGGTGCGGCACATTGCCGATCCAGTCCTTGATCGCGCGGATCTGCGGCACCGCCTCGCACAGCTTCAGGAGCGTGTCCTTGGGATAGCCCTGCCCGGTCGCGAGCGGGTACTGGAACACGATCAGCGGCAGGTCGGTGGCGTCGGCGATGCGCTTGAAATGCGCGAGCGCCATCGCGGGCGATTGCCCGAGCGTGAACGGCGCCGGCGGGAATACCAGCAAGGCCGAGGCGCCGCCGTCCGCCGCCATGCGCGCGATGCGGGCGGCCTCCAGGCTGCCGTCGGCCCAGACGCCGTTGACGATCGGAAGCTTCGCGCCGATTTCGTCCTGCGCGATGTCGAGCACACGGCGCTGCTCGTCGAAACTGCAGGAGCCGACCTCGGTCGAATGCGCGTTGAGCGTGATGGCCGAGAGCCCCTCCACCGCCGTCACGTCGCGCAAGTGCCGGCGGAAGCTCGCCTCGTCGATGGAAAGATCGTCGTTGAACGGCAGCAGCACTGCCGGGATGACGCCGTGAGGGACGTAGCCTGCGTGCCTTGCCATCAACCTGTCTCCCTAGACCGCCGCCTTCACGCGCGGCTCGCTTTCGCCGGTAAATCCGAATTCGGCCGACAGCCGGTCGGCGGCGGCGCGCACCGCGCGCGCACGGGCGCGCAGGGCCTCGATCGACAGGCGCCAGACCGGCCCCGAAACGCCGATGGCGCCGACCACGGCGCCGGAGAAATCGCGCACCGGCACAGCCACGCAGCGCAGTTCGGAATCGAATTCGCCGTTGTCGATCGCCATGCCGGTCCGCCGCACTTCGGTGATTTCGCGGCGCAGCGCCTCGCGGGTGACGATCGTGTTCGGCGTATGCGCTTTCAATTCGGCGCGCGCGAGGAAGCGGTCGAACTGCTCTTCGCTCAGGCCCGCCAGCATGATCTTGCCGAGCGCGGTGCAATGGGCCGGCCGCACCACGCCGACGCGGTCGGTGAGCTGGAAGGCGCCGGGGCCGCTGGTGCGCGCGAGCACCACCACGGCGTCGCCCATGCGCACCGAGAAATGCGCGCTCTCGCCGGTATCGCGCGAGAGGTCCTCGAGCACGGGGGTGGCGAGGCTGGTCATCTCCAGTTCGTCGAGCGCGCTCGCGGCCAGCGCGAACAGCGGCCGCCCGATGCGGTAGCGCTTCGACTCCTTCAGCTGGCGCACATAGCCGAGCGAGACCATGGTCTTGACCAGATGGAAGGTGGTCGAATTGTGCAGCCCGACGCGCTTCGACAGTTCCGCCAGGCCGATCCCGTCGCGGTTGCGGGCGATCTCCTCGAGGATGGCGAAGGCCCGCCCGATCGACTGCACGCCGCCGCCGCGCTCGAGCCCGGCCCCGTCCTGGGCGGCGTCGCGCGATTCGCCGCGGCGCGTCCGCACCCGGACCGGGCGCTCCACCGCTCTCACTTTAGATCGCGTTCTCAAATCCGGGCCTCCCGTGGAGGTCGAACGTTAGCACCCCGATTTTTCGATTGGCAAACGGCAATTCATATTGCGGGAGGCGCGGCACGGCTCACCCCGCGCACACTGGGCCGCCGCTCAGCCGCAATAGCCGTTGTCCCGCAGATAGCGCAGGATCGTCTCCGCATGGGTGGTGGGGTCGCCCTCCGCCGTCTTGAGGACGATTTCCGCCGCCTCCGGCGGCTCGTAGGGGCTGTCGATGCCGGTGAAGTTCTTGATCGCGCCCGCCTTGGCCTTCTGGTACAGGCCCTTCGGGTCGCGCATCATGCACACGTCGATGGGCGTATCCACGAACACCTCGACGAATTCGCCCGCGCCCAACAATTCGCGCGCCATGCGCCGTTCCGACCGGAACGGCGAGATGAACGACACCAGCACGATCAGGCCGGCATCGACGAACAGCTTCGCGGCCTCGCCCACCCGCCGGATATTCTCCACGCGGTCCTCGTCGGTAAAGCCAAGGTCGCGGTTGAGCCCGTGCCGCACATTGTCGCCGTCGAGGATATAGGTGTGCCGTCCCTGCGCGTGCAGCGAACGCTCGACCAGGTTGGCGATGGTCGACTTGCCCGAGCCGGACAGGCCGGTGAACCACAGCACGACCGGCTTCTGCAGTTTGAGCCGCGCGCGGGCATGCTTGTCGACGTCGAGCGCCTGCCAATGCACATTGGTCGCGCGCCTCAGGCCGAAGTCGATCATGCCGGCGCCGACCGTCGCGTTGGTGAAACGGTCGATCAGGATGAAGCCGCCGGTGTCGCGGTTGTCGCGGTAGCGGTCGAAGGCGACGGGCGCGGCGAGCGAAATGTTGACGTAGCCGATCTCGTTGAGATGCAGCGTCTTGGCCGCGAGATGCTCGAGATTGTTGACGTCGACCTTGTGCTTGAGCGCGGTGACCTGCGCGGTCACGCTGCTGGTCGCGAGCTTCATGATGTATTGCCGGCCCGGATAGAGCTGCTCCTCCCCCATCCAGATCAGATGTGCGGCGAACTGGTCGGAAACCTCCGGCCGCGCACTGGCCACGCACAGCACGTCGCCGCGCGAAACGTCGACCTCGTCCGCGAGCGTCAGCGTCACCGCCGCGCCGGCCGCCGCCGTATCCTGGTCGCCGTCCATGGTGACGATGCGGGTGACCGTGCTGGTGCGCCCGGAGCCCGCCACCGCCACGACATCGCCGACCGTCACCGAACCGCCGGCGACGGTTCCGGAAAAGCCGCGGAAATCGAGATCGGGGCGGTTGACCCACTGCACCGGCAGGCGGAACGGCCCGTCGGCAAGCGCGGAGTCCACGTCGATCGTCTCCAGCACCTGCAGCAAAGGCGCGCCCGTGAACCAGGGCATGTTCGCGCTGTTGGCGATCACATTGTCGCCGAAGCGCGCCGAGATCGGGATCGGCACGACGCTGGCGAATTCGAGCGGGGCGGCGAAGTCGAGGAAGTCCCCGACGATTTCGTCGAACACGTCCTGGGAGAAATCCACGAGGTCGATCTTGTTGACCGCCAGTACGACATGGCGGATGCCCAGGAGCGACGCGATATAGGCGTGGCGGCGGGTCTGCCCGAGCACGCCCTTGCGCGCGTCGACCAGGATGACCGCAAGCTCGGAATTCGACGCGCCGGTCGCCATGTTGCGGGTGTACTGCTCGTGTCCCGGCGTGTCGGCGACGATGAATTTTCGCTTCTCGGTGGCGAAGTACCGGTAGGCGACGTCGATGGTGATGCCCTGCTCGCGCTCCGCCTCCAGCCCGTCGACCAGCAGCGCGAAATCGATGTCGTCGCCGGACGTGCCGTGCTTCTTGGAGTCGCGTTCGAGCGCCGCCAGTTGATCGTCGAACAACAGCTTGGTGTCGTAGAGCAGCCGCCCTATCAGCGTCGACTTGCCGTCGTCGACGCTGCCGCACGTGAGGAAGCGCAACAGCGACTTCTTCTCCTGCGCATCGATATAGGTCTTGAAGTCGCCGCTTGTTTCCGGAGCGTGCATCAGAAATAGCCCTCGCGCTTTTTCTTCTCCATCGACGCCCGTTCGTCGCTATCGATCAGCCGTCCCTGCCGCTCCGACGTGCGGGCGGCGAGCATCTCCGCGACGATCGCCTCCAGCGTGTCGGCCTCTGACTCGATCGCGCCGGTCAGAGGATAGCATCCCAGGGTACGGAAGCGCACCTGCCGATTCTGCACGACCTCGCCGGGCAGCAGCTTCATGCGGTCGTCGTCCACCATGATCAGCGTGCCCTCGCGCGCGACCACCGGACGGCGCTTGGCGAAATAGAGCGGTACGATCGGTATGTTTTCGGCGAGGATATATTGCCAGATGTCGAGCTCGGTCCAATTGGAGAGCGGAAATACCCGGATCGACTCTCCCTTGTTGATGCGCGTGTTGTAGACGCGCCAGAGTTCCGGACGCTGGTTCTTGGGGTCCCAGGCATGCGTCGCCGAGCGGAACGAGAAGATCCGCTCCTTGGCGCGCGACTTCTCCTCGTCGCGGCGGGCGCCGCCGAAGGCCGCGTCGAAGCCGTACTTGTCGAGCGCCTGCTTGAGCGATTCGGTCTTCATGATCTGCGTGTGCAGCGCGGAGCCCGAATCGAACGGATTGATTCCGCGCGCGATGCCTTCTTCGTTGACGTGCACCAGCAGCTCGAGGCCGAGCCGTTTCGCGGTCTCGTCGCGAAACGAGATCATCTCGCGAAACTTCCAGGTCGTATCCACATGCAGCAGCGGGAACGGCGGCCGCGACGGATAGAAGGCCTTCATGGCGATGTGCAACATCACCGACGAGTCCTTGCCGATCGAGTAGAGCATCACCGGGTTGGCGAACGAGGCCGCCACCTCCCGCATGATGTGGATACTCTCCGCTTCCAGACGTTTGAGATGGGAAAGGGCGGGATTTGACACACGCGCTCTTGGCATTTGACCTGTCTGACGATTGACGACCCGCGAATTCAAATTACTACACCGCGGTTTATGCGCCAAGAGCCGCGCCCCCTCCAAACGACATTCGAGGTAGGCAAAACGCGCAAATTTGGCTAGTTTTATAGCATGGACATTTCCGGGACGAGAACGGAGCCGACCATGCACAGCGTCAGCCCTTCGGATAATAAATCTCCCGCCTGGGCACGCGCACTGACCGACAGCGACGCCTTCGAGCGGGAGCAGCAACAGCTCGGAAAATTATGGACGCTGCTGGGCGTCACCACCGACCTGGCACGCGACGGCGACTGGTTTCGCTCCCGCCTCGGCGGCCGCTCCGTTTTCGTCCAGCGGTTCGGCGAGGATCTGGTCGGCTTCGAGAATGCCTGCCGCCACCGGTTCTACCCGCTCCGCACCAAGGACAAGGGCAACGGCCCGATCCGCTGCGGATTCCACCACTGGCAGTACAACAAGGAAGGTATCGCGATCGGCATCCCGAAATGCCAGGAAATGTTCGGGGTGACGCCACGCGAGCTGAATGCCCGCCTCACGCCGGTCGAGGTCGCCACCTGCGGCATTTTCGTCTTCGGCCGCTTCGCGAGCCCCGGAAACACGGAAACGCTGCAGGACTATCTCGGCGAGGCCTTCCCGATCCTGCAGGCGATGTGGAGCCCGAAGCGCGCGCCGCGCTATATCGAGACGCCGATCGCGGCGAATTGGCGGCTGGTCTACCACATCACGCTCGACGACTATCACATCGTCGCCGTGCATCCCGACACTTTCGGCAAGGACGGCTATCTGCCGCAGGAAGCGCCCCATTACCACCGGCTCGGCCGCCATAGTGCCTATTTCTGGTACGGCGGGGACGACGAAGTGACCAAAATGGCGGCA
>Ga0182748_1001523_pt1 | contig 22499 bp, 21 predicted proteins | sample eDN3rd37CKraftOP_FD_128877 | JGI IMG/M metagenome (GOLD analysis project Ga0182748, IMG submission 128877) | Enriched Organic Plus compost microbial communities from Emeryville, California, USA - eDNA 3rd pass 37_C Kraft OP (version 2) (version 2) ...
ATGTCGTAGGCGCCCGCCATGACGCCCTGCGCCGCGAAGTGCGCGGCCTGCTGACTCGACCCGCACTGGCGGTCGATCGTGACGGCCGGGACCGTCTCGTCGAAGCCCGCGGCCAGCACCGCCCGACGGCCGATGTTGAGGGATTGGTCGGCGACCTGGCTCACGCATCCCATCAGCACGTCGTCGATCTGGGTCGACTCCAGCCCGTTGCGCTCGAGGACGGCGCGCAGCACGCCCGCCGCCAGGTCGACGGGGTGCACGCCGCTGAGCGCTCCTCCGGGCTTTCCCCGACCGGAAGGGGTGCGGACGACGTCGACGATGACTGCCTGCGACATGGGAGACCTCCTGCGGGAAAGCCTAGGCCGGGTCGCGGCGGCCGGGGCCGGCCTCAGCCGCGCGCGTCGGGCGTCGCGTAGGAGCTGCGCTGCTCGATGACCGCGAGCGTGCACCGCGAGATGCAGATCAGGCGATCCGCCTCGTCCACGATCCGGATCTCCCACACGTGGGCGCGACGGCCGATGTTCACGGGCGACGCGGTCGCGATCACCCATCCGGACGAGATCGGCCGGATGTGGTTGGCGTTGATCTCCTGGCCCACCACGTGGAACCTCTCGCGGTCGACGGCGAGGTGACCCGCCCACGACGCGAGGGTCTCGGCGAGCGCGACGGATGCGCCGCCGTGCAGGACGCCGGCCGGCTGCACGGTGCGGTGGTCGACGGGCATCCGGCCGACGAGCGCATCCTCGCGGACCTCGACGATCTCGATGCCGAGGTTCTCGATGAGCGTCCCCCGCGCCATGGCGTCCAGGTGCGTGGCGGAGACGTCGCCGTGCCAGATGCCCACGGCTCAGCCCGCCGCCTCTTCGGCCCGCTCCGCCACGTCCTGCGCGGCGGCATCCGGCACGTAGCCCTCGACGTGCCGCTCGTCGGGACCGTTGTACGCCGACAGCGGGCGGATGAGAGCGTTGGCGGACAGCTGCTCCATGACGTGCGCGGTCCACCCGGTCACGCGCGCCGCGACGAACAGCGGCGTGAAGGTCAGCGTGTCGAAGCCGATGAGGTTGTACGCCGGGCCGGAGGGGTAGTCGAGGTTCGGGTAGATCCCCTTGCGGGACACGAACTCGGACTCCAGCGCATCGTAGAGGGCCGCGACATCCGGACGGCTGTAGTGCTCCACGAGCGTGTCGAGCGCCGCCTTCATGGTGGGCACGCGCGAGTCGCCGCGTTTGTAGACGCGGTGGCCGAACCCCATGATCTTGCGCTTGGAGGCGAGCGCGTCGTCCAGCCACGCGGTGACGTTCTCGGCCGAGCCGATCTCGTCGAAGATGTGCAGCACGGCCTCGTTCGCGCCGCCGTGCAGCGGACCCTTGAGGGCGCCGATCGCGGCGACCACCGCCGAGTAGAGATCGCTGAGGGTCGAGGCGACCACCCGCGCCGTGAACGTCGAGGCGTTGAAGGAGTGCTCGGCGTAGAGGATCATCGAGCGGTTGAACGCGTCCACGACGACGTCGTCGGCCTCTTCGCCGAAGGTCATCCAGAGGAAGTTCGCCGCGTAGTCGAGGTCGTCGCGGGGCGGGACCGGGTCCTCGCCGCGTCGGCGGCGCTGGCCGTAGGCGACGATCGCGGGCAGGGCCGCGAAGAGGCGGATACTGCGGGCGAGGTTCTCCTCGGGGGTCCCGCTCGCCTCGAGCACGGAGTCGATCCCGGCGAGGTCGCGGGCGCCGATGAGGCTCACGGCGGTGCGCACCTCGTCCATCGGGTGCGCGTCGAGCGGGACGAGGTCGATGACCGCCTTGACGTCCGGCTCGAGCGCGCGGTGCGCGCGCTCGGTGGCGCGGAACTCCGCGAGCTGCGCGTCGGTGGGCAGCTCGCCGTGCCACAGCAGGTACGCGACCGCCTCGAACGGCTGCGTGGCGGCGAGCTCCTGCACGGGGTACCCGCGGTACAGCAGCGAGTTCGTCTCGGGGTTGACCTTGGACACCGCCGTGTGGTCGACGACGACCCCGGCCAGGCCCTTCCTGATCTCTGCGTCGGTCATGCGTGTGCTCCTTTGCTGGGCCCCGGTCGTCGAGCGAGGAGCGGAGCGAGACGAGGCGTGTCGCGGTGTCTCGTCTCGCCCCGCTCGCTCAACGACCCGAGGTGTCGATGTGGAAGTTGAAGACGGACGTGTCGAAGCGGTTGTACTGCTCGTAGTCGATCAGATCGTAGAGATCCGCGCGATGCTGCATCTCGTCGAGGCGGCTGGTGAGGGCCCCCTCCTCGACAAGCGTGTCGAGCGCGCGACCCGCCGCGCCCATCGCGATGCGCAGGAGCGAGACCGGCCAGATCACGATGTTGACCCCGACGTCGCGCAGCTGGTCGACCGTGAACAGGTCCGACTTCCCGAACTCGGTCATGTTGGCGAGGATCGGGACGTCGACGGCCGCGCGCACGGCCGCGAACTCCTCGAGGGTGCGCATCGCCTCGGGGAAGATCGCGTCCGCCCCGGCGTCGACGAGCGCCTTCGCGCGGTCGATCGCGGCATCCAGACCCTCGACGGCACGGATGTCGGTGCGCGCCATGATGAGGAAGTTCGGGTCCCGCCGGGCGTCGGCGGCGGCGCGGATCCGCTTGATCGCGGTGTCCTCGTCGACGACGGCCTTCCCGTCGAGGTGACCGCACCGCTTCGGGTTGATCTGGTCCTCGATGTGCGTGCCGGCCAGGCCCGCGTCCTCGAGCGTCTGGATCGTGCGCGCGACGTTCATCGGCTCGCCGAAGCCGGTGTCGGCGTCGATGATCGCGGGCAGCTCGGTCATGCGGGCGATCTGCTGCCCGCGGCCGGCGACCTCGGTGAGGGTCGTCAGACCGATGTCGGGCAGTCCCAGGTCGGCGCTGAGCACCGCACCGGAGATGTAGACGCCCTCGAAGCCCTTGCGCTCGATGAGGCGGGCGCTGAGCGGATTGAACGCGCCGGGGAACCGCAGCAGCTCCCCGCTCGCGAGGCGCTCGCGCAGCATCCGCCTCTTGTCGGCCGCGGGCGTCGTCGCGTACAGCATCAGAACAGCCCCTTGGGTGCGGGCGCGAGGGCGAGCACGCCGAGCTTGGCGACGATGCTGAGCTGCGAGACCTCGTCGGCGGTGAGCTCGGGCAGGCGCTGGGCGAGGTCGAGGAAGCGCTCGATCTCCTCCGGCGCGAGGACCGGCTCGGCGAGGAGACGGAACTTGCGGATGTAGTCCTCTCGGGCGAACGGGCGGGCGCCGAGCGGGTGGGCGTCGGCCACCGCGATCTCCTCGACGATCTGGCCGCCGTCGGCGAAGGTGATGACCACGCGGCCGCCGAACGCCTTCTCGTCGGGGTCCTCGGAGTGGTAGCGGCGCGTCCACTCCTCGTCCTCCGCGGTGGTCACCTTGTGCCACAGCGCGACGGTGTCGGGGCGCGCGGCGCGCTCGGGGGCGTACGAGTCGACATGGTGCCACCCGCCGTCCTGCAGGGCGACGGTGAAGATGTACGGGATGGAGTGGTCGAGGGTCTCGCGCGACGCGGTCGGGTCGTACTTCTGCGGGTCGCCGGCGCCCGAGCCGATCACGTAGTGCGTGTGGTGAGACGTGTGCAGCACGATCGAGGCGACGTTGTCGGGGTGGAACGCGTCGGGGTGCTCGTCGTGGAGGCGGCGGGCGAGGTCGATCCAGGCCTGCGCCTGGTACTCGGCGGAGTGCTCCTTCGTGTAGGAGTCGAGGATGGCGCGCTTGGCCTCGCCGGGAGCGGGCAGCGGCACGTCGTAGGCGGCATCCGGTCCGTCCAGGAGCCATGCGATGACGCCGTCCTCGCCCTCGTAGATGGGCGACGGCGAGGTCTCGCCCCGCATGGCGCGGTCGACGGCCTCGACGGCCATCTTCCCGGCGAAGGCGGGGGCGTGCGCCTTCCACGACGAGATCTCGCCCTTGCGCGACTGGCGCGTCGCGGTCGTGGTGTGCAGCGCCTGCCCGACGGCCTGGTAGATCGTGTCGACGTCGAGTCCCAGGAGGGTGCCGATGCCCGCGGCCGCGGAGGGGCCGAGGTGGGCGACGTGGTCGATCTTGTGCTTGTGCAGGCTGATGGCGCGCACGAGGTCCATCTGGATCTCGTAGCCGGTGGCGATGCCGCGCAGCAGCGCGCGTCCATCGGAGCCGACGTGCTGGGCGACGGCGAGGATCGGCGGGATGTTGTCGCCGGGGTGCGAGTACTCGGCGGCCAGGAACGTGTCGTGGTAGTCGAGCTCGCGCACGGCGACGCCGTTGGCCCACGCCGCCCACTCGGGCGACGTGCGACGGTCGAGCGCGCAGCCGAACACCGTCGCGCCGCGTCCGCCGATCGACACGGCGTGGTCGAGGGCCTGCTGGCGCGCCGCGCTGACGGGCGCACGGGTGAGGGATGCCGCGGCGACGGCCGCGTTGTCGATGATCCGGTTGATGATCATGTCGGCGACGTCGGCGTCGACCTCGACCGGGTCGGCGGCCACCAGGGCGATCTTGTACGCGAGCTGGTCCTCGCGCGCGAGCGGCTCCTCGCTCTTGTAGACGCGGAGGTGGTGGGTGACGGTCATGGTGTTCCTTCCGGGATGGAGTCGAGGATGCCGACGAGCGCGTTGTGCAGATGCACATGCGTCGCATGGGCGGCGAGCTCGCCGTCGCGCGCCGCGATCGCGGTCGCGATGAGCCGATGCTCGGCGGCCGATTCGCGCAGCCGCTCGGGGCGGTCGCGGGCGAGGCGCCGCACGCGCACGAGGTGCGTGCGCACGGTGCGCAGGGCCGCGGTGAGGTAGTCGTTGGCCACGGCCGCGTCCAGTTGCGCGTCGAACCGGGCGATGAGGGCGTAGTAGGCGTCCGCCTCGTCGGCGGGGGCGGCTGCGGCGAACTCCTCGGCGAGCGCCGCGAAGGCCGCGGGGTCGCCGCGTTCGGCCGCGAGCCGCGCGGCGGTCTCCTCGAGCGCGCGGCGCACCTCGAAGAGCTCGCGGATGTCGTCGACGTCGATGGCGCTGACGACCGTCACGCGCGGGGACTGCTGCACGACGAGGCCGTCGGCGGCGAGGCGGCCGAGCGCCTCCCGCAGGGGCGTGCGGCTCACGCCGAGCCGGGCGGCCTGCTCGACCTCGGCGAGCACGGCGCCGGGCGCGAGGATGCCGGACTGGATCTCGTCCAGTAGCGCGGCGTACGCGCGATCGCTGGCCCGCATGCTTCCACCTCTCCCCGCCGTCCCCTCATTGTATACACACAGCGGTCACGGCGGAGGCGTGGGGCCCGGTGCGACGCCTGGCGTATACATACGCGGGCCGCACGCGATACGGCACTCGGCCCGGGGGCGGTATCCCCGGGGGATGGCGTCCCCGGGGGTGGCGTCCCCGGGGTGTGCCAGGGGGATGGTGTCCCACTTGTGGCGACCTGTGCGGCATCCGAGCCATCACTTGTGGGACACCCCCGAGATGGTGTCCCACAAGTGGCGACCTGCGAGACATCCGAGCCACCACTTGTGGGACACCCGGCCCGAGGAGTCCCATTTGGGCGACCTCGGCCCGAGGTGTCCCCTTGTGAACCTCGGCCCGAGTGTGTCTTGTGGACCTCGGCCGAGTGTGTCCCATTTGTGGCGACCTGCGGGACCTCCGAGCCGCCACTTGTGGGACACCCCCGAGATGGTGTCCCACTTGTGGCGAACTCGACCCGAGACAACCCGCCACAAGGGGGACACGCACGCGCCTGCGGCGGAAAGCACACCTGCGGCGGAAAGCACACCTGCGGCGGAAAGCACACCTGCGGCGACGGCGGCCGCGCGGGGCGGCAGCGCGGCGGCTGCGCGGGGCGACGGCGCGCGGCGACAGCGCGCGGCGGCAGCGCGGGGCGGCCGCGCGGGGCCGGCGACCACCGCCGCAACGCGGCCGGCTCCGCGCGGGGCCTCCGGCGGCGCCTGCGAGGATGGATGCGGTGCTCGCGAACGTCGAGCACGACCGGGAGGGGACTGCGTGACCGACGTCAGCGCCGAGGACCGACGCCACCGCGCCGATCGCCTGAAGGAGCGCATCTACCTGACCTTCGCCGCGCTGGCCGTGGTGCTCGTGATGAGCGGCCACAACCAGGGCGATCCGGTGACGGCGATCCTCACGCTGCTCGTCACGGCGCTCGGCACGCTCCTCGCGATCTTCACGGCCGACATCCTGTCCCACATCGTCGTCCACGAGGCACTGCCCACCCCTCTGCAGTTCCGGCACATGGTCGGCGCGAGCTTCGGAGAGCTGTCGGCGCTCGTCCTGCCGTTCGTGTTCCTCGGGCTGGCCATCTTCGGGGTGTGGAGCACTCAGACGGCGCTGTTCGCGTGCGCGATCGCCCTGCTCGGAGCGCTCATCGTGTTCGGCTGGGTCGCCGCACGGCGCCTGCCGCTCGGGTTCTGGCCGCGCGTGCTGGTCCTGGGCGCCGAGGCCGTCCTCGGGCTGGCGGTCATCGCACTGCAGCTGCTCGCCCACTCCACGTGAGCGGACCGCCCCCGGTCACGCCCGCACGGGCACCCATTCGACGGATGTCGTGAGCTCGCGCAGGATGTCGAGGTCCGGCGCGACGCCGAGCCCGGGCCCCCGCGGGACAGCGAGGTGGCCGTCCGCCATGACGAACGGGGGCGTGATGTCCGTCGCGTAGAAGCGTCCGCTCGCCGAGACATCCCCCGGAAGCGTGAACCCGGGCAGCGCGGCGAGCGCGATGTTGGCGGCCCGCCCGATCCCGGACTCGACCATGCCGCCGCACCACACGGGCACTCCGGCGGCCGCGGCCACGTCGTGGATGCGCCGCGCCTCGAGGTAGCCGCCCACGCGCCCGGGCTTGATGTTGATGACGCTCGTCGCGCCGAGGCGGATCGCCGCCGCCGCCGACTGCGCGGAGGTGATCGACTCGTCGAGGCAGATCGGGGTCTTCACGATGCGCGCCAGCTCGGCGTGCCCGAGCACGTCCTCCTCCTCGAGGGGCTGCTCGATGAGGAGGAGATCGAAGTCGTCGAGCTTCGCGAGGTGGCGGGCGTCGCGCAGCGTGTACGCGGTGTTGGCGTCCACCTGGAGGAGGATGTCGTCGCCGAACCGCTCGCGGACCGCCCGGACCACGTCGACGTCCCAGCCGGGCTCGATCTTCAGCTTGATCCGCACGTAGCCCTCGGCGAGGTAGCCGCCCACCGCGTCGAGCAGCCGGGGCACCGAGTCCATGATGCCGACCGAGACCCCGCACGGGACGGTGTCGCGGACCGCTCCCAGCTCGCGCGCGAACGAGCGCCCCGCGGCGCGCAGTTCGGCGTCGAGCACGGCCATCTCGAGGGCCGCCTTCGCCATGCGGTGCCCCTTGAAGCGGGCGAGTGCCCCGGCGACGCCGGTCGCGTCGGCGACGCCCGCGAGGGCGGGCAGGAAGAAGCGCTTCAGGACGTCCACGGCCCCCTCGGTGTACTCCGACGAGTAGACCGGATCGGGCAGGGCGACGCACTCGCCCCACCCCTCCGCATCGGGCGTGACCGCCTTGATGAGGAGGATGTCGCGATCGGTCTGCGTGCCGAACGACGTCCGGAACGGCGAGACGAGCGGCATCGCGACCCGCCGTAGCTCGATTCCCTCGATCTTCATGCGGTGCACCCCTTCCGCTCGGCACGATACAAGCCGTCGGCGCCCGCGCGCGAACGGCGCCGGGTCAGGCGAGGGTGTCGAGGATGCCGCAGAGCACCTCGAACGTCGTGAGCGGATTGATGATCGCGAAGCGCAGCACGGGCTCACCGGCGTGCGAGCTGGGCACGACGAAGCCGATCTGCTCGTCGAGGAGCCGGTCCGACCAGGCCTGGTAGTCCGCGGCGGTCCACCCCTCGCGGCGGAACACGACGACCGACAGCTCCGGCTCGCGCACGAGGCTCATGTCGTCGCGCCGCGTGATCTCGTCGGCGATGCGTCGCGCGAGGTCGATGCCGTACGCGATCGACGCCCGGTACTGGTCGGTGCCGTGGGTCGCGAGGGAGAACCACAGCGGCAGCCCGCGCGAGCGGCGCGTGAGCTGGATGCCGAGGTCGGACGGATTCCACTCCGCGCGGTCGGTGAGCGTGTCGAGGTACTCCGCGTGCTGGGTGTGCGCGGCCCGCGCGGTCGCCGGGTCGCGGTACAGGAGCGCGCACGCGTCGAACGGCGCGAACAGCCACTTGTGCGGATCGACGATGATCGAGTCGGCGTGCTCGACGCCCGCGAAGACGGGGCGCATGCGCTCGACGAGCATGGCGGCGAGTCCGTACGCGCCGTCGACGTGCAGCCACACGCCGCGGCTCTTCGCCGCCTCCGCGACGGAGGCGATGTCGTCGACGATCCCGAAGTTGGTGGTGCCGGCGGTGGCGACGACCGCGAAGACCGCGTCGCCGTGCGCATCGAGGGCGGATGCCACGGCGTCGCCGCGCAGACGTCCGTCGGCCTCCACCGGCACGGGGACGATGTCGACATCCATGACCGCGGCGGCGGACGCGATCGACGAGTGCGCCTCGGCGCTGCACACCACCGCGAACCGCGGCGGGTCCGCGCGGCCCTCCTCGCGGTTGCGTCGACGCGCGGCGTCGCGGGCGGCGACGAGCGCCGACAGGTTGCCGATCGTGCCGCCCTGCACGAAGACGCCGCCCGCCGTCTCCGGGAGACCGAACTCGGCGGCGAGCCAGTGCAGCACCTCGTTCTCGGCGAACACCGCGCCGGCGCCCTCCTGCCACGAGCCCCCGTAGATCGCGGATGCCGACACGACGAGGTCGAAGGCGATGGCCGCCTTGCTCGGCGCGGACGGGATGAACGACACGTAGCCCGGGTGGTCGACCGACAGACACGTCGGCGCCAGGACGTCGGCGAAGAGGGCTGTGGCGCGCTCGGCGCCGATCCCCTCGGCCGTGAGGGAGCCCGACGCGCGCGCCGCGAGCTCCTCAGGCGTGACGGGTTTGTCCAGCGGGACGTCGCGGTAGAGGGCGCGGCCGCGGGCGTAGGCGAGCACCTCGTCGACGGTCGCGCGGGTCTCATCCGAGATGGCGTGCATCGCCTCGGGCGTCGTGGTCATGCGTTCCTCCCTGCATCGGGGGTGGACGAGGCGGCGGTCGCCGCGGACGTGTCGGGGGACCCGGGCGGATCCGACGGCGCGCCGAGAGCCCCCGGCGGAAGGCCGAGCAGCCCCTCTGCGGCGCGCTCCATGAGGGTCGAGCGGGCGGGACCGCCGCCCCACCGCACGAGCGACTGCGCGTTGACGCCGTCGATCATGCCGAGCAGCTGCCAGGCCGCCCCCGCGACGTCGTCGACGCGGAACGCCCCCTCGGCGACGCCGCGCTCGATGAGCGGTCCGAGCATCGCCTGCCAGCGGTCCATCGCGCCGCGCACGGCCGACGCGAGCGTCTCGCTGCGTCGACCGAGCGCCCACGCCTCGACCCACACGAGCGTCACGTCGTCGCGCGTTCCGTCGAGCACCGTGCGCAGGAGGGTCGCGAGACGCACGATCGCGGAGCCGGATGACGACAGCTCCGCCAGCTCGTCCAGCTCGGCGTCGACGATGGCGGTGAAGGTGTCGGCGACGAGCTCGTCCATCGCCGGCACGTAGTGGGCGACGAGTGCGGGCGTCGCGCCCGCACGGGCGGCCACGGCGCGCAGGGTCACGGCGGACAGGCCTTCCTCGAGGGCGAGGGCGACCGCGGCGCGGGCGATCTCGTCGCGGCGCTGGGCGGGTGAGCGCCGTGCGCGCTTCGCGCCGTCTCGTGCGATATCCGTCGTCGTTGACATCGCCAGCCTCTCCTGCGTATCCTCGCGTTATTGATCGCATGATCAATATATACCCGGCGCCGGGACGGCGCGAGGGCTCTGCTCCATCCCGAGGAGGACGAATGGCCTGGCGCATGCCCGCTGAGACGGCGCCGCACGAGCGCATGTGGATGGCGTTCCCCGCGGAGGGGCCGACGCTCGGCGACGATCCCGCCGAGCGCGAGCGCTTCTACGCGGCGTGGACGGCGGTCGCCCACGCGATCGCGGAGTTCGAGCCCGTGTCGATGCTCGTCGACCCCTCGGAGCTCGCCCGCGCCCGCCGCATGCTCGGCGGCGGCGTCGAGATCGTCGAGACGCCGGTCGACGAGTTCTGGTTCCGCGACCACGGTCCCACCTTCGTCGTCGACGACGACCGGCCGGGCGTCCTCGGCGCCGTCGACTGGGTGTTCAACGGCTGGGGCGCGCCGGGCTGGGCCTCGTGGGAGAAGGCGGCGGACAATGCCTGCTTCGTCGCGGACCTCGTCGGCGCCGAGCTCGTCAGCTCGCTGCTGGTCAACGAGGGCGGCGGCATCCACGTCGACGGCGAGGGGACCGTGCTCCTCACCGAGACCGTCCAGCTCGACCCCCGCCGCAACCCCTTCGCCGACAGGGCGCGCGTCGAGGCCGAGATGCGGCGCACCCTCGGCGCGACGAAGGCGGTGTGGCTCCCGCGCGGCCTCACCCGCGACTACGACGACTTCGGGACCCACGGCCACGTCGACATCGTCGCGAGCATCCCCTCGCCCGGCCGCGTCCTCCTGCACGCGCAGGAGAACCCCGAGCACCCCGACTTCGCGGTCTCGCGCGACCTGCGCGCTCTGCTCGCGCAGGAGACGGATGCCGCCGGCCGCCCCTTCGAGATCATCGACCTCCCCGCGCCCGAGACCCTGCGCGACCATGAGGGGTTCGTCGACTACAGCTACGTCAACCACGTCCTCGTGAACGGCGGGATCATCGCGTGCGGCTTCGGAGAGGAGCGCGCCGACGCGCGCGCCCGCGAGATCCTCGAGGCGGCCTACCCCGGCCGTCGGGCGGTGACCGTCGACGCGCGCCAGATCTTCGCGGGCGGCGGGGGCATCCACTGCATCACCCAGCAGCAGCCCGCCGTGGCCGGCGCGTCATGATCGACGTCGTCGAGGCGTCGATCGCCGATCTGCGCCGAGCGCTCGAGACGGGCGCGGCGACCGCGGTCGACGTCGTCGAGGCCTATCTCATGCGCATCGCGGCATATGACGCGGCGGGCCCCCGCCTCAATGCCATCGTGGTGCGCAATCCGGACGCTCTGGCCGAGGCGGCCGCCTCGGACGCGCGCCGCGCGGCAGGGATGGTGCGCGGGCCGCTCGACGGCATCCCGTACACCGCCAAGGACAGCTATCTCGTGCGCGGGCTCACCGCCGCCGCGGGCAGCCCCGCCTTCGCCGGGCTCGTCGCCCAGCGCGACGCGTTCACGATCGAGCGCCTGCGCGCCGGCGGGGCGATCTGCCTCGGCCTGACCAACATGCCGCCGATGGCCAACGGCGGCATGCAGCGGGGACTGTACGGCCGCGCGGAGAGCCCGTACAGCGCCGACTGGCTGACGGCGCCGTTCGCCTCGGGGTCGTCCAACGGCTCGGGCACCGCGACGGCGGCGAGCTTCGCCGCCTTGGGACTCGGTGAGGAGACGTGGTCGAGCGGGCGCGGCCCGGCGTCGAACAACGCGCTGTGCGCCTACACGCCGTCGCGGGGCATCATCTCCATGCGCGGCAACTGGCCGCTCGTGCCGACCATGGACGTCGTCGTGCCGCACACCCGGACGATGGCCGACCTCCTCGAGGTCCTCGACGTCGTCGTCGCCGACGACCCCGACAGCCGCGGAGACTTCTGGCGCCGACAGCCGTGGATCCCACTCGCCCGCGCCTCGGCGCACCGCCCGGTCTCGTACACGGCACTGCCGCCCGCCGATCTGCGGGGACGGCGCCTCGGAGTGCCGCGCATGTACATCGATGCGGACCCGGTTGCCGGAACCGGCGACACCGTCGGGATCGGCGGTCCGACCGGGCAGCGCATCCGCACCCGCCCGTCGGTGCTCGCCCTGTGGGAGGCCGCACGACGCGACCTCGAGACGGCAGGCGCCACGGTGATCGAGGTCGACTTCCCGCTCGTGTCGAACTACGAGGGGGACCGGCCGGGCGCTCCCACCATCGCGACACGCGGACTCGTCTCGCCGGACTTTCTGCGGCGCGAGATCCTCGATCTGTCCGCGTGGGCCTGGGACGACTTCCTCCGCGCGAACGGCGATCCGCGCCTGGCGACGCTGGCCGATGTGGACGGGGCGATGATCTTCCCGGCTCCACCGGGCGCGCTGCCCGATCGCTACACCGGATTCGACGACGACATCGCCGAGTACCCGGGCTGGGTGCGCGCCCACCCTGAGGTCACGCCCGACGACATGCCCGAACTGGAATACGGTCTGCGCGGGCTCGAGGAGACGCGACGACGCGACCTCGAGGAGTGGATGGACGGCCTCGGCCTGGACGCCGTGGTCTTCCCGGCCGTCGCCGACGTCGGCCCCGCGGACATGGACGTCGATCAGGCGTCGGCGGACCTCGGCTGGCGCAACGGCGTGTGGGTGGCCAACGGCAACCTCGCGATCCGCCACCTGGGCGTGCCGACGGTCACCGTCCCGATGGGGACGATGACGGACATCGGGATGCCGGTGGGGCTCACGTTCGCCGGCCGGGCCTACGACGACATCCGCCTGCTCCAGCTGGCGCGGGCGTTCGAGGCCACCGGTGCGCGGCGGACCGAGCCTGCTCGCACCCCCCGCCTCACCGGACGCTAGAGCGCGGAAGCCGCGACGAGGCCGCCGACGAGACCCGCGTCCTCGAAAGCGGGCCGCACGAGCGTCGGCGCGGACGGATCGGGCCCCGATGCGCGGCGGAGGGCGGCCAGGTCCACGCCGACCGCGTCGAAGAGCCCGGGCAGGTTCATGACGCCGCCGCCGAGGACGACCACCTGCGATCCTGCGATGCCGTGCACCGCGTGTACGACCTGTGCGAGGTAGTACCCGATCACCTCGACCGCCTCGCTCAGCGTCTCGCCGCGCAGCTCGTCGCCCGGGACGCCCCAGCGCTCTCGGACGGCGGGGCCGGAGGCGAGGCCCTCCACGCAGTCGCCGTGCAGACGGCAGCATCCGCCGTACCGGTCCTGGGGATGACGCCGCACGATGAGGTGACCCGCCTCCGGGAATCCGTTGCCGTGCACGAGCTCGCCGTGGATCACGATCCCCGCGCCGATGCCGGTGCCCACCGTGAGATACGCCGCGCGGTCGTGCCCGGCGGCGGCACCCTCGCGATGCTCGGCGAGGGCGGCCGCGGAGACATCCGTCATGATCGCCGTCGGATGGGCGCGCAGGGCCGGGATGCCGTCGAAGAGCGAGGTGCCGGACCAGCCCTCCTTCGGCGTGTCGGTGATGCGGCCGAACCCGGGCGCGCCGGGCTCGACGTCGAGCGGACCGAAGGAGGCCACGCCGATCGCGGTGAGCGGGCGCTGAGCCGCCGCATCGCGGAGGAACGCCTCGATGCGGGTCAGCGTCGCGTCCGGACCCGTGGTCGGGAACCGCTCGACGCGGAGCGGATGGGCGGGATCGTCGCGCGACGCGACGCCGCACACGATCTTGGTGCCGCCGAGCTCGACGGCGGCGACGGTGGACGGGGCGGGCGCGGCCATGCCAGGGCTGCCCGGATCAGAAGCCGTGCTCGGCGTTGACGCGGTCGCGCCACTCGAGCAGAGGGCGCACGATCGACAGGTCGTAGTCCGGACCGTCGACGGCCGGGATGAGGAGCCGGAAGCCGAGCGCGTGCAGCTCGTCGAGGCCGCCGTCGAGCAGGGGGCCGAAGCCGCGGATCGTGAACCCCGTCGACAGTTCGATGTCGGCGGGGTCCCGTCCCTCGGCGGCGCACCAGTCGTGGAGCACGCCGATCTTGCGGGGAAGATCGGGGAAGCGTGTGAACGTGTGCCAGATGTCGGCGTGCTGTGCGACCAGGCGCAGGGTCTTCCGCTCCCCCTGGCCGCCGATGAGGACCGGGATCCGGCGCGTGGGGGCGGGGGTGAGCGCGTCCCACCGCGCCCGGATGCGCGGGAGGTCCGCGGCGAGGGCGTCCAGCCGCGAGCCGACCGTGCCGAACGGGTAGCCGTAGCCGTCGTAGTCGCGCTCTGCCCAGCCCGACCCCGTGCCGAAGATGAGCCGTCCGGTGCCGGTGCCCTTCGCGGAGATGTGGTCGACGGTCCGCGCCATGTCGGCCTGCAGGTCCGGGTTGCGGTACGAGCTGCAGTTGACGAGCGGCCCGAACTCGATGCGCGCGGTCTGCTCCGCCCACGCGCCGAGCACGGTCCACGCCTCGAAGTGATCGCCGTCGAGCGGCTCCGTGAGCGGGAAGAAGTGGTCCCAGTTGAAGACGGCGTCGACGCCGAGCTCCTCCGCGCGCAGCACGGCATCACGCAGGAGGCCGTACGACGCGCTGTGCTGCGGGGCGAGCTGGACGCCGATGCGGACAGGTCGGTGGGTCGCGGGGTGGACGGGCATAGGGGCGACTCTATCCCCCGGAAAGCCGCGCGAGGCGGCGTGTTAGCGTGGGCGACGGGAGGCTCTCGTGTTCGGAATCGGCGACGCGCTGCACGCGCTGCTCGTCGCCGCCGCGCCCGAACAGGGGCTCGTCGCGTTCGCCGCCGTCGCGCTCGCCGCCGTCGCGCTCGCCGCTCTGGCCGCGCACGCCGTCGCCCTCCCCGCCGCCTCCGGACGCTCCGTCGCGCATCCGCGTCGCTCCATCGACGAGTCCGCGCCGCTGACCCAGAGCGATCCCGACGCCGCCGGGCACTCCCGCCCGAGGGCGCCCGGGCGCGCGGTCCCGGCCGCGTAGCCTCCGACCTGCTCCGTCCCGTCTCGGGGCGGCATCCGTCGTCGACCCTGCGCAGCCGCACGCGCCTGCCACCCCTCGACGAACGGACTTCTTCATGGACCTCTTCTCCTTCCCGCCCCTCGCGGCCGTCCTGCAGGCGGCCTACGGCGCCCTCCTGGGGCTCGCCGACATCCTCACCCCCCTCGCCGGCGCGGCATCCGCCGCTCTCGCGGTCGTGCTCGTGACGCTCCTCGTGCGCGTGGCGCTCATCCCCGTCGGCGTCTCGCAGGCCAAGGCCGAGCAGACCCGCGCGCGACTCGCCCCGCGGCTGCGCGCCCTGCAGGAGCGTCACCGCCGCGACCCCGAGCGCCTCCAGCGCGAGACGATGAAGCTCTATCAGGACGAGAACGCGTCGCCGTGGGCGGGCTGTCTCCCGCTGCTCGCCCAGGCACCCGTCGTCGGCGTGATCTACGCCCTCTTCCTGCACACCTCGATCGCCGGCCACGCCAACGCGCTCCTGACGCAGTCGCTGTGGGGCGCCCCGCTGGGCACGAGCCTGTTCGGAGCCCTGACGGCCGGGACGCTCTCGGCGGCGGTCGTGCCCGCCGTCGTCGTGGTGCTCATCGCCGCGGTGGGCGAGCTCACCCGGCGGCTCGTGCGGCCGCCGGCGTCGCCGGACTCGCCCGTGGCGGCGCGCATGGCGGGCGTGGCCGGTGTGCTGCAGTTCGTCACGGCGGGGATCGCGGTGTTCGTGCCGCTCGCCGCGGGCCTCTACCTCTTCGTCACGGTGACATGGACGCTCGGGCAGCGGGTCGTGCTGCGGCGCCGCTACCCCCTCCCGTGAGCCCGCCCGCGCCGCCGGTCCCCGGGCCCGTCGCCGCGCCCGGCCCGCGCCTCCGGGTCCCCGGGGCCGGCGCCGGAGGAAGGCAGATCGCCCGAGGGAGGCGGATGTCGGGCGAAAGCGCCTTCCTCCGGCGGAACGCCGCCCTCCGGCGACGGGGTCGGGCCACGGCGACGGGGTCCGCCCGGCGACGCGGTCTCACCACCCGAAGGTGTTGAACCACTCGCGCCGCTGCGCCAGCTCGGCATCCGACTCGTCGGGGTCGGCCGTGTCGTGCTCGACGCGATGTCCGTCCTCGTCGAGCGCGACGAAGCGCCCGCACACGTCGCAGAGCGCGCGGCCGTGCGGGAAGCCGTCCGGCAGGGTCGCCGCCGGCTCGCCGGGCTGCCCTGAGCCGGGGCAGCGCGGCGGGTCGGCCTGCAGATCGCTCCACAGCGTCGCGCCGTTGCGATGCAGACCGGGATGCCCGAGCGGGCGCGTGCATCGGCGCCCCGCGTTGTGGCTCGGACAGAACCGCGCCGGCGCCGCCTCGTCAGAGCTCATGCCCGGACCCTACTTCTGCGGGACGGTGCAGGTCACCTGCGCCGCGGTCTGACCCGAGATGTCATCGGGCAGCGCGACGGCATCCGCATCGGGATCGGCCGGCGGTGCCGTGGTGGACGGCGGTCCGCTCGGCGTGCCCGTCGGGGTCGGCGTCGAGGACGGTGTCGGCTCGACCGTCCCCTTGACGGTCTGCGAGTCCGCGTAGCCGGGGCTCGCGTCGCCGGTGAGCGTGATGGCCTTGTTGTCCTGGAGCGCCTGGAACAGCACCTCCGCCGACACCGTCCGCGGGACGACCCGGTTGCCGCCGTCCGTGTACCGCGTCGGGTACTGCACGAAGACGATGTCGTCGTAGGGGATGCTCTTGAGCGCCATCGCGATCTGCACCATGCGCGTGGGGTTCGCGAGCGACTCGCTGAGCACGAGCTGCTTGTCCGAGACCTGCTGCATCGCCGTCGTCGCGAGGGTGAACAGCGTGCCCGGGTTCGACAGCACCGCGCCCGACTGGAGCTTGCGGACCATCGACGACATGAACTGCTGCTGGTTCGAGATGCGCCCGAGGTCCGACCCGTCTCCGATGCCGTGGCGGATGCGGAGGAACTGCAGGGCCTTGCTCCCCTTGAGGGTGTGGGTGCCGGCCGTGAGGTGCAGTCCGGTGTGCTTGTCGTCGATGTCGCCGGCGACGCACACGTCGACGCCGCCGATCGCATCCGACATGTTGATGACGCCCGTCCAGCGGATGGCGCCGGCGAACTGGATGTCGAGCCCCGACAGCTTCTCGACGGTCAGCACCGTGCAGGCGAGGCCGCCGTACATGTACGACGAGTTGAGCATCTGCGAGCTCATCGCCGAATACCGACCGCCCTTGCCGTCGGGGCAGGACGGGATCGGCACGAGCATGTCGCGCGGGAACGAGACGACCGTCACGCGGCGCGGATCGTCGCCGATGTGCACGAGCATCGTGACGTCGTTTCGCTCCCCGCCCGGATCGTGCTTGCAGCGCGGGAAGATCTTCGTGCTCTGGCCCTCGCACGAGTCCGTCCCCACCAGAAGGAGGTTCACACCGCCCTCGATCTCGCCGATCGACGGAGGCAGCTGCGCGTCGTCCTCGAGCGTGACGGAGTTGTCGGCGATCGTCTGCGTGGTCTCCCACAGCGCGAACGCCCCCGTGCCGATGCCGCTCACGAGCAGCACGACGAGGGCGACGGCGACGAGCTTGGCGATCTGTCCCGCCGGGTGCGGGGAGGACAGCTGCGCGTGCCGCGCGACGGGGCGACGCGTGGGACGGGGCGAACTGCTCACTCGGATCCTCTCGGGTGCCATACCCGGCAGCTCGAACCCGCTCCCCTGAGATGCTTCGGCGGCGACCCCCTGCGGGGCCTCCGCCGAACCAGCGGAGGGTGTGGGATTCGAACCCACGGGACATTGCTGCCCACTGGTTTTCAAGACCAGGTCCATCGGCCGCTCGGACAACCCTCCCGAAACGGATGCGCGAGGCATCCGGACCGGCGTCGAGTCTACCGATTCGGCACCGGACAATCCTGGCAATGCCGCCTTTGGACCAGCTGAGAAGGATGCCGCCCGCCGCGTGAGCGCTACTCGAGGACGCTGCGCGGCCCGTGCTCCGGCGCCCCCAGTGCACGCAGCACCGCCGCGACGCCGCCGTCCTGGACGGACAGCGTCACCTCGCCCGCGGCGTCGCGCACCTCCTGCGGGCCCTGCGCCATCGCGACGGCGCGGCCGCCCTTCTCCAGCGCCCACCGGAACATACCGACGTCGTTGCGCCCGTCGCCCATCACAAGGACGTCCTCCGGCGCGACACCGAGCCACGTGCGCACGAGTTCCAGCGCGGTGCCCTTGTCGACGCCCTGCGGAGCGATGTCCAGCCACGCCGACCAGCCGATCGCGTACGACACCTGGTTGAGGCCGACACGCTCGATGACCTCGGCGAAGTCCTCCTCGTCGTGGTCCGGCGCCACGACGACGACGCGTGAGACCGGCATCCCCTTGAGCTCGTCGAACGGAACCCGTCGCGCGTCGTAGAGGTTCCAGTCCTCGAGGAACTCCGTGTACAGGCGCGATCCGTCGGGCAGTTCGACCATGTACTTCGCATCCGGCAGGTGGGCGTGCAAGAGGTCGAGCACCGCCGTCGGGTCGAACGTCTCGGTGTGGGCGCGCTCGTACGCGAGGTCGTCGGCGTCCACGCGCCGCATGATCACGGCGCCGTTGGAGCACACGACGTACTCCGGCGCGAGCCCCAGCACGCGCAGGATGCCGCGGGTTCCCGCCCAGCTGCGTCCCGTCGCGACCATGACCTCGTTGCCGGCGTCGCGGGCATGCCGGACGGCGTCGACGACGCCCGGGCTCAGCGACTCGTCCTGCAGGAGGACGGTGCCGTCGATGTCGAGCACGATGAGGAGGGATGCCGCAGCGGCGCCGCCCTCGTCGACCCGGCGCTGTGCGACATCCTCGACGAGTTCCGCCGCCTCCGCGGGCGGCACGATCTCGATGCTGCCCGTCTCCGGGAGGTGGGCGGCTCCCGTCACGCCACCGGCTCCAGGATGTCGAGTCCCAGGTACGGCCGCAGCGCCTCGGGCACGACGACCGAGCCGTCCGCCTGCTGGTGGGTCTCCAGCAGCGCGACGATCCACCGGGTCGTGGCGAGCGTGCCGTTGAGCGTCGCAACGGGCTGCGTCTTGCCGCCGTCCGGTCGGAACCGGACGTCGAGGCGGCGCGCCTGGTAGGTCGTGCAGTTCGACGTGGAGGTGAGCTCGCGGAAGGCGTCCTGGGTGGGCACCCACGCCTCGACGTCGTACTTGCGCGCGGCGCTGGAGCCGAGATCGCCGGCGGCGACGTCGATGACGCGGTACGACAGGCCGAGTGCCTGGAGCATCTCCTCCTGCCAGCCGAGCAGGCGCAGGTGCTCCGCCTCGGCGTCGGCCGGATCGGTGTAGACGAACATCTCGAGCTTGTTGAACTGGTGCACGCGGATGATGCCGCGGGTGTCCTTGCCGTGCGAACCCGCCTCGCGGCGGTAGCACGTCGACCAGCCGGCGTAGCGCAGCGGCCCCTGGGACAGGTCGAGGATCTCGTCCTTGTGGTACCCCGCGAGCGGCACCTCGCTCGTGCCGACCAGGTAGAGGTCGTCGGCCTCGAGGCGGTACACCTCGTCGGCGTGCTCGCCGAGGAAGCCGGTGCCCTGCATGATCTCGGGGCGCACCAGCGTCGGGGTGATGAGCGGCGTGAAGCCGTTGTCGAGCGCCTTCGCGAGGGCCATGTTCATGAGGGCGATCTCGAGACGGGCGCCGACGCCGCGCAGGAAGTAGAAGCGCGCGCCGGAGACCTTGGCGCCGCGCTCCATGTCGATCGCGCCGAGAAGTTCGCCGAGGGCGAGGTGGTCGCGCGGCGCGAAGTCGAACGTGGGGATCTCGCCGACGCGGCGCAGCTCGACGAAGTCGGCCTCGCCGCCCGCGGGCACGCCGTCGATCACGACGTTCTCGATGCGGTTGAACGCCGCCGTCGCGGCCTCCTCCGCCTCCGCGACCGCCTGCTGGGCGAGCTTGACCCGCTCGGCCAGCCCCTTCGCCTCGGCGACGAGAGCGGCCTTCTCCTCCTTCGGCGCCTGCGCGACGGTCTTGCCGAACGCGTTCTGCGCCGCGCGCAGCTCCTCGAAGGCGGCGATCGCCGCGCGCCGCTCCCGGTCGGCCGCGAGCGCGGCGTCCACGGTCTCGGGCGAGTGCCCGCGCGCGATCTGCGACCGCTTCACGAGCTCGGGATCGTCACGGAGAACAAGAGGATCGATCACCCGCCAAGTCTAGCCGGGGCGCCTGTCACGGCTATCGTGAGTCCATGACCGCGCGCGAGACCGACAGCACCCGCCGTGCAGCCCTCGTGTACAACCCGATCAAGGTCGAGAAGGACGCCCTCCGCGCGTCCGTCTCGAAGCTGGCCGCGGATGCCGGCTGGGCACCTCCGCTGTTCTTCGAGACCACGCGCGACGACCTCGGCGACGACGTCACCCGCGAGGCCCTCGCGCAGGGCGTCGACGCGGTGCTCGTGGCCGGCGGCGACGGCACCGTGCGCGCCGTGTCGGAGGCGATGGCCGGCACCGGCGTGCCGCTCACGATCGTCCCCAGCGGCACGGGGAACCTCCTCGCCCGCAACCTCAAGCTCCCGCTGGACCGTCCGGAGGAGATGATCGCCGCGACCTTCGACGGCGAGCAGGTGCCGATGGACATCGGATGGGCCTCGCTGTATCGCCCCGACGGCACCCGCGACGAGCACGCCTTCGTCGTGATGGGCGGCATGGGCCTGGACGCCGCGATGATCGCGAACACCAACCCGCAGCTGAAGAAGGCGGTCGGCTGGGTCGCGTACGTCGACGGCGCCGCGCGCTCGCTCACCGCCGCGAAGCCCTTCCGCGTCGTCTACCAGGTGACCGGGCACCGCATGCACTCGGCGCGCGTGCAGAGCGTCCTGTTCGCGAACTGCGGCTCACTGCCGGCGGGCCTCGAGCTCATCCCGGAGGCGTCGGTCGTCGACGGCGCCCTCGACATCGTGGTGTTCCAGCCGCGCGGCGCATTCGGATGGATCTTCGTGTGGCGCCGTGTCGCGTGGGACAACAGCGTCCTGCGCCGCTTCCGCGCAGGGCGCCGCGTCCTGGCACTGCGGACGAAGGACAACGCGGTGCGCTACATCCGCGGCCCCGCGATGGACTTCGCCGCGAGCGAGGCGCACCCTGTGCAGCTCGACGGCGACGAGTTCGGCGAGGCCGTGCGGGTGGTCACGCGCGTCGCGGCGGGTGACCTTCTCGTCGCCCTCCCCCAGGGCCACGGCGTCGACGGGCTCTGAGCGCCGGCGTCGGCGGCTGTGCGGTCCGCTCTGCCCGGCGCCCCGCGCCCCTCAGCCCTTCACGGCGCCGCCGAGGCCGGCTGAGCGCAGGAACACCGACTGGAACACGAGGAACATCGCGATCGGGATGATCGTCGCGATCGCGAGTGCCGCGAGGAAGACGTCGAGCTCGGTCTGCGACTGGATCGCCGGCAGGCGCACCGACAGCGGCTGCACGGCGGGGTCGGGCAGCACGAGCATCGGCCACAGGTAGTCCTTCCACGCGGCGATGATCGCGAACACCGAGATGACCCCGAGGATCGGCTTCGACATCGGCAGCACCACGGACCAGAAGAGGCGGAACGGTCCCGCCCCGTCGGTCTTGGCCGCCTCGAACACCTCGCGCGGCAGCGAGTCGAAGAAGCGCTTGACGAGCAGGATGTTGAACGCGTTCGCCGCCATCGGGAGCCATACCGCGAGGTAGTTGTTCAGCAGCGTCGCGTCCTCGCCGAGCAGCGGCGGATGCACGATCGTGAGGTAGAGCGGCACGAGCAGGACGACGGCGGGGATGAACAGCGTCGCGAGGACCATGCCGTTGAGGATCGGCGCGTACTTGGGCCGCAGCACCGACAGGGCGTATCCGGCGGTCGTCGCGACGAGCAGCTGGAAGAACCACGCGCCGGCGGCCACCACGAGCGTGTTGAGGAAGTACTTGGAGATCTCGACGTCGTTCCACGCGGCGGCGAGGTTCGCCCAGTCGATGCCGCTCGGCCACAGCTGGAAGGGGTGGGAGATGGTGTCCTGGGTCGTGGACACCGCCGACTTGGCCAGCCACAGAATCGGCCCGAGCCCGGCGACGACGAGCCCCGCCGTGAGGAACACGTGGACCGCGACGAGCGACCCGCGCACGCTCCCGCGGCGGCGCTCCGACGTCGAGATGATGCTCCGGTCGCCGGCGCCCGCGAACGGGTCGCGCTCGCGCCCGCGGCGGCGCAGCCAGCGGCGCAGCCCTTCCCGCCGCTCCTCGGCGGCGATCCCCGTGGCGGTCATGACGTGCTCCAGCGGTTCGTGAGCCTGAAATAGAGCCAGGACAGCAGCCCCAGGAAGATCGCGAGCATCACCGACAGCGCCGTCGCCTCGCCGAAGTCGCCGCCCAGGCTGTTGCGGAACGCCTTGTTGTAGATGAACAGCAGGATCGTGACGGTCGCGTTGTTCGGGCCCCCGCCGGTGAACAGGAACGGCTCGAGGAAGACCTGCGCGGTCGCGATGATCTGCAGGATCAGCATGATGAAGAGGATGCCGCGCAGGCTCGGCAGTGTGACGTGCCAGACCTTCCGCCAGATCCCCGCGCCGTCGACCTCCGCGGCGTCGTAGAGCTCGGGCGGCACCGCGAGCAGGGCCGCCAGGTAGATGATGATCGACCCGCCCGCGGCGGCCCAGGTCGCCTCCAGCACGAGCGAGGGCATGGCCTGCACGGCGCTCTGGATCCAGGGCTGCGGCGGGATGCCGACCCAGGCCAGCACCGAGTTGAAGACGCCGTCGGCGTCCGCGCTGTAGAAGAACTTCCACAGCAGCACCGCGACGACCGGGGGCACGACGACGGGCAGGTACGCGAGCGCGCTGTAGAACCCCTTGCCGC